>Ga0105046_10019694_pt1 | contig 10231 bp, 5 predicted proteins | sample MAT03_FD_78385 | JGI IMG/M metagenome (GOLD analysis project Ga0105046, IMG submission 78385) | Freshwater microbial communities from Lake Fryxell liftoff mats and glacier meltwater in Antarctica - MAT-03 (megahit assembly) | ecosystem: Environmental > Aquatic > Freshwater > Ice > Liftoff... | reverse complement strand
GCGCGCTCCCAACCCAGCACGCGTTGTTGGCCGAGGATGAGCGCGGCCGTGTAGACCAACGCCGGCCCCAGCACCACACCCCAAAACAGTAGACGCGCCGCACGCGTTTTCATCGCACGCGATGTCATTGCCGGTTTCTCCGCAAGGTTAAAAACAGCGCAACTGCGAAGATGAATCCGGTGAGTCCGGTGATGGCGCTGCCGATATACAGATCGAGCGGTCGATAGCTGACCTCGATGGTGCTGTTGCCGGCCGGGATGGGCACGCCGATCAGCGCGCCGTTGGCGACGATGGGCGTGACCGGCACGCCATTCACTTGAGCAATCCAGTTGGCGTAATAGGCCTTGCTGACAACGAGTAATGCTGGCGAGGCCGTGTAGGCAGCCACTTTCATATAGCCGATGGCGCTACCTTCCACGCCGGCCTGTGCATCGCGGGGCGTGTTGGGATCGCTGTTGATCTGGTTTGCATCTCGCTGGTAGATCACGGCTTGGGTAAAAGGATCGAAGCCGTCGGCGCTGAGTTGGGTATAGAGCGCGTCGTCATTCGCGGCCGTTTGGATGGATGAGGCCACCCATGCTTCCTGAGCCGGATTGGGCTCCCACAGCAGTTGAAAGAGATGGACATCGTCCTTGCCATATTTGTCGTCGGCCAGTTTGTTTGCTGGAATCTGGCGGCCGTTGTCGGTACCCATACCGCCGCGCCAGGTGGCGGTGTAGCGGACATTAAGCAACCGCGAATACACATCCTCGGGCGTGCGCTTGAGAAAGGTGTCGTAGGCCTTGAGTTTGATGGGTGAGCCGCCGCCGATTTCGCGCAGGCCATTCACGCAGGCCATGTTGAGATCGAGGCCGTAATGGTTATACAGCCGCGGCGTCTTGTCGGTGATGGCGGGCAATAACGTTGAAACCGGGAAGGTTGATCCCACCGGTTGGGTCACGGTAAAACGGGTGGTGCTGAACAGATCGAACACCAGAATTGCAAACACCGGCACCAGCCAGACTGTGCGCGGCAGGATCGCACGCGCGCGCCAGATCAACACAATGCCGATGCCGAGCAGGCCCGCGAATAGCAAGACCAGCCGGTTGGTCAAAGCCAGCGTGTCGGTTTGGGCGGCACTGCCAATAACCCGCGCCAGCACGACCAGGGCTGCGGCAAACACGGACCAGTTGATGAGGCGCAGGCCGGCTCCACGCACCTGTTGGCGCATGGGTGGGCCGAGTGGATGCAACAGGCGATCCAGACCGTAGGCCGACAGAATGCACAGGGCCAGCATGACGATGGCGGCGTGGCGCTCCTGGCTGCGAAACTGGCCGTAGCCCGGCGCGAACAAATAGGCCAGATCGTAGCCCAGCGCATTGGCCCCAAAGCTCAACACCAATGCACCCAGGCCGATGGCGACCCAGATCCACACCCGGCGTAAGTTGCCGACGATGGCGATGATGACCATGATCAGCGCGGCCACCCCAACGTAGATTGGTTGCCAGAATTTGAAGTTGTCGTTGGTCAGCATCAGCCACACATCGGCCAGTTGAAAGCCGCCGCCAGCCTCGTTGAAGCCGATGGAGGCGCGGGTGGAAGCCTGGGCAAACACCAGCGATGGCACCAGTTGGGCCGCCGCAAACCCGATGGTGAGCGCGCCTGTGACCACGCCGCGCAGCAGAATGGCGCGCCAGGCCATTTTGCCCTGCCGCATCCCACTCCAATACAAATAGGCAATGGCGCCGGTGTAGGCCATAAACAGCAGCGTTTGAGGATGACCCGCGGTATAGGCCACCGCCGCGATGAGTGCGGCCAGTCCCGCTGGTCCCAACCAACGGCCACGCTTTGCCCTGGCCAGCCGGTCGAGGGCCAGCAGCAACCAGGGTGCCCAGGCGAAAGTCTCCAGAATGCCAGTTTGCAACACGGCGTAGCCCGTCAGGAAACCGCCGAACATGAAGATGCACGCGCCCCAAACCGCAGCGGCACGGTGCAAAGGCCGGGGCGTGGCATTGCGCAAAAAAGCATACAGACCCAGGCCCGCCCACAACACATGCAGCATCACCTCCCACTCCAACGCGCGCAAGGGATATTCGACCCAGCCCAGCGCACGACCCAGCAACATGAGGCCGAGCACAGGCGGATAGAGAATCTGGGACTGCGGATCGGCCTGGAAGGGATGGCCGCTATACAGACATTCCTCCAATACGGGGAAGATGCCGGCCGCGATCTGGCGAAAGGCCATTTGCCGGTAAGCCAAAAATTGCAACGTGAAGTCGCCGGATTGAAAGGTGAGCCGGTCGGCTAGATTGGGGGTGAGGATGCGCCAGTAGAACAGCAGCCACAGCAGCACCAAAATAGTGATGGGGAGCAACACGGTTGCCCATTTCCGCACGCGCTGAGATTGCAGGACTGTCATGATGGGTGGCTCATACGGGCGGGGAGCAGCGTTTTGGACAGAACAGACAAAATTTTACAGAATGCGGAGGGGACAAGGTTGAAAATTTTGTTCATTCTCAGCGGTCAAAACGATGCGTTATTTACGCTCGAAGAGCAGGAAGGCGGTGCTTTCGCCGATGTAGGTGTAGTGGTTGTCGATATAGGTGCTGATGGGGGCGGCCTCGTGCAAGGCTTTTTCGGCGGAGTAACCTGGCGTTGGGTAATTGTCTTTGGTCAGGATGAAGTATTTGGGTTGGCTCGCCGTCAGGTCCTGGACATACTGGTCCATCCAGAAGCCGCGGTAATTGGATTGATATTCGAACGGCAACACCGAGAAAAAGCGGGTGGCGTTCTGGCGTTGGGTGATGAAATACACGCTGGAGGCGAGACCCCAGATGGCGATGCGATCATCCGGCGCCGTGTGGTCGAGCACCCAGTCGTGCAAGATCACCTCGTCGGTCATGGTCGTATCGCGATAGGCCTGCATCGGCGTCTTGCCCTGCACCAGCACGTTGCTGTTCCAATCCAGCACCGAGGGAACCTGACTAACGGCGACGGCCAGGATGACCAGGCCATAGGCGAAGCGCGGGAAGCCGGTGTCGGCGGCGCCAGAGCCGGTCATACTATCCAGACGCTGTACCAGGGCGAATGCAGCTGCGACGACCAGCGGCAGTAGGAGCACCATGGTGTGGTAGTGGGTGTAGCGCGCCTGCCAGATCACGTTTAGATAACCCATCAACCAGGCCAGGGCGAAATACCAGACTCGAAATGAAGGATCGCGGCGGTGCCGCCACACGGCAAATAATGCCAGCGCCACCAAAATCGGAAAGCCATAACCCAGCACGTTCCATTCGGGCACCGTGACCTTGCCGACCGGCCCAATGTGCACGCCGTGGCTCATGTAGTCGCGCAGGTTGATCCACACGATGTTTAAGGTTTGCTCGAAGGTGTGCCGCACGGCGAACGGGCCGCTGGCGAACTCCAGGTGACGAAAGAAGGCCGGCAGTGCATCGTTGAGCACGAAGTAGGCGGCCACGCAGACAGTGACCAGTAGCACGCCGAGCGTATAAGCCAGCGCGAGTTTGAGTAGATTGATCCACGCGGCGCGTGGGGTGCTGCTGCTGCGCGAGGTGAACCAGGCTTGTAATAACATGATTGCGCCAGTGCCGAGCGGCATCAGCACAAACGTGTATTTGAGCAGGAAGACCACGCCGCCACACAGGCCGGCCACGAAGGCGGCGCCGGGTTTGATCTTCCAGGCGAGATAAATATTGAGCAGAAGAAAGAGCGCGGCATACGACTCGGATTGGGCGGTGTTCCAGAAGCCGGAGCTGATGTAGAGCACCCAGTAGGCGATGCCGGCCAGCACACCGGCCGTGCGGTTGGCCATCCGGCTGAGCACCACGATCAGCAGCACGCTGGTCAGGGCCTGCCAGACCACATCGAACAGCCGCAGCGACAGAATGGTGGGCGAGATGGCGATGGGGATGAGATAGAACGGGTAGGTGAGCGGCCCCTTGTTTTCCCAGCAATCCTTGTAGATGACGGCACTCTGGCCAAGGCTGGCGTTGTGCAACAGCCGCTGCACACACGAGGCCAGCTCGCCGTGGTCGCGGCTGAATGGGTTCCAGATCTGGGGCAGGGCCAGCACGGCCAGCACGCCGATGAGTAACAGTGTGCCCACGGCCAGGGCCGCTTTGTTGGCGGTTCTGCCCCATGCGCGCGGTGGCTGCGACGTGGTCGGCATAGAGTTCTGCATTCGCGCTCAGTATACAGAGGCCAATCTGTATACTGAACGCGTGCAGTCCAAACGTTGGTTCATGGTGGTCATGGCGGTTCTGGCCGCGCTCTCGGTGTTCATTGGGCGCGAGGTGTTCGTGCGGCTGATCGTGCCAGCGGCCCCGCTCAACTTCGACGAAGCCGCCCATAGCCTCCCTGGGTTCTACATCCTGCGGGATGTGCGCAACCTTGATTTAAAGGCCTTTTATGGCGACTTTCACATTCAGATGTTGTGGCCGCCGATGTTCTCGATGTTGCAGGCACCGTTTCTGGCCGTGCTCGGCCGCACCGATGAAGCCGCACGTCTTTTTGCCACCCTCATGCTCATCGCGGGTGTGTTCATGTCCGCGATCATGGCGTATCAGATCAGCCCCAGACTGGCCCCTCTCGCGGCACTGGTTAGCGGCTTGCTGGCGTTGAGCGCGCCGGGCTGGCTGTTCGTCGGCAGTTGGGCCAACCAGGAGACGCCGGTGGCCTTTGTGATGTGGCTGGTGTTCATCGTATTTGTGCAGGCGATGAAGACGCGCCAGGCCGTGTGGTTTGCGGCCACCAGCATCGGTCTGTTCGCGTTGTTCCTGACCAAATACAACTACGCCGCGTTTGGCCTTGCCTCGATTGGATTAGTCGATTTGATCTCGCGCGTACGCGTGTGGCGGGCCAGTGAAACCCGGGAGCGCAATCTGGCCCGGCACCTGGCGGAGTTGGTGTTGTTGTATGCGCCGTTTGCACTGGGCCTGGCGTATTGGTTCTTCGGTGCCAACGACACGACCTGGGCCAGCGCCGAGGAGAAATGGAGAAATTTCCGCTTCTTTGTCACGAACGAAGACTCCGGCTATGTGTTCTGGAGCGAAGCCAACCTGTTGTTCTATGTGCGCTCGGCCGCCAACTGGCTGATGCCGCATCCGCTGATCCTGGCTGTCAGCCTGATCGGCGCGGTCTATGCCGTGGTTCGCGTGCGCGATCCCGGCGTGTGGCTGCTGGCCGTCTTTTTCGGCCTTGGCTTCGTGCTGGCCACAGCGCACCAGCTCAAGGCCGATCGTTATATTGCACCGTTGTTTCCGGCGTTGTGGCTGTTGGCGGGAATCGGAGTTTCTGCCTGGGTAGAGCAAATGAGCAGAGACGACGGACGGCAGACGACGAACGACGGTCAGATTTCGGTCGTCCGTCGTCTGCCGTCCGTCGTCTCTGTCACTGTTGCCTTTGCCATTGCGGTCGCAAGCTGGCTCCACTGGCTACCCAGATTGCAACCGGTGTGGGGCGGCGCGTCGGCGGATGCGGCGCGAGCGGCGGCGGCGCAGGTGGTGAACTGGCAGGATGGCAACCAGCCGGTGTTGATCATTGGCACATTTGGTGAGCTAAGCCCGCCGCTGTTCGAGTGGCGCTTGCGGCCGTTGCCGGTGTTTGCCGAGCGTGGGAATATTCAGTACGACGCGCCGCCAGGTTCGGGCGATGACGGTGGCAGCGATCTGGAGAAGGTGGGTGCGTGGCTGGAGCAAAACCCTGGCGCGCAGGTCACGTTGATACAGGTGGCGCCGGAGTCGCCGTTTTATGGCACCGATGACATGCAAAAGAAAAACTTGTGGCGGCAGACTTTGGTGAATGAGTTTGCCCAGCACTATGCTTCACTGGGATATCAATTGGCCGACACTAAAACATTGTCGCAAGGCCTGACTGTTAGTTTCTACCGGCCTCAAAGTTAAACATGAATTTTGTAACAAAGCTCGACGCGGCTCAACAGCGTCATCGCTCGCGCCTGTGTCTGGGGTTGGACATTGTGGTCGCCAAGACACCCTTGCCGTTGCTCTACGCCGATGAGCCGATGCTGCCCTTTGCACGCGCGATCATCGAGGCCACCCAGGATGCCGTGTGCGCCTACAAGGTTGATCTGGCCTATTACTTTGCCGAAGGCGCGGCCGGGATGGTGGCGTTGGAGCGGATCGTGAGGCTGATTCCCGACGACATCCCACTCATTTTTGATTTGGGGCTGGCAACCCTGGGCGCATCAGCCGCGGCCTATGCCCGAGGTGCGTTCCAGCAATTTAGAGCCGATGCCGTGATCGTGTGGCCGCAGGGTCATGAGGCCGTCATTGGCGATATTTTGAGCGAGCCCAACCGCGCCGTGATTGTGGATGTGCCGGCTGAGGAGCCGATGTATGCGCTGCGCTGGATGCAGAAATGGCGGGCTGAAAGCCCTGAAGGCAGTCTGGGGATGGTGGCGTATCCAGAGCAGACGACGGGTTTGCGGGTGTTGCGCGGCCGGTTGCCAGACATCCCCTTTTTGGTGCGGCAGTGGCAGCCCGACTACAAAGACAAATTGCGCGATCTGGGTCCGGCCCGCAACGGTGCAGGGTTTGTGGTGTGCGCCAGCGATGAGGTGTTGTATGCCACGCGGACGATGGAGTTTGCCGAGGGCGCTCGCACGGCCGCGCAGGTCTTGCGCGAACGGCTCAATTTGGGCTGGTGACCGAGTCTGCCGGTTCCTTGCGGAAGATGCTCAGCGCAATCAGCAAAATGACGCCGACGACAATACAGCTATCGGCGACATTAAATACTGGGAAATCAAAGTTAATTTCCGGAATCTGGAAGTGGATGAAGTCGGTGACATGGCCCTGGCGCACGCGGTCGATCAGGTTGCCGATAGCCCCGCCGAGCTGCATGCCCAGCGCCACCCGCGAGATCCAATCTTCAACGGGCAGCCGCGGCGCATAGTACAGAATGAGTGAGCTGACGATGATGCCGACCACAAAGAAAATGGCACCGCCTTGCGGCAACAGACTGAAGGCCGCGCCGGTGTTCATCGTGTGGGTGAACGTGAGATACGGCGACAGCCACGGCGTGATCACGACCTGATCATAGATGCCAATATTGGCTTCCACCAGACGTTTGGTGATCTGGTCGGTGATGATGGCAACCGCAGCCACAGCCAGCAACACCCAGATCCGGCGCAACAAACTGGCTTGAATTCTCGGCGCGACAACTTGCGGGGAATTGGGTTGTGCGTTAGCCGCGGCTGCAGTCTCGGCAGCTGGAATATCCACGTTCTCACTCATGTGGCGACAACTATATCAGTGATGGCATGGAGCAAGCCACTGCCAGCACTGGGTGTGGGGTTCTGCTTCACAGGTGGGTCGGCCGACTCTCAGTAGATCGGCAAAAGTTCTTTACGCGATGTGCGATGTGCATGGTAGGGGCGCAGCATGCGGGCGGCTGCCGCCACGCCCCTCCGAAGGCTTATTGCACACCTGTCCTTACGGCAACCCATCAACTGACGGTCGATTTCTTTTGAAGACTAATTTAGGCACGCTGTCCAGATTCTGATGACGCAGGTTCGATCTTGTGTCATCAGAATCTGGCGCTGTATCAGCGTCTGGAAATCTCAAATGACGTTCACTCGTAACGCAGCGCTTCGGCCGGGTAAATGCGCGAGGCCTGAATCGCCGGCACAATGGTTGTGAGCAGTGAGAAGCCATACGCCAGCAGCAAAATCACCCCGATCTGTAGCCACGGCAGGCTGAACTGCATTTGTGAGGTGAGGCCGGTCAAAAATGTGCGCACGATGTATTGGCCGAGTAACAAGCCTGTGCCGGCCCCGATCAACAGACCCGCTACCACAATGAAGCTGGCCTCAAGCACCAGCGCAAACGCCACCATGTTGGCTTGAAAGCCGATGGCGCGCATCATGCCGATTTGTTGGCGGCGCTCGACCACGGTGCGGGTGCTGATGACGCCGAGGGCGGCGATGCCCACCAGCAACCCCAGGGCCATAAAGCCTTGAAACAAGCGCAGGATGCCGCGGATAATGTTCTGGCCGATGGCAAAGCTTTCGGCCATGACCGTCACATCCAGACCATTGGGTAGGAAAGCGCGCTCCACTTCCTGGGCCACCAGCCGCACTTCTGCTGCATCAGAGCCGGCACGCGTTTTGAGATAGAACGTCTCGGGGTAGGTTGCCGCGCCGCGCAAGGTCGCCAGCCCAGCTAGGTTCATCTGCATGTTTCGGCCGGCCAGCGTGGTCTCGTCGGCCAACACACCAATCACCTGAATTTGATGGGTGACGGATGGATTGACCCCGTTGCGGACTTCGATCATCGTTGTGGGCATTTGAGTGTCGGCCAACGCGAGGCCGTGCAAACGCAGCGAGGGCAACGGCTGCCCGCGTGAATCGCCGCCCTCGTTTATGCTGTCCATCGTAACTTCGTTCGCCGAGATGGTTTTGGTGATGGACTGGCCGGCGATGGAACCGGTGATCTGCTGGCCGGGTTGAACCTGGGCCAACATCGCCGGGGTGATGATGGCGACATCGTTGTGCTCGCGCAGGGCACGCCAGACCGCGGCATCGTCGGCGTAGCCAGGTGCGCGCACGGCAAAGTGGTAGACCTGCTCAGCTTGTTGCAGGTATCCCGCATCCACCCCAGACACACCCAGATTCGCCCAGCCGTCGGCGGGGGACACAACCTCACGTGCGGTGAGCCGATCATTTTTGACGCCGCCAATCCCGTCAACTTCGGCCAGCTTGGGGTAATCGCCGATCTGACTTGGGATTGCGCTTTTCAAATCTTGCAGCGGGCTGAAGAAGCTGAGCAGAGTGTTTGAGGTCGAAATTTCAAAGCCGGCGCTGCTTTTTTCATCCAGCGTGATGATGGACTCGGTGGCTCGAATCACCACGGCCATGATGACGACAGTGGCGATGATCATGGCAAACATCACCATGGCCATGCTGGTGCGGAAGCGCGCGCTCAGTGGATAAGCGATGGCGGTTTTGAGCACAGGTGCGACCGCGCGCAGATTGCCAAACAAGCGGCTGATCAGGCCGGCCAGGACATCGGCGTTGTTCATGATGACCAGGATGGCGCCGATGATCAGCAGGGGACCGCTAAGCGCGAGTGAGGCCAGCACCCACACCTGATCGGCCAGCAACACCTGAAAACCTGTGCGCCCAATGATCTGGTTCCAACCTGCGCCCCAGATGATGAGCAAACCGATGCCGATGAGCGTGTAGACGATGCGGCGGATGTTCTCAGCCCGTAGCACAGTCTGGCCTTGCGCGGGACGGCGCATAGCCGCCTGCTCCAGCACGCGCTCGATCAGCACCATCAGCCCAATTAGCGCCAGCGTGCCGCCAATTTGCCACAGCGTGACGACGCGTTGCTGCGACGCGTAAAACAATACGGCCGCACCGGCAGCCAGCACCAGCGGGCCAACCGCCCAGCGCGACAGTTTGCTCAAGGTGCTGCGCCGTTTTGCGTTGGCTTCCTCGGGCAGGTTACGAATGGCGCTGACGATGTTGAGCCGGCTCACCCGCCACGATGACCACACCACGATGATGTAGGTGAACAGCACGCCCAGGCAATAGCCGGCCAGAATCGATGCCGGCGCGACATGAAACTGGAACTGCAAAATATTAATGCCGCTGCCAAATCGGCCGGCCACACCATTGACCAGATTGCCCAGGAAACCAATCATGGCATACGACACAGCCAGGCCCAGCGCAATGCCGATGGTGGCGGCGAGCAGATCGTAGACCACGCCCTCGGTGACAAACATTTGCACCAGGTGGCTGCGCTGCACCCCTATCGCCCGGGCAATGCCCATCTCGGTGTTTCGCTCGGTGGCCAGCATCACAAAGATCAGAAAGATGAGCATGATGGCGGCCAGGATCGAGAAGATGCCAAACAGGGTAAAGATCGTGCTGAAGACGCCGCCGGCCGCGTTGGACACGGTGACAACGGTGGACTTGCTCAGTGGATCGATGACATCAAATTGATTGAGCTGGCTGAGAGCGGCCCGCAATTCGGCATCGTCAGCGGCGGGCAATAGCTTGCGGCTCAGCAACCAGGTGCGAAAATTTTGATCAGCCAACAGGCTGCGCAATCCATCGCTGATATTGGGCTTGTCCAATTCGGCCGGCAGCGTTTTTAACTTGTCATTCAGGCAACTGGTGGGAATGAAGTTTTGGAGGATGGAGGCCACCCACGGCCGCGGTTGGTCTTCAGCGTCGGGGCCAAAGGCCGAATGCGGTTCGCTAGCGCTGGTG
>Ga0105046_10019688_pt1 | contig 10233 bp, 6 predicted proteins | sample MAT03_FD_78385 | JGI IMG/M metagenome (GOLD analysis project Ga0105046, IMG submission 78385) | Freshwater microbial communities from Lake Fryxell liftoff mats and glacier meltwater in Antarctica - MAT-03 (megahit assembly) | ecosystem: Environmental > Aquatic > Freshwater > Ice > Liftoff... | reverse complement strand
GCAGGAACAAATTTACCCAGGCAGCGGCCGGGCGAGCGTCGAGGCGTAAGCCCGACGTGGTAGTGCCCGAACTTGGGAGTCCGCGAATCCACGTCGGGCTTACGCCTCGACGCTCGCCTGGTCCAAGACGCCGTGAATGGGTAGATTTGAATCTGCCGATCGCCTTACGGTCGCGGCTCCGAATGTTACTTCTTGGCCGTAGGGGCAGCAGGTGCAGGAGCGGCCTTGGCCGCCAGTCGCAGATCTTGCTTTTTGCGGCGTTTTTCTTTCTTCTTCATGCGCATGCCGGCTGGATTTCCCATCTCAATCTCTCCTGGTATGTGACGGTCGATTCGGTTCACGATATGACTCTTCGTGGCCCTTTGGCAATCCATCTTGTGCCACTTCCCGTATCCGGGCTACACTGTGCCCCTGTTTCACCGGCCATGCAGGGACGCGCCTCGCCGGGAGCCTTCGCGCGTCTGGGTCGGAGTTTCGCGGCTGCTCCCGTTGGTCGCATCACGTGCTTGACTCCGACAAACCCAAGTCTGCTCCGCTACCCTGGCTACTGCTGACCGGCCTGCTGGGCGTGTTTGCCGTCGGTGTTCCACAGACGGGGACCAATGCGCCGACGTCTGTCGCCAAGAAAGATGAAAAGAAAGAGCCAGACCTGCTGGCCAAGCACGAGGATCCCGACGACCCTGTCGCACTGGAAGATCGAAAGAAGAGGCCTTCACTCATTCCAGTTTTCGACTTCCACAAGTCGTCATACGAACACGGGACGTTGAAACCCCTCGACCAGCTTCGCGGTAATGTTCACGGCTACCAGACCGAGTTTTTGATTGCCACCGTTCCTGATCCAGTCGATTCACCTTACGGTCATGCTTTCGATCAGGTCGTGGATGCGATCCAGCGGGGAGTGGAAAAGAAGGACGGTTACATTCTCGATCGCTGTTGGCTGCCGTGGGATACCGACCGAAAGATGAAACCCAAGCCGGGCGAGCCGCCGAGCAACCTGCGCGAGCGATTTCCCGGCATCCTACTATTTCGGCACGGCAAGCAGAAATCCCTCAATGTCGATAAATCAGGCCTGTGTGTGGTCTTCCTGGTGGGTGAAACTCCGATGGGAGGGATTCACAAAAAAGCTCTTTACGCCTCGCTGAGACTGATGGCCGAGGTCGGTCACCCAACGCATGTGCCTGTACGACTGATCGGCCCCTTCTTCTCGGGGTCGCAGACTTCGCTACAGTTCGTGATTGGCGACTGGTGGGGGCTCGGCAACTCGATTTACTCCGACCAAAGCCTACACCCGACGTACCGCTTCAAGATCATCACGGGCAACGCGACTGCCATTCGCAAGAACGAGTTCTTCTCGTACGAGGCAAACAAGGACAACTTCCCGGCCTGGCGGCAGGACGGGATCGAATTTTCCTCCACCGTCATCCCGACGCGCACCACGCTGGGGGCCATGCTGCACTTTTTGACGAAGCGGGATGGCACCGGAACACAGGACGCCATTCCAGCCAGCGTCGATCTGATGCCGGGCAAAGTTGCACTCCTCACCGAATCGAACACCGGCTTCGGCAAGGCGTTCGCGGACATGAAGAACGATCGACTTCTGACTATGCGCTTCCCGCTACACATTTCACGAGTGAAGAACGAATACACGACGATCATGAAGGAAAAGGATCGCAAGGCTGGAGTGCCCATGGACGATCCATTGTTGAGCCTGTCCATCGTGGACGATCAAAGTAGCGTGGAAGGTGTCCCCTCTCAGGGCGGCACGACGACGACGGCAACCAACGGACAAGTTCTCTCGCGAATTCTGGCGACAATCTCGCGGGAGCATTGCCGCTATGTGGGCGTCATCGCGAGCGATTCGCGCGACAAGCTTTTCCTGATTCGGCTGATCCGCGAACACTGCCCGGACGTCCGAGTGTTCGTGACCGATGGCGACCTGCTGCTCACGCACCCGGAATATCGCTATTACATGCGCGGCGTGATCATCGGCTCTACATACCCCCTCGAACCACGCAATCAGAACTGGGTGAAGGCCGGCAACACGGAGCGGATTCTGTTCCCCTCCGTCGGGGCTCAGGGCTATTACAATGCCACGCTGATGCAATTCGGCCTGGACAATCAGCTTTTGGAATATGCCGCACCCGCGTTTGCCCTCCGAGGTAACGACACGGTCGAGGAAGCAGACGTGCGACCGCCGATCTGGATCAGCATGGTCGCTCCGAACGGGGCCATTGTGCCACTGCACCTCTACACGAACTACGAGGACCGCTATGGCTATATGGCGAAACGACACAAAGGGGACGCGGACGAAGCGGAATCCGCCGCAATCGAGGGCTTGGACTTTCCCGGCGCGATGCTGCCGATCGGTCTCGCCTTATTAGTTGGCTGGGGCTTCCTGATCGCTCGGGCCTGGGGAAATCCACATGCCCGGCTGTTTTGGAAAGGCGGTTCACTGCTCTCGCTACCCGATCTTTTCTATCGCAATATCGTGCTCGGATCGCAGGTGTTGCTAGCCGTGCCGCTCGTGTGCGTGGTCTGGACGCATGCCGAAACCGAGGAATTCGATTCGACCTCATCCCTGTGTCTCCTGGGGATTGCCTGCTTCTGCATGTTGGCACTTGCGCTCGGCATGATTAAGCCGCTTTGTCGGAGAGGCGTGGTTACGGTTCTGCGTGGACGACCTCTGGCCGGTGATTCTGGTGTCCTGCGCGGAATTCCTCGGGATTCGCGGGTTGAAATTGCAACCTGGGTGACTTTAAACCTCGGACTGCTGTTGGTCGTGCTCGGTTTTGCCGTGCTCGCTCTTGGTCGCTTCTGGACATACGGCGACTTTGCTCGAAGGGCACTTTTTTTCGTCCGGGCGGTCGATTTTACCACGGGCCTCTCGCCCATGACGCCGCTGTTTTTCGTCTGTCTCGGCTACGCGGCCTGGGGCTATTTCCAGTTGAAGAGAACGCATCTCTCGGAACGCTTCCATGTGCCTTCACCCTATCCAGAGGCGGAGAGCTTTCGTCGCATTCATCTCGCGGATCGATCCGTGCGCGACGAGGTCGCCCACGAGGCAATTGCACTACGGCACATGGTGCCCATCTCTGCGGCGGTCATTGCCTTGGCAGGTTTCGGCATCGCGGTTTGGATTCAATCGCTGCCTACGGTGGAAGGCTGGGCGTGGGACATGCTGTTCTTCACCGGCTTCGCGATGCTCTTTCTACTTTCGACTACGACACTCGTTCGCATGTTCTTTCTGTGGCGAGCCGTCAAAAGCCTCCTCGATGCGATCGCCGCCCAGCCCATGATGCGAGCCTTCGGCCGGCTGCCCACGAAAGTGACGGAGGTCTTCGGCAAGTACCTCTTCACCCAGAAGCCGCAACTGTCGCATTTACAGGTGCCCGCCCATCAATTACGTTTGTTGATCGAAGCGGTCGAGAAGGATCCGAAGGCACCGGATTCGTTGCGAAATCTCAGCAAGACCGCGGATGAGATCGATGCGATTCTGGCGGAGCAACTCGCGGCGGGCCGCAAACGAGGGGCGGCCCGACGTGCCGAACGCGAGGTACGCGATCGACTTTCGGGAGTAGCGGGATTGTGTCTGGAACTGCTGGCACCACGCGGAAAAGTTCTGCCCGTAGACGACGCCTTCGGCGGGGGACACGGCAAGGACGAAGGGAAGTCTGACACCTCGGCCGATCCGGCATGGGTGGCGCTTGCAGAATCGGTGGCCGCGACGCAGGTCGTGATTTTCATCGCGCAGTTCTTCGTGCAACTTCGCAATCTGGTCTGGGGTGCAGTGGTCACGTCGTCGCTCTTGCTAATGGCGGCGACGTCCTATCCGTTTCATCCGGAAAAGCTTTTGCTCATGGGTTTGATCGGGTTGAGCGGAGCCAGCATGGCCGGTATTGTTTTCGTTCTCGTCGAGATGAATCGAGACGAAGTCGTCAGCCGGGTCACGCGAACAACACCCGGAAAGTTCTCACTCGATAGCGGCTTTCTGGGCTCGTTCTTCACCTACATCGTGCCGGTCGCCGGCGTGCTCGCGGCCCAGTTGTCCGGCAGTTTCCGCTGGCTGCTGGAGCCGTTGTTGCGAGTCATGAAGTAGCGATTCGTCACGCAATACTTGGAACCCGAGACACAAAAATCGACCTCGGGTACGAAATGTTTCCGAGAATCGATACAGAGCCGCGCACGCAGCGCCGCGGAGTAAGCGGTTTAGCGTCTCGCGGGTTCAACCGCTTACTCCGCTGCGCTGCGTGCGCGGCTCTGACGGAATTTTGTCGGGCGCGTCAATGAAGTCTCGCGGGTTCAACCGCTTACTCCGCTGCGCTGCGTGCGCGGCTCTGACGGAATTTTGTCGGGTGCGTCAATGAAGTCATTTTCAGCGAAAGCAACGGATTGCTTCCCTCGTTTACGACTCCGGCTGGTCTCCTTGCATCGCCAGCAGTGTCTCCACGCTCGGACTCGAAAGTCGTCCGCTTGCCTCGACTTGCCGAAAACCGTGCCGTACATGGCACTTGCCGCTTGCTGACGGGGCTTGCTTGTAATACATCGGATAAATCGACCCCTCTTGACCTTCGGATCCGACCCATGCCAGCACCGCGGCTCGTGCTCGAACGCATGATGCACCGCCAGTCGATTGCCGTTCCCGGCGAATCGATGGCCAGCTACGCCCTGCTCAAGATCGTCCCCGCTGGGGATGATGGCGTCAGCCTTCCGTTGACTCTTGCCCTGTGCATCGACATTTCTGGATCGATGTACTGGGGCGATGGCACCGGTAAATCCCGCCTCGATCGCGTTCGCGACGCGGCCAACGCCGCCGTCTCCAAGCTGAAGCCGACGGACCGCATCGCCCTCATCGCGTTTGGCAACGGGGCCGAAATCGTGCTGCCGCCCACGCCTGCCTCCGAGGCCGAGAAGATCGCGGACACCCTGTCCAAGATCGACCAGTACAGCGTCGATCAGGCCGGCACCACGATGGACGAAGGCATCACCCAGGCCTTGCGAGCGTTGATGACACCCGATGAAGTGGGCCGACTCTTGCAAGTCGTCGTGCTGACAGATGGCGAAACTTCCGGCGAAACGAACTGCCGCGAATTGGCCCGCCAGGCCTGGGAAAAGAAAGTCCGTTTCACGATCATGGGCGTCGGCACAGAATGGAATAGCGGCCTGATCAAGGATCTGGCCAAGGCGAGTGATGGCCGCTGGTACTACATTGAGGCCGAGAAAACCGACGAAGCGATGCGAGTGTTCCTCGCCGAGTTCGATCGCCTGGCCGACACGACCTTCGTGAACGTCAACCTGGAGATCAAACCGGTCAAGGACGTGAAAATCAAGCGGGTTCGCCAGGTCACGCCGCAAATTCGCGAGATTCCACTGAACACGATTGACGAGCGATTCTCGTTCGGTGTGCTGGGGTCACTGGAGCGATCCCAGCAGACGAAGTACATTCTCGACCTGAGTTTGCCGCGCCGGCCCGATGGAAAATATGTCGTGGCCCAGGTCGAAGTGAAGTACGATCTGGGCGACGGAGTATTGCTTTCGACCGGCATGGTGCCACTCGAAATGACCTACACGGCCGCCAGCCACGGGTATGTGAATGCCGAAGTTGCTCGGCATATAGACGAGGTGCAGATTTACGAACTGAACGCGAACCTACAACAGGCGATCGAGTCCGAATCCGCGGACGACATCAAGCGGGTGGCCGAGCAAATTGCCAAGAAGGGCGAAGTCCTTGGGCCGCGAGGTGCAAAGAAGACCATGCTAGCTCAACAGGTACTTTCCGAACTGCAAGGTGGCGGACGGGTGACGAAGAAGACGATGCTGGCCGTGGACGACGCGGCCCGCAGTGCCGACGAGAACTACGGTTGAAGCACGAACTGAACATCCCACCGAGGTGACCGCCAATGATTTGTCCTGCTTGCGGAGCCGCCAACGAAGACGGCGTCCCTTTTTGCGAGACGTGCAAGGCCGATCTGGAGATGCCGGCCGTCGCGCCGTCGTCGCTCATGACCGAATCCGTGTATAGCACGACGGTCGACGAGCCCATTCCGCTCGAGCCGATTCAGCTGGAACCGGTTGAGGAGGCCCCCGCAGTCTCCCAGGCAGAACCCGTTACTGCCACTTTGGAATCCACCGGAGATCATCCGGTCATACCGGCACCTCCGCCGTTTCCATCCGGTCCATCGGACGACTTCCCGACGGCCGAGCCAGCAGTTCCGGGCGCGACCCCGAAGGTGACGGTTGCACCTTCGGCGGCAGCCAATCCGAAGCTGGTCGTGGTTCGCGGCCAGCGGATCGACGTGCAGTATCCGATCTACCCGGGCAAGAACTTCATGGGTCGAACCGATGACAAGCCCGTCGATATTGACATTGAGGACCAGGAATCCGCCGATCGCATCTGGTCGTCGCGGCAACATGCCGTGATCACGTTCGAGGAAGGCAAGTTGGTACTCGAAGACCTGAACAGCCTGAACGGAACATTTGTCAATCGCACCCGCGTTCATCCCGGCCAGATGAAGGAACTGCAAGCGAACGACGTGATCCAAATCGGCACGGTCCACATGAAGCTGGTACTCGAATAAGTCGTTTGCCATGCCCCAAGTTGTCCCATGTCCCGCATGCGGCCAACACTTGAAACTACCGGACGGCCTCCTGGGCAAGCCGGTCAAGTGCAAGTGTTCGCATGTGTTCACCGCCCCGGCCTCCGCGACTGCCTGCCCGGTTTGCAACGCGATGGTCGCCGAATCGGCCACCGACTGCCCCGATTGCGGTTATAAACTTAAAACTCGAGTCGCCGCTGAGCCCGCTGTACTGGAAGAGGACGAGAAGCCCAACGTCTGTCCGAATGCCGCGTGTGGCACCTTGAACCCACCGGGCGAACGCCTGTGTCAACGGTGCAACACGCCTCTACCCGGTGCCGTTGGCCAAATCATTGCTGGAAAATATCGGATCGAGCAGCCTCTGGCGACAGGCGGGTTCGGCGTGGTCTACAGGGCAATCGTCGCGGCAACGGGAGAACCGGTCGCCGTCAAGGAGATGATTGCCACGGACTCGAAAGAGTTCAACATCCGGCGGACATTCTTTCGACGAGAGGCGGAGATCCTCGGGGCTCTTCAGCATATCCCGATTGTGCCACGGTTGTACGATTTCATCGAGGAGGGCAGTGCGGCCTACCTGGTGATCGAGTTTATTCCGGGCAGCGACCTTCTGAGTTGTCTGCAACAGCCGGGCGCGAAGCCATTCCCGATCAAGCAAGTTGCCGCGTGGGGGGCCAAGATCTGCGAGGCCCTCGCACACATGCACCGAATGAATCCGCCACTGATCCACCGGGACATGAAGCCGGACAACGTCATGTTGCAACCCGATGGCCAGACTATCCGGCTGATCGATTTTGGCACGGCACGCGAAATGGGCAAAGGGCCACGCGAACGGATGGTCGCGAAGACAAAAGTGTTCACGGAAGGGTACGCCCCTCAAGAACAGGTGGCGGGGAAACCTGAACCACGCAGCGATCTGTTCGCCCTCGCCGGCACCTTGTATCATCTGGCAACCGGAAAAGCGCCGGATGGCCATTTCACCGGATACGATCTATCGAAGCAGATCTCCGAGTATCCTGATTCCGAACGTTGGTTCTGGGAAATCCTGGCAATAAACCTGTCTCAGGAAGTGTGCGATCGATACATGACAGCTCGCGACATGAAGGGGGATTTGGAACGTGCCTCCATCACCCGCGAGATGCACTGCACGAAGTGCGGCACGGCCACCCCCGCCCGCGAGCCCTACTGTCGCGGCTGTGCGGGAGCGATCGCACCGCCGGGTCCGGCGTGCCATCAGTGTGAAAGGCCGAGCTTGCTAGGCAGCCGATTTTGCATCACGTGTGGTGCTCGATTGTGAACTTAGATCAGTGCCACGATCCGTTTACGGATCGCGGCTTCACTAAGCTGAAATGGAATCTCTGTGAATGAACCCGAGCTGCCTCCGATCGAATCCCGCCGCACGGAAGTGATTGCCGACATCGAGCCGGCCATTGCTCCGACGTGCCCGCTCTGCCAGGCCGTCCGTGTGGCCGACGTGAACTATTGCGCCGATTGCGGTGTTATTTTTCCCGATGGCTCCGCGCCGGTGACGCAGGCCGTCCCGCCAGGCCTCATTGGCGGACGATACCAATTACGCGATCGAATCGCGGAGCGCAGAGGCGTCGAACGTTATCGGGCCGAGGACATTGGCAATCCCGAATCGCCCATTCCGGTCATTATCCTCAGGCAACTCAGCGGAGGCGACACGCAAACTTCGCCGGAAGACGCCGGTTCAGGCCTCGAATTCGATTTAGTCGAACGGTCCGAGCAGGCGACGATGTACGTCCCCGATCCTGTGGGTTCCGTGGAGTGGCCCGGCATCGCATGGGAGCAAGGCGTTTTGCTGCGGGCCGCCCATCTCTCATTGCCCCGGCTGATTGATTCGTTCAGCGAAGAAGGTGTGGCCTATCTCGTTGAGGAAGTTCCTTCCGGCTCCAACTTGTGGGATGAATGGGATCGCGACGGAGTGACCAATCGCGAGCGGTTCGAGTGGATGATTCAACTTGCCCAGGCAATCAATCGACTGCACCACGCCGGTGCGATGCTGGAAGGCTTGCGGCCAGAGATGGTCGTCATTTCGCCGAATGGCATCGCCATCCTGGCCGATCTGAGTGAGTTGCTGCCGCTGCCGTTGCCCGGCGATGTGCCCCTTCGCGGGGGTTTCTCGACCGCGCCCGAACTCCTGCTGAATCAGGAACACGCCGACGAACGAGCCGACCTGTATGCATTCGGTGCCTTGCTCTACGCCCTGCTGCTGGGCCGTGAACTCTCCGACCTGGACTTCACGTTAACCGGAATGCCACGGCCTTATCTCGAACGAGTTCCGGACGCGAATCCGTTTCTATCGCGTCTGCTTGCAAAGACGTTTGTCCGCGATACGGCCCAGCGTTTCCCCGCTGACGATGGCCCCGACTCCGATCCAACAGGTTTCCGCGAATTGCTCGCAGCACTGGAAGCCTGCCGGTCGAATCTCGACCGGGTGAAGATCGATGTGGCCGCGTGGTCCACGACGGGCATGGTCCGCACTGCGAACGAAGATGGCGTGGCGGTCTATCACTGGGCCGAAAGCCGGCTGGACGACTCGGACGAAGCCGCGTTGATTTTGCTGGCCGACGGCATGGGCGGAATGGAAAGCGGTGAAGTCGCGGCTGCAATGGCGCTGCAAACGTTGAAGGAGTGCTTGCTTTCCGGCCCGCCCTTCGCGAATGGCCTACCTGTTGTGTCGCTTTCCCCGACGCCTCCGGTGAAGCCGATCGGAACGGACTCGGCACCAATCGTCGAAGAGACGCCTAGCACTTCGCTGCCGATTCCGGGTCGTTTTTCGGACAAGGGAGACGCCCCCCGCTCTCCCGATGGTTATGCGGAACGAGTCGCCAACGCCCTGCGGGAAGCAAATCGGCGGGTGTTCGAGTCGGCTCACGCTCATCCCAGCTCACGCGGCATGGGTTGCACGGCCGAAGTGCTTTTAGTCGATGGTAACATTGCCATCGTCGGCCACGTGGGAGATAGCCGGGTCTACCGCATGAGAAAAGGCAAACTCTCCCAGGTGACGAAAGACCACACGGTGATCGCTCGCCTGGTCGAACTGGGCCAGCTTACCGAAGAGGAAGCCGAGCACCATCCGCGTCGATCCGAATTGCAACAAGCGATCGGCGGCAGGCCTGAAGTTTATCCCGACGTCTATGCCATGGTCCTGGAGCCGGGCGATTGGATTCTTGCCTGCTCGGATGGGCTCTCGAATCAGATCGGTCTCGATGTAATGCAAGGCGTGCTACGTGAAACCAAAAATGCCGAGCGTGCCGCCCGACGACTCATCAACATGGCCTTATTCGATGGGGCGCAGGATAATGTGACGGTGGCGGTGATTCGAGCTTCGTGAAAACGAGAGAACGAGTCAGGCCAGCGTGGTAGGCAGCACCGCCTTCGCTTACGCTTCAGTCTCGACTGCCCGCCGCCAAGTCTCGTTCGACACGGAGCACCATGCCAGCGCCGATCTATCGCACGCTCAAGCCTGAAAAGATTATCGAGACCCAACGGCACCTCCGCGAACGAATCGTCAAGCGGGCTCCGGGTTGAGCGGGGTTGCTGCCGAGTTACAGACCGTCGCCGAGGAGGCAGCCGTTCGTGCCGAACGGATCCGCCGGCCGAACAAGTCACTTCGCTT
>Ga0105046_10019686_pt1 | contig 10234 bp, 5 predicted proteins | sample MAT03_FD_78385 | JGI IMG/M metagenome (GOLD analysis project Ga0105046, IMG submission 78385) | Freshwater microbial communities from Lake Fryxell liftoff mats and glacier meltwater in Antarctica - MAT-03 (megahit assembly) | ecosystem: Environmental > Aquatic > Freshwater > Ice > Liftoff... | reverse complement strand
GTTTGGGATGAATGCAAGAAGTATGGCGTGACTTTTGACCTCGAGTGTCACCCCAGCGAACGGGCCATGGGCGATATCGAAAGCGCAGGAGATTACATCAACTTCATGTGCAAAAAAGGCTACGAGGGGGTCGTCGGCTTCAATCTGGACGGGTCGCATTTGGAATGGCAGAACGTTTCTGTCGTTCAGTTTATCCGTGAATTCCCGGAGTTTATCCACTGTGCCCATGTGAAGGGCGTTTGGGTGGCTCGCGAACATACTCGCGCGGGCCGGCTTGGCGGACATCGCCCGATGGGTCATCGCGATAACGGCTGGAACTTCGTCACGGCAGGCACCGCCCGCGATGCAAACTCGCTTGAAGAAATCTTCATCGAGTTGAACCGAGTCGGCTTTGATGGTGCCGTAAGCATCGAGTGGGAAGACAACGATCAGGAGCAACATGCTGGCGCGATTACAGCACTCGCAAACTGTCGCAAGGCCGATGTACCGCCAAGCGGCATGAGGCACGATGAGATGCTGAAGGGGTAATCGAAACAGCAAGCCCAGCGACGGCCGTCGCTGGGCTTTCGGCCATTTTCACTTCTCTACAACCAACCGTGACAGCAAAGAACCCACCCGTCGCGCCTCGAACTCCGTTTCGATAAGAATCGTTTCTCCCTCGCCGCCGACTGTGATCTCTTCGCCTGCAAATCGTTCCAGATACGACTCCCGTAGCCGAGTTGCGGACTCCGCGTTCTTCTGGTCGATCCGCACTTCCACGCGTTTTTCGGCGGATTGTGGAATTGAAATGGCAACGGTTCGCAGCCGATCAGCCGGGCCAAGTAGATCGTCTCGGCCATTTAACGGACTACCTGGGAACCAGGTGTAGGGCCGAATGTGTTTCCCCCATTGGTCAGATGAGGCGACGAACCAGAACGATGCATCTTCGGCAACCTGCTCTCGAATTAAGCGGCCAACATTCGGCTTGAGATGGTCCATCCCCTTGCGTGGCTGCATTGGAATCGATTCGAAGTCCCGAGCCAGCAGCGTTCCGATCAGAACGCGGTTATTCGGCGACCAAAGCAGCACCTCGGGTACTCGTTCCGATTTCACGCCATGAAGAGTTCGGCCATCTTTCTTAAGCGTCGTGCCCTTACGTTGACGGACCAAAGCATCGATGTCATACGGCTCTCGAGTGTGGACCACGACGAACAGTTGTGGCGGAAATGCTCCTTTTTCGAAGCCAATACCAACTACGAGTTGCTCAACGTTCTTCAGCCCGACGCCGCTGGCACTTTCGATGGACTCGACAAGCGACTTGGGGAAGCCGAACCGAGCGATCGCTTCGACGGGATCACGCTCGGCCTCCGGCCCCATTTTTTCAAGGAATGCGGGCACCTGAATCGCCAGAAGTGCCTCGCAATTTTCAGGGACATAGCCCAGGCCAGGCAGGTCGGAAGGCTTGATGATCGCGTGAGAAGTCGAAGCCGCATTCGGCTCATTTCGGAGTTTTCGAATGCCCGAAAAATTCGTCAGCACTAACAGCAATCCCATCGCGAACAACACGCCGAACAGATAGAAGGGCCATCGTTTTGAGACGAATCTGGACGCCGGAAGGGCAGTCTGCCGCATGGGAAGCGGCACTCCCACTATCGTTCGCCCGGTGGACGAAAAGGACTCGCCGCACCGAAAGCAAGTCACGGGGTCTGAACTTGAGGGGATCGAAACCACGGCGTTGCAATACGGGCAAGTCATAACATCGGCCATCAATGCATCTCCGCTTCGATTGCGAACTGTCCATTATGGCAGAAACGACAAATTTATTCCCGACAAGCCATTGACCTTTATAGTGAACACATGTATAGTATATTTGAGGAAGGACGACCCCGCAGCGAGGACTACCCAATGAGCCGCACGACACTTCCAGAGACTTTGTTCCACTTACTCTTGCCAAGTGACAGGCCGTTTTGCATCCCTTGGCAGCGTTTTGCACCATCGGCTCAAAGGAGTCATCTGAGAACCTCTTACAGCTGGTTTCAGCGAGAACCTGGCCACTTTCCGTCCGATCCACTTGTGCGGGCTGTATTGAATCCACTTCCCGCCACACTTAGACTGACCCTTGTATTTTTCTTGACTTTCTCGCCGTACCGGATTGGCGAGACCATAAGGCGGAACCTCATGGCGACGGATACGAAACTGGAAATGAGTTTCTTCGAGAAGTTGGGGGAGCGATTCTCCAATCTTGGCGATGGTGTCGTGAAGGCGATGACCCGTGTCCTCGGCTCGAGTAACGAGCGATTCGTCCGCAAGATTGGCTTCATCGCCTCCTCTGCTTCCGATCGGCCGCACACGGTCGTTTCGGGCTCGATTCTGGAACAGGTCAATGCACTCGAATCGACCATGCAGGCCAAGACGGATGCCGAACTTAAGGAATTGACGCCTAAGTTTCGTCAGCGGCTTGCCGCCGGCGAGTCGCTCGACGACTTTTTGCCGGAGGCATTTGCCGCCTGTCGTGAAGGAGCCAAACGTGCCAAGAACATGCGACATTACGACGTGCAAATCGTCGGCGGCGTGACGCTTCACAAGGGCAACATTTCCGAAATGGTGACGGGCGAGGGGAAAACACTGGTGGCCACTCTGGCCGCCTATTTGAACGCCATCACGGGCAACGGCGTCCACGTGGTTACCGTCAACGATTATCTGGCCCGCCGCGACTGCGAGTGGATGTTGCCGATATTCCAGTCTGTCGGCGTCACGGCCGGTTACATTCAGGCAGACATGGAACCGACCGATCGCAGAAAGGCTTACGAATGCGACATCACTTACGGGACCAACAGCGAGTTCGGATTCGATTATCTCCGCGACAACATGAAGCCTGCCCGCTGGGACGACGAGCGTTATCACCCCTTCTATCGCCAGGTGCAGCGGAAGTTGAACTTTGCCATCATCGACGAAGTGGACAACATTCTCATCGATGAAGCTCGAACGCCTTTGATCATCTCGGGGCCCGCCTTTAGCGACGTGAAGCGCTATGAGGAAGCCGACAAGATTGCCCGCCAACTCGCCGACATGGAGGCGAAGACGCGGGCGGAATTGATCTCTGCGGGAACGCCGATCGACGCGCCGCTCAAACCCGGCGAAAAGCCTCGCGAGATGGGTGTTTACTTCGAGGTCAAGGAAAAAGAACGCTCCGTCCACCTGACCGATCGCGGCATTCGCGAGGCCGAGCGATTGGCCGGCGTCGAGAGTTTCTACACGGCCGGGAACATGGAATGGCCGCACTTGATCGACAATGCCTTGAAGGCACATCACCTGTATCTTCGCGATCGCGATTATCTCGTGATTCCGAATCCGGAAACGCGTGAGATGAGCATCATCATCGTCGATACGCACACGGGCCGGGCACTCTTTGGTCGGCAATGGAGCGATGGTTTGCACCAAGCGGTTGAGGCAAAGCACAAGAAAGAGGGAGTGCAAATTAAGCAGGAAACACAGACCCTGGCGACAATCACCCTGCAAAATTTCTTCCGCATGTATCAGAAACTTTCGGGCATGACCGGCACGGCAATGACCGAAGCCAACGAGTTCTGGAAAATTTACAAGCTCGACGTGATCGCGATTCCGACCAACAAAGTCATGCGGCGAATCAATTCCCCCGACCTAGTTTATCGAACGGAAAAGGAGAAATGGGACGCGATCATGAAGGAGTTGGGCGAGATTCACGAAACGGGCCGGCCGATCCTGGTGGGTACCACGGATGTGGCCAAGTCCGAAAAGCTGGCGGCCATGCTTAAACGCAAGGGCATCAAGTTTGAACTGCTGAATGCCAAGCCGGAAAACGTGGCGCGTGAAGCGGACATCGTGGCTCAGGCCGGTCGCAAGGGGGCCGTGACCATTGCCACGAACATGGCCGGCCGCGGAACGGACATCATCCTCGGCGGCAATCCGGAAACCATGGCCTGGGCTCAGCTCAAGGACAAATATCCAAGCGTGCTCGAAGTGCCCGAGGATCTGTGGAAGAACACGATCGACGCCATCGAGGCCAAGGAGCAGACCAAACCGATCGGCCGTGAAATCGCGGCCATGGGCGGCCTGCACATTCTCGGCACCGAACGGCACGATAGCCGGCGGATTGACAACCAGCTTCGCGGTCGTGCTGGACGTCAGGGTGATCCAGGGTCGTCGCGGTTTTATCTCTCGCTGCAAGACGATCTCATGCGGCTCTTCGCTGGTGAATGGGTTAGCAACGTCCTCACCAGGCTGGGGATGCAGGAAGGCGAAGCGATTGAATCCCGCATGGTTTCGCGGCGAATTCAGGGTGCCCAGAAGAAGGTCGAGGAGTACCATTTTGAATCGCGAAAGAACCTGCTCGAATACGACGAGGTGATGGATGCGCAACGCAAACGCACCTACGGCAAACGGCAAGACATTCTGAACGACTCGAACTGCAAGATCATGATTTTGGAGATGATCGAGGAACAAACCGACTCGGCCGTGGATCGATTCTTGAACCCGAACTACGGGGCCGAGAGCTTCCGCGAATTCGCGAGCAATCGTCTTGGGGTCGAGTTCGAAGAAGGCGATTTCCGCAACATCCGGGAGTTTTCGGAGGCCGATCGAATTGCCCGGGAAAAAGCGCACCGCTACATTCCAACGGTGCTGCAGGAAGGCATCGACGAAAACCTGAGCACGGAAGAAGAAGAGAAAGATTGGAAATGGCAGGAGATGACGAGGCTCGTGAACTCAAAGTATGGGCTGAAGTTCAAGGATTCCGATCTTAAGAAGGTAGGCCGCGAAAATCTGTCGCAGTTCTTGTTTGACAGTGCAGCAAAAGCACTCGACGATGTGGATCTGAGCGAGGGTGAACGATTCCTGGATCGGGCTTGGGGTGTCGGCTCGTTGTGCGACTGGGCTCACACCAAATTTCGCATCGACATGACGCCGGATGAACTTGGCACCAAGGACGGCAGCGAGGCAAAGTCGTTCATCCTCGATAAAATCCGTGCTGTCTACCGTCAAAAAGAAATCGAGTTCCCCGTACAGGTGGCCATGAGTTCGTTCATGGCCGAGAAGTCCAGCGGAGTGGCCGGCCAGCAGCGTTACAATCGTGAAGGCTTGTGCGCCTGGGCGCGCAGCCGATTTCCCGACCAAACGAAAGATCTGACGGAGGAACAATTCCGCAACGAGTCGCGAGCCACGCTGCGTGCCATGCTCCTGAAAGTCAGCGAAGAGGCCTATCCGACCGCGAATGAGTCGGAGATCGATGGTCAGGTCGAAGAGACGATGTCCGGCACGCGAGCGGCGGAATCGGGCGACGCTCAGGAGCTTGCCGATTGGATGGGGAAAACATTTCAGATTGAAGTCGATACGAGCCATCTCGGGGGGCAGAATCCAGAGCGTGTTCGACAACTCCTTTGGTTGGCTTACGACACTCGTTATCGCCCCGAGATGCAGCGCATGGAGCGAAACTTGCTGCTCGATCTTCTCGATAGCACATGGAAGAACCACCTGCTGACGATGGATCATTTGCGGAACGTGGTGGGTCTCCGCTCATACGCCCAGGAAGATCCGAAGACGGTGTACAAGAAGGAAGGCATGGCCGAGTTCGGAAAAATGTGGGAGAACCTGAACGATCGAGTGACGGACACGGTCTTCCGCGTGGAAGATGCTCCGGAAGATGCGATGCAAGAGGCATTGTGGGCCGGCGCAGTTGCCTCGCAGGCTCAGGCCGTCACAATGACCCAGGCGGCAAGAAACGTGCCCGCAAACGACAATCTCTCGCAAGCCACCACGAACGCGGCCACGGAGAAGAAGGCGGAGCCGATCCGCAACATGGGCGAGAAGGTCGGGAGGAACGACCCCTGCCCTTGCGGGAGCGGGAAGAAGTATAAGAATTGCCACATGAAATTGGCACAGCCACGGTAAGGAAGGAGAGTTGGTAACATGCAATCGATCTCGATTCTCTGCATGAGCGCGCTGCTCGGAGCGCCGGCGGCCAAGGAACCTGCCAAGAAGGCGGAGGTGCCTTCAGTGGTTGGAACGTGGTCCTGCCAGACCATGACGGCAAATGGTAAGGTGCAGGCCATTAACGGACATAGTACTTTTACATTCTCCGCTGACGGCAAGTTCCAGATCAGCGTTGGCGGTGATGACAAGCCCGCGGGGAAGTACAAAATAAACCGCGACGCGTCGCCAGCGGAGTTGGATTTCAACATCGGCGGCGGCGACGAGTTTCATCTTGGCGTTTTTAAGATCGAGAAAGATGAACTCACACTTTGCTGGGAAGATGTCGCTAGAGTGCGGCCCAAGGAGTTTGGTGCCCCGATTGGCACAACCATCGTTCAGATGAGGTTCATCCGTCTTGAGCCGAAGAAGAAATAGCCTCCTCGCCCCGTAAGGAAGTGGGACGGGCACTACGAGTGGGAATGCCGTTGATCCTCAACTTCGCATACGTGCTTCTTCTTTCGGTACTTTCTCCCTGGTTGTTCGTCCGCTCGCTGCGTACAGGCCGCTATCGTCGCGATGTTCGCGCCAAAGTCCTCGGTTCCCATTTCTTCGTGAAGGATGCACGACTCTCGATCTGGTTTCACGGCGTCAGCGTCGGCGAAGTTCACCTCTTACGCCAACTAGTCAAGGCCTTCCGCGAACGCCATCCGGACTGGCGAGTCGTTGTCTCTTCCACAACCGACACCGGTCTGGCTGAAGCTAGAAAACACTTCGCTGATCTGGAAGTGATCGCTTACCCATTCGATTTTTCCTGGGCCGTTCGTCGAACGATTCGTTCGATTTCGCCGAAATTGATCGTGCTCGCGGAAAGCGAGTTGTGGCCGAATTTTCTCAGAGCAGCGAATCGACTGCAGGTCCCGGTCGTGGTTGCCAATGGCCGGATGAGCCCGCGTTCTTTTCGTCGTTACGCCAAGTTCGCGGGACTGGCACGAACGATCTTCTTCAACCGCATCCGTGCGTTCGGTATGCAATCCGAGATGTACGCCACGAACCTACGGAAGTTGGGTGTGAACTCGGTGCAGGTCACCGGCAACGTGAAATACGATGGAGTGCTACTCGATCGCGAGAATTCAAAGACTGCGGAACTTGGCCGACAACTCGGCATCGGCGAAGACGAGTTGGTTTGGGTAGCAGGGAGCACGCACGATCCGGAGGAACGCATCGTGTTGTCTGTGTTCTCTCGGATCCGCGAACGATTCCCCAAGCTGAGGCTGATTGTCGTACCGCGTTCTCCGGAACGTTTCGACGAGGTAGCACAGATGATCGTCTCGGCCGGATTGACCAATGAGCGTCGAAGTCGATGGCCGGCACAACCGACATCGCCGAGCGTGATCCTGATTGACACAATGGGAGAATTGGGACCAGCCTGGGGCCTGGCCACAATCGGCTTCACGGGGGGGAGTCTGAACGACACGCGTGGCGGCCAAAGCATGATCGAGCCCGCCGCCTTCGCTGTCCCGGTGCTATTCGGGCCTCACACATGGAACTTCAAGGATGCAGTTGCTGGGTTGCTTGAGTGCAATGGCGCGATTCGTGTATTGGACGAAGTGGAACTGGAACGGGAAGTCGTTCGCTTGCTTGATAATCCGGAATTGCGCGTCACGATGGGCCAGGCCGCACGCTCGTTCGTGATGAGCCAGCAAGGGGCAACGGACCGGACCCTGGATATGATGGACGCTGTGTTTGTTTAGCGTTCGAGCCAACGGCTCGAACGAACCCGCGGCGTGAGATTCGTTCGAGCCGTTGGCTCGAACGCTAAACAGTGACGGGCGCGTTTCAAAAATGCAATCCCCAATCGCCTATCACAGTGGCCATTACCTCCCGGCCAATCGCGTCACCATTCCTTTGCAAGATGCAGGGTTTCTCTGGGGGGCGACGATTGTCGATCGCGTTCGAACCTTCGGAGGAAAGCTATTTCGGCTCGAAGATCACATCGTGCGTTTTCGAGAGAATTGCAAGCAGGCCTACGTTCACTTTCCCGAAACGGATGAGGCGCTCTTCGAAATCTCGCATCGACTGGTGAATGAAAACTACGAGGACCACGAGCTTTCCTTAATCTGGCTGGCGACACCCGGCAGATCGACCGGCTTTGCGTCCTCCGGCGACATGCGTGTTCCTACACGCATCGCATACACCCAGCCAATTTTGCCGTTGTCCTACAAGACGTTGCTTACAGATGGGGCGACATTAATCACGACACCTGCCAGCCTTGGCGTCGATCCCACGATCAAGCACCGCAGTCGGCTGGCCTGGTGGATCGCCGAGCAAAACATCCGCGAGACCGACTCTATTGCCGAGCCCTTGTTCGTTGACCTGAAGAACGACTCGGTTTTGGAAACCCCGACGGCCAACCTCCTGCTCGTTCTCGATGGAACCCTTGTTTCGCCCGCAAGAGGGACCATACTGGAGGGCATTAGTTTGAAAGTTGTCGAGGAAATCTGCACTGCAATGAGCATTCCATTTGAGCGACGCCAAATCTTCCGGAGCGAGTTGAAGCATGCATCCGAGGCGATTCTGACGAACACTACCTACTGTCTCGCGGGGGTAGCGCGTATCGACGGGCAAGTGTTGCCACAACACGGACCCCTGCTAAATTCTTTGCGAGCGGCCTGGCAAGATTTGTTTGGAATGGAGCTTATGTCCGAGAAGAGCGTTCAGCGGTAGACGTAGCCCTACGTCCGTCCTAGAGTTGTGTGTACCTTATGTGGGCCGCCGTGCGCCGGAGTGCGTTCAGGCGGCCATGTTGTTCTCTCCAGACCCTCCGTGGATTTCCCGCACTATGCGAGCGGATCATTCAAAGCACGCCCGAAAATGGCCGCGTTGGTGGCTTCACGTGGCGGTCGTTGCCGGCGTCGTGGCCGCTCTGGGAGCCGACTCACCGCAAAGCGGGGCTGGTAGTAAAGGGTGGAGTCCATTCTCGTCCTTCTTCGACACGGCGATATTTCCCCCGATGGAACAGGCCGGGCTCGGCATCGCAGTCGCGATCTCGCTGTTTGCACTCGTCTATGCCTTCGTGTTAGGGAAGAAGGTCGTGGCCGCAGAAAAGGGCACGGCCGGAATGCAGTTCATCGCCCAGGCTGTCCGGGATGGATCCGACGCGTACATTCGGCGGCAGTTTACCACGGTTGGCGTGCTGCTGATTTTCCTCACCGGCTTGATCGTGTTAACTAAGTGGCCGTGGGGTGAGGTGGGCGATCACGCCTCCGACATGAAGGTCGTGGCCTTCTCGCGCGGCGTTGCGTTCTTGATTGGTTCGGTATTCTCGGCAACCGTTGGCTTTTTCGGAATGCGCCTGGCCACGACCGGAAATCTCCGCGTGGCGGCGGCTTCGCGCAAGAGTTTTTCCCTTTCCATGAAGCTCGCCTATCAGACGGGTACAGTAACCGGAATGCTGACCGCTGGCCTGGGTCTGCTCGGCGGTTGCCTGATCGTTCTGGTCATGGGTGAAAAAGCGTATGAAACCCTGCTCGGCTTTGCATTTGGCGGTTCGCTACTCGCCCTCTTCATGCGTGTGGGTGGTGGCATCTATACGAAGGCTGCGGACGTGGGTGCCGACCTTGTCGGCAAAGTCGAACGCGACATGCCCGAGGACGATCCCCGCAATGCCGCGACGATCGCGGACAACGTGGGCGATAATGTCGGCGATTGTGCCGGTATGGCCGCTGACGTTTTCGAAAGTTACACAGTCACGATGGTCGCCGCCATGATTCTCGGTTACGCGGCCTTCGGCACCAAAGCCATGATGTTGCCGCTGTTCATCATGGCAGTCGGAGTTCTTAGCAGCCTGGTGAGCACATCACTTGTCGGTCGCCGAGGAACTAAAGGCGGGTCCAGTGGTGCCATGCGGATTATCAATAACAGCTTCCGCGTCGGGGCCGGCTTGACAGTCGTCGGCATGTTCATCATCGGGGCCATCTTTCTGAATTTCGACAGATCTTATATTGTCGGCCAGGCAATCGAACGTACGCTCTTCAAGAATGCCGTGGTGGAGAAAGGCCTGGGTTTAACCGACGACGACGCGGAGTATGGAGCGCGGGCAAGATGGTTTCTTCTTGAACATCAACTTGCCGCAGCGAAATTAAAGCGTTCGGAGACGAACTCGATTCAGGATCGCCAAAAGGTTGCTGAGATCGAGGGCTTCATGGCCGCCCGAAAGGTCAATGCGGTTCACACATGGAAAGCTCTTTCCCCCGAGGTACAAACAGAATTCGAGAATCGAAGAATCTATCAGAATGCCGAGAAAAAATTT
>Ga0105046_10019683_pt1 | contig 10234 bp, 6 predicted proteins | sample MAT03_FD_78385 | JGI IMG/M metagenome (GOLD analysis project Ga0105046, IMG submission 78385) | Freshwater microbial communities from Lake Fryxell liftoff mats and glacier meltwater in Antarctica - MAT-03 (megahit assembly) | ecosystem: Environmental > Aquatic > Freshwater > Ice > Liftoff... | reverse complement strand
CGTCTGGCTGCCGCGCGATGCGGTGTCGACCACGCTGCGCGGCCAGGTGATCGACCTGCTGACCACGCGGACCAAGGCCGACGTGCTCGACTGGAGCCTGTCGATCGAGGGATCGTCGCTGGCGCTGCTGCGGTTCGTGCTCGATATCCGCGAGACCCGCGTCAGTGCCGACGAAGACGCGCTCGACGCCGAATTGCAGGCAATGGTGCGCGGCTGGAGCGCGGCAGTCGAGGCTGAGCTGGCCTTGGGCGAGGACGCAGGCCGCGCCGCCGCGATCGCCGCGCGTTATGCCGAAGCGTTTCCGCTGGCCTATCGCAGTGCCTATGGCGCGGCCGAGGCAGCGCGCGACATCCGCCAGATCCGCGCGTTGCAGACGCCGACCGATGCCCCCGCGACGCTGCGCGCGGCGCGGCTTCACAACCGCGAGGAAGGCGATCCGGCCGGCCCGTGTGGACTGCGCCTGAAACTCTACCAGCGCGAGGGCAGCCTGGCCTTGTCGGATGCGGTCCCGGTGCTCGAAAACTTCGGCTTCCGGGTGATGGAGGAACTGCCGACCGCGCTCGACGGCGGACGGCTCGCCTATATCCACGATTTCCTGCTCGCCTGCCCGGCCGGAACCGATCCCGAGACCGTGCTGGCGCGCAGCGGCGAGATCGAGGCGGCGCTGGCCGCGGTGCTCAACGGCGCGGCCGAGGACGATGCGTTCAACCGCCTGATCGTCGCCACCGGGCTCGCCGCGCGCGAGGCCGACTGGCTGCGCGCGTGGTTCCGCTATCTCCGCCAGGCGGGTGCCGGATACGGCATCGCGACGGTGGTCGAGGCGCTGCGTAATGCCCCCGAGGCGACCCGTGCGCTGCTGGCGCTGTTCGTCGCCTGCCACGATCCGGACTTCGCGGAAGACCGCGATACGGCCGCCAAGGCTGCCTCCGAACGCTTCCGCGAGGCGCTCGCCAATGTTTCCGCGATCAACGACGATCGCTTGCTGCGGCTCTATCGCAGCTTGGTCGATGCGATCCTGCGGACCAATGCCTTCGCCCCCGCAGCGCAGGAAGCGATAGCCTTCAAGCTCGATTCGGCCAGGGTCCCCGGCTTGCCCAAGCCGCTCCCGTGGCGCGAGATCTTCGTCTATTCGCGGCGGGTCGAGGGTATTCATTTGCGCGCCGGGCCGATCGCGCGCGGCGGCTTGCGCTGGTCCGACCGGCGCGACGATTTCCGCACCGAAGTGCTCGGCCTGATGAAGGCCCAGCGGGTCAAGAACGCGGTGATCGTGCCGACCGGCGCAAAAGGCGGGTTCTATCCCAAGCAGCTCCCCGATCCGGTTGCCAATCGCGATGGCTGGCTCGCCGAGGGCAAGGCGAGCTATCAGGTTTTCATCCGTACGCTGCTGTCGATCACCGACAACATCGTCGGCAGCAAGGTCGTCCATCCGCCACGCGTCGTGGTCCACGACGGCGAGGACCCCTATTTCGTGGTCGCCGCCGACAAGGGCACCGCGACGTTCTCCGATGTCGCCAATGCGATTGCCGAAGATGCCGATTTCTGGCTCGACGACGCTTTCGCCAGCGGCGGCTCGAACGGTTATGACCACAAGGCGATGGGGATCACCGCCAAGGGCGCGTGGCTCTCGGTCCAGCGCCACTTCCTCGAAATGGGGGTCGACGTCCAGGCCGATCCGGTGCGCGTGGCGGGCTGCGGCGACATGTCGGGCGACGTGTTCGGCAACGGAATGTTGTTGTCGAAGGCAATCAAGCTGGTCGCCGCGTTCGATCACCGCCATATCTTCCTCGATCCCAAACCCGATTCCGCCAAAAGCTGGGCGGAGCGGGCGCGACTGTTTGCGCTGCCGCGTTCGAGCTGGGCGGATTACAACCCGAAGCTGATCTCGCCCGGCGGCGGGGTGTTCCCGCGTTCGATGAAGGCGATCCCGCTTTCGCCGCAGGTCCGCGCGATGCTGGGGGTGGAGAACACCCACATCGATCCCGATGGACTGATCCACGCGATCCTCGCCGCCGATGTCGACCTGTTGTGGTTCGGCGGCATCGGGACCTACGTGAAGGCGAGCGCCGAAGGCCACGCTCAGGTCGGCGATCCGGCAAACGACGCGGTGCGGGCCGATGCCAGCGAAGTGCGCGCGAAAGTCATCGGCGAGGGCGCCAACCTGGGAATCACGCAGGCCGCGCGCATCGAGTTTGCTTTGCACGGCTCACATTTGGGGGCTGCGGGCGGGGGCGGCCGCATCAACACCGATTTCATCGACAATTCGGCCGGGGTCGATTGCTCGGACAACGAGGTCAACATCAAGATCGCGCTCGCCTCGGCACGCCGCGCCGGGCGGATCACCCTGCCCGCGCGCAACCGCCTGCTGGAGAGCATGACCGAGGCGGTCGGCGCGCATGTGCTGGAGGACAACCGGCTCCAGGCGCTCGCGCTGTCGATCGCGCAGGCCGCCGGCGCGCGCGCGACGCCATCGGCGATCCGCCTGATCGAGCAGATGGAGGATCGCGGCAGCCTCGACCGCAAGACCGAGGGTCTGGCCGATAGCGAAGCCTTCGCGCGGCGCGCCGCCGAGGGCGCGGGGCTGACCCGGCCCGAGCTTGCGGTCCTGTTGTCGAGCGCCAAGCTGGTGCTTCAGGCGGCGATCGAGGACTCCGCGCTGCCCGCCGATCCGGGCCTCGCCGACGAACTGCTCGACGCGTTCCCGCAAGCGATGCGCAAGAAGTTCCGCACCGACATTCTCGGCCACCGGCTGGCGCGCGAGATCATCGCGACGCGGATCGCCAACCGGCTGGTCAACCGGCTCGGCGCGATCCATCCGTTCGAGCTGGTCGAGGAGGAAGGCGCGACGCTGGCGCAGGTCGCCAGCGCCTTCGTCGCCGCCGAGCGGCTGTTCGGAATGGCGGAAATCTGGGCGGAACTCGAAACTGCGGCAATGCCCGAAGCCGCGCGGCTGTTGCTGTTCGATCGCGCGGCCAGCGCGCTTCGTACCCAGATCGCCGACCTGCTGCGCACCGGACGCGCGCCGGCGAAACCCTCGCAACTGGTTGCGGAACTCGCGCCGGGGGTGGCGCGGCTCGCCGGGCAGACCGGCAAGCTGCTCAACGCCGAAGGCCGCGCTCATTCGGCGCGAATGCTCGACGAACTGAGCCGCGGCGGTGCCCCCGACAGTGCCGCCGCCGCGGTAGCCAAGCTGTTCGACATGGACGGCGCGGTCGGGCTCGCCCGGCTGGCGCGCGACAGCAAGACCGATCCGGTAGCGCTGACCCGCGCCTTCACCGATCTGGGCGCGCTGCTCGGGCTCGACTGGGCGCAGATGACCGCGACACGGATGAGCCCGTCGGACCCGTGGGAGCGGCTGCTGGTCGCCGGGCTGGCACGCGATTTCCAGCAGGTCCGGCTTGAATTCCTGCGCGGCGCCAAGGGCCGCGCGCCCGCCGAGCACGTCGAACGCTGGGGCGAGCAATGCGCCGTCGCAGTGCGCCAGTTCCGCGCGCTGGTCGCCCGGGCCCAGGCGGCCGCCCCGGTTACCCCGGCAATGCTCGCGCAGATCGCCAGCCAGGCCAGGAATCTGTTGGGGCGGTAGGATTGGCGCGGCGGGGCCTCTTGCCCTCCCCCCACCCATTCCGCCAAGCGCGGGGCATGGACCGGGCAGACATCGTGATCGTGGGCGGAGGGCACGGCGGGGCGCAGGCCGCGCTGGCGCTGCGCCAGCAGGGTTTCGAGGGCCGGATCGTGCTGGTCGGGCGGGAGAACGAGCCGCCGTACGAGCGCCCGCCGCTGTCGAAGGATTATTTCGCGCGCGAGAAGGAGTTTTCGCGGCTCTATATCCGCCCGCCCCAGTTCTGGACCGACAAGGCGGTCGAGCTCCGCCTCGGCCAGACCGTGACCGCAATCGATCCCGTGGCCAGGACGCTCAGCATCGATGATGGTTCGACGCTCGGCTACGGCGCGCTGATCTGGGCGACCGGCGGCGATCCCCGGCGGCTGACCTGCGACGGCGGGACGTTCTCCGGGGTCCACGCGGTGCGCGACCGCGCCGACGTCGACCGGATGATGGCCGAGATCGACGCCGGGGCGCGGCGCGTGGTGGTGATCGGCGGCGGCTACATCGGGCTCGAGGCGGCAGCGGTGCTGACCAAGCTGGGGCTCCACGTCACTCTGCTCGAGGCGCTCCCGCGCGTGCTGGCGCGGGTTGCGGGCGAGGAACTGTCGGCGTTCTACGAGGCCGAGCATCGCGCTCGCGGGGTCGATCTGCGCACCGGGGTAACGGTCGAGTGCATCGATGGCGAGAATGGAAGAGCGACCGGGGTCCGCCTCGCCGATGGCACGCATCTGCCCGCCGACATGGTGATCGTCGGGATCGGGATCGTGCCGGCGGTTGGCCCGCTGATGATGGCCGGCGCGGCGGGCGGCAACGGGGTCGAGGTCGACGAGCTATGCCGCACCTCGCTGCCCGACGTCTATGCGATCGGCGATTGCGCGGCGCACGCCAACGATTTCGCCGAAGGGCAGGTGATCCGGGTCGAATCGGTGCAGAACGCCAACGACCAGGCGACCACCGTGGCCAAGGCGATCTGCGGGGATCCGCAGCCTTACCACGCGACGCCGTGGTTCTGGTCGAACCAGTATGACCTGAAGCTCCAGACCGCCGGGCTGAACATCGGCTACGACGCCACCGTGCTGCGCGGCGACCCGGCGGCGCGCTCGTTCTCCGTCGTCTATCTGAAAGGCGGCCGGGTCATCGCGATCGACTGCGTCAACGCGGTCAAGGATTACGTCCAGGGCCGCAAGCTGGTTGAGGCGCGCGTTTCGCCCGATCTGGAGCGGCTGGCGGACGCGGCAGTGCCGCTCAAGGAATTGCTGTAAGCTCGCCCAGCGCCCAGCCAGCCGCCTCGCGCACCACCTCGTCGGCGTCATCGAGCAGCGCCTGCACCCGCCCGACCAGGGCCGCGTCGCCTGAATTGCCCGCGGCATAGAGGCAGTTGCGGACGAACCGGTTGCGGCCGATGCGCTTGATCGGCGAGCCCGAGAACAGCTTGCGGAACCCCGCATCGTCGAGCGCCAGCAGTTCGCCCAGCTTCGGCGCGGCCAGCTCGGCGCGGGGCAGGAACGCGCGGTTGGCGGAGGCGGCATCGGCGAACGAGTTCCACGGGCAAACGCTCAGGCAATCGTCGCAGCCATAAATGCGGTTGCCGAGCGCCTTGCGGAACTCGAGCGCTACCGGGCCTTTGTGCTCGATCGTCAGGTAGCTGATGCAACGCCGCGCATCGAGGCGGCCGGGGGCGGGAAAGGCGTCGGTCGGACACGCGGCGAGACAGCGGGTGCAGGAACCGCAGCGGTCGGCATGGGCCTCGTCGGGCGGCAGGTCGAGCGTGGTGTAGATCGCGCCGAGGAACAGCCATGAACCGTGCGCGCGGCTGACAAGATTGGTGTGCTTGCCCTGCCAGCCCAGCCCCGCCGCCGCGCCAAGCGGTTTCTCCATGACCGGCGCGGTATCGACGAACACCTTGACCCCGGTGTCGGCAAAACCCCGCTGCGCCGCTTCTCCGACCAGCCAGCGGGCCAGCGCCTTGAGCGCTTTCTTGACCGTGTCGTGATAGTCGGCGCCTTGCGCATAGACCGAGATGCGCGCCCGCTCGGGATGAGCCGCCAGCGCCAGCGGATCGGTGCCGGGGGCATAGCTCATCCCCAGCGCGATCACCGAGCGGGCTTCGGGCCACAGCACCTGCGGCGCGGCGCGCTGGTCCTGCCGCGTTTCCATCCACTCCATCGTCCCGTGATGGCCTTCGCCGAGCCATTCACCCAGCCGCCCGGCACGCACCGGATCGGTTGACGCCGCCGCGATCCCGCAGGCGGCGAATCCCAGCCGCGCGGCTTCGACGGCCAGATCGCGCTTGAGATCGGTCAGAATTGCCAGATTAACCAAACTTCCTATCGCTCCCGTTCACGCCTGCTAGGGTAGCGCGGCATGATGAAGCACGAGCTAGGCCCCACCGCCGGAGGCGGCAACACCACCGACGGAAAAAATGGCGGGGCCTCGCTCGCGATCGAGGCGCGCGGGCTGGTCAAGCGCTTCGATGGGTTCACCGCGGTCGACGGGATCGACCTGGAAGTCCCGCGCGGCTCGATCTTCGGCGTGCTCGGCCCCAATGGCGCGGGCAAGACCACGACGCTGCGAATGCTGCTCGGCATCATCGACCCCGACGAAGGCTTGCGGCGCACGCTGGGCCATGAGCGCCCGCACGAGATCGCGCACCTGATTGGCTACCTGCCCGAGGAGCGCGGGCTTTACCCGTCGATGAAGGCGTTCGAGGCGATCGCCTTCCTCGGCCACCTGCGCGGTGTACCGCTGAAGGAAGGGCGCAAGCGCGCGCGTGCGATGCTGGAGGAATACGGGCTGGACTATGCGGCGACGCGCCAGATCCGCCAGCTTTCCAAAGGTATGGCGCAGACCGTGCAACTGCTCGGCACGTTGATTCACGAGCCGGAACTGGTCGTGCTCGACGAGCCGTTCTCGGGGCTCGATGCGCTTAACCAGGGCAAGCTCGAGGGCATGATCCGGGCGCTGGCGGCGCGCGGCACGACGGTGATCTTCTCGACCCATGTCATCGCCCACGCCGAGCGGCTGTGCGAGCGGATCGCGATCATCGCCGGGGGCAAGGTGCCGTTCACCGGGCTGGTGTCCGAAGCGCGCGACCGCCTGCCGCAGCAGGTCCGCGTCGAACTGGCCCGCGACGACGGTACGTGGCGCGCCGCGCTGCCCGGCGATGCCCGGCAAGACGGCCGCTTCTGGCATTTCAGCCTGCCGCCCGGCGGGGTCGAGCCGCTGCTGCGCGCGTTGATCGAGGGCGAGGCGGGCATCCTCTCGCTGTCGATCGAACGCCCCGGCCTCCACGATGCCTTCGTTGCTATCGCCGGCGAAGCGGCGGCGCGGGCGCTTGCCGACGAGAAGGAAGCGATCAAGTGACCCGCACGCCCCGTTTCCGCATATTGGGCTCCGCCTGGGTGGTCGCGCGCCGCGATTTCGTGGCGGTGACGCTGTCCAAGACCTTCGTGTTCTTCCTGCTCGGGCCGCTGTTCATGATCCTGGTCAGCGGGCTGGCCGGGGGGATCGGGGCGCAGGTGCGGCAGGGCATGGACCGCCCGCAACTCGGCGTCGCGCTGCCCGCTGGCGAGATCGCGCCGCTGTTCGCCGCGCACGAGGCGATGCAGGACCAGCTTGCCGGGCCGGTGCCCGAACTGGTGGTGCTCGCCCGGCTCGCTCCCGGCGAGAGCTTCGATGCCAAGGCGGCGCTGGGCGAGAACCGCCCCCGCCTTGCCGCGGTGTTCACCGGCACCCTCGCCACGCCGCGCCTGACCGGCACCGAGGAGCGGGTCGGGCAATGGCAGGGTATGGTCGCAACGCTGTCCGCTGCCGCGCGCGAGGGGGTGGACACCCCCGCCGTCGCCCCGGCGACCGAGATCGTGGCCAACAGCGCGGCCAAGCTCGAACGCGGCCGCCTTGCCACCGCGCAGGCCGGGCAGATGGTGCTGTTCCTGCTGACCATGCTGCTCGCCGGGATGGTGCTGTCCAACCTCGTCGAGGAAAAGGGCAACAAGATCATCGAGGTGCTTGCCGCCGCAATCCCGCTCGATGCCCTGTTCCTGGGCAAGCTGTTCGCGATGCTGGCGGTGAGCCTGGTCGGCATCGCGGTCTGGTTCAGCGTCGGCGCCGCGGTGGTCATGGCCGGCGGATCGGCGCTGCCGGTGCTGCCGGTCCCGGCGGTCGGCTGGCCGCTGTTCCTGGCGCTGGGGCTGGTCTACTTCGCGATGGCCTACCTGCTGCTCGGCTCGCTGTTCCTGAGCATCGGATCGATGGCCGCGACCGTGCGCGAGGTCCAGACGATGTCGATGCCGGTGACGATGCTGCAATTGCTGGTATTCTTCTTCGCCAGCTACACGGTCGCCCAGCCCGGTTCGACGATGGAGCTGCTGGCGGTCGCGGTGCCGTTCAGCTCGCCCTTCGCGATGCTGGCGCGCGCCGCGCAAAGCGCCGCGCTGTGGCCGCATCTGGCCGCGCTGGCATGGCAGGCGCTGTGCGTGTTCGCGATCATCCGGATCGGCTCGACCGTATTCCGCCGCAGCGTGATGAAGTCCGGGAGTTCTCGTGGCCGCGCCGCGAAGCGGCACTGGTTGGCGCGCGGAAAGGCCGAAAAGCGCCGCTGGTTCGGCAGGTCGACTCTTGTTATTGACACTCGTGCAGGTTTGGCCGGATAAGTTCGGACTAGAAACCTAACCAGAGGCCGCGCACGGCCCTTCGAATCGCCGGACCGGGAGACGACCACATGGCTACCCAGCTCGCGCCCCAAGCGCAGATGACCTATCGCAGTTCGCCCAACGCGGCCGAGGAGTTGGACCGCTGGATGCGCGAACATCCCGAGGCGCAGCCGGTCCATACCCACCCGGGCGACGTCAGCCGATCCGACATCTACGTCGAGAATCGCTGGCAGCCGATCTTCGCCGCGATGCGCGCAAACGAGCCGGTCAACAAGGTGACCGGCACGCCTTTTGGCGATTTCTGGAACGTCACCACGATCAAGGCGATCCAGCATGTCGAGGCGCTGCCCGAGCTGTACTCGTCGTCGTGGGAAAACGGCGGGATCACCATCGGCGAGCGGCCCGAGGGGATCGAGGAAGAGTTCCAGCTTCCCATGTTCATCGCAATGGACCGGCCGCAGCACACCGGCCAGCGCCGCACCGTCGCCCCGGCGTTCACCCCGGCGGAAATGGAGCGGATGTCATCCGAAATTCGCACGCGTACCGCCGAAGTGCTCGACAGTCTGCCGTGGGACGAGAAGTTCGACTGGGTTGATCGGGTGTCGATCGAGCTGACCACCGGGATGCTCGCGCTATTGTTCGGCTTCCCCTGGAAGGACCGCCGCCTGCTGACCTACTGGTCGGACTGGGCAGGCGATGTCGAGATCGGCCTTGCGCGCGAACTGGTCAGCACCCGGCATGAGATCCTGATGGAGATGGGCCACTATTTCCAGCAGCTGTGGCAGGAGCGGGTCAACGCCGAACCAACGCCGGATCTCATCTCGATGATGATCCATTCCGACGCGATGAAGGACATGAGCTTCAACGAGTTCGTGGGCAACCTGGTGCTGCTGATCGTCGGCGGCAACGACACCACCCGCAACACGATGTCCGGCATCGTCGAGGCGCTGCACACCTTTCCCGACCAGCGCGAACTGATCGAGAACGACCCGTCGCTGATCCCCAATGCCGTGCAGGAATGCATCCGCTACGTCACTCCGCTGGCGCACATGCGCCGCACCGCGCTGGAGGACACCGACCTGTTCGGCCACGCGATCAAGAAGGGCGACAAGGTGGTGCTGTGGTACATCTCGGCCAACCGCGACGAAACGGTGTTCGAGAACCCCGACAAGCTGATCGTCACCCGCGAAAACTCGCGCCGCCACCTGGCGTTCGGTTACGGCATTCACCGCTGCGTCGGGGCGCGGCTGGCCGAGCTGCAGCTGCGCATCCTGCTCGAGGAAATGCACAAGCGGCGGATGCGGGTGAACGTCGTTGGCGAGGTCCAGCGGGTTCGTGCCAATTTCGTGCATGGCTTCCGCAAGCTGGAAGTCGCGCTGGAGAAGTTCTGAGCCCACAGACTTGGGGCATTCAGCGGCGGGCAAGCGTAAGGCTGTAACCGGTCGGTCCAATCGCGCGAACCTTTGCCGACGGAGACCCTCATGGCTGCACACAAACGCCGCTCGTTCCTTGCGCTGCTCGGTGCGTCGGTCGCGATGGGGCTGACCAGCGCCTGTCAGGCCGCTCCCGCTGCCAAGGCCAAGACCTTTCCGATAGCGAAGTCCAACGCCGAATGGCGCAAGCAGCTGACCCCGGCGCAGTACCGCATCCTGCGCGAGGCGGGGACCGAGCGGCCCGGCAGCTCGCCGCTCGACCGGGAAAAGCGCAAGGGCAACTTCGTCTGCGCGGCGGACAAGAGTGTGCTGTTTTCCTCGGTCGCCAAGTTCGACAGCGGGACCGGCTGGCCCAGCTTCTGGAAGCCGCAGCCCGGTGCGGTCGTGACTCACAAGGGCCCGATCTACGATCCGCGCGTCGAAGTCCTTTGCGCGCAATGCGGCGGGCATCTGGGTCATGTGTTCAACGACGGCCCCAAGCCGACCGGGCTGCGCTATTGCATGAACGGCGACGCGATGCTGTTCGTGTCCGCCAAGGCCTAGTCGGG
>Ga0105046_10019682_pt1 | contig 10234 bp, 10 predicted proteins | sample MAT03_FD_78385 | JGI IMG/M metagenome (GOLD analysis project Ga0105046, IMG submission 78385) | Freshwater microbial communities from Lake Fryxell liftoff mats and glacier meltwater in Antarctica - MAT-03 (megahit assembly) | ecosystem: Environmental > Aquatic > Freshwater > Ice > Liftoff... | reverse complement strand
CCGCTTCGTGTGGACCGGGGCGGCTTCTGGAGCTACGATTCCGGGGCCTGCCGGGCGGCGAGCCGTAACGCGAACGCGCCGTCGTACCGGTACAAAGACCTCGGCTTGCGGCTTGCCCGAGTTCCGTCCGGCGCTCCTGCGCTCGAAGCGAAGACGCCGCTCGCCGTCGCCCCGTTCACCGACGCCGATGCCAAGCGGATCGCCGCGCTGCCTGCCGCCGAGCAGGTCGAGGAAGTGCGGAAGGAGTTGATGCGCCGCAACTTGGGCTTCGACGGCAAGATGGACACCAAGATCGAGGACGGCAAAGTCACTGAACTCCGGATTGTGACCGACCAGGTGACGGACATCGCCCCATTACGCGTCTTCAATGCTCTCGCGGCGCTGGATTGCAGCGGGACGCAAACCAACTGGCGGGGAAATGGTCAACTATCGGACTTGACGCCGCTCCGGGGGATGACGTTCACCGGCTTGACGCACCTTGACCTGAACTGGACCAAGGTGAGCGACGCGGGTCTCGCCCATTTCAAGGATTGTAAAGGTCTATCGCGGCTTGGCCTGCATAACACCCCGGTGAGTGACGTGGGGCTCGCCTATTTCAAGGACTGCAAAAGCCTGACGTACCTCGCTGTGGGCTTGAGCATCAGCGTGACCGATAAAGGACTGGCCAACTTCAAGGACTGTAAAAATCTGACATTCCTCAATTTGGATGGCTTACCCGTAAGCGATGCGGGGTTGGCATATTTCAAGGACTGCAAAATCCTGACTCACCTCAACCTGAACAGTACGCGAGTGAGCGACGTGGGGTTGGCCCACTTCAAGGTCTGCAACGATCTGAGTTATCTCTCCCTTTACCACACGCAGGTCAGCGACGCGGGGTTAGCCCTCTTCAAGGACTGCAATGACTTGACAGTGCTCTTCATCGATCGCACGAAGGTAACAGACTTTTCTCTGCTGAAACGGATGCCCCTGAAGGAACTCCGGTGCGACTTCCAGCCCGAGCGCGATGCCGACAATCTCCGCGCGATCAAGACGCTGGAGACGATCAACGGCAAGCCGGCCGCGGAGTTCTGGAAGGAAGTGGACAAGAAGTAACGGAGGGTTCAGCAAAAATGCCTCTGGCGGCCATTCCTGATAACATGACGGGAAGCCGCAACAAAACCGCGTCTCGCGCGTTGGGACTTCCGGCAGTCCCCCCGATTCCGCTTTTGAAAGGAACTCCCCGATGTCCCCGTCTCTGATCGTCGCAACACTGCTCGCCTTCGCTCCGGCCCAAGCCGGTAAGCTCGAAATCACCAACGTCCGCAACACCTACGGCGTCCTCGGGCCGACCCGCGCCGACAGCAAGCTCATCCCCGGCGACATCCTTTTCGTCTCCTACGACATCGACGGCATCACCATCAGCGACGAAGGCCGCGTCCATTATTCGATGGTGATGGAAGTCGTCGACAAGAACGGCAAAGCGACCCTGAAGCAAGACCCGTTGGAAAAGATCGAACTCGTCCCACTCGGCGGCAGCAAGGTCGCCGCGCGGGCGTTCGTCACGCTCGGCGTCGATCACCCGGCCGGCGAATTCACCATGAAGGTGACCGTCACCGATAAAGCGGCCAAAGACAAACCGAGCCAAACGCTCGAGCGCAAATTCGAAGTGACCGCGCCGGACTTCGGCATTGTCGCCGTCTACGCCAGCCTCGACGAACGGGGCCAAACGGCCGCGCCGACCACCGGCGTCGTCGGCCAAGCGATCTTCGTAAATTACACGGCCGTCGGCTTCAAACGCGACACCGACAAGAAGCAGCCGAATTTGCGCTTCGAAATGATCCCGCTCGACAACGGCGGCAAACCGCTGATGACAAAGCCGCTGTTCCACGAAGGGATCGACCTCGACGACAAACTGCCGAACTACACGGTGCGGTTCCTGCTGCCGATGACGCGGGCCGGCAAATACACGATCCGCCTGAGCTGCACCGACAACGTGACGAAGAAGACCGCGAGCGTCGATCTGCCGGTACTGATTCTGGCGGGCGAAAAGTAAAGGGAATAAGATATTTACCGCAGAGCAAGAAGAGATCGCGGAGAATGAAATTATTGAAGAGCGACTGTCTCAGCCCGGATCGAGTCCCTCGCTTATCTCTATGTTGTCTTCTGTCTCTGCGGTAAAACTGTTTTTCTTGTCATAGCGATCAACATTAACTTGGACTATGCCATGAGCGCCTTGGACGAACGCATCGCCCAGTTCCGCAAGATGACTACGGACGACCCCGAGAACGAACTCGGGCACTTCCGCCTCGGCCAGTTGTTCATGGAGAACAACCAGTACGACGAAGCGGTGCTCTCGTTCGCGCGGACGCTCGAGCTCTCGCCGCAGTTTTCGAAGGTTTACCAACTGCTGGGCGAATGCCACACGAAGTTGAACGATCCGGCCAAGGCCATCGAAGTGATGACGGCGGGCTACAAAGTCGCCGACGAACGGGGCGACAAGATGCCCCGCGATGCGATGGGCTTGGCGCTCAACAAACTCGGCGCGCCGACGCCGAACGCCGCCCCGGCCGTCGCCGTTGAAGACGACGGCATCGACACCGGCTTCCGCTGCCAACGCCCCGGTTGCGGGCAGGGCAAACGGGCTAAGCCGCTGGCCGCAGCGCCGATCGACGGCACCGAAGGCTTGCGGATTATGGGTGAAATCTGCGCCGACTGCTGGAGCGGCTGGGTGAAGGATTACAGCATCAAAGTCGTGAACGAACTCCGGCTCGACCTCAGTTCGGAGTTCGGCCAAGGCGAATACGACAAGCACATGCGCGGTTACCTGGGCTTCGACGAACCCATGAGTCTGTGAACCATGCCCGACTACTTGGTCCAATACGGCACCGCCGCGTTCGTCGGCCGCTTCGCCACTGACAACGACTTGTCGCGCGGGTCGTCGGTCGTGCTTCGGACATCGCGCGGCCTAGAAATCGGCACGGTTCTCTGCGAAGCGCGGGCCGCGACCTCGTTCGACCACGGTGGAGAACTCCTGCGCTTGGTCAAGCTATCCGACGAAGCCGACCGAATGCGAGCGAACCGGCTCGCAGGTGAAATCCTCGATGTGGCGAACCTCACCGATCAAGCCGTGACGTTCCTCGATTGCGAAGTGACGCTCGATGGCCGCGGGGCGATTCTGCACGCGCTGCCGTTGGGCGAGTGCCAACTCGATGGGCTGCTCGCGGACCTTTCCGACCAATTCGAATCGGCCGTGCGAATGCACGACATCTCCCGAACCGAAACACGGATCGATCCCGTCGAACCCAAGACGACCTGCTCCAAACCCGGCTGCGGCACCGCCGAGGGCGGCTGTTCCTCGTGCAGCACCGGTGCCTGCGGGACGGGGTCGTCGTGCAGCAAAGGAAAAGTGGAATCGGCCGCGCAACTGACTTCGTATTTCGCCGACCTCCGGCAGAAAATGGAAGAGCAAGCGGCCGTGCGGACCCCGCTGAATTGATTTCACCAGTCGATATGGAGATGGCCCGATGCGCTGCTTCGCAATTCCTTTCGCATTGGTTCTGTTCGGTTCGGCCGCATCGGCCGGCGAACTCGACGTGCCGCTGAAAGTCATCAACTCGGTGGGTAAAGAAGGCGTCGGCAACGCCGAGGCCGCCAAAGCCTGGGCCGCGCTGGTGAAAGCCGGGCCGGAGGCTCTCTTCCCGATTCTCAACGCCATCGCCGACGACAAACCGACGAGCGCGAATTGGCTCCGCACCGCCGTCGATGCCATCGCTGAGAAGCACGTGGCGACGGGCGGGAAGTTCGGCCCGGACAAACTGACGAAGTTCGTCGCCGACGGCACCTCGAGCCCCACCGCCCGCGCGGTGGCCTTCGACCTGCTGCGGAAGGAAGACAAGGACAAAGCCCTCGCGATGCTGCCGGGATTCCTAGACGATCCGAGCGTGGAACTCCGCCGCGAGGCGATCCAAGCTCAGTTCATCAAAGAAACGACCCTCAACCGGCTACCGGAGATTCCCACGCTCCAGAAGCTCTTCGCCGCCGCGCGGGATAAAGATCAGGTCGAAGCCATCGCCAAGGAATTGAAGAACCAAAAGCAGGTCCCCGACATCACCAAGCACTTCGGGTACATCACCCAGTGGAGCTTGTCCGAAAACTTCGACAACAAAGACGGCGTCGGGTACGCCAAGGCGTACGCCCCGGAAACGGCGGCGGATCGCAAAGGCTGGAAGAACGCCCAAGCCAGCGAGACCTACGGCTTCATGGACTTGAACGCCGCGATCGGCAAGAAAATGAACGCCGTCGCTTACGCGTCGGCGATCTTCGAAGCCGACGCGGAGACGCCGGCGCAAATCCGCGTCGCCAGCCAGAACGCCCTCAAGATCTACTTGAATGGCAAGGAAGTCTTCAGTCGGGAAGAATACCACCACGGCACGAAGATGGATCAGCACGTCGCCAAAGTGACGCTACTGAAAGGGAAGAATTCGATCCTTCTGAAAGTCTGCCAGAACGACATGCCGTACGATTGGGCCCAAGTCTGGGGCTTCGCCGCCCGAATTTGCGATTCCACCGGCGGTTCGCTGAAATTGAAACAACTGGTCGATGACAAGCCGGTGTCACTCGGCGAACTCGCCCCCGCGGCCACCAAGGAGCCAAAATAATGCGCTCGATCTTCGCACTGGTTCTGATCGCGTCTTCTTCGCCACTATTCGCCGCCGATTGGCCCCAATTCAAAGGCGCCAACGGCTCGGGCGTGTCGTCAGAAAAAGATCTGCCGGTGAAGTTCACCGACAAAGACGGCCTCCGCTGGAAGGTGCCGCTCACCGCGCGCGGCGTATCGTCCCCGGTCGTGATGGGGAACAAAGTGTTCGTCACCTGCAGCGCCGGCACCCGCGACGACCGCCTGCAACTGCTGGCTTTCGACACCGCCACCGGCAAGAAACTCTGGCAGCGCAGCATCAACGCCACCGGCGGCACGACCGCCCACCCGAAAACCTGCATGGCCGCGCCGACTCCGGTCGCCGATGAAACGGGCGTCTACGCCCTCTTCGCCACCGGCGACATCTTGGCGTGCGACCGCGACGGCACCGTGCTCTGGGTGCGCTCTCTCACCGGCGACTACCCGTCGATCTCGAATCAAGTTGGCATGGCCTCGTCCCCGGTGCTCTACAAAGACAAGCTCATCGTGCCGATGGACAACGCCGGGGAGTCGTTCCTCGCGGCGCTCGACACCAAGACCGGCAAAAACGTTTGGAAGACCGAACGGCCGCGCGACATCAACTGGACGACGCCCGTCATCCGCGAGTTGAACAGCACCGACGCCGAGGTTTTCTACCAAAGCCAGAAAGAACTCGTCGCCTATAACGCGGCCGACGGCAAGAAGAAATGGAGCCACAAAGCCGGGAGTTCGTCGCCGACGCCGACGCTCGCCGAGGGCTTCTTCTTGACGAGCAGCGATGGCGTGTCGCTCTTGAAACCGGCCGAAGACAAAATGGAGCCGGTTTGGAAGTCGCCGAATTACCGCACCGGTTATTCTTCGGCCCTCTTCTACGACGGCCGCATCTACGCGGCGATCCCCGCTACCGGCATCGTTTACAGCCTCGATGCCACCACAGGTAAAGCCGTCTGGAACGAAAAGATTCCGGGCAAGGGGAAGCAGACATTTTCCGCCTCACCCGTCGCCGGCGATGGCAAAGTGTACGTCGTCACGGAGTCGGGCACCGTGGCCGTTTTCAAAGCCGGCGGGGCGGAAGCGGAATTGCTCGGCACCAGCGAAGTCGGCGAAGAATTGTTGGCGACCCCGGCGATCTCCGGCGGCGCAGTCTTCATCCGGAGCGACAAAAGCCTGATATGCATGGGGGCGAAGAAGTAAGGCGAGCCGCCGCGTGAGCGGTCGGAGTTACGACATTGCGAATCAGACTCCGACCGCTGACGCAGTTGGTTCGCCGCATTACTTTTTCATCACAGCCTTCGTCAGTACTTCGAAAACGTCTTTGACATCCGTGTCGTTCACCGATTCAAATGCGAACGATTTCACAACTTTACCGTTGTTGACGATCACCACGGTCAAGTGCGCCGCGCTGTTGATGCCCCAATCTTTCGGGCCATTGGCATCGCCGTTGAACACCGTCAGCGCCGTCTTGTCGTACGTGACCGACTTCTGAATCTTCGGCAGGAATTCCTTATTCTTATCGAATTCGCCGCCGACCCAAACCGCGACGCCCATCACTTTGTCCCCCGCGTCGCCGAGTTTGCCGTCGAGCGTTTTCATGAACTTGTTCATCGGCCGGGAGAACTTCTCCGCGTTCACGAAGAAGTAGACGGTCGGTTCGTCTTTGCGTTCCTTGGCGTAGTCGACTTCTTTGTCTTCGATGGTGCCGGTCACGGCGTGGACTTTGAGCGCGGCGACTTTGTCCCCGGCTTTGGGGCCGGATTCGACATCGGCGAAGGCGAGGCTGGAACCGGCGAATAATAGGATCGAGGCGAGTGCGAGACGCATGGGTTCTCCTAACAATCGGGGGTGATGGACAGTGGGTACTCCGGGATGGCCAACCGGAGTTTGGGGATGGCTTGCAAGCGGCGCCAACCGCGGGTCACGCGGGCTTCCTCACCGTCAACATAGTCTGCGGAGAGCGTTCGCTTGTCGAACGGCCCCTCGCAGAGTACCGGCGGCCAACCTTCGGCAACAACGTACTGCGCGAGAGCCGGGTTGCACGTCACATGCCGTTCCGGTTGCAGATGCAGCGATTCCAGCGGCACTTCGCCGAGGATGTAACGCAGGTACAAGTCGGAATCGACGACGGCATCCACCATCTGCCGGCAGACCTCGCAGGGGTAGCCTTCGTCGCATTTCGCCATGGGTTCCCCAATCGACAACCATTCCACCCTCTACAATATCGATTGGGGGAAAAATGGGCGTTCTCGATTCCTTCCGGCTCGATGGGCGGACGGCGCTGATAACCGGCGGTAGTCGCGGGCTGGGCCGGGCGATGGCCGGCGCGCTCGCGGAAGCCGGGGCCGACCTGATCCTTGTCGGCCGCGAGCTCGATTCGTTGGAGGTGGCCCGGCGGGAAATCGGTGGACTCACAGAAGTCATCGTGGCCGATGTGGGAACGCCGGACGGCGCCGCGAGTGCTTGCGACCAAGCATTGGCCCTCGGGAAACCGATCGACATCTTGCTGAACAACGTCGGCGGTCGGCGGGCCGATGTGGCGCTCGAAGCGACAAGTGTCGAACAGTGGAAAAGCTTCTTCGATCTGAACCTGACGAGCACGCTCGTCTGCTGCCAGATGCTCGGTAAGCCGATGCTCGACCGGGGCCGCGGGTCGATCATCAACATCACGAGCATCGCCGGGCCGATCGCGATCCGCGGCATCGGTGGCCGGCATTACGAAGCGTCGAAGGCGGCGCTGGCCGCGCTGACGCGGTCCCTCGCGGCCGATTGGGCCGGGCGCGGCGTGCGGGTGAATGCCATCGCGCCCGGGGTGTTCGCCACGGGGCCGAACCGGAAATGGTTCGCAGAGAAGCCCGAGTTCGAAGGTTCGTTCCGCGACCATATTCCGATGGGTCGCTTCGGAGAACCGGCCGAACTCGGGCCCGCCGCGGTCTTCTTGGCGAGCGATGCCAGTAGCTACATGACCGGCGCGACGCTGGTCATCGACGGTGGTTTTACGCTTTGGTGAGAGAGAGTCCGCAATGCGACTTCCGATGGTGGCGATCGTGGGCCGGCCGAACGTCGGCAAATCGGCGCTGTTCAACATGCTGGCCGGGCGGCGGATCAGCATCGTCGAACCGACGGCCGGGGTGACGCGCGACCGCATCGCCACGACCGTCGGCGTGCGCGACCGCTTCTTCGAACTCGTCGATACCGGCGGCATGGGCATCCTCGATGTCGACGACCTCACCGACGAAGTCGAACGGCAGATCCGTATCGCCATCGACGAAGCGACAATCGTCGTCTTCGTCGTCGACATCCGCAACGGCGTCGTGCCGCTCGACGAGATCGTCGCCCAGAGACTGCGCAGCGTCGGCAAGCCGGTGATCTTCGTCGCCAATAAAGCCGACGATATGAAGCACGATGCGGGCACGAGCGAACTTTATCGCCTCGGCTACGGAGAACCGATCTGCACGAGCGCCAACTCCAAGCGCGGCGTCGAAGAACTGCTCTTCGCCATCCACGAGAAACTGCCCGAAGACACGCCGACGGAGGCGCCGGGCAACGCCGAGTTGAAACTCGCCATCGTCGGCCGGCGGAACGTCGGCAAGAGTACGTTCATCAACAGCTTGGCGGAAGAGGATCGCGTGATCGTCTCGGAAGTCGCCGGGACGACGCGCGATAGCATCGACGTGCGTTTCGAGCGCGACGGCAAGGTGCTGCTCGCCATCGACACCGCCGGTGTGCGCAAGAAACGGAGCTTGGCGTCCGACATCGAGTACTACAGCATGCACCGGGCCGAGCGGTCGATCCGCCGGGCCGATGTGGTGCTGCACTTCTTTGATCCGCGTTGGAAGATTAGCCGCGTGGACAAGCAGTTGGCCGAGTACATCTTGATCCACCACAAGCCGGCGATCTTCGTCGTCAACAAGTGGGACTTGGCCCGCGACAAGATCGCCACCGAGAAGTGGACGCAGTACCTCCGCAAAGTGTTCTCGATGCTGGATTATGTGCCGATCGCGTACATCACGGCGAAGAGCGGCAAGAACGTGACGAGGTTGCTCAACCTCGCCACGCAGCTTTATAAACAAGCCGGGCGGCGGGCCAAGACCGGCGAACTCAACCGCGTGATCCAAGAGGCTATGCTCGCCAGTAACCCCGCTGTCCGCGGCAACCGCATTCCGAAGGTCTACTACGTCACGCAAGTGGGCACGCACCCGCCGACGATTGTGATTGTGACGAACGAACCCGATTTGTTCGACGACACCTACATCCGCTACATGACGAAGACGATCCGCGACAACTTCCAATACACCGAAGTACCGTTGAAGGTGATCTTCCGCACCAAGGGCGAAGCTTCGTCGTACGCCGCGCGGCGCCGGATGAAGGCCGAGGAATTGGGCCTCGATCCGGATTACCCGGAAGTGCTCGACGCCGCCGAGGAATTGGAATTGGCCCCGCAGCCCGACTTCCCCGAGGAACTCGGCGACGAACCGATGCCATTCGACGAACCGGACGACGCCGAGGAATTCGACCCGGCCGAACTCGACGGCGACGACGACAACTCCGGTCCGGCGACGCCGATGCTGCCGACGAAGAAGAAGACCGACAAGCCGGCATTCGTGTACGAACCGGAAAAGAAGAAGAAAAAGAAACCCCCGTCGGACACGTGGAACGTTTGACATGACTTCGCGTTTGGCCGCGTTTTGGAACCGCTACCTGGGCGATCCGCTGCGGGCGGTCGAGGCGGACTCCCTCGCCTATCGGCAATCCGAGGAGGGTCATCGCGCCGATTGGAAGACGATGACGGTCCTCATCACCGCAGCGGTATGCCTGACGATCCAGAATTTCTTCTCGCACCCGTCCCGCATCGCGGGGCCGGGCGGGTTCGCAATCCGGCATTTATCCGGCGATGCGGATGCGGCACAATTCCACAAAACGCTGGGCGAATGGGGCGGGAACCAAGGCGACTCACTGACTTGGTGGGCGGCGTGCGCACTTGTCACCTACGCGATGATCCCGGTGCTCGCGATCAAATTCGGCCTGCGGGAGCGCGTGCTCGACTACGGTTTCAAAGTGCGCGGCATCCTCGTGAGTTGGCCGGTGTACGCCCTCTTCGTCGCGGTGATGGTGCCGATCGTGGTGGTCGTCTCGGCCGAAGAGCGCTTCCAAGAATCGTACCCGTTCTATCGGATCGCGTCGAAGGATGAACTCGGCCGCGATTTTCTGATGTGGGAAGTGCTGTACGCGCTGCAGTTCGTCGCCTTGGAGTTCTTTTTCCGAGGGTTCATCGTCCACGGGACGAAGCACCGCTTCGGCATCTACTCGACGTTCGTGATGATGGTGCCGTACTGCATGATCCACTTCGGCAAGCCGCTGTCCGAGTGCACCGCGTCGATCATCGCGGGTATCGCGCTCGGATTCGTCAGTTTGGCGACCCGCTCGATATGGCTCGGCGCAACTCTGCACATCTCTGTGGCGTGGAGCATGGACTTCGCCACGCTGGCCCGCCGGGGATTGGTAGAGTTGTAATCGATTTCAACCGGCGAACAACGCCGTGACATCGAGCGTCCAACCGGGCAGCGCCGGTTCGGCATGGGCGGT
>Ga0105046_10019680_pt1 | contig 10236 bp, 8 predicted proteins | sample MAT03_FD_78385 | JGI IMG/M metagenome (GOLD analysis project Ga0105046, IMG submission 78385) | Freshwater microbial communities from Lake Fryxell liftoff mats and glacier meltwater in Antarctica - MAT-03 (megahit assembly) | ecosystem: Environmental > Aquatic > Freshwater > Ice > Liftoff... | reverse complement strand
TTCCTTTCATGGAGTCGTCTCAACTTCTTTCCTGACTGGTTCAATTCATCGCAACGGTTCATCGGTCAATTACCCCCTTTCATCCTTCTATTTTCTTGTTTGACCGATAAATTATTTCCGGGCCAGAATCAGGAACCTACTTTTGCAGCGGTTAGATAAATTGTACTTTTCATTCTACACGATTAAACAATTTATACGCAGAAACGTTTAGAGGGTAAATTGTTTCCAAAATGATTACTTTTGCAAAAAAAATTGCCAATGGATGATAAAATGGCTCAAATCTTAAAAGCAACCGGTGTATTGTTCCGCAAATACGGAATCAGGAGCATTTCAATGGACGACATAGCACATGAGATGGGAATGTCGAAGAAAACCCTTTATCAATACGTTGAGAATAAAAATGATCTGGTCGAAAAAATGCTTACACATTTTGTTACCAGCAGTAATGCGTGTGTAACAGAAAACCCGGCAAACCGAAACGCGATCGATATCCTTCTGGAGGTGAGTGTTAAGGTGAGTCAGGAAATTAAAGAGATGAATCCGGCCATTGCTTTTGACCTTGAAAAATTCTACCCTGCATTATACCGCACATTTGTAAATGCCAAGCGCGACCATGTTTACAGAAAAATTAAAGAGAATCTGGAACAGGGTGTTTCCGAAGGCATCTACAGGGGTGATCTTGATGCAGATCTCGTTGCCAAGCTTTATGTTCAGAAACTGATCGATTTGCATGACCCGGAGTTTCTTTCATCGGTTGATTTTACTTTTGAAAAGGTATTTCAGGTGATGTTCGACAATCATATCCGCGGCATTGCCAATGCGGTTGGACTTACTTATTACGAAAAACAAATCAATCAACAAATTACGCAATAATTCTATGAAATTACCACTCTTAAAAACTGTAATTACTTTGCTGTCAGTTGTTTTGATTCAGGGTTCGCTGTTTGCACAGGAGAAGAAATCCGGAACAAATACCATGAGTCTGAAGCAGGCCCAGGAATATGCAATCCTGAACAGTACGAGCGCCAAAAACTCGGCCATTGATCTTGAACTGGCTAAAAAGAAGATATGGGAAACCACCGCCATTGGGCTTCCGCAATTAAATGCTCAGGCCAATTACCAGCATTTGTTTAAGGTTCCTGAACTTAGTCTGGGCGGATCAACCTTTCTTACAACAGATTTACCGGCGGGCACGCCCTTAACCGCAGGAGATATTCTAAATGAAAGTGTTTATATGGGATTTAATCCTTCAGAACCGATTCCACTTGGGGTAAAAAATAACACCACACTCGATATAACACTTACCCAGCTAGTGTTCAGCGGGGAATACCTGGTAGGGCTTCAGGCTTCGAAGGTTTTTTACCAGATGGCAGACCAGAGCCAGCAAAAAACGGTGAACGATCTTAAAGAATCGGTGGCCAATACTTACAGCCTGGTTTTAATGCTTGAGCAAACGCATGAAAAACTGGCCAAATCTCTCGGAAACCTGAATGTTACTCTGGAAGAAATGCAGGAAATGTACAAGCAGGGAATGATTGAAAATACCGATGTTGACCAGTTGGAAATGACCAGCCTGAATCTTACAAATACAGTTAATTCAATGAACCGTCAGATCGTATCGGCAAAAAATCTGTTAAAATTTCAGATAGGGATGCCCTTTGAGACGGAAATTGATCTCACTGAGGATATTGAAGAGCTAGCAGCTTTTTCCAATCTTGAGAGTGTGGCTTCTGCCAGTTTTGATATAGGGCGAAATATTGACTTTCAGATTCTGACTACCCAGGAGAAACTTGGCAACCTGAATCTGAAACGCGAGCAAAGCGGCTATTTGCCGAGTCTTGCCGCAGTTTACAGGCATACCGAGAAAGTAAACAAGCCTGCATTTGATTTTACACCGAATGATGTTTTCCAACTTTCGCTGAATATTCCGATTTTCAGCAGCGGACAGCGGGTGGTAAAAGTGCAGCAGCGAAGGCTTGAACTTGAAAAGATCACCAATACTAAAGACAATGTGGCACAAGGGTTGAAACTGGAGTTTGAAACATCGAAATACGATTTGGCGACCGCCTTCGAAAACTATCTGAACAACAAAAAGAACATTGATCTGACCAATAGAATTTATGAAAAAACCCTCATTAAATATAAGGAGGGACTTTCAACAAGTATGGACCTGACCAATGCGCAAAATCAATACCTAACGGCACAATCAAATTATTATAGTGCCGCTTATTCACTGATTAAAGCAAAAAACAAGCTTGACAAACTGAACAACAACCTTTAACCGAAACACATAATCCAAAATAAATGAAAACCATGAATAAGACTTTAATTCTTGCAGTTCTCGTGTTTTTCGCAGCTGCCTGCGGCAATACCGTTGATAAAAAAGCAGAACTGGCCGGACTAAAAAAAGAAAGAGATGTTTTAAACACTAAAATCAAAACAATAGAGGATGAGTTGAAACTCAGCGGTAAAACAACTGAGCTGAAAATGACTGATGTTTTGGTAACTGAAGCAAAACAAGGTGAGTTCAATCACTACCTGGAAGTGCAGGGAAAAGTCGATGGAGAAGACAACATCGCCGTTTCAGCCCAGATGCCAGGGGTAATTACCTCGGTTTTTGTTAAAGAAGGTGATGCTGTTAGAAAAGGGCAAGTGATGGCTCAGATTGACAACAGTGTTTTACAACAACAGGTTGCTAGTGTTAAAACCCAGCTTTCGTTTGCTACTAATCTTTACAATAAGCAAAAGGCACTGTGGGACAAGCAGATTGGCAGCGAGGTACAGTATCTGTCGGCAAAGAATAACAGGGAAAGCCTCGAATCCAATATGGCAACACTGAACGATCAGTTGGAAATGTCGAGGATCAAATCACCGATCAACGGAACCGTGGAAGAGGTTAACCTTAAGGTCGGGCAGATGGCTTCTCCCGGGCTACCTGCAGTAAGAGTGGTGAATTTTTCAACGGCAAAAATTGTCGCAGAAATTTCTGAATCCTATGCCTCCAAAATTAAAACCGGTGACAAAGTAATTGTTTCATTCCCCGATTTCAATACAGATATCGACGCAAAAATCCATTTTACCAGTAAATACATCAATCCCATAAACCGTACATTTCTTGCTGAAATCAGGCTTGCTCCAAGCAAAGTGGAATACAGGGCAAACATGATGGCCGTTGTGAAAATCAACGATTATTCATCCCCGTCTGCATTCGTTGTTCCGGTTTCATTGATCCGGGAGTCCACTTCCGGCAAGTACGTTTATCTGGCAAGGGTTGAAAAAGGTCAACTTCTGGCCCGCAGACAAATTGTTACTGTTGGAAATACCTACAATGGGATGGCTGAAATAAAGCAGGGAATTGCTCTGGGCGATAAAGTTATTTCAACCGGGTATAACAGCCTTATGGATGGTCAGCTAATAAAAATCTCCAAATAATGCCGGGATAATTCCTGATAAAACCGAGACATGATTATGAAAACCAATAAATTCAAGGAGTTTTTTGCCACTAGCTGGGCCATTGATAATAAAACCAGCATCTATGTGCTGACAATATTTATCACCCTGCTGGGAATCTCGAGCTATCGTAGCATTCCGAAGGAGCAATTTCCGGAAATCATTATTCCGACTATTCTTGTCAACACTGTATATCCGGGAACATCACCCGTGGATATGGAAAACCTGGTTACCAGGCCCATCGAAAAACAGTTGAAGGGGATCAATGGTGTAAAGAAGATAACCAGTAATTCTTTGCAGGACTTTTCATCGATTGCCATTGAGTTCAATACCGATGTTGAAGTTCCGGAGGCTAAACAACGGGTTAAAGACGCCGTTGATAAAAGCAAAAAGGATTTGCCTAATAACCTGCTAGACGATCCAAACGTGGCAGACATAGATTTTTCGGAAATCCCGATCGTATTTATTCAGATTTCCGGCGAATATGATCTGGACCAGTTAAAAAAGTATGCTGAAATAGCCCAGGATAAAATTGAGTCTCTGCCTGAAATTACACGTGTTGATATTGTCGGAGCGCTTGAACGTGAAATTCAGATTAATGTTGATATGTACAAAGCACAGGCAGCCAGTGTAACCCTTTCAGATATTGAACGCGCTGTGGCCTCCGAAAACCTTACCATCTCGGCTGGAAATATAACAACCAGCGGTATGAAGCGTTCGATCAGGGTGCAGGGACAGTTCAGCAATATGGAGGTAATTCAGAATATCATTATACATTCATCCAGCGGAGCCATTGTTTATCTGAAGGATGTAGCAGAAGTAAAGGATACATATAAAGAACAGGAAAGTTTTTCACGCCTCAGTGGTAAGAATGTAATTACATTGAATGTGGTAAAAAAGAGCGGGCAGAACCTGCTTGAGGCCTCCGATAAGATTCATGATATTCTTGATAATGAATTGATCAATAAAGAGTTTCCTTCGGATGTAACCGTTACTAAATCGGGCGAGCAATCCCGTTATACCAGGAATACGCTTGAAGAACTGAACAACACGATTATCTTCGGATTTATCCTTGTAACCATAGTGCTCATGTTTTTTATGGGCTTTACCAATGCTTTCTTTGTGGCAATGGCTGTTCCCCTTTCTATGTTCATTGCTTTCATGGCCATGCCTGCCATGGGATTTTCAATGAATATGATTGTTATGTTCGGATTTATTTTTGCACTGGGGATTGTGGTCGATGATGCCATTGTGGTTATTGAAAATATACATCGAACGCACCAGCATGAACCAAATATTATTCTAGCGGCAAAGAAGGCAACCGGTGAAGTGTTTCTACCCATTTTATCCGGCACATTAACCACACTGGCCCCGTTTTTCCCGCTTGCCTTCTGGCCGGGTATTGTGGGTGAGTTTATGTTCTATATCCCGGTAACACTGATTCTCACGCTGTTTGCTTCCCTGTTTGTTGCCTACATCATCAACCCTGTATTTGCCATCTCATTCATGAAAAATGAATTCGAGACACCCGACAAACAGAAGGTGAAAAAGAAAGTCATGATTGAAATGATCTTTATAATACTGCTTGCACTGGCCAGCTACGCGTTTTATGCTTCCAGCGGCAGCGAAACCGCTTTTGGTATCGGTAATTTCCTGGTGTTTGCGGCAGCATTGATTTTGTTCTTCCATACCCTGCTCAATCCTTACATCAAGTGGTGGCAGGAAAAAGGATGGCCTTTCTTTATGAGGCTGTATGAAAGGCAATTACGTTTTGTTCTGATCGGACGCAATCCGTTGTACCTGTTACTGATGATCATTGGTCTTTTCTTTGTTACCATAGTTCTGGTTGGTATCCGCTCACCTAAAGTGCTTTTCTTCCCTGAAAACATGCCAAATAGTATCAATGTCATGGTTAAGATGCCCATTGGGACCGATCAACAGGTTACCGATTCCGTTACCAGGATAGTCGAAGGCAGGGTATTGGCCCTGCTGGGGGATAGCAATCCCATAGTAGAGTCAGTAATAGCCAATGTTGCCCTGGGTGCCGGCGATGACATGGATTTCGCCCGCAACATCAGTCCTGAAAAAGGTAAGGTCACAGTCAACTTTGTTGAATATAAATATCGCAATGGAATAAACACCAACGATTATCTTGATAAGATCCGCGAAGAAATAAAAGGGATACCAGGTGTGGAAATCTCAGCTGAAAAGAACCGTGCAGGACCACCAACCGGCAAGCCAATCAATATTGAAATTACCGGCGAAAACCTTGGCAACCTGATTCATGATGCTGCTGCTTTCCAGAATTATCTCGATTCAATTCAAATCCCCGGCATTGCGGAACTGAAGAGCGATTTCCAGGATAACAAACCCGAAATCACGATCAATATCGATCGTGAGCGGGCCAATCAATATGGTTTGAGTACCGGTCAGATAGCCTCGGAGTTGCGTACAGCCGTATTGGGCAAGGAAATATCCAAATACAAAGTCGATGAAGATGAGTATTCCATTCAACTGCGCTATTCAAAAGCCACCCGTGATAACATCAATAACCTGATTAATCTAAAAATCACTTATCGTGATATGAACTCAGGATTGTTGCGGCAAATCCCGCTTTCTGCGGTAGCATCCATCGATTATGCCGACTCTTATGGCGGAATTAAAAGACAGGATCTCAAACGGATCATCACCATATCCAGCGATGTATTAACCGGTTATACAGCCAATGAGATCGTCCCGCAGATTACGCGACTTGCCAGGGATTTCCCTGTTAGTGATGGAGTGCAGATTGAACTCACCGGAGAGCAGGTTGACCAGAAGGAGACTTCAGATTTCCTCGGGATGGCCATGATGATTGCACTCGGATTGATTTTCTTTATCCTGATTACTCAATTTAATTCTGTCAGCAAAACCATCATAATCCTGAGCGAAGTAATCTTCAGTATTATTGGCGTCCTGCTGGGTATTGTCATCTTCAATATGTCAATTTCCATTATCATGACCGGTCTTGGGATCGTGGCACTCGGAGGAATTGTTGTCAGGAACGGAATTCTGATTGTAGAATTCATTGACACCCTCAAGGAGCGTGGAGTTAAAACCCGCAATGCAATCATTCAGGCCGGACTAACCCGTATAACACCGGTTATCCTGACTGCGACCGCAACCATTCTTGGACTTGTACCATTGGCTATTGGCTTCAACCTGAATTTTGTAACTATGTTTACCCAACTCAATCCCCAGATTCACATTGGCGGAGACAATGTTATGTTCTGGGGCCCGTTGGCATGGTCGATTATTTTCGGACTCAGTTTTGCCACTTTCCTAACGCTGGTTCTCGTACCTGCCCTTTACCTGATGGTTTATGAGTTCAAGATCTGGCTTCAGCGCAGGAAGTCAAATAAATTGGCCCGCCTTGCCAGATAGAGATTGAATGGTAGAATAAAGGGTGGTTTGGGTTTTCCCGGACCATCCTTTTTAATTTTTATCTTTGTTCATTGACCTGTCAGGTAAAAATTTTCACCCACGTTCAACCCAGAGGCCATTAAATTTGTTATGAATAACCTGTAACATTCTTATTGCCCTTTTACTAGATATATTATGTTCAACACAACCCGAATGGGGCGGCGAAAATCCTATCTGGCCTGGCTGCTGGTCATGCTTCAGTTTCTTTTTATCGGACTGATATTTATTACCAGCCCCCTCATGCACCTGAAACCATGGGTTATCCTGTTTATACTGGCTGGTATCGCGTTGGGATTGTATGCCATTCAAACCATCCGCCTTGGTAATTTCAATATTTCACCACATGTAAAACCCAATGGCAAACTGATTGCCCACGGTCCCTACCGTTTAGTGCGGCACCCTATGTACACGGCCATTCTTCTGACATGCTGGCCACTGGTACTCGGGCATTTCAGTTACCTAAGGCTGGGATTTGTCGTTGGCTTAACCATTGTTTTGATTATTAAACTTCACATTGAAGAGCAATACCTGACCATGGCATTTCCAGCATATCTTGAGTACACTAAAAGTTCGAAAAAATTAATACCGTTTGTGTGGTAGTTATAAAATTCTTTTACAAAGATTTTTACAGAAAGTGATCCCTCTACTCTTCAGTTTTAAAATTGATAATTTGCTGTTCATTTCTTGAAAGGTGACGGACAATCTTATTGACTTGATAAGACTTTGTTATAAAAGTATTTACGCTTTCATCTACCCGACGCATGCTACCACGACCAGTCGAGTATCTCTAAATACTTTATTCTGTCTGTCTAATCCAGTAAAATTCAAGATCATAGCGCCAGACCTTAAACCGTCTCACTGAATCGGAGATCGCTTCCAGATCAATGCCCTGCCTCGCCCAGGCACTGTCGCTCTCGGCCTGGTTAAATTCTGTGATTACCAGTTGAGGCCGGCAAGTCCGGATGGGATCTTTATCGTTCAGGTAATTGTGGCGGATACCAATGGTAGGTGCCTTTGATTCTGACGCCAGTGTATATGCCCAGATGCCCAGCACTGGTTTCCGTATGTCAATATCTGACTTTTCGAGGTACTCATAAACAGTCTGAATATCGTAGGTTCGTCGTTGCCAGGTTTTGTAAATAAATGTCAGATTCCAGACGGCAATGATCAGTATAACCGGGAGGATGATTTTTACTGCACCTGGCTTGTTTTTGATCAGGTAACCGAGTGAAAGTGAAGCGACAATCCCGGATGCAGCGATCAGGCTCAGAAAATAGCGCGTGGGCAGATAGTTCATGACAACTTTATGCTGTTCGGCCAACAGCCAGACCAGACCAAAAATCAACGCAAGCGGGATTTGCCGGCCATTGTGTCTGCGGGCCGACGAAACTGAGAATGTTCCCAGGGCCAGAGCTATAATCAGCAACGGCCAGAGTTCTTTGACCCAAAGGATGTGCCTGAAATTAAACCTGTAAACCCCAAGAAGGCCGGGAAGGGTGCTTTTAAACCGTTCGCTGGTTTCGTAATTCATGATGAAATTGTAGAATTCACGGTTGGGAAAGTACCAGACGGCAAAGTAAATCAGGCCGAGTGCAAAGGTGAACAGCACCGAAATACCGAAGGCCTTGTAGTATTCCTTCCGGATGTTTCTGAGTTTCCAGGGTACAGACCAGGCTTTTAGTAGGATGGCTGCCGGAACCAGTAAGGCAACATAGGCAAACTGTACTTTTATCCCATAAGCCAGAAAGCTGAAAAATACTGCCAGCAGCAACCATCGCAGTTTTTTCGGGTGACTGATAAACTTTTCCAATTTGACCAGCGCGTAAAGAGAAAGCAGGATCATATTAATGGAAAAAATCTCCCCCATGCTGTAGTGGCAAAACTGGAAATAGTGAAATTGAATTGCAACCAGCAGGAGGTAAAACAGGGTGGGGATTCTTAAGTGACTGTTTGTAGATAAAATCATCAGAACTCCAATGGTAAACAGCAGTGCCACAACCCTTCCTACTATAAGATCAGTTCCGAAAATATAATAAAACGGAAACAGGATAAACTGTAAAACCGGCGTAATAATAAAGCCGTTGTTGTTGTACAGATCGAAACTTCCGTGATTGATAAAATCGCGCAACTGGGCCGTATAAAGGCCTTCATCTGTCCAGGCACCGCGGGTGTTAAGGCTCACCAGGCTGTCGGGATCTGCAGTCAGGAAGGGGAAATGGGCCAATAAAAGCAGGGCCATCAATAGCCATAAAACCAGCCTGATCCTTTTATCAGACAGGAAATCCGATGATTTCAAACCGGGGAAATTGTTATTCATTCCGGACAACAGTTCAAATTATTGCCGAAAGTTAGGATTATTTTTTCTTTATACCTCCGAAACGATAATCAATACCCAGAAAGGGCGTTAGTAATAACATTTCACTGAATATGCCATATTGTTTATTATTAATTCCCAGTCCTGCGCCTGCATTTATATGAAACCTATTATTTAACTGATAATCAGCTCCCATAGAGAGGCTAAATGCCCAGAGCAATTCTCTATGCCCATTGTACTGGAAATGCGAATTGGTAGTCTCAAGTCCTATGTTGATTACTGACACATCTGCCTGACCCATCAGTAGCGCACTCCAAAAACAGGCTTAGTTACTGTTTCATCCTGTGCCAAAAGATGATAGTGAAAACACAATGGAAATAACAAGACTAAATGCAGAATGGATAATCTTTTCATATCGCGTGTTTTAAAGAAATACCAGAAACTATAGAAATAAATAAACCAATGAAACCGGGATGGTTTATCGCCACGGTTTCAATGGTAAATATATTGGATTAATCTGTAATTTGTTGATTGTTGCTCAAATTTACTTTGGTAAAGCGATTTGAGCTTAGTGTAAAATCACTTCAGGTATTGCAAGCTACTGCCAGGCCGATTCAAACTGCTGCAAAAAGCGCACATCGTTTTCAGAGAACATACGCAGGTCTTTTACATTGAATGTGAGGTTGGTAATGCGTTCCACGCCCATTCCAAACGCAAAACCGGAATAAACATCCGGGTCAATGCCACAGTTCTTCAACACATTGGGGTTCACCATACCGCAACCTAAAATTTCTACCCAGCCGGTGTATTTACAGAATCCGCAACCCTTGCCACCACATAGGTTACAGGAGATGTCCATCTCTGCTGAGGGCTCGGTAAAAGGAAAATACGATGGCCTCAGCCGAATGCGGGTATCCGCGCTGAACATCTCTTTGGCAAAGTAGAGCATGGTCTGGCGCAGGTCGGCAAAGCTGACGTTTTTATCGACATACAAACCCTCAATCTGATGA
>Ga0105046_10019676_pt1 | contig 10236 bp, 7 predicted proteins | sample MAT03_FD_78385 | JGI IMG/M metagenome (GOLD analysis project Ga0105046, IMG submission 78385) | Freshwater microbial communities from Lake Fryxell liftoff mats and glacier meltwater in Antarctica - MAT-03 (megahit assembly) | ecosystem: Environmental > Aquatic > Freshwater > Ice > Liftoff... | reverse complement strand
CTCAACAGGCGTGTCACCGTTTATCTATACCTTGTTTTGAGGCTCCAGGTGACCAGATGAAAGAGCCGACTGGGGATAGGCAAAGAATCAAACTATCACTCCGTAAGAAAGTGATCTTTTCGTTGCTAACCACCATTCTCTTTTTCGTCACGCTTGAGTGCGCTCTGTGCTTCGTTGGAACCAAACCTCACACGATGGCCGACGACCCTTTCGTTGGCTTCTCTGGACTGCTTCCCTTGATGGAGTTATCGACAAACGAAGACGGGGAAGAGATACTCTCGACCGCGCAGAACAAACGACATTGGTTTAATGCCCAGTCCTTTACCAAGATAAAAAAGCCCAGCACGAAACGCATTTTTTGCTTGGGCGGATCGACAACTTATGGTCATCCGTACTGGGACTCCACTTCGTTCCCGGGATGGTTGCGGGAGTTTCTTCCGCTGGTTGACCCTGCCCACAAATGGGAAGTGATCAATGCAGGTGGAATTAGCTACGCGAGTTACCGCGTGGCCACTGTGATGGAAGAGCTGGCACAGTACGAACCGGACCTATTCGTAGTCTACTCGGTCCACAACGAGTTTTTAGAACGTCGCACCTACCAGAACATGTTCGACACGTCAATGCTCAGCCTTCATTCGCGAGCTTTGCTGTCTCATACTCGCACTTGGACACTGGCTGATCGTATCATCGATCAAGCACGAACCATCGTTGCGGCTCCGAAAGACAGCGGCGTCGCGAAGGCGAACGTCGATGGGTTGAATGGCGAAGTGGATGAGATTCTTAATCACACCGTTGGCCCCGTCGACTACCATCGCGATGATGCTTGGCAAGCCAACGTGCTTCATCATTATGAGGCAAACTTGCGACGAATGGTCTCGATCGCTGGTCGCGTGGGAGCAAAAATTGTATTCATTACGCCGGCGGCCAATGAAAAGAATTGTTCGCCCTTTAAGAGTGAGCACGATCGGAGGATTCCTTCGACAGATCAAGAACGATTGCTGTCTTTTTTAGATCAGTCCGAACGTGGTACTAGGCTCGATTCTCGCTACGCCGAATCCCAATACCGGTTAGGACAATCTTATCTTGCGGTTGATCGATTCGCAGACGCAAAGCAGGCGTTTGCTCGCGCCCTCAATGAAGACGTTTGTCCTCTCCGTGCCGTCGACGGAATCAGAACGGCGATCGAACGCGTTGTCCTTGAGTCAAACGTAACCATGGTCGACTTCGAGCAGAAGCTTCGCCAATTGTGCGAAGCAGAACAGGGACATTCAATTTTCGGCGACGAGTATTTTCTCGACCACGTGCATCCGACGATTGATGTGAACCGGCGACTTGCCCTCTGGATCATCGAAGTGTTACAAGCAAACGAGATCCTACAAGGCAAAAACGTGATCGACATGGTCGCTACAGATCCATTCTTAAGAGTGGAGCAAAAAATTCTCGGTCAGATCGATCAGGAGGCCCAAGCCTATGCGCGGCTTAATTTGGCCAAGGTCATTCACTGGGCGGGGAAGTTTGAGGAGGCGATTCCTCTCGCAAACGCAGTTTTAAACGAGATCCCGAGTGATCTTGAAAGCCGCTATATTCTGGCTAGGTGCTTGACTAATCTTGGCCGAAAAGATGAGGCGATGCAGCAGTACGAGAGACTTTTTGCAGACGGCGTCGACTACCCGCGAGCCTACCTTCATTTCGGCGAACTGCTTGCAGAAAAAGGATTTTCGGATCGTGCCAAAGCGTACTTGCTGATGGCAGTCCTTTACGACGGAAATGATGCATCCGCCTACTATTCACTAGGGCTCGTTCATCTTCGACTCAATGAGTATCAGTTTGCGGTCGAGTCATTCGAGGAATCGAATCGACTTTATCCAAATGACGCGCAGACGCTATTTCACTTAGCGAAGGCTCAAGCTGGACTGGGACAAGGTCCAACCACAATTGAACTGGGACCAGAAGGCTAGATGGACAGCACAGTTTCGTGAGCAGTAGGCTTCCTTCAACAAAGGGCTGCACTGTTTGGGGCAAGTCGATGAACGACGATCCTTGAATCGTCCGATGTCAATTCATTACTGCGGTAAGTAAAAAAGCAGATCCGCGACTTATTTCGGGGACAACGACGCAAGTTGCCCATCAGGCATCATCGATTGTGGATTCTCACGTTCCGCTTCAATCGAATCTTTATCGATCTGCCGAACCACATCACCGGCGCGCCACTGACATCGTCGAACCGACTTGCTCCGCGCTGCGTAGCTCCGGTCAAGCTCAGAATCGCGCCAACATCGGGACACCTTCCAATGGTTTGTTTTCGATCGGACGGCTCTATCCAAGATTCAAACAAACCATCGTCAAATGACGTGTGATTGCGAAGCATTTTTTCACAAACGCTCGCTTTCGAAACCTCTGGCGATCCGGGGCGACGAGTAACCGCGGTGTTTACTTGTTTGTGCTGCGGCGACTGATACGTTCTACGGGAGCGTCCATGTACATGGTTGCTTCCTCAGCGACGAGGGACGTGTCACCGTGACGAACTTCTGCTCGGAATCGATGGTCTCCTGCCTTTTCCGCTCGCGCGGTAACCTTCAAGCGAACGGTCGTGCCTGGTTCGATCCGTGCAATCGGATTGAACAGCGCTTGGCCCGTGACGACTTCGCCCGAGTGACCTTCGACTCGTGTCGGTTCGATGCCGTTGCTAAACTGCGCTACGATTCGAACGTCTTCAGCTGCTTTACTGCCTCGGTTGAGAATCGTCATTTCGTAGACGACGTCGGTATTGACCGGTGCAGGTGCGACTGGGTCGCTGATTGATAACACGAGGTCGGCGATCGCTTCCACACGGGTTTCGATCGAGACGCTGGCACGCCCCGAAGCAGAACCAACGCAGTTGAATCCGATGACCATGTCACCCGTTCGATCCATCTTGCAAACCAGATCATATTCGCGAACGGCACCCGGCTGCATTGCATCGATCTTCCACGCAAGACGATCACCGACGACCGATGCTTGCGGAATTCCTGATACATAGGTTACGCCAAGGGGCAACCTCAGTTCAGCTTCCATCGCTTCGCAAACGGCTTTACCGGTATTAGTTAATAGCAGGTGATAGTTCGCATTTGTATTCTGATACTTTAGCGGTGGGCCGGTCAATTCTGCTTCAACAGCCGCCGACGCAATACGAATCGATTTGTTTGCGGTCGTCTTCACTTCGCGATCTGCAGTCGCCATGCCGCCGATCTTGAGTTCGCCAAGTTCCCGAGCGGTAAGTTCAATTTCAAACTGAGCTTCCTTGCCCGCCGGAATCGAACCGATCTTTTGCGACTGCGGATTCTTGGAGTCGGGCGACAGCGTGAAGACAACATTGGACGCATCACCATCGCCTGGGTTCATCACCCGAACGCGATACTTTTCGCTGCGTCCAAATACAATTTCGTCTGGGCCATCGATAACGACCGATAGTTTTGGCTCACGAACGGTTACCGAAGCGACGTATTTTTGCGGCATGATGGTCCAGTCGGTCGTGACATCAAATGCACCGGCTTTGACAGCCTTGACACGAATGAATAGTCGCTCAACGACGCCGGCGGGAAGCTTGTTGATGGTCCATTGCAACTGAGCTTGGCCGCTTTGATCGACAGTCTTCACCGTCCCGATCGAAGCGTTGTTCCCTTGAACTTCTGCCCAGGGCGGCAATGATGAACGGACGATGATTCCATTGGCATCAAACGAGCCACGGTTCTCAACGCGTACTTCGTACTGGGTCAGTTCGCGGATCATGATTTCCGAAGGTCCCTCGGTAATCACTCGCACACCTGGTGATTCGGAAGAGCCAAGTTGCTTGCCTACTGATTCAGGCTTTCGGGCAACGGTTGTGGTCATGGCTGGCGATGCAGGCGTCGTAGCAGCGGATGTGCTAGGCGTTAACGCCGGTACGGATGCAGCGGTCTCGTTAGCGGCTTTCTCTTTGGACGCAAGCAGCGAATCACGCAATGCCCGTTCCGACTGAGCGCTAGGGCCTGGCGTATTGCTCGCACTCGTTTCCGCTGCGGGCTCGCTGATTGATGGTGCCGATGTTGCAACAGGGCTTGAAACGGGTCTTGCTGGCGTCTGAGTTGAACGTGAAATTCCACTGCCCACCGAGTTCCAACTGTCTAGCAGGTCAGTGCTTGGTCGTTTTGACGAAGGCACCATTGGAATATCCGATTTCTCCGGTGCAACGGCAATGATGGTGGATTGACCTTTGGACGCAGTATCGAGCTTCGGAAGTTCCGGCAACGTTTCGATATCGGAGCGCCCAACCTTCGCCATTCGATCAATCGAAGACTCGATCGGCATCAATTCACGCCGAGGAACGCTCGGCGCTGGAAGCGGTTCAGTAAGCGAAGTTGATTCCGATGGAACTTGGCTTTCGTCGTTTGGCGACAGGACCATCGATTCGGGATCGAGCGCATTGATCGCGCGCCGACCCGTTCGTCGAGTGCTTTCGATCGCAGAAATATCGCTGCTGTAGGTTGGCTTGGATAGTTGTGTTGGTGCGGATGATGAGGATGATTTCGAACTCGGTTGCGTTGGATTCAACGGTGCCGGCGGAACTGGTGGTACGTTTCGATTGGTTGACGAGATCGCCTTACTTGGAGTTGTAACGTCACCGGGCGTACGTCGCAGATTTGCATTTGCCGACGGCAAAGGTGTTGTGGTACGGGGGCTCACAACGGGTCGTGTCACGCCGCTGCCGGTGTAATCACGAATGGGCTGCGACTTGTTCGCTTCGATTTTCTCGGTTGGTGGGGCCGGTTTATGAAACGGAATTCCACTCCAATTCACGCCGCTGGGGTCTGGTGGTGATAACGGCGTTGCCTTGCGACCATCCTCGTGTTCTTTCTTAGCGACTTTGGCTCTGTTGCCGCCGAAAACGCCGTCCAGGATTCCCGCGGAAAGGATCACCTGGGACGATTCGACCGCAGTGGGATCCCCAGTTTTGTTTCCTGGAATCGGCACGGTCTTGCCATTTGGCTGAGTCGATCCAGCGCCTATTGCGTGTACCACGGCGGGTGGAACGACCAATCGTGCCGGCTCTTGCGCACTACCGGATGTCGCGAAGCAAGTTGCGACTGTCCAAGTAGTTACCAACGCGGCAAGCGACACGGGTTGCAGTCTTCCGGTTAGGCTGACCATAAATCGATGATTCCGAATTCGTCCTTGCCGACGCATATTTTTTGCCATTGATTGCGTACTCCCCATACCGGGAAAGGCTTCCGCGCAGGCTCACGAGAAGAGCGTGGACCTAGCGCAGCGCCGAAAACGACTGCTAACTTCTTGGATATCGGTAAGACGCCTTGCACCAATTGAATCAATTCGGTCGATTCTGACGGTTGTGTCAGTCAGACGTCGTTGATAGCGTCATTGATGGCGTCATTGATGGCGTCATTGATGGCGCCGTTTTTTTCGAAGCTTTCCCAAACTACCACGCCGAAGATCCAATGCCCGACAAGACTGAACGAATGCAGAGCTTGGAACGATCGCTAGCAATCGTTAAATCACAGTTTGCTATCGAACCAAAGGCAGCCATCATTTTGGGAAGTGGACTGGGTAGCCTCGCGGACGAGATCGAGCGCCCAATTGCGATCGACTATGCCGATTTGCCAGGATTCGCAAAGTCGACTGCGGGTGGACACCGTGGTCAGTTAATTTGTGGCGAACTTGATGGCCAAGCAGTCGTTGCAATGGCTGGCCGGTTTCACCGGTATGAGGGGTACAGCGACGAGGAAGTCACGTTCCCAGTTCTGTTGATGGCTGCTTTGGGGGCGAGGCTGATGATCGTCAGCAACGCGGCTGGAGGGGTGAGTCCGGAGCTCAGCGTTGGCGATATCGTGGTGATTCGGGATCACATTGATCTCTTTCGCACTGCCTCACCGTTACTTTTTCTCGATTCGCAACCGAACCGCACCTATTCGCGTACGGTAAACAAACCTGAGCCTTCCAACGGGCTCTTCGATCGACTGGGACCGGCTGGTCAAACGGAAATGTACGATCGTGAATTGATCCAAGTTGCCCTGTCAGCCGCCCGAGAAGCCAATTTTCACGCGCAGCTTGGCGTTTATCTTGCGACATCGGGTCCGACCTACGAAACGAGAGCAGAATATCGAATGATGCGAATCTTTGGTGCCGATGTGGTCGGAATGAGCACAGCACCCGAAGTTCGCGTCGCTAGACTGTTGGGAATGAGAGTTTTAGCACTATCGATGGTCAGTAACGTCGCTCGACCAGATGCCCCGGAGCCCGCCGACCATGATGAGGTTCTCGCCGCCGGTCGAGCCGCCGCCTTCAAACTTCGTGCGATCGTGCGACAAACATTGCAGCTTGCATGACTATTCGCTACCAGCGTTCGATCGTTTCGAATAATATTTGTTATCTCGCAAATATCCCCCATAGTCGTCAGCGCGATCGGCAATGACCTCCTCCTCTCATCCACCCATTCATCGATTTTCGTTGGAAGTCTCCAGCGAAGTTGATTTGCATCGAAATTTTCAGTTGATTTCGGAGAACGGAATCACTGGATCGATGATTGAAATCATTGATGTCCATGGGAAAGACTTTGCGCTGATGGCGATTTCGAATCCGGTGCATCTACATGTTTTAGGGCCACTGGGTCACTACGGTTTTTCTTACAATCTTGCTGCAGACGCGAGGATTGATGGCGACGTCGGTATTGGTTTTGGAGAAGGTTTTAGGGGTGGATCGGTTCGCGTTCGCGGCAACGCAGGCATCGGTTTCGGCGTTGCAATGCGAGGAGGAACGCTGGCCGTGTACGGCTCCGCTAATGATCGAGCGGCGGCCGCAATGGTCGGCGGTGAACTACTTGTGCGTGGAGACGTTGGCGCTGACGTTGGTGTCGGCGCATACGGTGGCACGGTCTTGATTGGCGGGGACACAGGTCCACGATTGGGCGATCCTCAAGGCGAATTGATCATTTTTTTACGTGGCAAGGCAGAATCGCTGACGTCTGGAATGGTCGAAGCACCGCTGCGAAAACGCGACGCGCTTCGCATTGGCCTCCTACTGATCAACGCTTCGATTCGAGCCGACGCGAAAGACTTTCGTCGTATCGTTTCCGAGCGTACGCTCATTGCCGAACGAGAGCGTAAGCGAGGGGAGGTCGATCCGAATTGGCGATAACTTCTAACCCCTCGTCGCTTCAGGACTGGCAATTGCGCTCGCCATCATGTGATCGCTTTTCTAGGCCGCCCGTGCAAACCTCGGCGACATGTTCTATCCCACGATTCACAGGCAGTCCGATTGATCTTGCGACTCCATTTTTTTGGTTCGATCCGGCCTGGCATCTTGTCGATGTGGAACGTGCCGCCATCGTTTCGACCGCGCTGGCTGCGAGCGGTATTCTCGTTAGCGCACTTCATCGTGACCTTGCTCAAACGGATGAACTGACTGCGGTCGCCTGCGAACCTCGAATGATCCCTCATCGATGTGATCGAGCCGGATTGATCCATCAAGATTTCCGAGCCGCTTCAGTTATCGACTTACGACTGGCGCTGAATCATGATGCACATGGACGCTTTGCGTACCCACCGAGTCAATTGCGGCGTTGGGCGAATCAAGAAGAAACGCCAGGCGACTTTAGCATCGATGCGATGACCTTTCCGCCGGACTGGAGGTCGCTGGATGACATGTCCATCAAGGTCGGGCAGCTTCGCCGACTTTCTTCCGCTGCCGTTTTTGTTTCTTTGGATGCGTTCAACTTGCCAACGATCTGGCCATCGATCGCGAAGGCAAACATTGACGGCATGATTCTGCGACTGAGCGGCGATCCTCTGGCAACAACCAGGGAAGCCCGTCAATTGATTCACGCAAGCAACGGCGCCGCCATCCAGCTCTGGATCGCGACCGATCGAGAATTGTCTGCCGAGGATTGCGTCAAATGTTTTGCAATGGGTGCTAATGGCATTGCGGTCGATGCGATGTGCAACGGTTTCCTTCACAAAAACGATCAATTCGAGATGACCACCGCGGAACGTGCAGCACGGAGTTTTGGTTACGGCGGCGGCGTCGACACAGATCAACGTATTTCTGAAACTGCAAGAAAAATGGCAAGCCGGTTTGTTGCTGACGTCTGTGGGTACGCACATTCATGCGGTGTCGACAGGCTTTCGAGCCTTTGTCCGACCCATTTGACCCGCGTGCAAAGGTAACGAGCTTTCGCGTTTCTTTCGATGTACAATCTTTATTCATCGAAGTGTTATCATCCAATTGCCCCCGCTTTTTACTTTCACGCAATGACGAACCTATTGAATCGCCCTATTGGACTTGCTAGTCGCATGTTGGCGATTTGCGTTTGCGTTACGATCATCCAAAGTGTTGCAATCGCCGAGGACTTAATTCGCAAAGACACTGCGGTCGATTCGACTGCTACGACGGAAGGCGAAATGAAGCCGTATAGTGAACCACTTCTTCATACCGACCTCAAGATCGAATTGGTGCCGATTCATGGCGGCTCATTCATGATGGGAAGTCCCGAAACGGAGGCCGATCGGCTTGAGGATGAAGGTCCGCAGCATCAAGTTCGTGTGGATCCTTTTTGGATGGGAAAGTTTGAAATCACCTGGGATCAGTACGATACCTGGGGTGAGCGTATCGATATCATTCGACGCGATCTTGCGGGACTGAAACCGGCGCCTGAAGAGCGGATCGTTGACGGCATGACTCGCCCCACGGAACCTTATACCGATATGAGCTTCGGCTTCGGGAAAGGGAATTACCCTGCGATCTGCATGACTCAACATGCGGCAAGGGCCTATTGCAAGTGGTTGTCTGTAAAGACGGGTCACTACTATCGGTTGCCGACCGAAGCAGAATGGGAATACGCAGCTCGCGCTGGAACGACCACGATGTACTCGTTCGGGGATAGCGCCGATGAGATTGATGACTATGCCGTGTCGCTCAACAACAGCAACGATCAATACGAAGAAGTGGGAACGAAGTTGCCAAATCCGTGGGGCCTACATGATATCCATGGCAACGTAGCCGAATGGGTTTCGGATCAATATGTGGAAAACATTTACAAGCAGTCTCCCGGACAAGAAGTCATCAATCCGCTTGCGATCCCGGCCTCTCTTTATCCCCTCGCCGTCCGCGGAGGTGGTTGGGACGATGAACCCGCGATGCTTCGAAGCGCAGCGCGAGAAGGATCCAACGAAGATTGGAAGCAGCAGGATCCTCAGTTGCCTCAGAGCATTTGGTACTTTACTGACGCGTTGGGAGTTGGATTTCGCATCGTGCGTCCTCTCGTCGAACCATCAGAGGAAGAAAAAATATCGAAGTGGGATAAGTTTGATCCTCCGCAATTGGACCCTGTTGAAGGTGAATAGCGGCTCGGTACTAAGTCAATCGTAGTTTTTCTTCTGCGGCACTCTCTCGCAAATAGCGCGGCAAAAGATGCATCGGCGATACAAAAACTCCGCGTCGTGCGATGATGCTGGCAAGGTAGGCAACGTCCTTCGCATTGGGCTCGGATGTGATGATGCATTCGACCTTAGACTTTTGGGCGACGGTCGATTCAGCGCCGAAGAGATGGTTTACGTCCGCCGATTTCAACGACTCGATCCACTCGGACTCTTCGATCACTCGCGACTGCGTTGTAAAGTGGCCTGTAATGTCACATGCATGATCCCACTGATCTCGCGTCCAGGTTGCGGTGAACAATTGACCACGATAGGCATTGAGTGCAACTGTTGCGTTGATCGCATCTTGATTGGAAGCGAACAAACTCATGGCCATACAGGCAAGCGAATCGACGGCAATGATCTTGCAGTTCAAAGCGTAAGCGAGTGTCTTTGCAGTCGTCACTCCGATGCGGAGGCCAGTAAATGACCCTGGGCCATCGGTAACCGCAATGGATCCGATCGGCTGTTCAATGCCTCTGGCTAAGTTAAGCAGTTCACTCAGCGCGACGCTGATCGTCGCCGCAGTGCGCGAGTTCCGGTCAAGCGGAATGTAGTGAATGATCTGATCGCCGGATGCCAACGCAATCGAAGCGTCGCGGGTGCTAGAATCGATGGCGATGGTGAGGGGAAGTCCATACGGACGTTGTAGATGCTCCAAACCATCGCTTGCCTCGCATTGACTAGTCGAGTTGTTCAAAATTCACCGTTGTTTACCAAGTTTGAGTGGTTAGCTTTCAATATTGATTTGGATATTGGTTTAGGCGTCATTCCCCGATGCAGACCCGTTGGT
>Ga0105046_10019674_pt1 | contig 10237 bp, 10 predicted proteins | sample MAT03_FD_78385 | JGI IMG/M metagenome (GOLD analysis project Ga0105046, IMG submission 78385) | Freshwater microbial communities from Lake Fryxell liftoff mats and glacier meltwater in Antarctica - MAT-03 (megahit assembly) | ecosystem: Environmental > Aquatic > Freshwater > Ice > Liftoff... | reverse complement strand
TGAATTAAAACTATAGATAAAAGGTGAGGTAAAACTTTTAACTGTTCTTTTGAACTTGATTAAACTCCAACTCTACAGGTGTATCCCTACCAAAAATAGATAGTAATGCCTTGAGTTTACTGCGTTCAGGAGTTACTTCAACCACTTCGCCGTCGAAATCTTTGAATGGGCCAGACAAAACTTTAATCTTATCGCCAACTGCCATATTAATTTTGATAATCGGCTCTTGCTCTTCAGCAATTCTAAAAATTCGCTCTGCTTCACTGCGACCAAATGGACGAGGAGTAACGTGACCTCTACCCCTACCATAGTGGCGTTTTTGTTCGGTGCCAACGAAGTTAATTACATGGGGAGTATTTTTTACTACCTGCCAAGCATCATCACTCATAAACATTTTGATGAGGACATAGCCAGGAAAAACTTTTTCTTCAGAACTAAGACGAGAACCGTCTTTGCGCACCTTGACAATTGGAGTTTGAGGGATCTCAATTTGTACAATCTTCTCTTGAACATCAAGCATTTCGATTCTTTGCTCAAGGCTCATCTTGACTCTTTTTTCACAGCCCGAAGCAACCTGAACGGCATACCAGTGGCATACGTTTGGGTCTGTAGCTGGAGATATATCTTGATTTTCAACAAACATTACAGAAAAATCCGACTAGAAATCCATGCAAATATCTTATCAACTAGAAATACCAAACTTGCTGAAACCACAACCATTAAAATCACAGCTGCGGATTCACTAATCAATTGTTGCCGAGAGGGCCAGACAATCCTATCAAGTTCGGACTTAGTGCTCTTAAAAAAATTAGATATATCAAAATTAGAGTTAAGCGACTGCTTCTCTACCTCTTTAATATCTTTGGCTTCATTTTGAGTCATGTTTATAATTTCTTGAAAAATCTATAGTCCCAAAAGTATGATTGAAGAGCGCGCCCTGGAGGACTTGAACCCCCGACATCAGGTTTTGGAGACCTGCGTTCTACCAACTGAACTAAGAGCGCAAATTTTTTAGCCCTTAAGAATATATATTCTTAGAACTAAGTACATCTTGACTTTACCACAATCGCTATACTTTCAAGAGAATTTAGGTAAGATCTCGGTCAAATCTTTGCTTAACACGGCTGGCTTTGCCAACGCGATCGCGAAGATAGTATAACTTAGCTCGCCTGACTCTACCTCGACGTATAATTTTTACGCTTTCAACTTGGGGGGAATGGATAAGGAAAACCCTCTCTACTCCTACTCCTTGAAAGGTTTTACGAACAGTCATAGTAGAATTAATACCACTACGAGCTTTAGAAATAACTATGCCTTCGTAGGGTTGAGTGCGAAACTTGTCGCCTTCTTTAATTTTGACACCAACTTTTACAGTATCTCCCACATAAATTTGGGGAAGATCTGATTTTAAGTATTTGGCTTCAATTGCGCTAATAATCGCTTGAGCATTCATAGAAGTCTTAAAAAAATCACAGTCTTTAATGTTAGCTTGGTTTTGCAAATAAGTCTAGAGTTTCTAAATTTCTAAATTTCCGATTTTTGTACTTCTAGACCATTAATATAGACTTGAAGCAGATTCAGGTAAAATGACACTAATAAAACTTAAGCCAAGACACTATGGCAGATCGCTATGTTCGAGTCAAAACCGCCAGTCACGAGCGAGTTTTTTACGGAATTTTACAGCTAAACCAATCGGTACAGATATTAAGTGCCGCACCTTGGATTGGGGGGAAGCTAACGAATGATCTGATTGCGCCAGAAAGCTACGAACTATTGGTGCCCTGCGAACCCAGCAAAATTGTGGCAGTTGGCAAAAATTATGCGGCTCATGCTACGGAAATGAATAGTCCAATTCCTAAGGAGCCTCTAATATTTTTAAAACCACCTAGCTCTTTATTAGCTTATGAAGGAAAAGTTTTATTGCCATCTCAGTCTCAGCAAATTGAGTATGAAGGCGAATTGGCTTTAATTATTGGCAGCTATTGTACTGACTGCTCGCTTGATCAAGCTAATGCGGCAATTTGGGGATATACGATCGCTAATGATGTCACGGCTAGGGACTTGCAAAGACAGGACAGTCAGTGGATTAGAGCTAAAGGCTTTGATACTTTCTGTCCATTGGGACCGTGGATTGTGCGAGAGATCAGCCCTACGGCACAGATTCAGACTTTTTTGCAGAGCTCTAAGCAGCCTCTTCAATCAGAGACCATTGATAATATGATTTTTAGTCCAGAATTTTTAGTGGCATATATTAGCCAAATCATGAGTTTGATGCCTGGGGATGTAATTTTAACTGGCACGCCTGAAGGTGTTGGGGTCTTACATCAAGGCGATCGCATCTCTATAGAAATAGAGGGAATTGGTAAACTCCAAAATTATGTTGATATCCGTAGTCCCTTATTTATCGATCCAGACGACGAAGTTTGAAAATTGGAATTTAGTTAAATATTTAATTTTCTAAATTAATGCTCAAAAAAATTTAATTACAGTAAATGGAGCTAAGCGGATTCGAACCGCTGACCCCCTCAATGCCATTGAGGTGCGCTACCAACTGCGCTATAGCCCCTGAATAAATACCCGATTATTGTACCAGTAAAGCGATCGCTTGCCAATTTTTTGATGGATTTTGAACGCCTTACTTTCAGATTCTAAGAGTTATCTAACCCATTTTTGCGCTACTAACTCTGTAAGATCGACAACTCTCTGACTATAGCCCCATTCATTGTCATACCAAGCAATCACCTTAACCATATTGCCACCCATGACCATAGTTAGGGAAGCATCTATGATTGAAGAGGCATCGCAACCACGGTAATCGATAGAAACTAAAGGTAGCTCGTTATATTCCAATATGCCTTTGAGTTCGCCTTCTGCTGCTGCTTTTAGAGCTTGATTAACTTCTTCGACGATCGTGGATTTTTCAGTTTCGATTACAAAGTCAACAACTGAAACGTTAGGAGTTGGGACACGAAGGGCAATTCCATTTAGTTTGCCCTTAAGTTGGGGAAGGACTAATGCTACAGCCTTAGCTGCACCAGTTGAGGTGGGTACAATACTTAAAGCCGCCGCTCTAGCACGACGTAAATCACGATGGCTGGCATCTAGCAATCTTTGATCGCCAGTGTAGCTATGGGTAGTGGTCATTACACCTTTGACAATACCAAAGCTTTCATCAAGAACTTTAGCGACTGGGGCTAAGCAGTTGGTAGTACAACTAGCGTTACTAATAATGTGGTGTTGATTGTGATCGTAGAGCTTGTGGTTTACACCCATCACAAATGTACCGTCTTCATTTTTACCAGGAGCAGTAATTAGGACTTTTTTGGCTCCTGCTTTGAAGTGCTTACTAGCTCCATCACGATCTATAAATACTCCTGTTGCTTCAATAACTAGGTCGATATCTAGTAATCCCCAAGGTAGATTTTCAGGATTGCGATCGGATGTGGTTTTAATGCGATGTCCGTTTACTGTAATTGAGTCGGCATCATGGCTGATGTCAGCTTTAAAAATGCCAAGCATAGAGTCATAACGTAGTAGGTGAGCATTGGTGGCGGGATCTGAGGTGTCATTGATGGCAACGACCTCGATCTGACTATCCTTTCGATCTGCCCAACATCTAAGGAAATTGCGTCCAATTCGCCCGAATCCATTAATTGCTACCTTAATCACAGCCTCTGCCCTATATAGAATTTTATAATGAGTATGCTGCCTATGATACCGAAAAAAGGTAACTTTAAACTTTCTGTCTTAATAATTTAAACATATTCTTGACTAATCAGCTTCACAATTCAGCCAACTGCATAGTTTTAAGCCTTTGATTTTGATCGATTTACATATTTTCATTGGCATTAGCTGCTCGTATACCGCTTATCGTTGATTTAAAAAAAGGGCAGCATTTACTATATTCGGACTGTAGTAGGTAATCAAAGCTAATATAAGGGCATGGCGCAATCGCAAATACAACAAATTAAATCCTATCTTCGCCCTCACTACCGAGATTTGATTCTAGGTACTGTGGCATTATTTTTAGTCAACGCCGTTGGTACTTACATTCCGTGGTTGATTCGGACTGCTATTGATCAGCTATCAGAGGTTTTTACCACCGATCAGGTGATGTATTTTGTGGTAGTTATTGCGATTTTAGCCTCAGTAATGTGGGTGATTAGAATGGCTTCACGGATGTGGCTGTTTGGGATTGGGCGATCGGTGGAGTTTGATCTGAGGCAGAAAATATTTGAGCATTTACTGAAGCTGCCGCCTAGTTATTTTTCCCATAATTCCGCAGGCACTTTAATTAGTATTGCCACTAGTGATGTGGAGAATATTCGACGGCTGTTGGGATTTGCAATTTTGAGCTTGATTAATACGATTTTTGCCTACGCTATGACTTTGCCTGCGATGTTGGCATTGAATCCGCAACTCAGTTTGATGGCGATCGCTCCCTATCCTTTAATGCTGATTTTAGTGCAGATGTTTGGTGGCAAACTTCGGGATCAACAATTAAAAATTCAAGAAGAGCTATCTAATGCTAGTTCGCTGTTGCAAGAAGACCTGAATGGCATGGCATTAATCAAAACCTATGCTCAAGAGGAAAATGAGCGTCGGGCATTTAATCAAGTTAATCAAAGGTTATTGGATGCTAATTTGCAAATGGCATTGACTCGAAATTTGCTTTTTCCTGTTTTGGGTGGAATTGCTAGTGTGAGTTTATTACTTTTGTTATGGTTTGGTGGTGGGGCGATCGCAACGAATCCGACGGGCGACTTTAAGATTGGTAGCTTAATAGCTTTATTTATCTATGTGGAACGCTTAATTTTCCCCACGGCACTTTTAGGATTTACCATTACTACCTATCAAAGGGGCAAGGTTAGTATTGAACGAGTTGAGACGATTTTACAAACTACGCCGACAATTTCTGACTTACCCAATGCCCTTAGTTTGCCTTTGGATCGAGTTAAAGGTAAGGTAACAGCGCGTAGTCTGACTTTTAGCTATCCCGAATCCTTAATTCCCGCCTTGGATCATGTGAGTTTTGAGATTTCTTCAGGGGAAACCGTGGCAATTATTGGGGGTGTGGGATCGGGTAAATCCACGTTAGCTAATGCGCTTCCTCGTTTATTGGACATTGGGGCGGGGCAACTGTTTATAGATGACATTGATATTACCCAAATTCAGTTGGATGACCTGCGGGCAATTATTAACTATGTACCCCAAGATAGCTTTTTGTTTAGTGCCACCATGGCAAATAATATTCGCTATGGCAAGCCTGATGCTGCAATTTCGGAAGTGGAGTATTTTGCGCTGCAAGCAGGAATGCAAGCTGAAATTCTGAATTTTCCCCAAAAGTATGAAACCCTTGTGGGTGAGAGAGGAATTACGCTTTCTGGTGGGCAAAGACAACGTACAGCATTGGCTAGGGCTTTATTAGTAGATTCGCCAATTTTGTTGTTAGATGATGCTTTATCGAGTGTGGATAATCAGACGGCAACTACCATTTTAGAAAACTTACCCAGACATAAAACGGTTATCTTTATTTCCCATCAATTATCGGCGGCGGCTAATTGCGATCGCATCATCCTGATGGATAAGGGCAAAATTATAGATGTGGGTACGCATCAAGAATTACTAAAATCTTCGGATTTATATAATAAACTGTGGCATCAGCATAAGTTGGAAGAAGTTTTACGTTAAGACAGTGACCTCAACTTTGTTTACATTTGCTCAAATAAGTCCCCTAGAGTCCACGGTAATTAGGGATATGTTTTGGCTGATAATTTTACTGGGTTGCTCGGCATTATGCTCGGCATCAGAAACAGCTATTACCTCTTTAGATAATTTTAAGTTGCGATCGCTAATTCAAGAAAGAGGCGATAAAGGCGGTATTTTTCTGATGGTTATTGAAAAGCGGAGTCGATTTATTTCCACTCTGCTCATTTCTAATAACATCGTTAATATTGGCGCAACGGTTTTAACGACAAATATATTTTTAGTTTGGCTAGGCGATTCTGGTTTAGGGGTTGCTACGGCAGTGATGACAGTCTTGGTTTTAGTTTTTGGGGAAATTACACCTAAATTAATTGCTGTTAATAATGCCTTCCCAATTTTTAAGTTGGTGATTAAGCCTATATATTTGCTCTCAATCTTAATGTCCCCTGCTTTATGGTTTTTTGATGGGATTTCTCAATGGGCAATTAGAATGTTGCGGGTCAATACCCAAAACCGTGGTGAATCTATGCAAGATTTACAACTATTAATTGAAGTTTTGAGCCATAAAGGGCAGTTAGATTTAGAAAAGGGACAGATTTTAAATAAAGCCTTGGCACTGGATCGCCTTAGCGTCAGAAGTGTAGTCAAGTCTCGTTTGGATATGCAAACTATTGCCAACGATGCCAATCTTGAGGATGTAATTAGTTTCTGTCTAGACACAGGATTTTCCCGTGTGCCTGTTCAAGAAGACTCTAAGGATCAGATCGTGGGGATTATTACCCTAAAGATGGCACTCCAACATCTTAAAGTCCACGGTAATGTTTTGGTAACTGAGGCAATGGTGGAACCAGTTTATATTCCTGAGACCAAACGGGTAGCTGATTTGCTTAAGGAAATGCTCAAACAACAATTGCACTTGGCGATCGTGGTAGATGAGTATGGTGGAACTGTGGGTTTAGTAACATTAGAAGATGTTTTAGAGGAGTTAGTGGGAGAAATCTATGATGAAAGCGATGCTCCCCGTAAACTCAGAAGATAGTTAATGTGGAGTTAAGTTAGAAATAGTAATAATTTCAGGGAACACGGTTTGGTATTCTTAGGTTTTGTAGACCTTAAATAATAATTTATCTATGGCTTCCTATACCGTTGAGCAGCGTCAATATCAGACTTATATTCTAGGCGATCGCAATTCTAAAATTGAAATTGTGCCTGAACGGGGCGGCATAGTTACCAGTTGGGTGGTGGCGGATCAAGAAATTTTCTACATGGATACAGAGCGATTTACTCACCCAGAACTTAGTGTTAGAGGCGGCATCCCGATCTTATTTCCGATCTGTGGCAATATGCCTGACAATACTTATACCCTAAATGGACAGGTTTATAATCTCAAGCAACATGGCTTTGCCCGTGATATGGCGTGGCAAGTGGATGCTCATGATCAAGAAGGAATTTGTCTGACATTAAGCAGTACGCCTGAAACTTTGGCTGTATATCCTTTTGAATTTAAGGTCAGGTTTACTTATATTCTGAATGGCAGCACCCTAGTAATTAAACAAAGCTACACTAACCTCTCTAATCATTCCATGCCATTTTCGGCTGGTACTCATCCTTATTTTGCTGCACCTGATAAGTCAGAACTAAAATTTGAGTTTCCGAGTAGCGAATTTGTTGATCAAAAATCTTTTGTAAATCATCCTTTTTTAGGTAGCTTTGATTTTAGCCTTGATGAAATTGACATCATGTTTTTTAATCCTGCTGCTCATAATCGGGCGATCGTGACTGATGCTAGTCGAAATTTGAAGCTGACTATAGATTTTGATGAGTACCATAAAGCATTGGTATTTTGGACAGTTAAAGGTAAAGACTTTATCTGTGTAGAGCCTTGGACGGCTGCTAGAAATTCTTTAAATACTGGAGAAAATTTACTTTTTATCGAACCAAATTCCACAATTGAGATGCAAATCTCTATGACTGTTAATTAAGAAGTATCAAACTAATAGAACCCGAAATAGGACTATGTTCTAGTCGTGATTTCTTAAATTGAGCATTAACTAATTAGTATTCAATAATAAAGCTTTGATACTTCTTATTCTGACAGCTAAGATTTTGCTTTTGATGATTGCTGCTGACAAGATTAGAACTACTTGCTATGGGTTCTTGTTTGTGCTGAGTTTAGCTGATTTAAGTTAATTGCTAGTGATTATAGTCGTTGCTGTACTTCGGTTGTGCGATCGCCTAGTATTTTAATTCTTCTTGTAATCTTTCCCTTTCATTAGCCAATTGGCGCATTTCAATATAGATAGCAGAAGGAGTTTTGCGCCGAGGCGTCGATCTTAACTTGGTGCTTAACTTGGTGCTTAACTTAGGTGGAATGCGGCTCATAGTAATTACTTGAGTTAGGTGAGGTTAGTACGCCAAATTAACTAAGTATATTAATAGATAGGCTATGATTGATGCCCCTGTTAAGCTGGGTAAGATGAAGAGATTAAGATCGCATTAACCTAGGGTTAACCGTTATGGAAACACAAGAGCGTAAGTCTGGTTTTGAAATTAGCCAAGGCATTTATCAATACAACTCACATGATTACTACGCGATCCTAGGTGCGCCAATTACTGCGAATATTAATCAAATTCGGAAGTCATATCTGAATATTGCTAAACTTCTCCATCCTGATTCCTATAATGAAAGCCGCTGTGTAAATCTTAAAAGCCAAGCTACCCAATATCTTGCTAAGTTAGTTAACCCAGCTTATACATTTCTCATGGCAGAAAAGGAAAGAGCTGAATATTCAACAATATTAAAACTTTTAGCTAAACGCATCATCAAGCAAGGAGAGAAGATTACGCCTATATCTGATGCTGCCAAAAATTTGTTATATTCCCCATCTTTGTTTAATTATGAACGTGCCGTAGAGGCGATCGCTTCTGAACAGTATCAAGATCTAGACAAAATTCTAGAACGAACTGGGCTGATTAGCGAACTAAATCTTATTTATATCCTGTATCAAGAAGGCTATCAACCAGAGCCTAAGAAGGTTGTGTCATCTCAAGCAGAAACCTCTTTTAATAAATCAAAAGTTGGAGCTTCACCTCAATCTAATAATTCCCCAACCAAGATTAAGATTGCCGAAGCTTACGTTGCTAAAAAACAATGGATGATGGCGATTAAAGAGTTACGAGAATATCTGCAAATTGATAATCATCATAGTTATTGCCACAGTTTATTGGGGTTGGCATATATGAATCAAAAATTAGACGGTATGGCAAAAGTTAGTTTTCAGCAGGCTCTGCAACTAAATCCTCAAGAACCTCTAGCTTTAGCCAATATTAATAAAGTTTCTGCTGTTATTCCTCAAACTAAAACTAACTCTAGTACTAAGTCTGAGCAAAAACCAGCCAAGAAAGGTGGATTTTTTGGCTGGCTAGGCGGAGGCTAATTCTTGATTTTTAGGTGAGTGAACTATTTTTGTCAGTTACCATTTCTAGTAAGCCTTTAAGTCTAACGCTTTCTAATTCGATCACTTTCATAGCAAGGTTGCGATCGCTATCTAACAGATTATCAAAACTATCTACAGGAATAGCTAGAACTCTGGTGGGACTAGATTTAGCAGTGATGGTTCCTGTTAAATTAGTATGGGTCAGAACCTCCAATTCATCTAAGACTTTACCCTCCACAAGACTGGAAACCACTTCGGTTTGATCGGCACGTTTTGTCCGAACTTCCACATTCCCTGTAACTAAAAGTAATAACTCTCTACAGGTATCTCCCGCTTCCGTAATCAGTTCATGTTCTTGAAAAGATTTAATATATGAACGTTCAGCTAATACAATTAAAGTCTCATAATCAAGAGATTGGAAAAAGTCACTATTAAACAGATAAGTCACCTTTTCTAAAATTGGAAATTGATCGAGAGTTGCAGGGCGATCGCTTGTAAAGATTAAATCCACTACTTCTTGAACTAAGGGCTGATTACTAGATATCCGCCCTGCCCAAGATTGACTAAGGGAAAAATTAAGATTTTGCAAAATATACAGACTCACAGACTGGATTAGTGGATTAGAGTCCGCCAATAAAGATTCAATAGTATCAACTACTGCCAGTACAGGGATATCTATAGAACAAGCGGCATTATCCTTGGGCTGAGACAAGAGGGTATGAATGGATAGAGGAAGACGTTGATACCATTCAGATTGAGGATTGGCTAGGATATCTTGCAATACGTTAGAAGAAAGACTTCCTAAAAGTTCGGCAATTTCACTTCCTTCTTTTTCTCCTAAATCAGCGATCGCTTCGAGTAATGCCCGCACAAATACTTTCTTTTTGCGATAGACCATCTCTAACAATAAAGCAACGACTGCTTGTTGATCGAGTAAAAAAGCTTGATTAAAGCTGTGGGAGTAGGTTATAAGCTGACGCAATCGCTCAATATAAAAGTAGGACTTGTGTTTTACTGAGGCTTCGCGATCGAATCCTTGCATAATTTCTACCTCTTCTGCTGGGCTGATACTATAGGATTTAGCAATTTTTTCC
>Ga0105046_10019670_pt1 | contig 10238 bp, 7 predicted proteins | sample MAT03_FD_78385 | JGI IMG/M metagenome (GOLD analysis project Ga0105046, IMG submission 78385) | Freshwater microbial communities from Lake Fryxell liftoff mats and glacier meltwater in Antarctica - MAT-03 (megahit assembly) | ecosystem: Environmental > Aquatic > Freshwater > Ice > Liftoff... | reverse complement strand
GCAGGTCACATCCACGCCCGCGCCCACGCTGTCCTGCGGCATCGGCTCGCGGCTGAGGCCAAATGCGCCGGTGTTGAGCAAGGCCCCCGAGCCGAGGTCATCCAGCACCACCACCGGCCTGACTTCGTCCGTGGCCGCCTGTTGCGCCACGGCCACCAACTCATCAATTGGCACTTCCTTCACAAAGCCGATCATCTTGAAGTTGGACGAGTGCACCCGCAGGATGGCGCTGGCATTTGTGTCGCCGTGCAATGCATCTGCATAGTCCTCGCGGCGCACGCGGTTGGTCGTGCCCACCTCGATCAGCCGCGCGCCGCTCTGGGCCATGATGTCGGGCACCCGAAAGCCGCCGCCGATCTCGACCAGTTGCCCGCGCGAGATGACCACGCCCTGCCCATGCGCCAGCGCGGCCAGCATCAGCACCGTGGCCGCCGCGCAGTTGTTCACGACCAATGCCGCCTCTGCGCCGGTCAGCTCGCACAGCAATTGCTCCACGGCCGCGCCGCGTGGGCCGCGCTCGCCGGTGGACATGTCGAACTCCAGCGGGCTGTAGTCCTGGGCCACGGCCAGCATGGCTGCCTGGGCCGCCGTGCTCAGCGGCGCGCGGCCCAGGTTGGTGTGGATGATGACGCCGGTGGCGTTGATGATTGACCATTGGCCATTGACCATCGACGATTGCAATGAGGCTCTTGCCTGGGCAATCAGGTCGGCGTGGGACGGCAAAGGCGCGCCAGTTTTAATGGTGGCCCGCGCATGCTCCAGAGCCGCGCGCAAGGCTTTCACCGTGCGGTCGTGGCCCTCCTGCTCGACCAGGCCGTTGGCCGCCAGCAATAGCTCGTTCACGCTGGGCAGTTGGCGAAGGTGTTCGTGGTGGCTTGTAGGGCTCATAGGTTTACATGCAAACCGTTGTGCACGGTCCGATGGTGCAAAAGATTATAGGGGTCAGGTAGATTGCGTCGTAGCTCTGCGGAATGGAGGCTTCAGCCGACTCCCCATCTTGCACGGCTGCGCGCCGGAGTCGGCTGAAGCCTCCATTCCGCAGAGCTAGCCAATAACAGCGGGAATTTAAGGTGCTGGACTACAATGCCGAAGGTGATAGCGGCTTCTTCGAGCAACGACTTTTGCTACTAAATTCGTATTTGTGTTGAGCAATGTAAATGACCCCCGACCCCGCCGCGTTGCTTACAAGGGGAGTCGCAGATTTAGTGAGCGACTCCCCTTTAGGGGTCGGGGGTCTCCGCTCCGCGCCGGCCTCGCCCTCGTGCTCATGCTTCTCACGGCTTGCGACACCCCCACGCTCGCCACGCCCACGCCGTTGGCACTGACATCGCAGCCCACATCGGCCGCCCCTGCACCCGCCGCTATCGTCACCGCGTTTGTGGACGCGATTAACGCGCAGGATTTCGCCGCCGCATATGGCTTGCTCGACATCCCTTCGCAGGCGCGGCTGGGCAACCCCAGTGCGGTGAAGCAGTCCTACGAGGACACCCGCGCCGTGGCCACGGCCATCAGCACCACCCTGCGCATCAGCGGCCTCATCGAGCAAAATGCCGAGGCCACGGCGTCGCTCTTCACCACCTGGCACAGCGAGTTATTCGGCACCTTTGAGAGCACCAGCACCCTGCGGCTGATTCAAGACAACGCGGCCCAAACCTGGCAGGTGGCGTGGAATCGCGATGTCATTCTGACTGGCCTCGACACCGGCCGCCTGTTCATTCGCCGTGGTGTGGCGCAGGCGCGCAGTGCCATCTACTTTGCCGATGGCAGCGTAGCCGCCGAGCCGAGCGAGATCACGACGTTGGGGGTACAACGCGGCAACATTGCCAGCGATGCAGATGAGCAGGCCATGCTGGCCGTGCTGAGCCAGATCAGCGGCCAGCCCGCCGAGCAGATCAAAAGCAAATACCAGAACCAGCCGGCCGACTGGTTTGTGCCGGTAGCCACTATCACCGACGACCAGTTCATCAGCGAAACCGAGCGGCTGCAACCCTTCAAGGCCATCATCGCCCAGCGCAGCTACACGCGGCTATATTCGCAGACCGATCTCGCGCCGCACATCGTGGGCTGGGTCGGTTCGATCTCGGCTGAGGGGCTCGACGACTACACATTGCGCGGCTATACCGGCGATGAGCAGGTCGGCATTGCCGGCGTGGAGGCGCAGGAGGAGGACACCCTGGGCGGCCGACCGCAGGTGGATTTGCAACTCATCAGCGATGTGGACGGCAGCGTGCGAGTGGTCGCGCGTCAGGAGTTTGTGCGGCCGCAGGATGTGACGCTGACCTTGCAGCCGGCCCTGCAACGGCAGGTGCAACAGCTATTGGGCCGCCGCGTTGGTGCCGCCATCATCGTAAATGTGCGCGACGGCGGTGTGCTGGCCATGGCCACCTCGCCGACGTTTGATGCAGCCGCGTTCACCGACCAGAGCCGCAACGATGAACGCGTCAACCTGCTGGACGACCCGGAGAAGCCGCTGCTCAACCGGGCTGTGCAAACCAATTACCCGCCCGGAAGCGCCTTCAAAATGGTGACGATGGCGGCGGGGATTCGCGAGGGCGCGGCGCAGCCGGAGGAGATTTTTGTGGATCGCGGCGTGTGGGATGAGCTGGGCCAGGACTTCCAAAAAACGTGCTGGCTGAGGTCGGGCCACGGCCGCATTACGCTGCAAGACGGCCTGAGCGCCTCGTGCAACGTGGTGTTCTATTCGGTCGGCAAACGCCTCGACGAGCTGGGCCAATCGCTGTTGCCGGACTATGCCAGGGCCTTCGGCTTCGGCCAGCGAACCGGCATCGAGATTTCAGGCGAGGCGGCCGGTGTGGTGCCAGGGCCGGAGTGGAAGCAGCAAAACATTGGCGATGTGTGGACAACGGGCGACGCGGTGAACATGGCCATTGGGCAGGGCTATATTCTGGTGACGCCGTTGCAGATCGCGCAGATGACCCAGGCGATTGCCAACAACGGCACCTTGATTCACCCGCACATCATCAGCAAAATTGGCGAGACCACCCAACCCATCAGCACCACTGCGTTGCCGCTGGACGCCGCTACATTGCAGGCGATTCAAACCGGCATGATCGGCGTGACCCAAAACGCACGCGTCGGCACCGCCCACTTTCGCTTCGAGACCTTTGACTACTACTTTAATGCTGCTAATCAAATTGTGGCCGGCAACACATTGAGCCGTGCGCAGCGGGCAAATGCGCGTAAGCTGGTGGTGGCCGGCAAGAGCGGCACGGCCCAGGTGTCGGGCGAGGCCAAGCCGGATGCGTGGTTCACCGCCTATGTGCCCGCCGACGACCCGCAGATTGCGGTGACGGTGTTGCTGGAGAATGCCGGTGAGGGCAGCGTGGTGGCGGCACCCGTGGCGCGCCAGATCATCGAGGTGTATTTTGGCCTGCCGATCTCGGCCACGCCGACGGATTCGCGAGTGAGCGACTGAGAAGAATCTTTAAGAATCTTTCATTTGTTCATCTTTCATTTCTCATTTGAGAAATGGGTTTCGCGACAATGAAAGATTCACGGCAAAATGAAAGATGAAAGATCAAAAATGAAAGATTCAATATGACCTATACCGGATTAGTCATTAAGGCCCACAGCGGCTTCTTTACCGTGCACACCGACAGCGGCGAGCGTTACACCTGCACTGCGGCGGGCCGGCTCACCAAGGGCAAGCACGAGGAAGATGCGCTGGCGCTGGGCGACCATGTGACGTTTGAGCTGATCAAGAGCGAAGGCTTTGCCAACGGCCGCATCACCGAGGTGGAGCCGCGTGTGCGCTCTTTGGCGCGCAAAGACCCGATTGCCAGCATCAAAAACAGGAATATTCGCCAGGTGATCGTGTCCAATGTGGATGTGGTGGTGTTCGTGTTTGCGTGCGCCGCGCCCGACTTTCACCCGCGCATGCTCGACCGCTATCTGGTCGGCGCTGAGGCGCAAAAGCTGCCGATCCTGATTGTGGCCAACAAGGTCGATCTGGTCGGCATCGACACGGCGCGCAAGCTATTTGCAACGTATGAGCAACTGGGCTACGAAGTGCTTTATACCTCTAGCAACTCCGAGGATGTGGCCACACACGCCGGTGTGGATGCGCTGCGAGAGCGATTGATGGGCAAGCTCAGCGTGTTGACGGGCAAGAGCGGCGTCGGCAAAAGCAGCCTGTTGAATGCGCTCAAGCCGGGGCTGCAACTTGAGGTCGGCCGCATCAGCGCACTGTGGAAGAAGGGCAAGCACACCACGGTGGTGCCAGAACTCGTCGCGCTGGATGAGAACGGCCAGGGCAGTTGGATTGCCGACACGCCGGGCATTCGCTCGTATGCTATTTGGGACGTGGACGCCGAGGAGTTGGATGCGTATTACCGCGAGATCAAGCCCTATGTCGGCCAGTGCACCTTCAACGATTGCGACCACCTGGATAACACCCCAGGCTGCGCCGTGCGCGCGGCCGTATCCGCCGGCAAGATCACCGAGGCGCGCTACGACTCGTATTGCCGGCTGCGCGAGGAGTTGGAGAAGCAGCCGAAGTGGTAGGGCAGTGGTTGGTGGCTGGTAGCTGGTGTCGGAAGTGTCAAAGTATCTAAGTGTCAATCCGCTGTGGACACTTTGACACTTCCGACACCAGCCGACACCAGCTATCAGCCACTAATGAACACGGCCCCCAGCACCAGCAGCACCCCATAGATGATGCGGGCAAAGAGGCGGCGCGGGAGGTGTGAGTTGATGGCTCGGCCGATGAAGATGGCGGCCAGGATCGCGGGGACGGCGTAGAGAAACAGCATCCACACCTGAGCCGTCCACAGACCGGCCAGCGCATGGCCCGACAGGATCAAAATATTGGCGAAGAAGAAGGCACCCTGCAACGTGGCTCGAAATTGCTCGGGGGCCCAACCCTGCAAGGTGCCGTAAATGACCAGCGGCGGGCCATTGGTGTTGTAAGCGCCGCCCAGGATGCCGGATACGAAGCCCAGGCCATAGGCGAGGCCGTTGCGAGGCTTAACCACGGCCACCACTGGAGCGTTTTTGCGGCGTAGATCCATCACCAGGCCGTAGAGGGCGTAGCAAATCAGCAACACGCCCATCACATCCTTGGCAACGGCCTCGGGTGCCCACTTGAGAAACAGCAGGCCGATGGGGATGCCGAAGAACGAGGCGAGGATCAGCCGCCAGGCCGCGCGCACATCCACCGAGCGATGATCCATCAGCAGCACCACCGCGCCCACGCTGAAACCGCACAGGCCGACGATGGGCGTGGCGGTCGCAAATCCAATCAGCGGCGCCAGCAGCGGCATGGCCACCAGCGCACTGCCAAAGCCAATTGAGGACTGAATAAATGTGCCCAGAAAGATGATCGCCAGCACCAGCAGAATGAGGTGCAGCGGCATCAGCGCCCCAGGATAAATTTCTCGATGGCCACGGCCGCACCGTCTTCGTCGATGGTGGGCGCGATCCAGTTGGCGGCCGCCTGGGTGATGGGGTTGCCGTTGCCCATGGCCACGCCGAAGCCCGCCCACTGCACCAGGGTCAGGTCGTTGCCCTGATCGCCCACGGCCATCACATGCTCCTGTTGTAGGCCCAAGTGATTCGCCAACCATTTGAGGCCGCTGCCTTTGTCGGCCCCCAGCGGGTTCACCTCCACAAACAGGGCATGGCTTTGCACCGTGTTGGCGCGGGTGCCGACGTATTCTGTGATGGTGTGGAGCGCGATGGGCGTTTCCTCGGCCGGCAAAATAAACAGCACCTTGTCGGGTTCGCGGCCTTCCAGTGCCGCGCACAAGTCCGGCGCAACTCTGGGGCCGAGCGCAACCAGATCATAGAAATAGTCTGGGTAGCGCTTGTGGGTGATGAACACATCCTCGCCGCGATACACCACGGCGTGCCAGCTGGGATGGCGCTGCTCGAACTCAATCAGGCTGCAAGCCAGCTCGATGGACAATGTTTGCTCGAACAGGGTGGTCTCGGTGTTGAAGTCGTAGATGGTGCCGCCTTGATGGCAGATGGTCGGCGCGTTGGTGCCCAGTTGCAGCGCGAACTCGCGGGTGGACGACACACTGCGGCCGGTGGCGATGGACACTTTGACGCCCTGAGCCATGGCCGCCTGCACGGCCTGGACCACGCGCGGGGTGAAAAAGAAGCGCTCGTCTACGTGGTTCAAGGTGGTGCCGTCGAGGTCGAGTGCGAGAAGTTGGTAGGGTGGCATGGTGGGGAAGTATTTAGTAGTCAGTAAACAGTAGTCAGACGTAGGGGCGTGCGGCGCACGCCTGGTGAAACGCTCGCACAAAACATGGTGAGGGCAGAGCTTGTGTCTGAAGAATACAGCCAAACCAGCAACTCACGGCGTTGAGCTGTGTAGAATCTTGACGTAGTGTTCAGGCGGGGTTCTGTTTAAGGGGGAGCGATGTCTATGCAAATCAAACGACAACTGATCAATTTCGTGCGCGGCGCGTGCGCGGCCATGCTGATGATGGGCGCGGCGGCCTGCAGCGGCGAATCGGCCGCAACAGCCGTGCCAACGCCAGCGCCGACGGTAGAACCCACCCAACTGGCCGAGCCGACGCTGGCACCTTTGCCGACTGCCGCGCCGACCGTCGTTCCCACACCGGCCGCAACCCTGACGCCGACTGTGGCGGTAGCCAGTTGCACCAATCGCGCGGCCACGGTGCGGGATGTGTCGGTGCCCGATGACACCGTGTTTAAGCCTGGAACTATTTTTACCAAAACCTGGCGCATCCAAAATTCCGGCACCTGCGCATGGGATGCCGGCTACAGCGTGGTCTTTTTTGTGGGCGACCGTTTGGATGGCGCCGGCACGCCCATTCCCGCCACTGCTCCAGGTCAGGATGCCGTGATCAACGTCAAGTTGACGGCTTCATTTGCCCCCGGCAAATTCAAGGGCTACTGGAAATTGCGCAGCCCCAGCGGCCAGGACTTTGGCACCGGTGCCGCGGCGGATGTTCCGTTCTGGGTGCAGATCACGGTGAAGCGGTAAATTACGCCAGCGCGCGCACGAAACCGCCTTCGGCCACGGCTTTCTGAAATGGCTCCTCTTCCAACTTCAACCCAAAACCGGGGGTGGCCGGCACCAGCACCTGGCCGTTTTGAATGCTATAGCCCGGCGCGTTCAAGCCCGGCGTCACTACCTCATCCCATTCCACCAGCGCAAAGTTGCGAATATCGGCGGCCAGATGGCACGACGCGTAGTTGCCATAGTGGGTGCCGTAGTGGTGCGGGGCCGAGCGCACATTCCACAAATCCAACTGCTCGCCCAGCGCCAGCCAGCGGGTGAAGCCATAGCTCCAGTAGTCGTATTGCACCACATTGATCAGGCCATCCTGCGCCCAACGCAATAGCTGAGTTGATGCTTCGCCTTCGCCATCGGCCACCAATGTGGTCAGCCCCTCGGCCTTCAACCAGGCCTGTAAATCGCGATAGAGCACGGCGTCTTCGTGAAAGGCCTCTTCGATCCAGAACAGATTGCACTCGGCGGTCTCTTTCAACACGCGTTTGGCCAGGTTCAAGGTGTAGCCGTTGTTGGCGTCGATCATGATTCTGGCATCCGGCCCCACGGCCGCCCGCACGGCTTTGATGACGGCGATATCGCGGCGGGTGCCCTCTTCCACCGGCATATGCCGCGCGCCACGGCCCACCTTGATCTTGAAGGCGCGGTGGCCCAGGGCCACGCCGGCCAGTGCTTCTTCGGCGATGAGCGCCGCGCCCTCATCATCGTTGCTCAGATGCAGATCGTCGATGTAGAGCGAGGTGTCGTAGCACGGGATGCGCAATGGCTCATTGACGACGTGGCCGGCGTTGGCTGCCGCCAGTGCATATACCGGTTTGCCTCTGCGCCGTGCGGCCATATCCCACAACGGGTAGTCAAAAACCAGCGCTTCATCGGTCACCCCGTGCGTGACTGAAAATACTTCATCGAAGCGGCGGCCGAGAAGCTTTGCGGCCTGATTTTCGCTGGGCCGGCAGATGCCGAAACCCGCGGAGCCATCATCGGTGGTGATGCGCGCAAGAGGCACCTGAACCGTGGGGCCATGATCACCAAGCCGGGCATTGCTGCCGGCTTTGCGAGGCCGCTGTCCTTCCAGCGTGCCCCATTCAATTGAAACAATCTTGGTGTTATCCATCAAGGCACAGGTCAAAAAGAAGAATGAAGAATTGAGAATTGAGAAATCGGAAGTTTGCAATCAGTCGTGAGTCTCCTGATTTCTCAATTCTCAATTCTCAATTCTCTTACCGTGTCAGCGTCACCTTGCGCAGGCCGCGCGGCTTTTCGGTGTCGAAGCCTTTGGCGCGGGTGAGATGGTAGGCGAAGAGTTGGGCCGGGACAATGCTGACGATGGGTGAGAGCCATTCCGGCAAACCCTCTGGCAACCGCAGTGCTTCATTGCCCAGGGCCAGTGCCTGTGGGTTGTCGGACAAGACCAGCACATGCGCGCCTTGTTCTTTCAAGCGTTGAATGACGGCGACAAGGTCGGGCAGCACTACGCCGCTGGGCGCAACGGCCAGCACGTGGAATCCTGGCTCGACAATGGCGATGGGGCCGTGTTGAAAATCAGCGGTCGAATACGGTTCGGCAAACACGTAGGCCAGCTCCTTGAGCTTGAGCGACCACTCCATGGCCACGGCATAGTTGTAGCCACGGCCCAGCACCACGCAATGATTCATCTCGCATAATTCCTGGGCGCGTTGTTCCACCTCGGCCTCCAACTGCAAGGCCTGTTCCACCGCATCGGGGATCTGCCACAACGCATTCAGGTGCGGCGCATCGGGGTCCATGGCCGCAGCCAGGGCGGCCACGGCCAGCAGCTCGGCGGTGAATGATTTGGTGGCTGCGACCGCCTTCTCGGCCCCGGCATTCACATCCAGGGTGTATTCGGCCGCGGCTGCCAGAGGCGAATTCACGTCATTGGTGATGGCCAGCGTCAGCGCGCCCTGCTTGCGTCCCTCGGCAATCACACTGACCACATCCGGCGACTGGCCGGACTGCGACACGCCGATGACGAGCGCATTCTGGAGCCTTGGCCAGCCGCCATAGCGCGTGAACAGCGAGGGTGCTGCGAACGCCACCGGCAAATGGTTGAGCGAGCCCCACACATATTGGCCGTAGACGCCGGCATGGTCGCTGGTGCCGCGCGCCGCCAGAAACACAAAATCCACTTTGCGCGCCGCGATGGCCTGGGCAATGGATTTGGCCTGATCGAGTTGAGTGTTCAGCCAATTTCTCAAGACGGCCGGTTGCTCAAAAATTTCATCGCGAAGCGCCATGGGGCTTACTCTACTGTATCCCGTCAATTAATGGATAACACTGGTGGGCAGCAAGAATAGGCAGCAAGATCGTGCACGTGCACGTGACACGTGCACGATCTGGTTGCCTCAACGAGAATGTGACTATGAAGATCAAACAAATGGGCCGCACCGGCCTCAAAGTCAGCGAGATTTGCCTCGGCACCATGACCTTTGGCAATCAGGCCGACGAGCCCACGTCGTTCGCGATCATGGATGTGGCCGACGCGGCCGGGGTGAACTTCATCGACACCGCCGATGCGTATCCTTTGGGCGGCGACCTCGAACAAACCGGCAGCACCGAAACCATCATCGGCAACTGGTTGAAAGCGCGCAATAAGCGTGATCAAACTGTGCTGGCCACCAAGTGCCGCGGCCGCATGGGGCCGTTGCCCAACGATGAGGGTCTGAGTCGCCGGCACATCATCAAGGCCTGCGAGGACAGCTTGCGCCGGCTGCAAACCGATTACATCGACCTGTATCAATTTCACATGCCCGATGTGAACACGCCGCTGGAGGAGAGCCTGCGCGCGGCCGATGATCTGGTGCGGGCCGGCAAGGTGCGCTACATGGGTTGCTCGAACTACCCGGCCTGGCAGATGATGCAGGGCTTGTGGCTGAGCGACACATACAACCTGGCTCGCTTCGACTGCGACCAGCCGCGCTACAACATGCTGTTTCGCATGATCGAGGACGAGATCGTGCCGATGTGCCTGGCCAACGGCGTCGGCATCATCGCCTACAACCCCTTGGCCGGCGGCATGCTCACCGACCGCTATGTGAACGCCAATGCGCGCCAGACCAGCAGCGATATGCGCTTCGGCCTGAAAAATAGTGGCGAGCTGTATCGCAAGCGCTATTGGAACGAGGCCATCTTTGATGAGGTGGAACGGCTGCACGGCCACTTCTCTGCCAAAGGCAAATCGCTGGCCCACGCGGCGCTGGCCTGGGTGTTG
>Ga0105046_10019668_pt1 | contig 10238 bp, 15 predicted proteins | sample MAT03_FD_78385 | JGI IMG/M metagenome (GOLD analysis project Ga0105046, IMG submission 78385) | Freshwater microbial communities from Lake Fryxell liftoff mats and glacier meltwater in Antarctica - MAT-03 (megahit assembly) | ecosystem: Environmental > Aquatic > Freshwater > Ice > Liftoff... | reverse complement strand
TCTAAAATGAAGCAGTTCAGAAGAGTGTTTTCTCGATTTGATAAATCTATGCGTAACTTTATGTCGTTTTTATCTTTTGTAGGAGCATGTTTATGGTTGCGCTAAAAACTCAACAGAACCTAGTTGTTGTTTGATAGCATTGTCAATTCAAAAAAACAAATGTTCATGGAAAAATATTTTCAAAAAAGACCTAAATGCTATTCATACTATCCTACAAGAAAATCATCCGGGATTTTACGATGATCAGAATCCTTTTTTTAAACAATGGCTCAATAATGGCTATCAACTTGCATTAAATCAATCTCAAAATATTGTTTCTTTTGCAGATTATATCTATGGACTAAGGCTTTTTGTGAATGGATTTCAAGATGGCCATCTTAGAATAAGTTTTGATAAGTCTTCTTTATGCACTGAATGGCCTGGATTTTGTATAAGTTATCAAAAAAGAAAATTCATCGTTGTTTACAGTGAAAAAAGTGATATCCCCTTAGATGCTAAGTTAATTACATGCGATGGCGAATTGCCTACGAGATGGTTAGAGAAAAATGCTTATCCTTACATTGATAGCAGAAGTCTTGAAGCATCGTTCATCATAAATACCCCTTATTTATCTCTTTGGGAAGGTACATCGTTTGTTGCTAAGCCAAAAATATATACCTTTAAAATTAATGACGAGATTAGAGAAAAACACATTGAGTGGAAAAAAATTAACTTAAATGATTATTTTTCTAAATTTCCTAAAAAAGTTAATAAAAATTTTGAAATAATAGAACTTGAAGCAAATCAAGCATGGATTAGAATTCCCACATTTTACCCTCAAACACAAAAAGAAGAGGATGATCTTAAGAGTCTTATAAGTTCAATGTCAAAGTTGCAAGATTATAACCTTATTATTTTTGATGTGCGTAGAAATACTGGGGGAAACTCATATTTTGGAACATGTCTGCTTAAGAATTTATATGGTGAACAATATTATAACAGTCTATTAAAAAATAAACATGAGAAAAAATATGTTGATTGGCGTGCAAGCAAGGGGAATATTGAGTATTTACAGCAATTAATCATGAAACTTGAAAAACAATTTGAAAAGAAGAATGAAGTTGTATCTTTTTTTTCAAATGTGCTTTCTGGTATACAAAAAAACTATGCGCAGGGAAAACCATTATACACACAAACTAATACTGAGCAAGAATCTGGAGACTTCAAAAACATGCCTAACCCTCTACATGCTCGTATAGTTGTTATCACTGATAATTATTGTGCAAGTGCTTGTCTTAATTTTTTGGATGAATTATTTGCTTTAGATTCAGTAATACATATTGGGCTTGCAACTAATGCTGATACAGATTATATGGAATGTCGCGATATAGCATTACAAAGCTCTTTTTCTACACTTCATTTTCCTATTAAAGTATTCCGTAACAGAATAAGAAAATCAAATCAGGCCTATCGTCCACAGTATTATATTAATGATATTTACAATGATGATCTCATTAAAGAAATGATACAAAAAATAATTCATTGAAACATAAGAAACAATTAATGCAGCAGCGCTGCACAATTATGGATGAGGTGTAATACCAATAATTGAAACCATATCTTTTATTGGACCATAATACCAAAAAATTCTATAAGCACATGAAGTTTTTTGTTGAACATAAGCAGTAAAAACTTTCTCTCCATTTGGACCATTAAGTCCTCTAAATTCATGAGTATTTAACGAGGGATGTCGTAAATTTGTTTCCATGAAAGCTAATGTTTTTCGAACATCTTTAAAAATTCTTGTTTTTGATGGATCATTTTGAAGTTTTTCAAAGTCATTCTTGGCATTCTCAGTAAAACGTATTTTCATTTTTTGCTTTGTTTTTTACTTGTTTTACCATATTTCTTAAATGATCCTAAATCAAAAGAAGCTTCTTGTTGCAAACTTTCTTTAAGGCGTTCTAAAATTTCTTTATTTGCTGGGTCAAATAACCAGCGTTCTTCTTCAGAGATTTCTTTCATAGGTTCTAAAATAATCATATCACCTTGAGTATGTACTCGATATAAAGAAGATAAATTTTTGGTAATTTTGGTTAAAGATACTCTATTACGAGAATCCAATTTTAAATACGTTGTTGTTTTCATTTGAAATTCCTTTCTGAAATCTTAGCCTATTATTACCCATTATAGCAAAAATGGGCAATGAGCACAATGGTTCATTTTCTCCTCTTATAATGATTATGAATTGTCCCACAGCCGTGGGACAATTGTAAAGTGAAATTTTTGTGATATATAATTTTGCAACAGCTGTTGCAAAATTGACCTCTACCATCTCTTTACGCTTTCATGATAAACTGTGAAGCATTTAACAGGATAACCCATAAACATAGAGTATTAATTATGAAAGCCATTGTCATCGCTCGTGTCAGCACCGAAGAACAAAAGGAAGCTGGCTTATCATTGCCAGCCCAGGCTATGCGCCTTGAGAATTATTGCAAAAACAAAGATTTTGAGATCATTCAAAGCTTTAGTTTTGACGAAAGTGCCTATAAAGATGATCGAGCAGAATTTGATCGCATCTTTGATTTCATCATGCAACAGAAAGAAAAGATTGCCATTTGTTGTGATAAGGTCGATCGTCTTTCTCGCAATATGTTTGATAAACGAGTTTCGTTCCTTTATGAAAAAGCACTACGCGATGAAATAGAGTTGCATTTTGTTTCAGATGGTCAGATCATTAATAGCCGCATTTCAGCGGCAGAAAAATTCCATTTTGGCATCAGCCTTGGTTTGGCTAAATATTATTCAGATGCCATCAGTGATAATGTTAAACGTGCCCTTGAGCAAAAACTGCGTAAAGGCGAATGGCCAGCAAAAGCACCTTATGGCTATCAAAACATACGCCATGAAGATGGCAAAGCTGATATCATCGTTGATGAATATGCATCACGCATCATTCAAAAAACTTTTGAACTCTATGCAACAGAAGCATTCTCCATGGAATTGCTACGACAAAAAATAAATAAAGAATTTGGTTTGCATTGGTCAAAAGGATATGTTGATCATGTGCTTAAGTTGCAATTCTACTGCGGCATCATGGTTTGGAGCGACAAGATGTTTCCTCATCGTTATCCGCCTCTTATTTCAACAGCTCTATTTCAAAAGGTGCAGCAAGTGAAAATGAACTTTAATAAAAAGCCAATAAAATATGCAGAAATGCCGTATATCTATCGTGGCCTTATTCGTTGTGCAGACTGTGATCTTGCCATCACGCCAGAGAAACATAAAGGATATGTGGTATTATCATTGCACCCAATATAATGGCAAGCATGGCGCGCAATGGCTGCGACAAGAAGAAATCACCAAGCAACTAGAAAAAGTTTTTAAGAATTTGACGATGCCAAAAGAAGTTGTGCAACAAATTGTGACCACGCTTAATGCCGTTCATTTGGAGAAAATTGAATTTCATAATAAGCACTTTAATAAGCTCACTAAAGAGCATAAAGAAACAACTAAGATGCTCGATAATCTGTATATGGATAAACTCAAAGGGAGAATTACTGAGAGCGAGTATGACAGATTCTACACATCACTGCGCGACCAAATCACTGATATTGATATTCAACTTGTTCAATTACAAGATGCCGAAGATAACTATTATATTACCGCAAAATATCTACTGGATCTATCAAGCCGAGCATACGAACTATTCGTGAGTTCTGAAGTTGAGGAAAAAAGACAGCTTATCAAGCTCATACTCTCGAACTTAAGGCTAGAGGGAAAAAAGCTCGTATTTAACGCTAAAAAACCGTTTGATTTGATACTAGATTATGGGGATCGTCAAGCATGGTGTGCCCGATAGGATTCGAACCTATGACCTACGGATTAGAAATCCGTTGCTCTATCCAGCTGAGCTACGGGCACAAAATAGTAGATGTGAGTAATTAGTATAGTTAATAAATAGTAAAATCTCAATTTTTTTTAATAAGAGACATCTTGCCTCTGTTATTGAAAAAAAGACCGAATCAAAATAAAATAATAATATAAGGTAACACTTTAAATTTTTTACTCGCAAAGAAACTATTACGATTTTTAGTACTCTCAAAGATCTTCCCAATAAAATTTTAGCATATTCCATTTTTCTTTTAAGTTTATTCTTATACGTTGATAATAATGCGTGGGGAATAAATGAAATCATTACGGAATATCCAGAGCTGACTGATTTTGTATGCAGCCAAGACTTCAAAAACAGGCTTAGAGAATTTGAAATCATAACAGAGCTTCAAAACCCAAAAAATATTGCTGCATGTGCCGTTGAAATCATACATGAGAAAGAGAGTTTTAAAATTAGAAAAAATTTAAGTATCAACACCCATTACATAAAAAAAGAAATTATTGAGTGCCGATGAATTTAAATTTATCCTATGTCATGAGCTTGGTCATATTAATGATAAAAGCATATATAAAAAAGTAGTTTTTCATCCTTAGGGATTCTTGGTATACTCGTAACAACTTCGCATATGGCAGGAAAATTCCTCATAAACAAAAATTATAATCAGTTCCTTAAAAGTATGGGGATCGGAATGGGCGCCTACTTAGCATAGTATTTAATGATCATGAAAATTGCTCGAAACGCCGAACTGTTTGCCGATGAATATGCGCTTGAATTAACAAAAAGCCTTGAGACTGGCATTAGTGCGTTGCAAAAAAGGGAATCATTTTATAAGCAACTAAACCCTCAGACATCAAAATTCATAGAGTTCTTTCGATCATTTTTTAAAGCACACCCCAGCGAAAATGATCGGATTAAAAACTTAATGAGCAAATCTTCTATTTGTAACAAAAGATTATCCCCTTAATAATCCCTTTAAACGGTCAAAAGCACTAATTTTACTTGGAATTTCAAAAAAATAATCGTTTTGCCAAGTTTGCGATTTTCTGGCTTGCGAGCTTGTTGGAACATCCCAGGGAAGATAAACTCTTATTGCCCGCTTTCCACCGTTTCCATTTTTTGATATAATGCCATGCTTAAATAATAGAGATTTTGGAAAAATAAATTGCCCTAAACGATTATTAGTGCGAACACTAATAATAAGAAAATCAAATAGATCATCAACGTCATAAGGAAGAATAGGTCTTGACCCAATTCGTTTCCAAAAAGTAACAAACTGCCCAATTTTTGTTGGTGTAATTTTTGCTACTCTAAATTTTATAATATGGTTATATAATGAAAATTCACATGCCCCATATTTTTGGCTTTCTTTTTCAATAACTAATTTTTTATAGGATAATCCCATTGGTTCGTAGGCGAACTTTTGAGCCAAAATAAGATCAGGATGAACAGCATTTAAAACCTTCATTATTTTCTTTCAAGATACAAAACATTTTCTAAATAATTTTTAATAATTTTTTGATGCGGTTTGAAGAGCGGTTCAGGCAATGAATCAAGAAAAAAAAACTTCCATTCAAAGCACAGTTCAGGCTCATTATTCACTATCTCTCCCGAGAACTCTTCAAGCACAAATGAGAGGTGAAGATAATGGCTGCGCTCATCAATGCAATCTATAACGCTCACTAATCTGAGCGCCAGGGCTTCTATTGCTAATTCTTCTCTGGGCTCTTGTTATTCACACTCCTCGATTGATTCACCATGCTCTAAATGGCCGCCAGGCAATGCCCACGTCCCCTCTCCATAGCAATTTTTTCTTCTTCCCAACAAAAGAAGTTTAACTTGAAGCAAAAAAATTTCACAACCAATTTTGATAGTTTGAGTATTCATAGTTTATTGCATTCGTCAATCCGATTTTTATAAATTCACAAACACCTAAGGTAACAACAATAAAAAATTATCCCTACCAATTTTTTTAATCAACACGTCGATACTAAAAAACTTTGAATAAGAGTAACAATGATGATTTACTTTCAGGTTTTCATAAGGAGTTGCATTATCCATATCCAGTTAATGTACCCGCAATCTGCCCTGCCTGCCCGCCACCTGCAGCATAGGTAAAAAAACAGTGGATTGAGCTAAAATGCTCGATCCTCTCTTTAAAAACCAACGCTCCATGATGTCCAAAGTGTCACAATATACTTTTGCCCAAATTTTTTTGGTTTGTGATCAAAGCCATACCCACTATACAATAAAATTCTGTTTGCTGTTGCGCCAAGCGTGAATTTGTATTTATACACCCCATAAAAATTACTTCTCAAATAATTACTTCTTTTTACTATGTCATCAAAATCAGGACGCACATGAGCACCAAAACGTGAACGTAACGTGGTTCCAAATTCAATACCATGCTGTCGTTGCCAATTATTTTTATACGCAAGTAAAAGATCGCCAATATTGCCAAGAGTAAATTTATAGCGATTATCCAAAAGATCATAGGCCCTTCTAGGCACAAAATAGATGTAACGGGCACCATATAACAGCGTGCTTATAGCATTCAATTCATATGAACCATCAATCTGAAAGGCTAACCCAACTTGGCCATAACCAAAATCAGGATGTTTAAGGCGATTTGATCGATGCGTGGGCACACCAAGTAAGCTTGAAAAAGTTATCACCTTGCGTTCATCAAGAATAAAATTTCTACCAAACGTGAAAAGAATATCATCGGTATTAGTGCCAGAAAAATGCACCCCGTCGCTGCGCTTTTCTTTGACATGTGCGAATGCACCATCGGTTCTAAAATAATAAGAGCCAAAATCATAAATGTATGAGGACAAACCGCCCGTATAATTTTGCGTGGCACCACTATATTTTTTTCGAAATTGATCAAAAAGAAGAGCAACAACAACATGATTTCGTTGCCCCTGCTCAAGTTTAATTGGCTGTTTAGTTATTTGCGCAATACGAAAGTTATAGACCATTGAGATTGCACTGAGACTTGCACATGAAGCCAGAATCAACAAAAATAAACTTATACGCTTGATGCATTTCATTACTTTTTTTCCTAAATTATTATGACTCTCCTTATTAATTCAATAATAATACTGCACACATACAAATCAAGCGAAAAAAATATATATTATGTATCAATTATTTTGCAAATCATGAAGAGCATACCCAATTTTATTCAACGTATAATCAGTGCCAAAATAACCAACGCTCGCAGAAAAAAGGGCGCATACAATACGGCCTACTGTATAAAAACTAGTATTTTCAAATTGTGTATGATGTTTATTTAATTCTGCATCAAAGTATGGCACAGTGCCCAGCTTATGATTTTGATACATAATCATGCCGAGAGCACAAGCAAGAATGGGTAAAATTAATTTTTTATTTAACGTTTCACCTTTTAACGCTTTATTACAACAAGCAGCAATAACTCCCAACAAAAAACCATCTCCAAAAGCGTTAAGCATAATTTTGTTATTCAATGTTTTTTCTGCTTCTTGATAGGTTGTTAAATTTTTCCTTGCCGCGTCAGTGAAGCACCAATAATTATAATGCGTATCATAAGAATGATTTGTACAATTATAACTCGTCCAAGAAGACACACTTATATCGCTCAACTGTTTTTGCAACTCTAAAAACGCGCTTTTATGATTTTCTATACAACGAAACACCTCTTTTTCTACAAAAAATGCATTCATTGCGCTAGAATCGGCCAATAACAAAACAAGTAAAAATTTTTTTATATTCATCAGTAAATCTTTCTTAAAAAATAAAGTATTCTTAAATAAGAGTATCATACCTATAAGAAATGTTAACGTAATTTTTACTCGCAAAAATTCGAAAGTTATGTATGATGAAAAAATTATTTTTTATACCGATAATCGTATTCATAGCCACCCTGAGTGCCATGAAAAAACCAGTTAAACGTTCTAAACCAGCATTTATGACTGTTGAAACACCAAAAGCGATTTTCAAGATTCCTGTTAATGAAAAAACAACAGCATTACAAATTAAGCAACAGATTGCGCAACTGCAAGGAACAACTATTCGCGACCAACGCTTAAAAAGACGAAGCACTTGGTGCGGTTTTAGAAAACAAGGTTCTGAATTAAAAAATCATGAAAAAATTTTTAATAAAAGGTCTAATCCCAATCGTTTGTCTCTGTGCATGTCACCTAAGAAAAAAGATAATTAAATAATTACTGCACTCGTATAATTTTTTTAAATTTTACTCAAATACAATAATTTGATAGTATCTTTTGCCTGCTTATAAAAAACAATTTCAAAAAAATTAACTTATAGGGTTCTTATGCCAGCAAATGAATTAACAAAAAATTACATGTTTGATGGTACACAAATTCGTAAAATATTATTCAATAATGAATGGCATTTTTCAATTGTTGATATTTGCAATGTTCTTGTAGAAAGCTCCAATTCTGGTGCTTACTGGAGAAAGCTAAAACAACGTTTAATTTCAGAAGGAAGTGAGATCGTGACATTTTGTCACGCACTGAAATTAATTGCTTCTGATGGCAAAAAATACAAAACTGATTGTTCTAATTCTGAGGGAGTGTTTCGTATAATTCAATCTATTCCTTCACCTAAAGCAGAACCATTTAAAACTTGGTTAGCCAAAATTGGCAAAGAACGTATCGATGAAATTGAAAATCCTGAACTTGGCATTGAAAGAGTTAAAAGCCTTTATGAAAAAAAAGGTTATCAAAAGGATTGGATTGGCAAAAGATTACGCGGCATTGCTGTACGCCAACAATTAACTGATGAATGGACAGAAAGAGGAGCCGAAAAATCAATTGACTATGCAATATTAACAAATGATATCATGCAAGGCGCATTTAGTTTAAAAGTTGATGATTACAAAAAACTTAAAGGAATTGAAAAAGGAAACCTTCGTGATCATATGACAGACTTAGAACTTATTATAACTATGCTTGGCGAAGCAACAACAACACAAATTACGCAACAAAAAGATTCTAAGGGAATGCCAAAGCTAAGAAATGATGCAAAAGCTGGCGGTGCCCTTGCAGGAAGAACAAGAAAAGATATTGAACAACAAATTGGTAATTTGGTGGTCTCAAAGAAAAACTTTTTACCAAACAAAAAAAACAAAAAGAACATTGAAAATGTTAAAATATAAGATATTTTTACTCGTCTTCTTGTTCCTAACGAAGATAAGTTATAGCGTAAATAATGAAATGATAATCACTCCAACGCAAAAAAAATGCACCGGATGCGCACTCTTAAACGGTGAAATAAAATGCATTGGTGGCATCATTGCTTCAACAGAATATTTTGAGGCACAACAAGATTGCTTCATTCCTATTCCTGGATTCATTACCATAAATTCAAAACGTCATGTCAAAAACATTGACGATTTTTCACCAGAAGAACGAACTGATTTTATTGAATTTTTATATAAGATTAGAACAACTATGCGTGAAGCATTAACTATTGAAACTATATTCATGATACAAGAAGAAAGTGCATCGCATTTTCATGTGTGGCTATTTCCTTATCACAATTGGATGCAACAATTTGAACATAAAATATCTTCAATTATCCCTATCATGCAATGGGCAAAACAAAATTTAAAAACTGAAGAAAATATAAAAGATGTTCTTGATTATGCTCAAAGATTGCAACGTGCGTGTGCTAATACTTAGAGCTTATCCGAAAATTACATAAATACTAAATTATGTATGTTCTATTCCATAATTAAACTGGCGCGTTAAAGAATTAACATTTTAAGCATCAGCGTCATCCTGAGCCCTGCGTAGTTTTAACGAAGCATGGGCGTAGGGATCCAGTCTATAAAATGAAAATCTTATTAGCCTGGATTCTCCAGCCTATGCTTGTCCACGCGTTCTGCTTGGCAAGCTTCGGTGGACAAATACGTTAAAGTGCTGGATCCTTCGAAGCCTTTGGCGAAGTAGGACCCCCTCGTTTTAATCGGACTCTGAATGACATCTTTTTTGCCTTTGCTCATTTTCTTCATGATATTTTTTAATTTTCGCATAAGCTCTTAACTAATCATAATGAATTTTAGCGCTTCGTGCTTTTTTGATTTCACCGCGATGAGTCTTTTGGCGTAAACGTGCTTCTTTGGCTGATTTTGAAACGTTGGTTTTCATGCGCTTTTTGGGAACATAGAGTGCTTTTCTAATTTCATGAGCGAGTTGATCAAGAGCATTTTTTCTATTTTGTTGTTGACTGCGAGAAGCACTATTTTGAATGATAAAATCACCCTCAGTTGTTAAGCGTGATTGCAAATTTTGCATAATACGCGCTTTAAGTTCTTCATCAAAAACCGTCGTATTAGGCACATTCCAACGAAGAG
>Ga0105046_10019666_pt1 | contig 10238 bp, 3 predicted proteins | sample MAT03_FD_78385 | JGI IMG/M metagenome (GOLD analysis project Ga0105046, IMG submission 78385) | Freshwater microbial communities from Lake Fryxell liftoff mats and glacier meltwater in Antarctica - MAT-03 (megahit assembly) | ecosystem: Environmental > Aquatic > Freshwater > Ice > Liftoff... | reverse complement strand
TAGCGGCTGGCTGCTAGCGGCTGGCTGCTAGCGGCTGGCTGCACAACTAGCGAATAACCACGGCGGTGCCCAGTTCGACCCAGTTATAGAGCACGGCGGCATCGCGGGTGCTGAGGATGATGCAGCCGAACGAGGCTGGCCGACCCAGCAATCCCGCCCACAGGCGTTGGCCGCGCTTGTTGATCGGGAGCGCGTGAAAGCCATTCTCGGAGGGACCGGCGTCATACACACCCAGCCAGAACGGCATGCGCAACTGCCAGCGGCCCGAATAGGCCTCGGGCATTTTGGTCTTGATTTTGAAGGTGCCGCGCTTGGTGCCATATTGCGGCAGAGCCGTGCTGACCACAAACGAATACACCAGTTGGTCACCCTGGTAGGCATAGGCGCGCTGCTTGGCGATGCTGACATAGACCACTTTGGCCCCACTGGCAGCAAATTGCGGCAACGGATTTCCAGGTGCCGCTGCTGTCGATTTAAGGTGATGCGCCTGAGGTGCGCGGCCCGGCGAAGGGGTTTCGCACGGCAAAATCAGCTTCTGGCCCGCACGCACGCCGCGCGCGTCACTCAAACTATTGGTGTTCACCAAGCCCACATGGCTGATATCGAGCTTCAGTGACAGACTGGAGATGGTGTCGCCGGCTTTGACGACGTAGGTGCCGCACGACGCCGACTGTGAGGCGGCCGGGCCTGCTGCATTGGCCGGTGATACCTGCACAATCACAAACGCCACAACGACCCATGCCAGGATAGCTTTCGAGAAGATCCGCCTCATGCGGCAAAGTCTAACTCTTATGAACCACCTTGACAAGGAGATAAGTTGTGCGCGGCCCTTAGAATACCGCCCATGGGTATCGCACATTCGATTGCCGGTTCATTACAGCAGGTGCAGGCGCGCATGGCCGAGGCAGCACTTCGCGCACATCGCGACCCGGCCGAGGTGACGCTGGTGGCCGTGTCCAAGACCTACCCGGCCGAGGCCGTGCTGGAGGCGATGCGGGTGGGCCAGCGCGACTTCGGCGAAAACCGCATCGAGGAGGCCCTCAGCAAACGCAACGAAATCCATCAAGCCAGTTCCGGCTCACCACTCTCTGCTCAAAGCGCCCAGCTTCGCTGGCATCTCATCGGCCACGTGCAATCTCGCAAAGCCAGAGACGCGGCCGGTCAGTTCGATCTCATCCACAGCGTCGACACACTCAAGCTGGCCGAGGCGTTGGACCGGCGCGCTGCCCAGCAGGGGCCGACCTGTATTCAACATGTGCTCCTCGAATGCAACGTCAGCGGCGAGGCCAGCAAAAGCGGGTTTGAGCTTTCGAGCTGGGAGCATGAGCCGGCCCGTCTGGCTGCCTTTGTCGACGAGGTGAAGCGGATGTGGGCGTTGCCCCAACTACGCATCGACGGCCTGATGACCATGGCTCCCATCGTCGAGCACGCCGAGCAAACCCGCCCCGTATTTGCCAGCCTTCGCAGCCTGCGCGATGTATTGCGCCAAGCTCTGCACGACACCGTTACATTGCCCGATGCCGCACAGTCGTTGCCTCATCTGTCCATGGGCATGAGCGATGACTTCGAGGTGGCGATTGCCGAGGGCAGCACTCTCGTGCGCGTGGGCCGCGCCATCTTCGGCGAAAGAATCACGCAATAACAGACTGCGATGAAAGATCGTGCACGTGCATGTCAAACGTGTCACGTGCACGATCTTCGTCAGCCCCATTGTCATTACCGCAAGATCACCGGCATACTCACCTTAAATACTGTTCCCGGCGCGCTGCACGTGCTGGCCGCGCTCACATCTGCCGCGTTGATCACCCCATCGCGGGTCAGGTCCAGCGCGAAGGTATAGCCCGGCTGCCCCACCGTCTTGCCCAATTGTGCCTGCACCGCAGCCTTGTCCGCTGCGTTAAAGGTGCCGTCGCCATTGACATCGCAGAAGCGCTGTTTGTTGAGCACGGTGATGATGACGGATGCGCTGGATGTGTTGTTGGCACTCGTTGCGCGCAGCATGCCTGTATTGCTGCCCTCGTTTAACGCCAGCGGATTGATCACCAATGTGGCCGCACCCGGCGTGCTGCCTGCGGATTGGTTCATCTGCATCCACGACGCATCGCCGCTCAGCGTGTAGTTCATCGTGTCGCGGCTCGACACCTGCACCACCTCGTTGATCAGGTTGCCGGATTTGGCGAAGTCCACCGTCACTGCAATGATGCGCGGCCACACCGTCACCGCATCGGCAGCCAAAGGTGCATCACTCAGCGCCGGATTCGTGCCCGCGACCGCCTCATCCCCATCACCCCGGCCATCACCGTCGCTATCGGCCTGGCCGGGGTTCGTGCCGGCCGCACGCTCCAGCTTCAACGACACCCCATCACCATCGGCATCGCCATACGAGTCGCTTTCAGTCAACGGGTTCAAACCGGCACCGGCCTCATCCGCGTCGCTGATCCCGTCACCGTCATAGTCAGGAATCACCGTGACCATGGTGCTGGCCGTGCCCGGCAAGCCATTGGCGTTCATCACATCCAGCGAGATGACATGCTGGCCCGCGCTCAAATTCACATACACATCAGCACCGCTGCCCAATGCGCCATCGCGGTCGCTGCGCCAATTGAGCTGCGCAGTCTGGGTCAACGTGCCGGCCTGCGGATCGAGGCCGTAGCCACGCAACGCCAGTGGTTGCCCCTCCAATACTGTTGCGCCGGCGTCTGGTGCCTGTATCACGGCGCTGGGCGGCTGCATCGGCACTGCAAATGCGGGGCTGGTCGCAATCGCGGTCAGGAGGCCGTCGCTGGCAATGATGCGCGCCATTGCATTGGCGCTGCCGCCTAGCTGGGCCAGCGTCACACTGGCGTTGCCACTGCCCACGCCACTCCCCACACTGCGCCACGTGGTGCCACCATCGGCGCTGAATTGCACGTTCACACTCACCGTATCACCATCGGCATCGGTGGCCGTCCACGCAAAGTTCACCGCGTCGGCTCCCACCACCGGCGGACTGATGCCGGCCACCGGGGCCGTGCCACCCGCTGCAAATGTCACCAACGCCACACCGTCCTTGAACAGCGTCAGCCGCGCCACGCCGGGCTGGCGAATCACCGTGGTCGCAAACCAGTGCGCGCCATCCTCAGCGTGCTCATGCCCCGCGTGCTCGGCGGGCGCGTCGGCGGGCGCTTCGGCCGGCGCGTTCGTGCCTTCGTTGGCAATGTCGTGGGCGCTGGTGTGCCCGGATTGCACCAACACGCCCGTGCTGGCCAGAATGGCCCCAGCCGCTGTTTGTTGCGCCAGGGTATAGGCCGAGATGTAATCGGCACTGGGACGCACATAGTCTGGCATGGGCTCGATGTTGATAAAACGAGCTGTGGCCGTGCCGCCCGTCACCTCAACCGTGCCGGCCACCGCCAGTTTGGGCTGGTTGACCACCGGCGCGCGTACGGCCTGTGGCGAAGCGGTGCTGATGCGCTGGCCGCGCGCCAGGGTATAGAACGGGCTCAAGTCGCGATACCGCTGGGCCAGCAAATAGTTCACATCCGGCGGCTGCAAAAAGGTGTTCACGCCGTTGCGGCTGCACGCATAGCTCAGCAGCGCCTTGGGCACGGTCGTGAACCCACTGACACTGATGCCGGGCGATGCCACCGTGAGTTCGTTGCCAGAGATAGGATTGACCACGGGCAGGCCGATGTTGGGCATCTGATTAAATGTGCGGCTGAAGTTATACACTCCGCCGGCGGTGCCGCACTGCACCGGCGTCGTTCCCATCGTCAACTCGCTGGCGATGTCGTGGTTGTCGCCGCCGGACCCGCCATAGTTGGCGTAGTGGGCCAGACCGGTCTGGACCATGCCCATGTTGTGGCCCAACTCATGGGCCACATAGCGGCTGACGTTGGCGTCGCCGGTCAACCAGGCCATGTAGCGCGGCTGCTCCGGCCCGCAGTCATCATCCCCAAACCCCAGGAAATCGCCGATCTCGTCAAAGAAATCATCCTCGCTTTCGATGCAGTCCTGTTGCGTTTTCCAGCCATTGAAACTGCCCAGGCTGCCCATGCCAGCCGCAGCGCCATTTGGAGCAATCGCCGAGGTGGTGATCACGCCAACAGCAGTGCCGGCAATGGAAGTGCCGCGCGCCGAGTTGAAGCGTTTGCGCAGCACTTCCATCAACACAGCCGCCGTGTTGAATTCGCTTTCCACGCCAATACTAATCGCCCCGCTAGGCACAATTTGATTGGCACTGAGCGCCTCATCCGCCCAGATCGCCCGCAACCCGCCCGGATAGATGCGCGATGTAAAGTCGCCCAGATTGGCATCGACCTCGGCCTTGAACGCGTTGAGTTGTGCGCCGGTGAAGCCCGGCGACATGATCGGCACCAGCAGCACATAGGCATTCGGCGCGCCGGGTGCCACATTCACATTGGTGGTTTGCTGGGTGATGGAGCGGAAATTCACTCGCAATGCAATTCTCACCGTGCCAGCGCCAGAGAGGGTGAACTTGATATTGGGCATGTTCAACGCACCGGCCGTGGTGTTGGGATTGAGCGGCGCGCCTGGCAGCAAATACGGTGGCCGCCCACCCGCGAACGGCACCACCACATCCTCCACATTCCCACCCGTGCTCATGCGCAACTCCACGCGGTCCACGCCGATCACATCGCTGGCGCGCGGCGCCGCGCTCACACGCAGGTAGGCCGACACCAGCGTGGCATTGCGCGCGTGCAGGCCAAAGCCCGGATAGTTTTGATTGAGCAACAACCGCTCCACCGTGAGATCAATCTTGCGGAAATCGGCCCGCGTGGCCGTGTCGCCACACGCATTGGTCACCACCAGGTTGCCGTTGCCGTCACCCGCTTCGATGTACGTGCGCAACGCACTCACCGTGGACGAGATGGGTCTGCGCGCGGCCGTGCCCAAAGTGATGCTCACATTCGGGTCGAAGTTGAACCCGCGCACATCCACGGCCACACCCACGTTGCCGCCGGTGGGCGTGGCGCTGCTGATGGTGGGAATGGCGCAAAAACCAGTGCCGGCCGTGGTGCGGCGCTTGCCACGTCGCACGCTCAACAGACCGGTTTGCACTTCGCCATCCACCTGCACCCGAATTCGATTGCTGCCGACTTCGGTCACGGCCACATCGCGGCCACCAATCTGCACCTGCACGCCCAATGGGTCGGTGCCAAAGCCGCTGCCGTCAATGACGATCTCGGTGCCACGGCTGGCCCGCTTGGGGTTGTAGTCGGTGATCACCGGCACTTCCTCGGCCAGTGGGGGCAGGAAGGTGCCGCGCACCACCACACCGCCGTTCTGGGCGAAATACACCCGGTCGGCTCCATCCGCTGCCACATCATTCAGCGCGGCCTGCTTGAGACCACTATTCGTGAAATAGCGCATCTTCCACGCGCCCCACGCGCCACCACCACTCAACATGCCGTTGCCCGCCCATAGCCGGCCCAGCTCGTCCACGGCCAGCGGCAACCCCACCGCATTGTCCGGGTGCGCCTTCGCCATGAAGGTTCCCGTCGCCTCGGCAAAAAAGGCCAGACCGCCCGCCGTGCTGACCACGACATTGCCATCGCCGGCCTGAGCCAGATCGGTCACGGCGTCGGCAGGCAACCCCTGCGCGGTGGTGAAGGTGCTCCAGTTGCTGGTGCCCACATTCAGCCGCGCCACACCGGCGCTGTTGCCCACCCACACATTGCCAGCCTGGTCCGCCATCACCACCCGGGCCGCCGGATCGCCCAACGGCAATGCCATCCGCGTCACCAAGCGGTCGCGGTCATACAGGGCCAGCCCGCTGCCGGTGCCCAGCCACATGCGCCCGGCCGCATCTTCAGCCAACGCCAATACGGGCTCGGCCAGGGTCATCCCCGGAATCGGGGTTAAACCACCGGCGGAATAAAAGCCCACCCCACCCGCGTGCGCGACCCAGATGCGGCCCTGGCGATCCTGCTGCACGGCGCTGACACCGGGGATGGCGTGAATGTTCCAGGTCATGCCATCGGGGTTCAGCACCGACAGCGTGGTTGGGCTGGCCGCGAACAGGCGACCCCGCGCCGGCCACACATGCACAATGTTCTGGCCCTGCACGCCGCGCAAATTGCCCCAGCGCTGCGAGAGCGTGGTGATGTCCTCGGCCCGCGACATCCACACCTTTTCGCCGTTGGCGCTCACCACCTCCACGCGGCTGTTCCATGCGCCCGTGCGCGGGATGTTGGTGCCCAGAGGCGAATTGAGCCAGTTGAAATCCGACGCACGAATGGCTCCGGCCGAGCTGCCATTGAGCACCTCGAACACGCTCAAACCGCCGCTCTCGGTGCTGGCGGAAGGGCTGCTGCCAAACCACACCCGGCCATCAGCATCGACCGTGGGGCCGGCGCGCACCAGGCTGCCGATCGGGACATTGAACACATTGCTGCCGCTGATGGTGCCAGCGATGTTGGCTGGCAAATGAGCCGGCAACACGCTGTTGGGATAGCGGCACACGCCACCGGGGCCGGCCAGCCACATGTCGCCGTTCAGGCCGAAGGCCAGATGCTCCGGCTCGATGGCGGCGCTGTTGCACAACGGCCCCATGTCGTATTCAGTGTCGGGAAATTGGGACACGTGCTGGCGGATGGCTTGCAAATAGCGCCGTTCATATTGGGGAGCCGTGACCGCGTTTGGCGCAATGGGTGCGTCGGTGGTATTCGGCGCTTCAGGTGCATTGGCCGGCGTCACAGACCTCGGCCCTGGGTCTACGCACGAGCCATCATTCACAATCCCCCACACGGCGTTGGTTTGCCACGACGGCACCGACGGGTCTGGAAGCGTGCTGCGCGTCTCGATATCCCAGGTTTGCTGGCACTTGCCCCAGTGCGGCTGGTAATACGCGCCATCTGGCGAACGCAGCGACTGACAACCACCGGAGATCCCGATGATGCCGTTGATGCCGGCCACAGGGCTGTTCTGATCAACCGTGCTTTCCAGATCATTGATTTGTTGTGCGACATTGGAACCTGAGGAATTGAGGCAAGGGAATGGGCCGGCCAGCTTGCTGCTGTTGGGCGAAGCCATCTCGTTGCGGTAGACAGCCTGATCAAAGGCGCTGAAGAAGAACCACGGCGTGTCACCCTTCATCCACTTGATGTTGCGAACCTGGCCCTGGTTCTTCGTGTCGAATCCGACAAAGGTGTTGGTGAGCACGCGGCCATCCAGCTTGTAGCCGCCGTCGGTGCGGCCAAACGCAAAGTAAGGCCCCTTGCCATCCATCGACAGCACCGGCGCGGTGTTGCCGACCACGTCCCATTGATTCAACGCCGTGAGCGGCCCATCCCCCAAAGGAATGCGCCAGATGGCGTTGAGCGCGTTGGCCTCGTTCTGATAATTGCCGCCGCCCAACACCAGGGCATGCCGGTTGCGCGGGCTGTAGATGACGCTGGACGAGGTGTTATTTTGCGAGGTGCCAGGCGAGAACGAATCGCCGCCCACAAACGGCAGCGCCACCGGCGTTCGCCAGGCCTCGCCCGTGGTGGGGTCGAAGGCGTTGACGCGCCAGTCGGCCGAGCCGTTGATGGTGTAGATCATGTGCGTGACCGGATCGACCACGGCGTTGGCCCCGCAGTTTTGCGAGGGCATGCGGGTGGGCAGATTGGCCGCTGTGCCTGCCTCAAGATTGATCTCGGTGATGGTGTCCAGATTGACGCCGTTGCTGCAACCGCCCAGCACATAGATGCGATTGGTGGCCGCGGAGTAGGCGGCGGGCAGGCTGGAGGATGCGGTGGGCAAGGTGAAGCCGGCCGTCGTGATGGTCTCGCTGGCCACATCAAATACAAATATGCTGTTGGAATAGACAAAGGCCGCGCCGTTCCACGTAAAGCCGCCGACCAGCACGATCTTGTTTTGGGCCGGGTGATACACCGCGGTCATGCCGCTCATGGCCTGCGGCAACACAGCGGCCAACGCGCGCGAGGTGCCATCATTGGGGTTGATGGCGTAGATGCTGGTGGTCTGATTTTTGACATCCAACTGGCTGCTGCCGCCGAACACATACACCGTGTCGTTGCTGGCTGCGTAGGCGGCGGTGGCGTAGTTACGCACCGCGCCGGCGGGCAAGCTGCCCAGTGAAGCCGAATCGCCGCTGCCGCCATCAATTTTGGTGATCGCGCCGCTGATGGCGTTATCGCGATCGCCGCCAATTAACAGGGCTGCATTCAGCGTCGGCACAAACGCGCTGGCGGCGGCCATGGTTTTGTTGGGCAACCGGTTAAAGGTCCCATCGGCCGGCGTGGTAGCCGCTCGAATGGGCGGGTTGCCGGGAGTGATGCCGGTGAATGCGCCGGTCGGCGACGCCACATAGCCGCCAATCGCATCGGCGTAGTTGTTGTCGGTCAGATGCCACACCGCCAACAGGCCCGGCAGCTTCTCTTCCAGGGCGGTGTGCATGGTGTTACGCAGACCGGATTCGCCGCGGTCGTAGTTCCAGATGCGCACTTCGGAGATGTAGCCATTAAACGTATCAGGCGCATGGTCGTTGCCGATGCGCAGATCGCGTGTGTTGTTGGGCGCATTCACGCAATATTGCGGCGAGCCCTGGCTGCAATCACCGATGCCGTCCAGATCACCGTTCACATACAGATAGATGCCGCGGCTGTCCCAGGACAACGCGATGTGGGTCCATGTGCTGGCCGGCAGCGTGGTGCTGCCATCGATATAGACCGTGGGTGAGCCGACGTGGCCGCGCACCTTGCCATAGCACAGGCCCAGCCAGAAGCCGCTGTTGTAGTCTTTGCCAACGGCGGCCCGGCAGTTTTGGAAGCCCACCGGCGCAATGGGATACACCCACGCCTCGACGGTGCCGGAAGCACCCGGCATGTAAGCGGCGTTGTGCGGCACGGTCAGCCATTGCCCAAACCCGCCGATAAAGCTGGCATAGCCCTGATAGCGAGGTTGGGTCGCCGTCACCGCCTCAGGCGCTTCAGGTGCAGCCTGAACGGGCAGCTGGGCCGAGATGAGTGTGGCCAGCACCACACAGGTGCCGATCAATCGAAAGACTTTGTGCATAAGAACCATCTCCTTTTCTGGGTTTCCCCACAAGCCAATCACAATACGCAGTGATGTGAGCCATCCGCTTTAAGTTGTCATGCAAGTCATACAACAAATGGGAGGCCTGATACAACGCGAGACAACTTACAACTCACTGAGAGTATTTCACAAGATAGGGCCGTGGATATGTGAAGCACTTCACGTTCGCGCTGGAATGCGGATTGCGCGGAGCCGTGAGCGGCCCAGAAGGCGACATACTGCCGTGGCAGGACGCAGCATGCTCATCCATTCCAACCAAGGCCATCATTCATTTACATCGGCTCGACATAGTTCGGCATCGGTTGGAAACCGACGCCTACAAATGGAAAGTCCGCTCCGCGGACTCCGGATTAACCCGCAGAGCGGGTTTTGTACTCGCAGGCGTCGGTTTCCAACCGATGCCGATCCATGTCGAGCGGCACTAACTGGGTCTGGAATGAGTGTAGCGTGCCGCGCCCCTACGAAATGCTCTCGCAAAACAATCGCGTCGCGGTGTATTCATTTGTATAAAATGACAGCCGCAACGCTCGGCCCAATCGCCACCGAGCAGGCGTGCCATGAATTCAGATATTGCCACACATCCACTCGTGCAAACGGTGCAGCGCATCGCGCGGCAACGCAACCTGCCCATTCTGCTGGTCGGCGGCGCGGTTCGGGATGCGTTGTTGGGAGCGCCACCGGCCGATTTCGACTTTGCCGTGCAGGGCAATCCCGTGCCGCTGGCTCGGGCGGTGGCCAATGCGCTGGATGCCGATTTCTGGCTGATGGACGCCGCGCGAGGCACAGCCCGCGTGTTCGTGCAAGGCTCAGCTATACCCTCGCCCGTGGTGCTCGACTTTGCCCAGTGCCGCGGCTCGAACTGGGACGAGGACCTGCGCGACCGTGACTTTACCGTCAATGCCATCGGCCTCGATCTGACACAAGGCGAACTCATCGATCCCACAGCAGGCCAGGCCGATCTGGCCCAGCGGGTGATTCGCGCCGTATCGGCCCATGCGCTGGCCGACGACCCGGTGCGAACGCTGCGCGCCGTTCGGCTGGCTCACCAACTGGGTTTTGAGATCGAGCCCGCGACCACAGCCCAGATTCGCGATCACGCCCCAGCCCTGCGCACCACCAGCGCCGAGCGCGCCCGCGACGAATTATTGAGCGTGCTGAATCTGCCTGCCGTGGTGCCGGCCGTTCGACAGCTGGAT
>Ga0105046_10019664_pt1 | contig 10239 bp, 5 predicted proteins | sample MAT03_FD_78385 | JGI IMG/M metagenome (GOLD analysis project Ga0105046, IMG submission 78385) | Freshwater microbial communities from Lake Fryxell liftoff mats and glacier meltwater in Antarctica - MAT-03 (megahit assembly) | ecosystem: Environmental > Aquatic > Freshwater > Ice > Liftoff... | reverse complement strand
TGGCGATCGCGCTGGAACTGGAGGAATGGATCAGCCAGCATTCAGACGTAAATCCTAAAGATTATTATTCAAAATGGAACGGACACAAGAAGGGATTTTCCCGTCCTCAATTTCGCTATCTGCTATCACTAACCGAGTAAGCACCCCATTTACGCACTGCCCCATAAGCACCCGTAAGCACCCCATAAGCGCCCCTGTGTAGGGTGCGTAAATGGGGTGCTTACTTCAGGTGCGTAAATAGGGTGCGTAAAATTAGAAGACCCTATAAACTCATCACAGCGCTATTAGGAGAAACCTATGAATGACTGCCAACCGCTTGATAATGGGGTTGTGCAAAGAACCCCATTTTCTGGCTCTAGCGTAAAATGTTTCCTTTTCCAAAATAGCCGTGATATTATTCGATGCCCTGATGAGGAAAGGTTCTGAGGCTTGAGGGAGTTGAGGTTGAAAAGTTCAAAAGACGTTTTATTTGATCGGTTGAGACCAGCCTGATATCGCTCAGTCATCAGTGAGCCTAGTGAGAGCAAGCTATGCCCCGTATCTTTGACAACATAGAACAGCATCTGCTGCCTACCTTACGAAGTGCCCTAGAGGTTGCAGACCGGGCTGATTTTTGCGTGGGATATTTTAATCTGAGAGGTTGGCGCAAAGTTGATGATTTGATTGAAAAGCTTCAGGGGGAAAAGAGCGCTTGCCGCCTTTTGGTCGGAATGCAAAAGCTGCCCCAAGAGGAGCTATATGAGTCCAAAACCCTGATAGCAGCAGGTCGGGGAATTGATAACAATCGGGTAATTCAATTCAAAAAGCAAATTGCTGAAGAGTTTCGTAAGCAGTTGACCATCGGTACGCCCACTAATGAAGAAGAAGCAGGTCTGCGACGGTTGAGCCGCCAAATCAAGGCAAAGAAGGTGGTGATCAAGCTGTTCTTGAAACATTCGCTTCACGCCAAGCTGTATTTGGCGCATCGGAGCGATCGCAATAACCCAACCATTGCGATTTTGGGCAGCAGCAACCTCACTTTATCGGGGCTGGAGTATCAGGGCGAACTGAACGTCGATGTTCTCGATCATGATGCTTGTGACAAGCTGAAACGATGGTTTGACGATCGCTGGGACGACCACTGGTGCTTTGATATTTCTGAAGAACTGGTTGCCCTGATTGACGAAAGCTGGGCAAGGGAAGAGCTGATTCCGCCCTATCACATCTATCTCAAAATTGCCTATCACCTGTCGCAAGAAGCGCGAGTTGGGCTATCCGAGTATCGGATTCCGCGTGACGTAGGAGACAACCTGTTCGACTTTCAGCGGGCTGCTGTTCAAATTGCTGCCCATCACGTTAATCGCCGAGGCGGTGTGTTGATTGGGGATGTGGTGGGTTTAGGGAAAACGCTGATTGCAGCGACGTTAGCGCGAATGTTGCAGGAAGACTTTTTTCTGGAAACGCTGATTATTTGCCCCAAAACCCTAGTCTCAATGTGGCAAGATTATGTCGATCGCTATCGTCTTTTAGCCAAAGTTTTGCCCTTGAGCCGGGTGCAGAATGAGCTGCCGGACTTGCGACGGTATCGAGTGGTGTTGATTGATGAAAGCCATAACTTGCGAAATCGTGAGGGCAAGCGGTATCGGGCTATTCAGGAATATATTGCTGCTAACGAGAGCCGCTGTATTTTGCTGTCGGCAACGCCTTATAACAAAACCTACCTCGATCTATCGGCTCAATTGCGATTGTTTGTTCCGGAAGATAAGGATTTGGGGGTGCGTCCGGAGGCGTTGCTGAGTGAGATTGGGGGAGAGCTAGAATTCATTCGCAGACATCAGGCGAGTGTGCGATCGCTGGCGGCATTTGAGCAAAGCGAGCATCCAGACGACTGGCGAGATTTGATGCGGCTCTACATGGTGCGGCGAACGCGCAGCTTTATTCAAGAAAATTACGCTAAGACAGACGAGTTGCTGCCCTTGGAACAAGCTTCAGGGCAAGAGCCGAGAACGTATTTAGAGTTTGCAGATGGCAGACGGGCTTACTTTCCAATCCGGCGACCGCAGACTATCAAGTTCAGTCTGGGTGAAGGGGATGATCCCTATGCGTCGCTTTATTCTGATGCAGTTGTGGAGACAATTAATCACCTGAATTTGCCTCGGTATGGATTGGGTAACTATGTCGCTTCGGTCAAACGCAAGACTTTGACGGAAGCAGAAGAGCGGCAGATTAAAGGGTTATCGCGGGCTGGGAAACGGTTGATGGGTTTCAGTCGCACTAATTTGTTTAAGCGTTTAGAAAGCGGTGGTCCGGCATTTATTCAGTCGATTGATCGCCATATTTTGCGGAACTATATCTTTTTACACGCGATCGAGCAGGACTTAGATTTACCGATCGGTACTCAGGAAGCTGCGCTGCTGGACAGCCGCAACAATGATGAAGATGCAGAATCGATTTTGGCAACGCTGCTTGATCCAGAGGTTGAGGAAGAGGGTGACTTAAATCCTGAAGAGGTGCTGGAGCAGGCAGAAAGTGACTATCGCCAGCGGGCTGCTGAGGTTTATCAAATTTACTCTACGCGCTATCGGCGGCGCTTTAAGTGGATTCAGTCGGGATTGCTCAAGCCTTCGCTGAAGAAAGATTTGCAGGCAGATGCCAAGGCGTTGACGGCAGTGTTGACCCAGCATGGCAAGTGGTTAGCGCCACGGGATACAAAGCTGGCGGCGCTGGTGGATTTGCTAACGAAAAAGCACCCCATAGAGAAGGTGCTGGTGTTTACCCAATTTGCGGATACTGTCCGTTATTTGAGTACTGAGCTGAAACGGGTTGGACTGACCAAAATTGAGGGGGTGACAGGTAACTCTCAGAATCCAGCGGCGATCGCCTGGCAGTTTAGTCCGGTGAGCAACAGCAAGTCTGTGGCTAAAGATGAGGAGCTGCGGGTGTTGATTGGCACGGATGTGTTGAGCGAGGGCTTGAACTTGCAAGACTGCGCCATTATTGTCAACTACGATTTACCTTGGGCGATTATCCGGCTGATTCAGCGGGCAGGACGGATTGACCGAATTGGGCAAACGGCAGACAGCATTCTTTGTTATTCCTTTTTGCCTGCGGAGGGTGTGGAACGAATTATTCGGCTGCGGAGCCGACTGCGGCAGCGATTACAGGAAAATGCTGAAGTGGTGGGCACCGACGAAACCTTTTTTGAAGATGAAATGGATGCGCAAACGTTCCTGGATTTGTATCACGAGAAATCGGGGGTTTATGATGGCGCGGAAGACAGCGAAGTGGATTTGACCTCGGAGGCGTATCAGATTTGGAAAAATGCTACGGAAGCTGATCCAGCTTTGAAGAAGACGATCGAGAATTTGGCTCCGGTGGTCTATTCTACTCGTGCTGCTGCGTCTGCCCAAACAGAAGGGGTGCTGCTGTATTTGAAAACGGCTGAGGGTAATGATTCTCTGGCACTGGTCGATCGCCAGGGCAACAGTGTCACGCAGTCACAACTGGCGATTTTGCGGCTGGCGCAGTGCGAGCCAGATACGCCTGCTCAAGCACGCGATCCGCAGCATCATGCGTTGGTGGAGCAGGGCGCAAAGCTGATTATGGAAGAGGAGAAGAGTACAGGTGGGCAGCTAGGGCGACCTTCAGGAGCGCGGTTTAGGACTTATGAGCGGCTAAAGCGCCATGCCCAAACGGTGAGAGGAACGCTGTTTGAGTCGCGGGATTTGCTGGTGGCGATCGACCAGATTTATCGCTATCCTTTGCGACAGTCAGCTGTTGACCAACTGAATCGGCAGTTGCGGAGTGGCATTAATGATCAGCAGTTGGCAGAATTGGTAGTAGCGCTGTATCAAGACGATCGCCTGTGCTTGGTGCAGGAAGAAGCCACTACTAGAGAGCCGCAGGTCATTTGTTCGATGGGGCTGTTTTAAGGCAAGGCTGTTTTAAGGCAAGGCTGTTTTAAGGCAGGGCTGTTTTAAGGCAAGGGTACGACACCACAAAGGAGACGAGATGGTTCAGACACTTCAAGCTAGAAATGTCACTCTAGAAAACTTGCAAGAACACTTTGGGTTAAAACTCACCACATCGTATCAGTTCTTTCCAGAGTGGATGAATGCTCAGGCAGAGATTACAGATACAGAGAAACAACTCCTCGATCGCGTTAAGGCAAATTTCCTGTATCTCAGTCAATCACCGCCCATGATGGAGAATGCGGTCAAGATGGTCGTTCTTTCGCCACTGCTTGATTTGGCAGGATTTTATACGCCTCCTTTTCGGATGCGGGCAGAAGTTTCGATTGATGTGTCTGCTCAAGATGAGGATGTCATGATTCGAGGGCAGATTGATGTGTTAATCCTGTTGGGGCAGCTTTGGGTTTTGGCGATCGAGTCCAAGAATATGGGCATTGGACTCAGTGCCGGAATTCCTCAGGCATTGAGCTATATGTTAGCCACACCCGTGGGCGATCGCCCTATGTTTGGCTTGGTGACAACGGGCAGTGAGTTTGTGTTCCTCAAGCTGGTACAGCAACCCACACCTCTATACACCTCGTCCAGGGTGTTTTCAATGCTCAGCCCGATTAATGAGCTATACGACGTGTTGCAAATCTTGAAGACTTTGGGGCAAGTAGTCAGCTAATAAGTGGGCTGAGCGGCTGGCAGACTACGATCGGGGAACTCTTTGGTTGGATCAGTTTTCAATAGTTTAAATACCTTTCCAGTTCCCCACATCATTTAGGAAGCCGTTTGATGCCCTTCAATTCCGAGAAAGCTCACGATCGCCTTTACGACTTTAAGCTGCAAGACTTGTTTGTTCAAGAGTTGGGTTGGTCAAATCCTACTAAGCCCAGCCCAGAAGCCGTAGAAGTAGAGGGGCAGGTTTATCAACGATCGCGGATTGCTCAGATGGCGGAGGTGCCAATTTTTGAGATTGCGTCACCGGATGGTGATATTCCGGTTGCCGAGATTTGTAACGCAATTTATAAGGCGATCGCTGAGCAGTTTGCTGAGAATTTGCTGATTTTTGTGAATCAGAGCCGGACGCGATCGCTGTGGTATTGGGCGAAGCGGGAGGGCGCAAAGTTTTATCCGCGCACTGAGTCTTATGTGCAGGGGCAGCCGCCGGATTTGCTGTTGAGTAAAATTGGTGGGCTGTATATTTCGCTGGAGGCATTGGAGTCGGGTGAGATGCTGGTGATTGACATTGCGGCGCGGCTTCAGCAGAGTTTTGATGTGGAGAAGGTGACGAAGAAGTTCTATCAAGAATTTCAGGCGCAGCATCAGCTTTTTTTGCAACAGATTGAGGGGATTAAGCAGGAGTCCGATCGCCGTTGGTATGCGTCGGTGTTGTTGAATCGGCTGATGTTTGTTTACTTTTTGCAGAAGAAGTATTTCATTGATAAGGGCGATTTGTTTTATCTTCAGAAAAAGTTGGAGAACAGTAAGCGGCTGGGTGGCGATCGCTTTTACAAGGAGTTTTTGCAAACGCTGTTTTTTGAGGGATTTGCTAAGCCCGATCGCTCTGATGCTGCGGCGGCAATGATTGGAGAAATTCCTTACTTAAATGGTGGCTTGTTTTTGGAGCATAAAATTGAGCTGGACGAGCTTAATAACATTGCGATTCCTGATGCGGCGTTTGAGCAGGTGTTTAAGGTATTTGGGCAGTATTCTTGGAATTTGGATGATACGCCGGGGGGTGAACCTAATGAAATTAACCCGGATGTGTTGGGATACATTTTTGAGAAGTACATTAACCAGAAGGCGTTTGGGGCGTACTATACGCGCACTGAGATTACGGAGTATTTGTGCGATCGCACGATTAACAAGCTGATTTTGGATCGGGTGAACCGGATTTCGGAACGGCAGTTTGGCAGCATTGGTGATTTGTTGGTGAAGCTGGATGCGAATCTCTGTCGCCAGCTTATTTATGGCGATGAGGCGATTTTACGAACGCTGTCGTTACTTGATCCGGCTTGTGGGTCGGGGGCATTTTTGATTGCGGCGATGAAGACGCTGATTCCCATTTATAGCGGCATTATTGGGGCGATTAAACTGACGGGCGATCGCCAGTTAATGCAATGGCTAAAGGATGTGGAGCGCGATCATCCGTCGTTGCTATATTTCATTAAGAAGCGAATTATTACAGACAATCTCTATGGTGTGGACATCATGCCGGAGGCGATGGAGATTGCGAAGCTGCGGTTGTTTTTGGCGCTGGTGTCTTCGGCGAAGTCTGCGGATCAGTTGGAGCCGTTGCCGAATGTGGATTTTAATGTGATGGCGGGGAATTCGTTGATTGGGCTGATGCGGGTGGATGAGTCGAGTTTTGATGCGATCGCCAGTACGGGCAATGTGCAGATGAGTTTGCTGGGTTCGATCGCGGCTCAAAGCTATCAAAAGATTTTGGCGGAGAAGAACGCCAATATTGACCTTTACAAGAAGCACGCTTTTTTGCAGAAGGATGCAGGCGGCACTGAGCAGGGCGATCGCCTTCAGACTCTACGCAATGAGATCGATAAGATCAATCGAGAGTCTGAGAAAAAGCTCAATCAGCTTTTGTTGGATGAGTTTAGCCTGAAACTAGGGATTAGGTATGAGCAGGCGCAGCTAACTGGGAAAGCCACAAAGCGACTGCTGACGCTGAAAGATATTGATGATTTGAAGCCGTTTCATTGGGGCTATCACTTCGATCGCGTGATGGCGCGAGGCGGGTTTGATGCAATTATTACTAACCCACCCTGGGAGGTATTTAAGCCAAATGCCAAGGAATTCTTTGCTGATCATAGCGACTTGGTTTCAAAGAAAAAGATGGATATTAAGGCTTTTGAGAAAGAGCGGAAAAAGTTGTTGCAAGATCCTGAAATTGCCGAGTCTTGGTTAGGCTATCAAAATCAGTTTCCGCATATTAGCTTGTATTACCGCTCATCTGATCAGTATAAAAATCAAATTTCGATTGTTAACGGCAAAAAAGCTGGAACTGATACCAATCTCTATAAGCTTTTTACAGAACAGTGCTTTAATCTTTTACGAACTCGTGGTGAATGTGGCATCGTAATTCCGAGTGGAATCTATACAGATTTAGGTACAAAGCAATTACGAGAAACGTTGTTTACGCGGACGAAACTGACTGGACTGTTTTGTCTTGAGAATCGCAGAGAAGTATTTGAGAATGTCCATCGCAGCTTTAAAATTGTAGTACTGAGTTTTGAGAAGGATGGAAATACCAACAGTTTTCCTGCTGCTTTTATGCGTCTTGATGTACAGGAATTAGAAGATTTTCCTAATCAAAATAGTATTTTGATTGACATTGCCCTACTACGAAGACTATCGCCGGATTCACTCTCAGTTCTGGAGTTTAAGGATGAGTTGGATGTCCAAATATCTGAGAAGGTAGCTAACTTTCCATCTCTGGGTGAACATCTTGAGGACAAATGGAATCTTAAGTTAACTCAAGAAATACACATGACAAATGATAGTTATCTATTTAGACCTAATCCAGGCAAAGATTCTAACTATACGCCTCTGGTACAGGGAAATATATTTCACCAATTTAACCATAATTTCTCATTTCCGAAGTACTGGATCAATCTAGGTGAAGGGCGATCGAACATCTTAGGGCGAGAAGAAGATAAAGGACAAAAATTTGCTTATCAGGACTACCGATTAGTCCACAGGAGAATAGCTAGTAGCACAAATGAGCGCAGTTTAATTGCCTGCGTTATGCCACCAAATCATTTCTGTGCTGATACTGCTCAAGCTGCAAGAACCCTTCTTTCACGACCACTAACTTTATTCATAACAGCAATTTTTAATTCCTTTATTGCTGACTCAGAAATTAGACGGCGGATTACACAGCATCTGGATATGCATTTTATGTATACATTGCGAGTTCCCCGTCTCACCAAAGACGATCGCTACTTCAAAGAAATCGTCGATCGCGCTGCCAAACTCATCTGCACCACACCCGAATTTGATGATCTTGCCGCCGAAGTCGGTCTAGGCTCCCATACCAACGGCGTTGTTGATGAAGGCGATCGGGCTAAACTCCGCGCCGAACTGGATGGCATGATTGCCCATCTCTACGAACTCACCGAAGCCGAATTCGCCCACATTTTGTCCACCTTCCCGATCGTTGCCGACGAAGTAAAACAAGCGGCACTAGAGGAATACCGAAACTTTACTCCCCAAGTGGGCGACTCTGAAATCCTCGCTTTGATTGCCCAAGGCGAAAGCGCCCAACTCGAATTCAAATCCACCGCCCGCTGGAACCTCAAAGAAGCCAAAAAAGACCGCACCATGGAAGAAGTGATCTTAAAAACCGTCACCGCCTTCCTCAATACTCACGGTGGCACCCTCATCATCGGAGTCGAAGACAACGGCAACATCCTCGGACTCCAGCCCGATTACCAAACCCTGCAAAAACAAAACCGCGATGGCTACGAACTCTGGCTCACCAACGATCTCCTGCTTAAAGAAATGGGAAAAGACCTTGCCCCCTACCTTGCCATCAGCTTCCACACCATCGACCAGCAAGAAATCTGCAAAATCACCGCCCAACGCGCCCCCGAACCCGTCTACATCAACATTCGCAACAAAGGTGGGCAACTAGAAGAATACTTCTTCATTCGCACCAATAATTCCACTGGAAAGCTGGATACTCCTAGCGCGATCGCTAGGTACACTAAAAACAACTGGTCATAGTGTTGCCCAAAAACTAATCTTCTACTAGCCGTGGATCGGGAATGCCGAAGAGACGTTCAGCTTTTTCAATAGAATCTTCGTATCCATCCAATTCGTAGCCATAGTACTCAATCTGGGTTAGCGGTATATGAATTTCGTCTAGATCATCATCTCCGAAATTATAACTATTAATCTCCCAAGGAAGACTGTCTGAAACCTCTCGGTTCCATACCTCTGTAAAAGGAGCAGTTAAATATTCGTCGCTGTCTTCCCAAGTTCTTAGAAAGATCTTAGAAATTACTTGTTTAGCAAGTTTGGTCTGTTCCGTTCTGTCTACGCTGGTATAAGCATCCCAACTAAACTTAATTTCTCCAAGGAAAAACTCTCTGATGTATTTGATAGGTTTTTTAACCCAGTCATAGCCCAAAACACGCCCATCGCAAAGTTCGACTACGATATCACTTCCACCCCGAATAAACGAAAGACTGTTCGTTCTGGTTTCACGAGCAACCCAAAATATTTGTTGGACAAGATGTTCTGGCAAACCAACATACACTCTCTCTGGTTCTTGATGTGGCATTTTATTCTATCCAAAGACGTTCTAAGCCAATCATGCCCAAATAGTTTGCTGTAGGGATAGTAGGGATTGAGCCGCTTTTATGGGCTAGATCGATCTAGTACTCTTAGCCAGTGCTGACATAGGATCGAGGTCAGCGGAAATAGTTCTTGTCAAAATAGAGAGGCGTGTGGAAGAGAAGGAGTAGTAAACTACCCCACGGCTAAAAGCCGGGGGCTTTCTGTAGCCCTGATATGGTTTGCTTGGACTTGGCAATCGGTTAACGAGTCTGCCAAGTCCAATTCATACCGCGATCGCTGGCGGCAGCTTCGCAAGTTTTAGCAGCAAGTGAGAATGAATAGAACTGACCCCATTCTGTGATTCCAGTGCGAGTCGTAACTCCATCCGCAAATACTGAATCCATCAAAGACCTGATCAGCATCCGACCGCAATCGATTTGCTTCCAAGATGCTGTTGTGGTCACGACTCGACTTGGCTCCCTGCGGTTGACGTAAAAAATCCTATCGACGTACAGGTTTCTATCTGTTGCCACATAGGAAAGGAATCCAGCAGAACGATAAACACTGCTATTGTCGTCGCTGGTTACTAATATTGGCGTTGGGTCAAGTTTTGTAATCTCATCGACAGATGGGAAGGGAGCCGTCGATGTGTAAGTCGGCAAGGCGGCTGCGGGTAAAGCTGTGGCAATTGTGGCGATCGCAGCAAGGACTAATTTGGAAAACATGGTTTTATTAAATTTGTGTTGAACGATTACTAGCCAACCTTCTTAACTTCTCGCTTTGCAATTTGGCGGTAATAGGTGGCTCGACTGCATCCCAACTGCTCACAGATTTCGTTGACGGTTAGATCGGGACTATTTGATAGAGCCTGACCCATCTTCAGCTTCTCAGGTGTAAGCGCCTGGGGTCTGCCACCATTACGACCTCTAGACTTCGCCGCAGCCAATCCAGCATTAGTCCGCTCACGGATCAAATCCCTTTCAAACTCTGCCATCGAGCAAAAAAT
>Ga0105046_10019661_pt1 | contig 10239 bp, 8 predicted proteins | sample MAT03_FD_78385 | JGI IMG/M metagenome (GOLD analysis project Ga0105046, IMG submission 78385) | Freshwater microbial communities from Lake Fryxell liftoff mats and glacier meltwater in Antarctica - MAT-03 (megahit assembly) | ecosystem: Environmental > Aquatic > Freshwater > Ice > Liftoff... | reverse complement strand
GGAAATGTCTACTATTCTGGCTTAACCAACACAATTTCCTCCCTTAACAAAGTCAATGATTATGTAGAAACAATGGCTTTTGAATCATTTACACGTTGGCTTATTTTTTACCTTGAAAAAATCGATTAATTATCCATGTATCTTGTAAAAGACTTATACGAAAGACACGGTGCTCGGTTGGGCTTAGAGCTCACAGCAGGCAAAGCAGGGATGAACAGAAAAATTCAAGTGCCGGAAGCACAAAGACCTGGCTTGAGTTTATCTGGTTACATGAAAAACCATGCCAGTAAAAGGGTTCTCATTTTTGGAAAAGTAGAAATTGAATATTTAAGTGATTTAGAACCTCATGTGCGTATTGCCCGTTTAGAAACAATTATTACAGATCACACCCCAGCCATTATTATTGCACGCCGTTACCGTCCTCCTAAAGAGTTGCGCGCGCTTTGTGAGCGGCAATCGATCCCTTTATTTCGGACTAACTTGGCCACGATGGATTTATTGAGCAAAATGATTTTGTTGCTCACAGAAGAGTTTTCACCCAGTATTAGCTGTCATGGCACATTAGTAGAAGTCTTTGGAGTCGGGGTTTTGATTCAAGGGGACTCTGCAGTGGGTAAAAGCGAGGCTGCTTTAGGATTAGTCGAACGGGGGCATCGTTTAATTTCTGATGATATTGTAAAGGTGAAAAAGAAAGAGGGGTCTTATTTAGAAGGCTCTGGAGCAGCCCTCACACGCCATCACATGGAAATTCGAGGCATCGGCATTATCAATGTCGCAAACTTATATGGAGCTGTATGCGTGCGCAATCAAAAAAGTTTAGATATTGTGGTCCGTTTAGAAGTGTGGCAAGATGACCAATTTTATGATCGGATTGGTTTAGAAGAAAAATTTACGACGATTTTAGACATCAATCTTCCCTACCATATTTTACCTGTTAAACCGGGACGTGATGTGGTGTTGTTGTTGGAAACGATTGCGTTAAATCATCGCTTAAAGAATATGGGTTATAACTCAGCGCAAGAATTTAGTAGTAAAGTGCTGGAATTAACATCTGCTAAAAGTCGTCATCGAACAATTAAATTTAAAGTGGATAAAAAGACGGTGTCAGAAGGAATAACAGTGTGAAAATCGTTCGTAAAGTTCAAGTAAAAAATGCCATGGGTCTGCATACACGACCTGCAACAACAATTGTGAAGCTTTTACAAAATTGTCCGTGTGATGTGACCTTTACGCACAAACAAGATACGGTTAACGCTAAAAGTATCTTAAGTTTATTGATGCTGGCTGCGACGAAGAATTCTAAAATCACAATTGTTGTTGAAGGAGACGAGGCGGATGTCACAATGAACAAACTTGTTCAAGCCTTTGAAAATCAATTTGGAGAGTAATCGCATGCAAGTCAGTGTAGAAGAGATGACTCTATATGGCACACCTATTTGTCGGGGAATTGCCATTGGCAAACCTTTTATTCTGAATCGTGATGATTTTAAAATTTTAGAAGTCAATATTCCGTTAAATCAAATTCAAAGAGAAATTGTTCGTTATCGCCATGCTTTACAACGGAGTAAACAAGATATTAAACGCCTTCAAAAGCAACTAGAGATTGAGGCTGCTTCAGAAGGAATTTTAATCTTAGAAGCGCAATTGGAAATGCTGCAAGATCCTTTACTCACAGAGCAAATTGAAAAAGAAGTGCATGAATCGAGAAAAAATGTTGAATTTGTTTTGCAGCAGGCACTATTACACTACCAACAACGTTTTCAAGCGGTTGAAGATCCCTTTTTTACAGAAAGATTTAAAGATTTACAAGATCTTACACGCCGTGTGTTTAGCTATCTGCATGAGAGCGGCAATTTTTCTTTGAGTCATGTTCCGCCCCATTCCATTGTTTGTGCAGAGGAACTTACAGCATCAGATGCAGCAAGTGCGCATACTTACTGTGTCGGAGCTTTTATTACTGCAACAGGGGGAGCAACAACTCATGCAGCGATTGTGGCCAAATCAAAAGGGATTCCTTATCTTACAAACGTTAACTTGGATCAAATTAAAGAGCAAAAACCTGAGTCTTTAATTGTGGATGGCAGACTGGGCAAGTTGATTATTAATCCATCTGCCGAGACGTTGGTAAGTTACGCAAAATTGCAAGACCAGATTATGCATCAAACAAAAAATTTAAAGCAGATGGCTCGGTGGCCAGCCCAAACATTTGATGGCTATTCTATTCGGTTGTCAGCCAATTTAGACATGGTCACTGAAATTGATTTTATCCAAGAGATGGGTGGGCAAGGCATTGGCTTATTTCGTTCTGAATACATCTTTTTGCCTAAAAATGAAATTCCTTCTGAAGAAGAGCAGTATCAAGTCTATGTCTCGATTGCAAAGCAAATGCATGACCAACCTGTGGTGATTCGGACCTTTGATTTGGGTGGGGATAAAGCGGTTTTGCATCATCACTTTTTTCATGAACGCTCTCCTTTTTTAGGCTGCCGGGCGACACGTTTTCTTTTAAAAGAAAAATCTCTTTTTAAAACGCAGCTTAGAGCTATTTTACGTGCAAGTTTACAAGGGAATATTAGCATTTTATTTCCAATGATTTCTACTTTATCTGAATTACAAGAGGCCAAAAGGCTTTTAGAAGAGAGTCGTCAAGAATTGAAGTTATTTCATCCTTTACGGGTGGGATGTATGATTGAAGTCCCTTCTGCTGCCTTAATTGCTGATCATTTTGCCAAAGAATGTGATTTTTTATCGATTGGAACAAATGATCTTGTGCAATATGCGTTGGCTGTGGATCGGAGTGATCATGCCTTAAATGAATTTTATGAGCCTTCCGATCCGAGTGTCATGCGTTTAATTAAGTTAATTACGACAGAAGCGAATAAAATGCATATTCCTGTTTCAGTGTGTGGGGAAATTGCTTCGGATCCTCGTTTTACAGCCTTATTATTGGGATTAGGAATACAAGAATTATCAGTTGCCCCTCGCTATCTACCTTTAATCAAAAATGCCATTCGTCATACAAGTATTGTGGAAGCTGTTCAGCTCGCTGAGAAAACATTAAAGCTTACAACAGCGCGTGAAGTTTTGCAATTACTGATGGAAACTTATCATAAAAACGTTCCCACTGATATGTTTTACAATCACACACTTCCTCACTAAAAATCTTAATCAGAATCAACAACAACACCCATGAATTATTCACAGACATTCTCACTGAAGAAAAGACGCTTAGAATAGATCTCTTTCAAATCTAGACTATCAGCAGTTTTAAAAGGGGTCTAGTGTCTAATGTACCCTGAGTGGTACTTTATCTTAGCGGGAACTGCTGACTTATGCATCGATAACCTATTTAAATAAATTATTGTGTGTTAATCATCATGTATGCGTTGATGATAAATGAGCCAATGAATGTGATTAATTTCTTTATTAAATTCTAAATCAGATAGATGAGGAGACACGTCGATTTTTAAATAATGGATGAGGTCTTCTTTATTAAATAACTGATGTCCAAATTTTAGATGATTCCATAATTTCCAACCTATTGTGTAATATTTTGTCAGTAAAAGTTGTTCAATTTCGTGTTGGGTGATTTTCGGTTTTTCAATTGCAGCTGTTTCATTAAGAGGTGGAATTTTATTTTGAGCAGGCAGAATATTTAAAAGCTCGACAGTCGCTTCTAAAGCAATGTTGGGTTCAAATGTATTTGAATGACCATAGGCATAATCAGGGTGAATATATATTTTGCGAATTTCACCTTCTTTCATAGAAATCATACCATGAGAAAATCCGGGGATTGTTTGAGATAAATCACAAACTTTTTTCTCCTCGCTTGTTTCTGGAAACAGGCATTTAAATTTATGAATGACATAATTGATTTTTACATTTGCATTTTGGTCGGTTAATGTTTTGCCTATTCCTTCTTTAATCGTTCGATATAATAATTTGGAAGGAATGATCTTCTGAATTGAATCATCTTGACTTTTTTTTAGCAGCCATTCTTGAGACGCAATTAAGTGATGTTGGGCTTGTATTTCTCTTTGTTTTTTAAAGAACTGATGAGATGCAGCTGTCTCCTCAGGCGTCAATTTTACATGATTGTTATGCGCCTCAATTCCTTTGATTAAAGCATTCATATATTTTTCTTCTGTATGGTCAAGGCTTTTTTTGATTTGATGTGCGATCAAACAAGCTGGAAATGATATTTGACTTTCTGCAAATGTATAAAAGGGTAAAAAAAATAAAATGATAAAAATGTAAAAAAATTGACACATCTTATTCAAAAATTATTTTAAGAGTTTGTTCTAAAAAATTGTCTTGTGCTAGAAGTTCTTGCAATTTTAAGCGGTCTATTTCGTAATCTAAAAGAATTTGCACCGTTTTCTCATCATTTTTAAAAATAGCAAACATAGGAATAGAATTTATTTGCTGATTCCTATTTTTTAAAGAGGAAGATCTAATATTAAGCAAATTTTGATATTCTTGTGCGAGAGTAGGATATTTAAATGAGGGTGTGATGTCTAATGTTGGAATAAGGTCGAATCCCATGTATAGCCCATTGCACGGATCAGGGATATCTAACCGTTCATATTTAGCTTTAAAAGGAGCATGTTCTTTACTATAAAGTTCTTTTTCAATGAGTTCTAAGCGTCGGTAATAAAGACTATTTTCTGCTCCAAAACCCAATAGAATTCCTTGTAAAGAGTAATCTTCAAGAATATCATGAGCAGGGTCAGCCAAATAATCAAGCAATCCTTGTGAGGTTATATCTGGTCCCAAAACATATTGAAATAAACTGAGATTTTCACTAATCACTGCTTTGAATTTTTTAGGATTTATCCAAATTAAATGGATCCAATCTGAATAAAGGTGATTTGGCTGCTGTTTAACAGAGATAAGAAGTTGACTTGATTTTAAAGAGGCGAAATATTTTTGCCAAACCTGGTAGCCTTCCCATAGATCAACTGATTTTCTATGATTTCGCCTCCCGATCCATTCAATTTTACATGTTTCAGGAACAATGATTCCTTCTATACAAGATGGTTTTGATCCAAAAAGGACGAATCCTCCTTCAGAGTTAACCATCATTGTCCTAAAAAACATTTCGAGAGGTATTTTTTCGTCTTGAGATAAAGAATTTAAAACCTGATTCCATTCAGGAAAAACTTCTTCTGCCTGAATGGAAAATAGAGTAAAAATAAGCGAAAAGATGCCCCATTTTTTCAAACTAGAAAAAAATAAATAAATTACTCGTTGTATCATTGTTCTTCTATTTATTAATTATAAGGACAATTATAGCCGTAGCATCCACCATCTGGTCCATAAGGATGGCCATTAGGACATTTGCCATAAATTTGTGTGACATGCATGAAAATACCTGTGCTATCTTTATGTAAAGTTTTTGCCCTTAATAGATGACTTCCATCTATTATAAATATTTGTCCATCCTGAATGATAATGGAATCAGCAGAGAGATATTTTTTGTTATTTCATTTTGCTGCATCGTAAAACCAAATGAAGAAATCAAAACAAAAAAAAGCGCAAAGAACTTTTGAGAAACTCTTAAATTGTAACATATGTTTCCTTATTTGAATTGATTGTGAGTTTTTGTTTACATAAAAGTCTGTTAATTTCTGGCTCGATCTAAAGAAAATAAATGATAGTCTTAAAAATTTCAATAATTTTTATACTGGAAAATTTGCCATTTTATTGGAATCCTTCCATAAAAGGAATCATCATATTTATAGTTGCAAAGATGTAAAAAGACCTACCAATCTATAGCCACAAACTTCACTCCTTTTTTCAATTCCAGGTTTCAACTAGAAGGAGTATATTCACACTTTCTTATTAACCAAATAAGTTAGGCATTCCTGAAATCGAAGGAGAGCGGTCTTTGAGTTTTTTCTGACCATCCGCATGGGCCGCTTTAATTAAAATTTCTAATCCTTCAATATCTTCTTTATCGACACAATCGGGCTTAATTTTAATCGCTTTTAAATCTCCTTCACCTGAAAAAGTTAAAGTGACTAATCCACTTCCTGCAACTCCCACTACTTCAATATTCTTCATTTCTGCTTGGATTTTACTGAACTGCTCTTGCATTAAGCGTGCTTCTTTTTTCTTCTTAGCAAAACCTGATCCCATAAGAATGTCCTTTAATTAATTTTTGAATTATAAATTTTTTTGCAAACGCCCTTCTAGTTCCACTGTTGCAAACTGAAATAATGTATCATACTCATGCATGGGTCGCTTATCTTCTACATCTTTATCTTTAATCACTGGCGCAACCACAGGTGCACTTTTTTTAACAACTGCAGGAGAAAGACGTTTCCCTAAATCTGCTGGGGTAGGGGTAGGATCTTCACTGACCGATTGATCAAATAATGTTGAAGGCATTCTAGGGGCTACCACAGGTGCCTTAGGAGCAGGCGTCGTCGTTATTTCTGTTTTAACAGGATCTACCGCTTTTTTTGAAACCGCTTCATTCGTTGGACGATTCACTGCTTGCTCCAAATCAATCAATCGATGCACGAGCTGTTCAATAGGTAAACGGAAATGACTACGCATGACATGAATTAAAATGGTTTCTAAAGCGGTTTTACCAAATGTCGCAAAGCGTAGCTTCTGTTGGGCCTCAATCAAATATTCAATTAAGTCTAAACACTGCTCTTGTGTGTACCATTTAGCAGATTGCGCGTAGCGCTCTTGATGACCTAAAGAAATCGCAAGTAAAGAGGAATGTGGGCCACTCAATTGAAACAAAACGATCTGACGAATATGATCAATTAAGCCTTCGATAAAGTGCGGCAAGTCTTTGCCTTCATGAAAAATCTGCTGAGCAATTTCAAAGGCTTGAACAAAATGACCGTGATGTCCAGCTTCATCAATCTTAAAGTATATATCAACAGGCATTAGTCCCAAAATGGCATAAACAGAATGTAATGTAATCTGATTGCCTTCAAAAGCAATGATTTGATCCAAAAGAGATTCTGCATCGCGCAACCCACCATCTGCCCGTTGTGCAAGAAGCTGAAGCGCCTCTTCATCAATGGTGACCTGCAATTGATGCGCAATATGGCGCAATTTAATCATGATCTGCGCAAGAGGAATCCGACTAAGATTGAAACGTTGACAACGTGATAAAATAGTGGGCAAGACTTTATGTGGCTCTGTCGTTGCAAAGAAAAATTTTACTTTTGGAGGAGGCTCTTCCAATGTTTTTAATAAGGCATTAAAAGCCTCTTTCGTGAGCATGTGCACTTCATCAATAATATAAATTTTATAGTGACCGGAAGCAGCCGCATACCCAACAGTTTCATTGATTTGACGAATATCTTCAATTCCACGATGAGAAGCACCATCAATTTCTAAAACATCTAATGAAGCACCTGAGGTGATTTCACGACACGAACTGCATTGATTGCAAGGTTCACCCTCATTTGTTAACTGTTGGCAATTCAAGGCTTTAGCAAAAATACGGGCCAAAGTCGTTTTACCTGTCCCACGTGAGCCACAAAACAGATAAGCTTGAGCTAAACGTTTAGTACGCATGCCATTTTTTAAAGTGGTGACGATAGCTTCTTGTCCAATCACATCTTTAAATGACTGCGGGCGAAATTTTCGAGCAATGACTTGATAGTCAGACATAGACAGTTTCCTAAAATGAATGAAGATTCATTTTAACTGGGAGAATGAATTTATGCAATCAAGGATAAATGAGGAAAACCATGCCTTAAAGCATGGTTGATCTTCTATTTATTCGGTTGTGGAAATAGAAAAAGCATCAGCCATTTATGACTATCAAATTTTAAATTTCTAGCTGTTAGATTTTTATAATAGTTTGTACTTTTTAAACTACAGTCTATTTGTTTACCTGTTTGATCTAAAGTGATCATGTAAATAGATTCTTCTGCAATCGATGTATCAGGATCATTCATCAATAAAATGACCTGGTCTTTAACTTTTTGAATTCCAAGAATTGTGTAACTATAACCGCCATTATCCATCACAACGGCACATTGTTGATTTTCAAAATGATCGATCAATTTGGCTGTAATTTTAGAAAAACTTTCAATAGCTGAATTTGTAAAAGTAGCAGGACGAGCTTTTCTTAAACTTGGAAAAATATTATTTTGAGAATTTTTTGGAAAACCGTCATAAAATTCTATTGAACTTTTGATTCCTTTTTCAGCTAAATAAAGATGGCTGAATAACACTTTTTCCCATTTATTATCTTTCTTGAATAAAGGAGCTAAGTCTTGATTATTTTTTATGTCAGATACAAATTCAGAAAACTTTTTATCAATCTTTAAACGATCTTCAAGTGTAGGTATTTTAACGTTTGGAAGCCAGCGAGTAGACTTTAAACAAGTTTGAATACATGTCCAATAACATTTCCAATTATATTTTTTTATATCCTCTACATTGTGCTTAGTTTTAGGTGAAACTGGATTTTTACAAAAATAAGAGACAGGAGAATAAGCAATAGAATACTGAGGAGAATCTCCTAAGGTTTTAAACTTTTCTACTATTTCTAAGGGGTCATAATTTTTTGGTAAATCTTCTGGTTCATCGATAAGTGGTGGTGGAATAGAGGGCTCTATCTTAGAAAGAATGTCTGCACTGCTTTCTACACTTGATGCAGAATTTTCAGACTTTTTACTTGGTTTTTTTAATTCTAAAGCCACTTGAAGTTTTGTAGGATTCTCTAATAAGTCCTTTTTTCGTAATTCTCGATAGCAATAAATAGAGCGCACAAAAGAAACAGCATTTCCCAAAAATGGAATGGTTTCAATAAGATTAAAAATTTGTTCAACACGATAGCCTTTTAATAAAACTTTTTTTTCAGATTCAAAATCTAGCTGCCGATTAATGAATCTTCTTGCAATCAAATCTGTTCGACTTGCAAGTGCATTTTTATTGGCTGCATGCTTACAGGTATTATAGTTGTTTTTTGTCTGAATGGTTTTATAAACTCCACTTACTGTACTTAATCCTGGAATACAGCCTAAAGACATTTTAAATATTTCGTTCACTGAAAGTGTCATAAAGTTCTTCAATTTAATTAATTATTTTTTATTTAAAGTTTCAAATAACTGATGCAGTTGACTGCCCACAAACGCTTGTTTATCTTGATAGCGATAACGTAAAATTTCATTAAGGAAATGGTCTTGCATTTGTTCAGGATGATGTTGAGTCAGCCAAGTACTCAAAGCTTTTAACTCTTCTGGGCTATAGCCTGAAAAACGTCCATCTAAAAATTTCACTTGCGCAATCAATTTAATAAACTCTTGAGAATAGATTTTTTCTTCATCTTTTAAATCTAAATTAATGAATTGATTTGTGCGAATATCATAAGCCAATTGATGACTTCGAATATAAAAGTCTCTTAAAGGATCTTCAATAATCAGTTGAGTAATGTTATATTTGTAGTCTGTCTGCAAATAAATCTCTCCAATCCGATACATATTTTCATCAAAAGGACGGCGTTGATACAGGGCTTTTTTACCCACCCTTGAAAAAGGTAGAAAATTATCTGTCACTGTGATTACAGGGTGATAAGCTGGATGAATTTTTTCAGCTACTCCATGGGTCAATTTATCCTCATTGTGAATTCGAGGGGGATAATTTCCTAAAGGACGTTGCTCAGCTTTCACTTGCTCTTGTTCTTGTTGTGTCTCTAATTCCAGCTCCTGCTCTTGCTCGCTCTCTTCTTCTTGTTCCACATGTACTTCCATTTCAAGTTCGCCTTGGGCCGCATCTAAAGCAGCGACATTTTCGGGCATCTTGGCTAGTAGCTGATTGGAGTATTCAATGTCATTAAGCGCATTCACCGCCTCTGTTAAGTCTAAGGCCTGGGCTTGTCCTATGAGATAGGCTTTATAATTCTCTAAGACAGTGCCAGGATTTTGATCTTCTTGCTGAATGTGTTGATGTGCAGCAAAGTAGCTGCCAGCTTTTTCAAAATGAGCCTCAGGAGATGTGATAAAATAACTTCTCCATTCATCGTTTTGAAAAAGATCAATAAAATCAGGAATGGTGGTGTTTAAGAGTTGTTTTTTAAGGGCAGTTCTTAAAATCCCTTTTAATTCTTGCTTACATTTTCTAAAGATATCTTTACCATCGACTAAGGCATCTTGCTTGATGGCATGGGCAATTTCTTCAGAGACTGTTTGGATGCCTTGGTATTTAGGCATGGCTAATTGGTAGCGCTGTCTTTCTTGACGAAGACGTCCCTCTTTT
>Ga0105046_10019659_pt1 | contig 10240 bp, 5 predicted proteins | sample MAT03_FD_78385 | JGI IMG/M metagenome (GOLD analysis project Ga0105046, IMG submission 78385) | Freshwater microbial communities from Lake Fryxell liftoff mats and glacier meltwater in Antarctica - MAT-03 (megahit assembly) | ecosystem: Environmental > Aquatic > Freshwater > Ice > Liftoff... | reverse complement strand
CCGCCGCCGCGCGGGGGTTCGCCGTCGTCCGGCGGATGTCCGGCGGTGGGGCGATGTTCGTGCAACCGCACGGGGCGATTACATACTCGCTGTATCTGCCCGAAGCGGCTGTAGAGGGTCTTAACATCCGTCAAAGTTATGAAGTGTGCGAGGCCTGGGTGATTCGCGGGTTGCGCGAACTTGGCATCGACGCGCATCATGTGCCGATTAATGATATCGCTTGCGGCGAAGGAAAAATCGGCGGGGCGGCCCAAGCCCGGCGCAAGCGGGTGGTGTTACATCACACGACGATGGCGTATGACATGGACCCCGCCGAAATGGCGGCGGTGTTGCGCGTCGGTCGGGTGAAACTCAAGGAGAAGGCCGTCGCCAGTGCCGCGAAGACGGTGGCCCCGCTGGCTCGGCGGACCGGCCGGGCGCGGGCCGAGATCGCGGCGCACCTGCTCGCGTCGTTCCGGGCACGGTACGGCGGCACGCCGAGCGAACTGACGGCCGAAGAGGTGACCGCAGCCGCCGAGTTGGTACAGTCGAAGTATGGGAACCCCGCCTGGACCGAGGAATTCGAGTGACGGAACGCCTGTGGAACGTGCCGAATATCCTTTCCCTCAGTCGCGTGCCGCTGACGGTGGCGTTGTGTGCGTGCGTCGAATTCCAGTGGTGGCTGCCGGCGCTCGTGGTCTTCGCCGTCGCCGCGCTGACGGATTGGCTCGATGGCTGGTGGGCGCGAAAGTTCAACCAGACTTCCGCCGTCGGCCGCGCCCTGGACCCGCTGACGGACAAGGTGCTGATCGGCTCGGCGTTCATCTTCCTGATCCCGGTCGCGGACGCCGGCATCGCCCCGTGGATGGTGGCCGTGATGCTTTCCCGCGAGTTGCTCATCACCGGCATTCGCGGCATGGTCGAGAGCGCGGGCAAAAAGTTCGGGGCCGACTGGTTCGGCAAACTGAAGACGATCCTGCAATGCGTGGTGCTGGTGGCGGTGCTGTTCCTGCTAACGTGCCGTCAGTATGAATGGCTCGCGGAGTGGTGGGATGTGGCGCTGTTGCGGACGTATCGAGTGCTGTTGTGGGCGATGTTATTGGCGACTGTCGGCAGCGGGCTGCAATACCTGGTGAAGGCGTACCGCGCGCTGCGGTAAACGGCGAGCCGCCCCAGTGATGGGGCGGGTGTAGTCGGCGAGCCGCCCCAGTGATGGAGCGGGTGTGGTGGAACCCGCCCCATCACTGGGGCGGCTCGCCAAAACCTTAATACCGGACCTTGCCGAACTTCTTCCCGCCCTCGGCGTCGTCCTCGGCTTCGGTTTCTCCCTCGCCCTCGGTGGAGATCAAGTCCTTGGCCGCGTTCGGGTCCATCTCGACCACCAGCGGGGCGGTGTACTCCTTGTCGTCCACGGTCAGCACCACCTTGTAGTTGCCGGGAGGCACCTGCCCGCCCCCGGTCTGCCGGCCGCCACCCGGTCGGCGAGCAGTGCCGCTCAGGTTCCACGTCACCCGGTGCAGCCCGGTGTCGGTCAGAGGCGGCCGCCCTTGGGCCGCGTTCGGGGCGTACGTCCACAGGATTTTGCCGAGCGCGTCCACCACTTTCAGCGAGGCCGTCTTCGCCTTGGCGGTGACGTACACGTCGAAGGTCGCGCCCCGCGTCGGGTTCTCGCCGACGAACTTGCGATCCGTGCGGCTGTACGGCGACTCGCCGCCCGCGCCCAATTTCCAGCGGACGGCCGGCGACGGGTTGAACAGCGTCGCCGGGGCCTTCGCCACCTCCGGCTTGAACTGACGGAGGGCGTTGATGTCGATCACCCACACGCTCCGGCCGTGGGTGGCGACCACCAGTTCGTCGGCCGTCGTCGGCTGGGCGAACTCGTGGCAGGCGACCGTTGGCAGGTTGCCGCCCAGCTTGGTCCAGCTCGCGCCGCGGTTGGCCGACACGAATGCGCCGAACTCGGTGCCGCAGTACAGCACCGCCGGGTTGACGATGTCTTCGCGCAACACCCGTGTGCTGCCGAAGGCCGGCAGGTTGCCGGTGATCGGCTTCCACGTCGCGCCGTAATCTTCGGTGACGAACAGGTACGGCTTGTCGTCGTCCGAGCGGTGCCCGTCCAGCGCGACGTAGCACTTGCCGTCCTTCTCCTTGCTGGCCTCCAGGCTGGCCACCCAGCGGTAGCCGCTCACGCCGGCCTTTTGCAGGTTGGCGGTCACGTTCTCCCACTTCTCGCCGCCGCTCTTCGTCACCCACACATGGCCGTCGTCGGTGCCGGCCCAGAGTACGTCGGACTGGCGCGGCGACTCCGACAGCGCGGTCATGCTGCCGGCCTTGGTGCGGGTCAGTTCCGGCGAAATGGTCTTCAGGTCGTCGCCCTTCTTGACGCTCTTGAACACGAACTGCGCGCCGCTGTAGAAGATGCTCGGGTTGTGGCTGCTGAGGATGAACGGGGTGTTCCAGTTGAACCGCAGGGTGGGGCCGCCCTGGGTGCGGGCCGGGCGGATGAAGCCGCGCTCGCCGGTGCGGTAGTTCCGCCGGCTGATGGCCCCGCCCTGGCTCTCGGCGTACACCAGGTCCGGGTCGGTCGGATCGACCCGGCAGACGAACCCGTCGCCGCCGCTGACGAACACCCAGTCCTCGTTGTACGGCCCGCTGCCGGCCCGTAGGCTGTCGCTCGGCCCGCCCCAACTGCCGTTGTCTTGCAGTCCGCCGTAGACGCGGTACGGCCGGCGGTTGTCCACGGCAACATGGTAAAACTGGCCGAGCGCGGCCACGTTCTGGTGGTCCCAGGTCGCGCCCTTATCGCGGGAGACGTACCAGCCGCCGTCGCACCCGATGAGGAGGTGCCGGTTGTCTTTCGGGTTGATCCAGAGGGCGTGGGCGTCGGCGTGGACGCCCCGCGCGGTGGCGACGGAGGCGAACGTCTTGCCGCCGTCGGTGCTACGGAACAGAGGGGTGGGGGTGTCGCCGAGCATGTAAACCGTGTCGTCGTCGGTCGGGTCCACGCGGATCTGGCTGAAGTACATGGGGCGGGGGTTGAAGCTGTTCACCCGCGTCCAGGTGTCGCCGTTGTCCTTGGACATGAACACGCCGCCCGTTTCGTTGCCGTCCTTGCCCTGCCGCCGCTGGACGTTCGGCTGCTGGCCGCCCAGGCCGAGGCCGAACGGCCGGCTGGTCGTCTGCCCGCGCGGGGGGGCGTTAGTGCCGCCCGCCGGCGGCCCGCCGAGGACGATTTCCGCCTCGATTTTCTTCCCGCCGCGCGAGACCGTCACCTTCAACTTGTCCCCGGCTTTGCGGCCGGCCAGCACGTTGTAAAAGGTGGCCAGGTCCGGGACGGACTTCCCTTCCACGGCGACCAGATCGTCCCCGTCTTTCACCCCCGCTTTCGCGGCCGGGCCATCCGGCACCACCTGCCCGACGGTCAGCCGCTCGCCCCGCGCGAACCGCACCCCGATGCTGACGTTCGGCCCCTTCGGGTTCTGGCCCTTCGGCTGCTTCGGCTCCGGGTCGCCGCCGCGCCGCCCGAGCGTCACCTCGGCTTTCACCTCTTTCTCCATGCCGTCCCGCTTCGCCGTCACCGTGATCTTGTCGCCCGGCTTCTTCCCTTGGAAGTAATCGACGAACCCCTCGGAGTCCTTCACCGTCACGGCGTCCACCTTCACCACCACGTCGCCGGCCTTCAGCCCGGCTTTGGCGGCCGGCGAGTCGGCCGTCACGTCGGACAGTTTCACCCCGCCGCCGTTCGCCACGGTGTCCATGACCGCGCCGAAGTAGGTGTCGGACGCGGTGCCGCTGCCGGACTTCTCGGTGTCGATGACGGCGTACAGCAGCCCCTTGGTCTTCCGCGAGTAGTCCAGCCCGATGCGGCCGAGTTTGGCGGTCGGCAGGCCGGCCGTCAGTTTCTTCCAGCTCTTGCCGGCGTCGGTGGTCTTGTAGAGCGCGGTGTTCTTGGCGTGGGTGACGACCGGGCCGTAGGCGTCGGGCACCGGCGGGGTGCCGAAGAAGCCGTCGAACTCGTCCCGCTTGTGTTCCCAGAAGGCGGCGATGATCGTGTTCGGGTCGGTCGGGTCCATGCGCATGTCGATCACGCCGGTGTTGGCGTCCACGTACTGCACCTTCTTCCACGTCTTGCCGCCGTCTTCGGTCTTGAAGACGCCCCGGTCCTCGTTCGCCCCGTACAGCCGGCCGAGCGCGCCGACGTACACCACGTCCGGGTTGGTCGGGTGGATCAGCACTTTGCCGACCTGATACGTCTTTTGCAGGCCCATGTTCTTCCACGTCTTGCCGCCGTCGGTGCTCTTGTACACGCCGTCGCCGTACGAGACGGAGTTGCGCGGGTTGTTCTCCCCGGTGCCGACCCACACGACCTTCGGGTCGGACGCGGACACGGCCACGTCGCCGACGGACACGGTGGTTTGGTCATCGAACTGGAAGTCGAAGGTGGTGCCGGCGTTGACGGTCTTCAGCAGCCCGCCGGACGCGGTGCCGACCCAGAACATAGTCGGGTCGGACTCGTTCACGGCCAGCGCGGTGACGCGGCCGCTCATGTTCGCCGGCCCGATGCTCCGCCACTTCAGTTTCTTGGAGAACGCCTCCGGGACGGCGCCGGCGGGGGCGGCCGGCGGCGGCGGGGCGGCGGTCGCGGCGGCCTTCGCGGCGGCCAACTTCGCCTGGAGCGCTTTCAGCTGCGCCTCCAGTTCGGCCACCTGCTTGGCCTTGTCCGCGTCGGAGAGGGCGGCGGCTTTGTCCTGGGATCGGGCCGGCGATGGGACGGCGAGTACGGCCGCCACCAGCCCGAAGGCGGACAGCGCGGCGAGGGATCGGAGTCGGAACACGATGGAGGCTCTCTTGGTGGGGATGTGGAGAGGCGGCGGCGGCTGGGCGGTTTTACCGGTCCCATTGTTCTAGTCGGGTTCCGGGGGGAATGCCAACTGGGAAAGCGACGGCGGGCGCGACGACCGTGGGGGCCTGTGCCGGTTCGTCCGAGTGGCCGGATTCTGGCGCGGGTTTTCGCCCGCCTTCAGCCTGACCGGGCAACGGCGACGGACCCGCGCCGGCGGCCAGGCCGATACCATCGGCGTGCGAACCCCGACAGGAAGTCCGACGCCCGGCAGACCCGCCGGGTCCGTCACGGAGGATCGACCGATGATGCGCTTGTTACTGGCGGTGGGCGGGTTGGTGCTGATGGCGGCCGCCGCGCCGCCGGCGTCGGCCGCCGACCAGCCGCCGCTGCCGCGGATGTTCTACTACCCGTACTCGTACTTCCCGCACAACTACTGGCCGGCCCAGTCGCCCAAGTGGCCGGAAGCGCCGGGCCAGCCGTACATGCGGCCGCCGGCGTACATGGCGTACCCGCCGTTCAAGGAGCCGGGCTGGCGGTACGAGCTGTTCAGCCCGATGAAGCACTACCGCGGCCACCACTTCTGGCTGGACCAGTTCTAAGCCCGTCCGAGCCGGACGCGTGAGCGACGGTCTTGGTCCGAGCCGGACACGTGAGCGACGGTCTTCGTCCGAGCCGGACGCGTGAGCGACGGGTGTCTTCGGGCCCGTCGCTCACGCGTCCGGCTCGGACCAGGCCCGTCGCTCACGCGTCCGGCTCGGACCATTCGGTTCCGACCGGGCCGCGCCATTTCCCGCCGCGCTGTGCGGTCATATCTTTAACCGTGAAACGGACGACCGCGCCACTCACGGGATTTGAACCTATGGCCGCCGATATCGACCTGCTCTGCGTCAACACCATCCGCACCCTGGCCATCGACGCCGTGCAGAAGGCCAACTCCGGGCACCCCGGCGCGCCGATGGGCCTGGCCCCGGTCGCGTACACGCTCTTCCAGCGGTACCTGCGGTACGACCCGGCCCACCCGCTCTGGCCGAACCGCGACCGGTTCGTCTTGAGCAATGGTCACGCCTCCATGCTACTGTACGCCACCCTGCACCTGGCCGGGGTGGTCGGCGACGGCGAGCGGAAGCCCGTCACCCTGGACGAAATCAAAAACTTCCGGCAACTCGACAGCGTGACGCCGGGCCACCCCGAACGCCACATGACCAGCGGCGTCGAGACCACCACCGGGCCGCTCGGCCAAGGGATCGGCAACGCCGTCGGCATGGCCATCGCGTCCAAGTGGATTCAGGCGACGTACAGCCGGCCGGGGTTCGACGGGCTGTTCGGCCACCGCGTGTTCGCCATCTGCGGCGACGGCTGCATGATGGAAGGGGTGTCCAGCGAGGCCGCGTCGTTGGCCGGGCACTTGAAGTTGAACAACCTCGTGCTGCTGTACGACGACAACAGCATCACCATCGACGGCCGCACCAGCCTGACGTTCTCCGAGGACGTGGCCATGCGGTTCGCCGCCTACGGGTGGGACGTACTCCTGGTGCCGGACGCGAACGACCTGAACGCCTTGGAGTCGGCCATCTCGGCGGCGGAACTGGCGGAGGACAAGCCGACCCTCATCGTCGTGAAATCGAAGATCGGGTACGGGTCGCCGAAGAAGCAAGACACCGAGAACGCGCACGGCGAACCGCTAGGGGTGGACGAGGTGAAGGCCACGAAGAAGAACTACGGCTGGCCGGAGGACGCGCAGTTCCTCGTGCCGGACGGGGTGTACGCGCACTTCCAGCAGGGCATCGGCCGGCGCGGGGCGGACCTGCACTCCAAATGGGAGGCCGGGTTCCAGGAGTACAAGGCGAAGTTCCCGGAGTTGGCCGCGCAACTCGACGCCATGCAAACCCGCGACCTGCCGGCCGGGTGGGACGCCGACATCCCCGTCTTCCCGCCGGACGCGAAGGGCATGGCCAGCCGGGACTCGTCCGGCAAGGTGCTGAACGCCATCGCCAAGCGGGTGCCGTGGATGGTCGGCGGGTCGGCGGACCTGGCGAAATCGAACAAGAGCCGCCTGACGTTCGACGGGGCCGGCGACTTCCAGGCGGCCACCCCGGCCGGGCGGAACGTTCACTTCGGCGTCCGCGAGCACGGCATGGGCGCGGCCCTGAACGGCATGACCCTGAGCGGGCTGCGGGGGTACGCCGCCGGGTTCCTCATCTTCAGCGACTACGGCCGGCCGTCGATCCGCCTCGCCTCCATCCTCGAAGTGCCGGCGCTGTACATTTTCACCCACGACAGCATCGGCGTCGGTGAGGACGGGCCGACGCACCAGCCGATCGAACAGCTCGCTTCCTTGCGGGCCATCCCCGGCCTGATCGTCCTCCGCCCCGGCGACGCGAACGAGGTCTCCGAGGCGTACCGGGTGGCCCTGACCGAGAAGCATCACCCGGTCATCCTGGCGCTGAGCCGGCAGAACCTGCCGACCCTCGACCGCACCAAGTACGCGGCCGCCAGCGGCACCGCCAAGGGCGGGTATGTGCTGGCCGACGCGGTGCCGGGCGCGACCCCGGACGTGATCCTGGTCGGCACCGGCAGCGAAGTGCAGTCGTGCGTGGAGGCGTTCGAGAAGCTGAAGGCCGAGGGGGTGAAGGCCCGCGTGGTCAGCCTGCCGTCGGTGAACCTGTTCGAGCGGCAGTCGAAGTCGTATCGGGATTCGGTGCTGCCGCCGGCGGTGACGAACCGGGTGTGCGTGGAGATGGCCAGCACGTTCGGGTGGGACCGGTACGCGACGCCGGGCGGGGTCATCATCGGCATGAAAGAGTTCGGCGCGTCCGCCCCGCTAGCGGACCTGCAGAAGCACTTCGGGTTCAGCACCGAGGGCGTGTACAAGGCCGCCAAGGGGCTGCTGTAAATCTTCCCGGCCGGTCCACGCTACGGCCGGTCGCAAGCTCCGGGGACGACACGCGATGTCGTCCCCGGAGCTTGCGACCGGCTTTTTTCACGTCCGCCCCGCGAGTCTGGGCAATTCACACGCACGTTTCGAACGCCCCGGCAGTTCGGGCGAACTCGGCCGGAAGGCCGATTGCGACGACTTTGCCGAATCTCGCTCATGTTCCGAATGCGCGGTGCCGATTTTAACGGACAGCAGGAAGCATCCGTCTTCCGGGCGGCCGTGGCCGTGGGGGAACACGCCGTCAGGGGTTTACCGCTCGCACCGTCGGGCGGCATGGGGTTCGGCAACAGCCGGCTCCGGTGTCGCGACGCCGGGCAGGTTCAGGAGCGCGTTATGCGGAAGAAATTACTCGGTGCGGTGGCGGCCCTCGTGGCCGGGACTGGGGGGGCACTGGCCCAATCGCCGACGCGCGGACCCGCCGGGGGGCGGTTCGGTGGGCCGGACGGGGGCGTCCACCCGGCGCAGTACAACACGCCCATCCCGCCGCCCTTGCCCGAAGGGGCGGGGCTGCCCTCCGGGTTGCCGGAAGGGCTGGGCGGGATGCCCGGCGGCCCGATGGGGCCGGGTGGCCCCGACGGCGGGCCACAGTGGCCGGTGCCGGGGCCGTACATGGAGCAGAGCTGGCAGAAGCCGCCGCCGAGCGGCGGCCTCCGCGGCGGCGAGGGCGGGCTGTTCGGCGGGCTGGCCGGCAAGCCGACCACCGCCCCGACGGTGTGGTTCAACGGCGAGTACCTGTTGATGTTCCCGAAGTCGCTGCCGGTCGGGTTCCCGCTGGTGACGACCGGCGCGCCGGCCGGGCTGGGCACGCTCGGGCAGGGGGCGACCAGCGCCCTGCACGGCGGCGGCGACTTGAGCCTGGGGGCGGCGAGCGGGTTCCGCCTGACGGCCGGCTTCTTCCGCCCGCAGGACCACCGGCTCGGCCTGGAAGTGACCGGGATGTACATCTCCCCGACGTCCAACGACTTCTTCGGGGCGTCCGCGAACAACGGGGTGCCCGTGCTGGCGCGGCCGTTCTTCAACGCGGCCACCGGGCAGAGCGCGGCGCTGATCGTGTCGTTCCCGAACTTCTCCTCCGGGAGCATCCTCAGCCGGGCCACGTCTCAGTTCTGGGGGATTGAAGCGAACGCGGTGGCGAACATGTATCGCACGGGGTCCGATAGCTGGATTCCCGGCACGATGAACGCAATCGTCGGCTTCCGGCACGCGAACTTGGCCGAGGGACTGACGGTTAGCCAGCAGTCGCAACTGCTGCCAGGCAACACCGCCCCCTACGCGGGCATCACCGTCGCCGCCCCGACTTCCCTGCTGGTGCAGGATCAGTTCCTGACCAGCAACGAGTTCTACGCCGGGCAACTCGGCTTGCAATGGCAGGCCACGCTCGGCCGCTGGCACGTCAGCACGTTCGCCAAGGTGGGCCTCGGCCTGATGCACCAGGAAGTGCGGATCAACGGCATGTCCGGCAGCATGGACCCGACGGCCGTCACCGGCATGGCCACCCAGTCGATCGGCGGGCTGTACGCCAACGCCAGCAACATCGGCACTTACCGGGACGACCGGTTCGGCGTGATGACCGACGTGAACGCCACCATCGGCTACAACGTCACCCGCTACTTCACCATCACCGCCGGTTATAACTTCCTCCACCTGAACACCGTCGCCCGGCCGACGAACCAGTTCAACGGCACGGTGGACCCGGCCATCATCCCGACTTCCGGGGCGTTCGGCGCGGCGACCACCGCCACCCCGCCTTACGCGGTCAAGGACACGGACTACTGGATGCACGGTCTGAACTTCGGGTTCATCGCCCGGTACTAAGCCGAACCGGACGGGCGCGCGGAAAACACCCCACGCCAGGCGGGAGCCATTCCCGCCTGGTTTCGTCCTGCGCTGGCTCAAGACTTGGCCAAACTCACGGCGAGGGCGAACCCCTGCGGCCGCCAGTTCCAGCCGAACGACGGGTTGAATTCCCATGTGCCGGGGAAACCGTTGAACGACGCGAACACGTTCCCGTACAGGTCCGCCGCCAGCGTCTGGGCCGTCGCGCTCGGGGCGAGGTTCTTCCAGGTGTTGGTGTAGTCGTATTTGAAGATGCCGCCGTTGCCGGGGAAGCTGGCGTGGATGTTCCCGTACCCATCCAGGGCCACCGCCGTCGCCAACCCCAGCGGGGCCACCGTGCGCCACCCGACCGCATACGGGATGTAGTGGCCCACGCCGAAGCCGGTGAACGCGGCGACGACGTAGCCGTTGCGGTCCACGTCCAGCGAGGTCGCGTTGTACCCGTTGATCTGCACCCAGTTCGTCGTGTACTTGTACCGGTACACCCCGAAGCCGCCGAAGTTGGCGATCAGGTCGCCGTTGGCGCTGGCGACCAACTTGTCCGCCACCGACGACGCGAGCTGCTCGAACCCGCCGGTGGCCAACCGATACATGTAGGTGCCGAACCCGGTGAACGAGACGTAGGCGTTGCCCAGCGGGTCGATGGT
>Ga0105046_10019658_pt1 | contig 10241 bp, 10 predicted proteins | sample MAT03_FD_78385 | JGI IMG/M metagenome (GOLD analysis project Ga0105046, IMG submission 78385) | Freshwater microbial communities from Lake Fryxell liftoff mats and glacier meltwater in Antarctica - MAT-03 (megahit assembly) | ecosystem: Environmental > Aquatic > Freshwater > Ice > Liftoff... | reverse complement strand
GTGCCGGGGCAGCGGCCTTGCAGACATCCTCCAGAACTCGCGTAGGACGATGGCTGAAACCCGGTTTCAGGCGAAGGCGTGTGCCTACACTGGCCGCATGATTGATATACGCAAAGGCCAGGCGCCGGCCGTTTTGTCGCGCAGCACCTTCCACGAACGCTTCATGCAGTCTTTCATGGACCCGGCCTTCCAGGCCGAAGAAGAAGCCATCTCGCGCGTCGAGCAGATCGCCTGGGAGGCCTACAAGGAAGGCCGCAAGGCCCCGGTCACGCGCAAGGCCGGCCCGGGCTACGCAGACCCGGACTATGAGCTGTCGGTCGAGTGGCTGGAAACCCGCAGCCGCCTCAAAAAAGCTGCGGCGGCGTGGAAGAAACCTTCCACGCCATCACGTGTGCTGCTGATTTGCGGTTCGGCGCGCAACGACGGCACCTGCCCCGGCGAAATCTCCAAGACCTTCCGCATGGTCGAATGGGCCGAGCAAACGCTGAAGAAAGAGAAGATCGAACCGGATGTGCTGGACCTGAGCCTGCTCACGTCGAGTTACCACCTCAACATCCACCCCTGCAAGGGCTGCGTGTCCACCGCCATGCCACTGTGCCACTGGCCCTGCAGCTGTTACCCGAATCATTCACTGGGCCAGACCAGCGACTGGATGAACGAAATTTACGAGCGCTGGACCGCCGCGCACGCCGTCATCATCCTGACGCCGGTCTACTGGTACCAGTCGCCCAGCCCGCTCAAGCTGATGATTGACCGGCTGGTCTGCGCCGACGGCGGCAACCCGGACCCGACCACCACCCACGGCAAGAAGCCGGCCGAGGCCAAGGCCCTGGAGCGCAAGGGCTGGGACTACCCCAAACACCTGGCCGGGCGCGCCTACGGCCTGGTGGTGCACGGCGACGTGGCCGGCATCGAGGGCACGCGCCGCGGCCTCTCGGACTGGCTGGACTGGATGGGCCTGATCGACGCTGGCAGCCAGGCGCGGCTGGACCGCTATGTCGGTTATTACGAATCCTATGCCGACAGCCACAAGGCGCTCGATGCCGACAAGGCGGTGCAGGCCGAGGTGCGCAATGTGGCGCTCGCGGTGGCCCACGCCGTGAAAGAGTTGCGCGCCGGAAAACTGTCGCAGCCCGACAAGGGTTTGCCGCGGCCGCGCCCCAAATAATCCGCAGACGGGAACGCTCAGAGGTCCAGCACGAGCAGGGTGCTTTTAGAGCGCGAGCAGCAGGGCAGAAACTGGTCGTTGGCGTCCTGTTCTTCGGGGCTGAGGTACATGTCCCAGTGTTCGGGCTCACCGGCCAACACGCGGGTCAGGCAGGTTCCGCAAACACCTTGCTCGCAGGAGGTGGCGATGTCCACGCCGCCCGCCCGCAGCGCATCCAGCACCGACTGCTGCTTGCCGACCGCGATGATCCGGCCCGAGCGGGCGAGTTTGACCTCGAAGTCGATCTCCACGTCGGCTATCCTCAGTTTTCCAGGAAGTTGCCGGCCGAGAAAAACACCGGAGGCGCATCCGCATCGAAGCTCACGCCCGCCGGGTCCCTGCCGTCCTTGAGCGCGTCCAACTGTTTTTGCAGCAGGCGGCGCAGCATGACGATGCCGCGGTCGGTGGTGGCCAGGTGTTCCTCGGAATGCCGCGCGATCGGCCCCTGGCTGGTCATGGCCTCGTAGTCGCCGGGGAACTGGCGGTGTTCTTCTAGCGTCAGCTCTTCCCACAACTTGCCGTTCAGGCGCGAGCGCATCTTCGCCAGCTCGCCTTCCTCGCGCACGCGGCCCACCACGTAGATGCGAAAACTGTGGTCGTCGATCGGCAAAATCCACCCCAGCGACTCGACCCGGCCATAACAGCCGAGGCGCGGGCTGGGAATCACGCGCAACGTCGGCAGGCCGGCTTCGCTGATGCGGCGCAGCGTTTTTCCGTCTGCCAGTTTGCGGGTGGACAGGGTGCGCACGCTTTGTTCGGCCAGGTCCCAGCTCACCTCGGGCATCACCGCCATCTGCTCGACAAATTGGGTGCCGCTGAACGACGAATGCAGGATGACGACGTGGAAGGGATCGACCAGGTTTTCGTAGTGCTGCAGCCAGTTGCAGGGAATGATCTGCGGCCCACCGCCGCCAATGCTGTTGTCGTTGGTTTCGAGGAACTCGCCCTCGTCCAGCGTCTCCAGGCACTCGTAACGCGGCAGCACCGGCTTTTTCTCCGGCGGCCCCAGGTAGGCCCACACCAGCCCATACAGCTCCTGCACCGGGTACCAGGGCTGGCGCACCTTGCCGCGGGCGCGGCCGCCTTCCGGTTCGCAAGGCTGCTCCACGCAATGGCCCTCCACGTCGAACAGCCAGCCGTGGTAGCAGCAGCGGATGCCGCGCTCTTCCACCTTGCCGTAGTAGAGCGACGCGCCGCGGTGCGCGCAGTGCGGATGGACCAGGCCGGGCCGGCCAGCCTTGTCGCGAAACAGGATCAGGTCTTCGCCGAGCACGCGCACCTGGCGCGGCGTGTCGCTGGCATCGGCGGTGGTGCCCACCGGGTGCCAGTAGCGGCGCAGCAGCTCGCCCATGGGCGTGCCGGCTCCGACGTCGGTCAGCTCTTTCTTGTGGCTTGGCGGCGGGCGTCCGTAGGCGGTGCCGGTGTCGATGGCAATCGGGATCACGCGCCGCGGCGTTTCGGAAACGATGCGGGTCATGAGCCGGCTTTCTTGGAGGCTCTCAAGGAGGCGTGATGCCTGCGGCCCTGATCAGCTCGCTCACGCGAGGAAAGTCGGCCTTGAAGACTTCCATGAACTGCGTCGGCGTGTTGCCCAGCGGCTCGAAGCCGTACCCGGTCAGGCGGGCCTGCACATCGGGCATGGCAGTGATCTCCCGCAGCGCCGTGACCCAGGCGTCCTGAATCTGCGGCGGTAGCCTGGCCGGCGCGTACACGCCGATCCAGCTGTCCAAGTCAAAGCCCTGGAAACCCTGCTCTGCGAAGGTCGGAATTTGGGGCATGGCGGAGACGCGACGCGTGCCAGCAATGCCCAGCACCTTCATCTTGCCACCCTGGGTCTGGGCGCGCGCCGTCGAGGGGTTGGCCCAGGCAAAGTCCAGCGAGTCACCGAACAGGTCGCTGTGCACGGCCGCCTCGGCCTTGTAGGCGACGTGGACCAGGTTGGCGCCGCTTTGGCGCCGCAGCAATTCGCCGAACAGGTGGGCGGACGAGCCATTGCCCCATGTGCCGTAGTTCATGACTTTCTGCGTTTTGGCGAAGGCCACGAACTCCTTGAGGTTGTTGAAGGGCGCGTTGGCGCGCGCCACGATCATCGGCCCGCCGGTGGCAAGCATGGACAGCGGCGTGAAGTCCTTGACCGGGTCGTAAGGCAGCTTGGGCATCAGGATGGCGCTGTTCACGTGCGACAGCGGCAGGGTAAACATCACCGTGTGGCCGTCGGGCGGAGCTTTGGCCACGTAGTCGGCCGCAATGATGCCGCTGGCACCAGGCTTGGCGTCGATGATGACCGGCTGGCCCCAGCGCTGCTGCAGCTTGTCGCCATACACGCGGGCCAGTGTGTCGATCGGCCCGCCGGCGGTGCCGAAGGGCACAATGCGAATCGCCTTGTTGGGGAAAGGGGGCGTCTGCGCCAGCAGCGGCGCGCCGGCCAGCGCCACCATGCCGGTCACGAAATGTCTTCTGCTCTGCATCATTTTTTGTCTCCTGTCTTTGCTTTAACGCAAACCATGATGCAATACCTGCCATCCACAAGGCAATTCGAATGTTTGGATATGAGATATGAACCCGAGTGATATCCGCGGCCTGGAACTCGGCATGCTGCGCACCTTTGATGCGCTGATGCGCGAGCGCAGCGTCTCGCGCGCCGCTGCCCGCCTGTTTTTAAGCCAGCCCGCCGTGAGCGCCTCGCTGAACCGGCTGCGAGAAACCTTTGCCGACCCGCTGTTTACCCGCACGGCGCATGGCGTGGTGCCCACCGGCCGGGCGCTGGCCCTGGCGGCCCAGGTTGAAAAGGTGCTGGCGGATGTGGCGGCGCTGCTGGAGCCCGACCTGCCTTTCGACCCCGCCGCATCATCCAGGATTTTTCGCATCACCGGCTCGGACCACGTCAGCCAGCGCATCCTGCTGGCGCTGAGCCGCCAGTTGGCGGCCTGTGGCTCGGCCATCCGCCTGGTCTGGGAGCCGCCGGGTACCTGGCCGCTGGCCGACCGCTTGCGCAAGGGCGAGCTGGACCTGGCCGTGGTGGCGCGTATCCACACGCCGCGCGACATCGAGCATGTGGCGCTGTATGAGGACCACTATGTCTACGTCATGCGCCACGGCCATCCCGAGGCCGGCCAGCCGCTCACGCTGGACAGCTTTTGCGCGACGCCGCAGGTGTTTCTGGGCTACGGCACCTCAACGCTGGAAGACGTGATCGACGAAACCCTGGCGAGAACCGGTCACCAGCGGCTGCCGCAAATTGCCGTGAGCAGCATTGGCCAGATCGTGGACCTGCTGGAGCACAGCAACCACGGCGCCGTGATTGCTGCACGTGTGGCGCAAGCCCATGCCGGCAAGCTGCACGCGCAGCCGCTGCCGTTTGCGCTGACGGGTTACAAGTTGCTGGTGTGCTGGGACGCCAGAGCCCGCGCCGACACCGGCATCGACTGGCTCAAGCGCCAGATCCTGGAAATCATGGGGCCGGACAGCACGCCTCTGGGCTGACCCGTGCCGGCGCTCAGTCGTCGCGCGTGCTTTCCTTCGCCCACATCGTGGCCGCGATGTACTCGCCGTGGGTCACATGCAGCAGCCCGGCAACCTTGCTGATCAGGTGTTTCTCATGCGCGTCCAGATGCGCATCGGCACAGGCAACCTGCCACATGCCTTCAATCACACGGATTTTTTGCGTCTGCGTGAAATGCGCGTTCAGACTGGCCGTGAAGCGGTGGTAGTCGAACAGGCTTTTGGCGGTCTCGCCAGCCAGCTCCACCAGGCCAGCAGTCCATGAAAGTGGGGATGCCCGGGTGGCGACTCGCGTCGGGTGCTTGGTTCCCCGCGACTGGGCGGCCTCAAGCCTGGCGCAGCAATCCGTCGAGGCGCGTGTCCCAGCTGGCACCCGGCAGCACGCTGGCCAGCGCCGAGTCGGGCAGCGCAAACGTGCCGCGCAGCAACTGCGCCAGCACCGCGCGGTAGTCGTGGTGCGCCGGCAGGTCGCGTTTGTCGTTGAGGTTGCCGGGTGCCAGGCCAGTCCACTGGCCGTGCCAGCGCCCGCCGTGGATGCGGTTGCCGATCAGCCACAGCGTGTTGCCAAAACCATGGTCGGTGCCACGGCTGCCGTTTTCAGCTGCGGTGCGGCCGAACTCGCTCATGACCACGATGACGTCGCCCGGTGCCGAAAAATCCTGCCGCAGTTGCGCAATGCCCGTCGCCAGGTTGCCAAGGCGGCCGGCCAGCTGCCCGGTGGCATGACCCTGGTTGGCATGGGTTTCCCAGCCGCCCGCTGACAGGAAACCGATGCGAAGCTGGCGGTCGTTGCGCATCAGCGTGCCCAGATGCTGGGCATCGAGCTGCAGGCCGACCGGGTCGGCGGCGCCGTTGCTGGCGGCCAGCATTTGCGCGTTCTGCGCCTGCGTGCCGGGCAGGGCCGCGTCCACCCTGCCTGCTGCGGCCTCGGGCAGGGCGGCCATGCGGCGGCCGTCGGCGGCCATTTTCTCGGTGCTCAGCTCCTGCGCGCTTTGCATGCGGCTGCCCGCGCCCTGTCGGAAAGCCTCGCTGATCCTGTCGTTGCCGGCATACAGGTCCAGCAGGGCCTGGCGGGTGGTGTCGTTGGCCAGCACACCGGTGCGCTGCGCCGCCTGGCCGCGCGGGATCAGCCTGACGCTGGCGGTGCCGGCCAGGATCGCCGGATTGGCCTCGCCCACGCCCAGGGCCGAGGTGGCGCTGCCGTTGAAGGTTGCGACCTTGTTGAGCCAGCCCGGCGCGGCGCTGGTCTTGCCGCTTTGCGCAATTTCCATCTGGTACTGCGCGTCGAAGTGCGAGCGGTTGGGCACGGGCAGCCCGGCGGCCGGCACAAAGCCGAGCACGCCCTGCTGCCACAGCGGCAGCAGCGGCGCGAGCGCCGGGTGCAGGGCAAAGCTGTTGTCGAGCCTGAGCGCGGTCTGCGCGCTGCCGTCGGGTGCGGCAATCGCGATGTTCGGGCGCAGGCTGTAGTAGTCGGCGTCGGCGTAAGGCACAAAAGCGGAGAGCCCGTCATACGCGCCACGCAGGAACACCACCACCAGCCGTCCCTGCCCCGGCTTTGCGCCGCCCGGCGCGGCCTGGGCCCAGAGGCGCGGCGCATGGACGGCAGCCACGGCTGTGCCTGAGGCCAGTAAAAAACGACGGCGTGAAAATTCAAGGGTGTCCATCGTGCATCCTTTGACGGCGTTTTTTTGCAGCTTTACTTGCGCATGAAGTCGGGGCTGGCCAGCGTGAGCCCGGCACGCAGCGCGGGTGCCTCGCGCGTGATGCGCTCGCGGCTGCCCGGACTCAAAAAAGGCTGAAGGTACAGCGGCTCGGCCATGCGCGCGCCCAGCGCCATGGCGTAGTCGGCGCGGCGTGTCAGCGCCTCGGGCGCGAGCCAGGTGGCGGCATCGGTCTTGTAGCCGTCTGGCGTTTGCCAGCCGTGCACGGGCTGGCCAGCCTGCGCGAGGAAACCCAGGGTGAGCTGGATCTCGCGCCGCTCCCTGGCGCCGCCGGCGGCCGTCAGCGCCGAGCAGGCAAAGTCCAGCGGCGTCTTGAACAGCGTGTTGTCGGCAGCCCAGAATTCCGGCGACTCGATCAGCGTGCGCATCACCGCGCGGATGTCGCCCTGCGTGCGTGTGAAGGTCGCGGCCAGCCTGTCGGTCAGCGCCCGCGGCGGCTGGTCGGTGACAAAGGTGGCGGCCAGCCGCTGGGCAATGCGCTGGGCGGTCGCCGGGTGGCGTGCCAGCATGCGAATCGCTTCTTCGCCCTCGCGCATGCCGTCGGCGCTGAAGCTGCGGCCCAACAGCACCTTGTCGCCGGTGTCGTGCAGGCGCGGCGCAAAGCGGAAAGCCTCGCCCTGCTGCAGGCCGACGGTCCAGCCGGTCAGGATGCGGGCCAGCTCGCGCACGTCGTTCTGGGTGTAGCCCGCATTCACGCCCAGGGTGTGCAGCTCCATCAGCTCGCGCGCGTAGTTTTCGTTCAGGTCGCGCACATTGCTTTGTGCCTGGTCCAGGTAAAACAGCATGGCCGGGTGGCGCGCACTGGCCAGCAGCATGTCCTCGAATTTTCCCAGCGCGTTGGCACGGACCACGTTGACCGCGTAGTGGCCGACAAACGGCCGCACGGTGCCCTTGCCGACAAACACATTAAGGTGGTTGAACCAGAACTCCGTCATGCGTGCCAGCAGCGGCTGCTCGACCGCCGGGTCGCTGCAGGCCATGAGCCGCCAGGCGGCCGCGCTTTGCTGCATCTCGCGGCTGAAGTTGTCGGCATTGCCGGGCATGGCGGCAGGCGCGGCCGCGTTGGCGTGGCGCGCCACGCGGCGTGCCTCGCGTTCGGCATGAAAGTCGGCGGCAATCTGGTTGACCGGCTGGTTGAAACGCGCCAGCTCGGCCGGAATGGCCGGTGCCCGCTGGCTGGCCGCGTAGGCTGCGTCCAGCTGCTGCAGCGCCCACGCCCTGGCACCGGCCTGCGCGGTTGGTGCCGTGGCGGCGCTGGGCCCATAACCCAGACGCGAAGTCGCGCGCCATGCCGCCGAAGCGCCGGTGTCGGCTGGCTGCGCAAAAACGGGGGAACCTGCCAGCAGGGACAGCGCCAGCAGCAGGGCACTTGAGGCGGGGGGGCGGGGTGTGGGCATCGGGGGGCTCCGGCTTCCAGAATACCTCTGACTAACGTCCCAGGGGACGACAAGGCCCACAGCGGCCGGCAGCTTTACAGAGCTTTACGGCCCTGCCGGCTTGCGGCACAAGCGGCCGGATGAGATGGTGGAGAGGAGGAGGATCGAACTCCCGACCTCCGCATTGCGAACGCGGCGCTCTCCCAGCTGCGCGGCGAGTTCACCGCGCTGCGTGACGAGGTGGAACGCCTGATTCGCAACGGCCGCGGCTGAAGCCGGTCAAGCCCAGGACCGGGCGTCGTCCTCGCGGCAGGTGCCCGGTGCCAGGTCTTGCAAGCTGCAGGGGCCGATGCTGGCGCGGATCAGCCGCAAGGTCGGAAAACCGACGGCCGCCGTCATACGCCGCACCTGGCGGTTACGCCCCTCGCGGATGACCAGTTCCATCCACGTGGTGGGAATGGCCTGGCGCACGCGCACCGGCGGGTCGCGTGGCCACAGCGCCGGCGGTGGCGCCATCAGGCGCGCATGGGCCGGACGCGTGATGCCGTCATTGAGCTGCACGCCCTCGCGCAGGGCCTGCAGCGCAGTCTCGCCGGGCAGGCCTTCGACCTGGACCCAGTAGGTCTTTTCCATCTTGAAGCGCGGGTCGCTGATGCGCGCCTGCAAGCCGCCGTCGCTGGTCAGCAGCAGCAGGCCTTCGCTGTCAGCGTCGAGCCGGCCCGCCACATAGACGTCGGGGATGGTGATGAAGTCCCGCAGTCCGCGCCATCGTCCCTCCGGCGTGAACTGACTGAGCACGCCATAGGGTTTGTTGAAAACAATCAGGCGGGACGGTGGCACTGACAGCATCAGCAGCCCAACTGATCGGCCAACGCGAGAAAATCTTTTGCGTGCCAGGTGTTGGCAGGATCGGGCGACACATCCTTGGGCCGGGCCACGCCAAACTCGGCCGGGCGTTCGATGTAGGCCGTTTGCAAACCGCAGGCACGTGCGGCGGCGAGGTCGTCCTGGTGCGCTGCCACCAGCATCACCTCGCCCGGCGGCACATCAAACACCCGGGCCACGCCCAGGTAGGTGGCCGGGTCCGGCTTGTAGGCCCTGAACACCTCGGCCGACAAAACGCAGTCCCATGGCAGGCCTGCGCGCTTGGCCATGTTGGTGAGCAGGCCGATGTTGCCGTTGGACAAGGTGCAGATCGTGTAACGCGTCTTCAGCCGCTCCAGCCCCACCAGCACGTCGGGCCAGGGGCCCAGCCGGTGCCAGGCCTTGTTCAGGTGCTGCCTGTCGGCTTCGCTCAAATCGTCCAGGCCGAATTGCGCCAGGATGCTGTCGAGAATCAGCCGGTGCAAGTCGTCGATCAATGTCCAGCCCAGCTCGCCCGACATGACGCGCGCCATCGCCGGCCGGTAACCAGCGCGCCAGGCCTGCGCAAAGGCATCGCCGTCCACACCGGGGCGCAGGGCCTGCACTTCGCGGGCGATGCTGCTGTGCCAGTCCACCACGGTGCCAAACACATCGAAAGCCAGGACCTTCGCGCGGGGAGGGGAAAGGGTCGGGTTCATCAGCGCATTATGCGCAGCCGGTGCTGCGGCCCCGGCGGAGCCTCGTGACGAAATAGCTCTGCCCGCATGACCTGCGCCGAGAGCGGAGAAGGCCGGGATGAACCGCCACTTAGGTTGCTGGACGCTATCGCTTTGATAGCTGGTGGCGCCCGCCCGCCATGGGCTGGCGCCACATTTCACTTAAGAAAACCGGCTCAGGCCGCTTTGGCGCTGCGCCGCTGGCTGAAAGCCGAGGGGCGTTTGGCGCTGACGGTTGTGACGTCGTCGCCAGCGATCTTGCCGACCAGGTCGGCGGTTTTTCGCTCGATCTGTGCGGCCAGTTTGCTCAGTACCAGTGCGCCAGGTGCCGTGACCTGGGCCAGGGAGCTCAGCGTATTGACGCCGGTTTTTTCTTCAAACAGGGCGGCGTTGGCGGCGGCTCGCTCGACACCGGCTTCGGCCACCTTGACCAGTTGCTCGACCACCTGCTGGGCGCCGCTGCTGGTGAAGTTCAGGCCCTTGGTGTAGTAGACGCTGAAGGCCAGCTGGGCGGCGCGCGCGTTTTTGGCGGTTTCAGACGTCAGCTCCGGGCGGGATTGTTTCAGCGCCTTGTTCCAGCGCTGCTCCAGCGCGCTAACCACACGCTCGCCGCCGGCGCGGTAGGCATCGATCATGTTTTTGGCGGTGTTGCCGTAAGACTCGATCAGGTCGGCAGCAACGGTGGAGAGGTTCTTGGCGCTCATGAGAGGCTCCTTGGGTGGTTGGAAGATGCCTCATCATCAGGGTTTGTACTAGTGGCTGCAACCTAGGCAATAGAGGTGCCTGCCCAGAGCTGCTGGCGCCAGGGTGGCGGCGGCAGTCGCTACGGTTTCGATAGCTGCTTACGCCCGTCCGG
>Ga0105046_10019654_pt1 | contig 10241 bp, 9 predicted proteins | sample MAT03_FD_78385 | JGI IMG/M metagenome (GOLD analysis project Ga0105046, IMG submission 78385) | Freshwater microbial communities from Lake Fryxell liftoff mats and glacier meltwater in Antarctica - MAT-03 (megahit assembly) | ecosystem: Environmental > Aquatic > Freshwater > Ice > Liftoff... | reverse complement strand
GGCAATTCAACTAGCTGGAGGAGTTACGCCTGCATCGGATATTCGTAACATCCAACTGCGGCGTCTCACTAAAACACGGGGAGAACAAATCATTAACGTGAACCTGTGGCAATTTTTGCAAGCAGGGGATACCAGTCAAGACCTGATCTTGCAAGATGGAGATACTATTTTCATCCCCACTATCACCGAGTTTAACCGGGGAGAAGCAAACCAAGTAGCGACGGCTAGTTTTGCCACAGATTTAACTAAACCTCGTACAGTTGTAGTGGTAGGCGAAGTTAACCGTCCAGGCCCCTATGTCGTGCTTGGAGGCAACACGCAAATAGATCGCATTACGGCTGGAATACCAACGGTGACACGCTCAATTCAGTTAGCTGGAGGAATTACACCTTTAGCCGATATTCGCCGCGTCCAACTACGCCGACCCACTAGAGCAGGGGTAGAACAAGTTATTAATGTGAACCTCTGGCAACTTTTGCAGTCAGGCGATTCTAGTCAAGACACGATCGTGCAAGAGGGAGATACCATTTTTATCCCCACTGCGATCGATATAAACACGGCTGAAGTATCTCAACTAGCTACAGCGAGTTTTTCTCCCAATACTATTCAAGTTCGCGTGGCCGGAGAAGTTACAAAACCTGGCACAGTAGAAGTGCCGCCCAACACAACCTTGAATCAAGCCTTGATAACTGCTGGGGGATTCAATAGGAGTCGAGCTAAGAGGGGTGCTGTTGAATTAATTCGCCTGAACTCTAATGGCACAGTTTCTCGACGTGCGGTGGCTGTTGATTTTAACCAAGGAATTAACGAGCAAACCAATCCTTTGCTCCGCAATAACGACATCATTGTAGTAGGTCGCTCTGGCCTAGCTAGATTCGGAGACACCTTTGATGCGGCAGTGGGGTCGGGAGGAGTGTTTTCAATCTTCAGAATTCTGGAAATCCTTGGAATCCTTCAGTAGAATTAACCGAAACTTAGGACTTTTTAGGTGCCAAGATGGATACTAACCAATATTCTCAGTCGTTTCCACTCAAGCGTAATAGCAACCAGCCTCAGTCTTTGCCTCAGATCTACCCAGGTCAGCCGGACACGACCGATGAAGCCAAAGTGGCCAAGGAACTGGGGAAACTTTTGGCCGCAGCGCAACGAAGAGCAATTGTAATTGTTACTGTGGCGATCGCAGTGACTTGCGGGTTGATTTTCTTGGCATCGAGACGTGCCCCAACTTATGAAGGTAAATTTCAGCTTTTAGTCGAACCCGTAACCCTCGCAGAAAATAAATTGCTAACCGTACTGACGAGAACTTTAGGAGATATTAATGCGAAAACCGATTCTGGGTTGGATTACGAGTCGCAAATTAGAGTCTTACAAAGCGCGAAATTGATGTTGCCAATTGTCGCTAAAATTCAAACTAAATATCCAGAGGTAAATTACGAATCAGTTATCAAGACCCTAACTATAGAACGCATTATGAAGGAAGATCAAGGCACAAAGATTTTAGAAATAAGTTACCAAGATAAAGACCCAGATAAAATTCAGTTTGTATTAGAACAAATCGCTCAGTCATATCTAAAGTACAGTCTCGAAGAACGCCAGATGAACATCCGCCGTGGAATTAATTTTATAGAAGAACAGCTTCCTTCGCTACAGCGGCGAGTTGACACAATCCAAGGACAAATACAACAGCTGCGGAAGCAGTATAACCTGACAGACCCTGAGACAGAGGGCAAATCTTTATCCAATGCAGCTTCTAATATTGAGCAGCAGCGATTAGACATACAAGGAAAACTTGCTCAGAGAAGATCTCTCTACACTACCCTCCAAAAACTGTTCGATTCTGGAAATATTATCGCCGTTTTGAGTCAGGATGTTGACGCTTACGGAGTTTTGCTGAAACAGCTCCATGTTTTAGACAATAAATTGGCGCAAGCATCAGCTGAATTTCGTGAAGACAGCGACACTATCCAGGAACTACGCGAACAGCAGCAATATTTGCGTCTCCAGTCGCGTAAAGAAGCCCAAAGCGTCCTCGAAAAGGTGAGGGGTCAAGTCCTTGGACTGGAGGCTAACAATCAAATTATTGCGGAAGCAGAAAAGCTTTTAAAGCAGCGATTTAGCCAATTTCCAGCCGCTGCACGTCAGTACTCCGACTTACAGCGCGAATTAGAAGTTGCTACCGCTTCTCTCAATCAACTTGTATCTAAGGGAGATGCTTTGCGGATAGATGCTGCTCAGCAGGAAGTGTTTTGGCAATTAATTACTCCTCCTGAATTGCCGCGAGATAAAAATGGCAAACCTCAAGCTGCCAAGGCCAACAGGAAGACATATATTTTAATGGTGATTTTGGGCTTGGCAATCGGCATTGGGGCTGCTGTGATCGTAGAAATTCTCAACAATGTCTTCCATACCCCCGATGATGTTGAAGAGGAAACTAAACTGCCTCTGCTAGCAGTGATTCCTTTTGCCAGGGAAGTGAGGAAATTGGCCAAGAAACCTAAGCAACTGGCTGCTGTAGCAGCTGTAGCGAGTTTCACTCAACGGGCCAGTCGCTATCTGGCGATCGCAACTAGCTCAAGCAATAGCCGGTATATTGATTCTCCGATCGTAGAAGCATTCCGCTCTCTGTATACCAATATCCGCTTGCTGAGCCCCGATAAACCGATCCAATCTTTGGTGATTGGCTCCGCTACACCAGGAGATGGTAAATCTACAATTGCTATATACCTGGCACAGACAGCAGCTGCGATCGGTCAGCGGGTATTGTTGGTAGACGCGGATCTCCGCCGTCCGAAGATTCATCAAAAGTTGGGCTTACCGAACACACGCGGGCTCAGCGAAGTTATTTCCACAGATATAGGATTGAATGAGGTGATCCAGCGATCGCCCACCAATGAAAATCTCTTCGTCCTCACCGCTGGGTCAATACCGCCAGACCCAATCAAGCAGCTTTCGTCTGAAAAGATGCGGCATCTGATGGAGCAATTTCAAGCCTTTTTCGACATAGTTATTTATGACGCACCGCCACTGGTGGGTCTGGCGGACGCCAACCTTTTAGCTGCTTATACAGATGGGCTTGTAATGGTTGTGGGACTGGAGAAGACCGATCGTTTCATGGCGATCAAGGCATTAGATGGATTAAATATTGCTGGCGATACTGTCTTGGGTGTGGTTGCTAATGGCGTTAAAGGTTACAAGACTAAAGTTTATAAGGCTTATCAGCGACATTAACAAAAATGTCGAAAGAAGTCCCCATCTAAAAATACTATCAGAAATACCCATATTTTAGATGGGGATGAATTTCGACCAGCAAATAAACTGCGTTCGCGTAGCGTGCCGTTAGGCATAGCATCCACTTCCTCACAGTCTTGTGTTATATTCTTATTAGCAACCTTGTCAACAATATGTACAAAGCGTATAAATTCAGAATATATCCTAATACCGAACAACAAACAGCCCTGGCCAAGAGTTTTGGGTGTACAAGGTGGTATTGGAATTATGCTCTGAATTTATGCCAAGAAAACTATAAGGTGACAGTAAAAGGACTAACTAGAAAAGTAATTAAAGGATTACTCCCTGGACTCAAGAAAGAATATCCTTGGTTAAGTGATGCTTATTCTCAATGCTTACAAGTTGTCGCATTAAACTTGTCCACTGCTTATAAGAATTTTTTTGAGAAACGAGCCAAACTCCCTAAATTTAAATCAAAGCATAGCAGACAATCGATTAGTTATCCTGCTCATGTCAAATTTGAAGGTAATTTACTAAAATTACCTGGAAAGGTTGGCTTGGTTTATTGTTGCCGTCATCGTGATTTTGAGGGGACTATAAAAACAGTTACCATCTCAAAAAATCCAGACGGTAAATATTACGCTTCTGTTTTAATTGATGACGGCAAAGAAAAACCAAAATCCTCAATAGAGGGCAATGCCATTGGTATTGATTTAGGATTAACTCATTTTTGTATTACCTCCGATGGCTCAAAGTATGATAATCCTAAACATTTTGTTAAACACCAACGTAATCTAAAACGTAAGCAGCAAAAACTTTCTCGCCAGAAGAAAGGTAGTAATAGTCGTCAAAAAGCTAAAAAATTAGTAGCCAAGACTCACTCTAAAATATCTCGATGCCGTGAAGATTTTCTGCACAAACTATCCCGTAAAATAGTTAACAAAAACCAAGTTATTGCTGTAGAAAATCTCAACGTCAAGGGAATGGTACGCAACCACAATTTAGCTAAATCAATTAGTGATTGTGGATGGGGGATGTTTTGTACAATGCTTAAATACAAGTCAGAAATTGAAGGAAAAACTTATATCGAGGTTGATAGGTTTTTCCCATCTTCCAAGACTTGTCATGTCTGTCTAAATCAAGTTGATAGTTTACCACTTGATATTAGAACTTGGACTTGCGAACATTGTCAAACCACCCATGACCGTGATATAAACGCATCAATTAATATCAAAAACGAAGCATTACGGATATTATCGTTAGGAACTAGCGATACTGCCAATCTGAGGGATGTAAGACGAATGACAAAATCTCGGTTTTGTTAGACGCAATCCCCGTTGAAGTTGGAAGCCCTAACTATACCGCTTGCGGTTAGTTGGGGTAGTTCACGCACTCTAGAATACAAACAAAGGAACAAAACAGCATGAAACGCGATATGGTCGAGCTTTTATCGGGTCGGGAGTTGGACAAAATGCGTCAAGCTGGGCGCTTGGCTGCCGAACTTCTCCTCCATCTGGAACCGATGATAAAACCGGGGGTAAGCACCCTGGAAGTCAACGACGAGGCGGAACGCTGGACTAAGGCTCGTGGGGCCAAGAGCGCTCCGCTGGGTTACAAAGGATTTCCCAAATCTATCTGCACCAGCATCAACGAAGTGGTATGTCACGGCATTCCTAATGCTAAGCAGATTCTTAAAGAGGGGGACATCATTAATATTGATGTGACGCCTCTTGTTGATGGTTATCACGGCGATACTTCTAAGACTTTTCTCGTCGGTACGCCTTCACCGAAGGCCAAAAAGCTGGTGGAGGTGACCCAAGAGTGCCTGATGCGGGGTATTGCAGAGGTCAAGCCGGGGGCACGCATCGGCGACATTGGTGCTGCTATTCAGGAGTATGCTGAGTCTCAAGGCTTTTCGGTAGTGCGGAATTTTGCGGGACATGGTGTCCACCGCGTTTTTCACACTGCGCCTGAAGTCCTCCACTATGGTAAGCGAGGGACGGGTATGCGTCTAAAGCCGTGGATGGTTTTTACTATTGAACCGATGATTAATGAGGGGACGTGGGAGGTGGAAATCCTGAAAGATGGGTGGACTGCTGTGACTAAGGATAGAAAACTCTCTGCCCAGTTTGAGCATACTGTGGCTGTGACTGAGGCGGGGGTCGAGATCCTCACCCAACCCTGAGAAGATCTCAAAAGAGTTGCAGTAGTAGCAAGTCTGCAACTCTACGGGGAATGCGATCGCTTTATATGGTGTAAATTAATCTGAGCAACGTCACCAAATATCAATGTTTTTAATCCAAGTTTAACTAAATAATAACCAAAAATTGTAAATATTGATATTCTGCATGGTGTCATTGCAGTTACTGCATAAAATCTGAATATTACGCCTTAAGATATATGACAAGTAATCTAAAATTAACAGAAGCTACATATATATAGTTAAAGGAGAAACTCAAATGAATATCGGAGTCAAAAAGTCCGTTAAGGCATCAGCTAGTGACAATGACGACAGTTTTAACTTTGAGACATGGGCTAGAGAAGTTAAACCCCAGCTGCTTGCTGCTCTTAAAAAAAGAGCATAAAAATAATCTAATTTATGTGAATAACTGTTGATCGAAGTTTCAAAATTGACGCGACCAATCTTTTGGCCAACGTTCAACAACCACTTTAGTTTGTGTGAAGAATTCGACAGCCTGACGCCCTTGTCCGTGCAATCTCCAAAGAAACTTGCTTTCCAACCGCTGAAGGGAAAGAATGCCATTGGAGCTGCTACACCTATATTAATACCGATATTGCCAGCGTCGGCTTCGTAACGGAATTTTCGGGCTGCTGCGCCGCTGGTGGTGAACAAACAAGCCATGTTCCCCCACTCACCGCTATTTACCAAAGCAATAGCATCATCAATTGTATCCAAATGAATCAATCCCAGCACCGGGCCAAAAATTTCCGTGCGGGCAATTTCGCTTTGGGGATTGACATTTTGCAAGATAGTTGGTCGAATAAAATTACCTTGTTCGTAACCGGAAATATTGGGATAGCGACCATCTACTAAGACCGTTGCACCTTGATCAATTCCCTTTTGAATTAATCCTTCGATTCGAGTTTGACTTTCGCGGTTAATAACTGGCCCCATTTGCACTTTTTCATCCAAACCATAGCCCACAATTCGTGTTTGGGCAACCTCAGCAATAGCTTCTGTAAAAGTGTGACGAGCTTCACCCACGGTAACTGCCAGAGAAGCAGCTAAGCAGCGTTGTCCGGCACAACCAAAAGCACTATCTGCCGTAATTTTTATTGTAGTTTCCAAGTCGGCATCTGGCAATACAATAATAGGATTCTTCGCTCCTCCTTGACATTGAGCGCGTTTGCCGTTAGCAGCGGCGCGACTGTAAACGTACTTCGCTACTGGTGTGGAACCCACAAAACTAATGGCGCGAATTATGGGATGATCTAAAATTGCATCTACGACTTCTTTGGCACCGTTGACTAAGTTAACCACGCCTTTTGGCAGTCCGGTTTGTTCGAGCAAATGGAAGATTTTTTGCATTGTCAGCGGCACTTTTTCTGAGGGTTTGACAATGGTGGTATTGCCGCAAGCAATGGCATAAGGTAAAAACCATAAAGGAATCATGCCAGGGAAGTTGAAAGGTGCAATAATTGCAGTTACTCCGACTGGTTGACGGATCGAAAATTCGTCAATGCCACGCGCCACATCTTCCAGGTAATCTCCTTGCATTAGGATGGGAATGCCGCAGGCGACTTCTACGTTTTCGATCGCACGGCGCATTTCACCCTTAGACTCAGCTAAAGTCTTGCCGCATTCGAGGTAATGGTACGCGCAAGCTCATCAAAATGCTCTTCGAGGAGGTTTTTGAGTTTGAACAAGTATTGCACCCTTTCTGTTGGCGGAGTCCGCCGCCAGGTGGTAAAGGCAGTTGCTGCTGCGACAGCTGCTTGCTCCACTTCCGTTGCAGGGGACAATGGCACAGTACCCAGCACTTCAGCCGTAGCCGGGTTAATCACATCCAGGTAGTTTGTCGCGCTGGATGTACACCACTCACCATTTATATAGTTTTTTAACACGCCTATTCCTTAATAACGGTTACTATTAAGCTTTGAGAGGCCAGCGCTTTACCCTGTGTGGGTAAGCGTTTGGAGTATATCATTTCAGGAGTGTACAATGTCAGAGTTTCAAGATTTTTTGAAATATAAATGTGCCTACGTTGCTATTGGAGTGTTCAAACCGGGCAAGTTTCCAGAGGCGGAACAACTTTACGAACAGGCTGTCTCGACATACGGTCAAGGTTTCAAGGGGTCTTACTTGCTGCAAGAACCGGGAACTGACAAAGGAATCGCGATAATTCTGTGGGAAAGTGCGGAAGATATGGAAGCGAATCAAAGCGAGGTCAACCAGGCTATTTTGAATCACATGAATCATTTATTTGCTAAACCACCAGTTACTGGTTGCTATGAAATTGTTAGCGAAGTTCACCACACAGATAAAAGTGGTGAATCTTGATAGTTTGAATGGGAGGAGGTGAGAAAGTGAGGAAAGGCGATCGCTTTGTTTTAGAGTTAATTATCTTTCACTCACTTTCCACCATTCCTAGCGTCAAAATTCCTCTCGGTTTATTTACGGCTAACTCCATGATTTCTAGCCATTGCGAACCGATTAGAATTTCTGGAAGCGCATCACCAACATGAACGGGAATAATAAACTCTTGCCCATCCAAAATTACTTTCCCTTGATAGATATCGAAGAACTCATCTCCACGCGCTGTCCGCAACTCGATTTTAGATCGAATCAAAGACCAGCCTAGCGCCTCTAGGTCTTGAAAATTAATCGCTAGAAAACCTGTGGTAAAACCCGTGTCTAGCAGTGCTTCAACTGGGAAGCGTTCTCCGTTATTGGCAATCAATTCAATTTCAAAGAACAACTCCCCATCTTCCCCAAATCTGCCTGCTATCATATCCGTCCGCAGTATCCTTCTTCATTAAGGCGAAAAGTCGTTAACATAACCTTCTCATCGCCATACCGTTCCTTAATTTTTTGGATGATGCCTTCTAATTTGGGGTCAAGTACATACTCGCCAGTGTCCGGTTCTATGGCAATCAGCCAATTATAATACTTTTCCATCAGTTCCGGGCGGATTCGTTCAAAGATTGCTCGACAGCGCAGTCCGAGTTCTGATCTTTCAGATCTGCGTCGAGCTATTTCTTCAGGCGGTACGGTGTATTCTGGGAAGATTCTACCCCGTCGCGGTTGTCGCTTTTCTGGTAACTGGGTCATATCGATTTAAAAGTTGATTATTGTATTATTTTATGATAGCAAATCGCCAGAGTTTCGACAGTATTAGGGTGGGCAATGCCCGCCATACTGAACTAATACTAAAATTGACAAGAACTGCGGACTAAAGCTACTACTCCTAAAACTGTTGGATTACTGCTTGACAGAGGGCCACAAGTGTACATCACTTTTTGGCCATCGATAGTGTTTCTAAAATACACACCCCCGCCATAATATTGAAGACCTGGCTTTTTAGGTAGAGCTACATGAATTACTATTTGATCGCGATCGAAAGGCAAAATTAAATACCGATAATTTTCAGTTTCCACTGAAGAATTATTAAGATTACTAACATCGTTCGTAAAAACTAAATTTTCTGAATAATAAGTTTGTTGATTTCTGTTAAAGTTTTTAATTATAACAATTGCTTCAACTCCTTTAGCTTTGTTCACTTCTTTGAGGAAAGAAGGCAAAGCAATAGCTGACAAAATCCCAATTATAAAGATGACGATGAGCAATTCGACTAGCGTTAATCCCTGCTCTCGATTTGGCAGGTAGGAATATCTCAAAAACTCATTTTTGAAGTTGTTCATAATTACCTCAGACAAAAAATAGGTTAACAAAAATTTATGTAATTTTAGCCTCTATTACCGCTTGCAATTGACTCAAAGATTCCTTATAATTAAGATGACTTCCACCAACAAATGAGCGCCACATCCGAGGAATTTCGGCTTGATTTTGGCAAATTACTGGCAACCAACTGGCACAGGGAAATTTATCCTCCATGCTTTGCAACTTTGACCGCGCTTCTCGCACAGAAGCATATAAAGATTTGCCAGCAGAAAAAGTTAGGAGAAAGTTTTTTAGAAACTCCTGTGCGACTAAATCGGGTACGGATTTCCGCATGACAATGATTTGCGGGATGTGCAAATCGTCCAGTTGTTCCGCCAATCCCAAACCATCGCAGGAGTTGAAAATGGCAAGATGCAAACCGCGTTCAATCGCAGCTTTCAAAGCATTTTCCAACTGTTCTATAGTTAGCCTTTCTGTTTGATTAATATCAATCCAACCGTTGATTTTATCCCATTTACTCGAACTGTGTCCCGAAAAGCAGAGTATATCCCAACCTTGTTCATCCCACAGATATTCATCGAATTGTTTGCGCGTTGGTTCTACTAAAAATACCGTTTCGGCGGCGGGTAAATTTTCTAGTATTTGCCTATCTTCTTCCAGATTCAATCCTTTGCTATTTCCCAAAATCGCCAAAATTCTCACCTTATTTCTGGAAGCAAGAGATTTTGTTATTCTGTCACCTTTTGTAGCGCTCAAAGCGACTTCAGATTGGCGATAATCTTCGCACAAATCCCACAAATGCCAGGGAAGGCGTCGCACTTGGATATCTTCGGATTGGATAATTATGCGGATTGGGTCAGATATATTTAATTTTGTCCGTAACTTATTTTTAATTGGACTAAACTCTTCCGAATTAAGCCAAGTATTGAGTTGCTTTTTCAACTCGTTAGCCAAACTTTCAATTTCTTTCTTTAACTTAGGAATATCTTGAATTGAAACTTGCTTCACCTGAGACTGGGGTTTGATGCGGGGAAGCACTCCTTGCGCTTGATAGCACAACCTGAGATTTTCATATTTTACTTGCCATTGTTGATAAAGTTGTGGTATTTCTGGTTTGGCAGGTAAGCTAGCGGTAAAAGTTGTGGGGAGG
>Ga0105046_10019649_pt1 | contig 10242 bp, 9 predicted proteins | sample MAT03_FD_78385 | JGI IMG/M metagenome (GOLD analysis project Ga0105046, IMG submission 78385) | Freshwater microbial communities from Lake Fryxell liftoff mats and glacier meltwater in Antarctica - MAT-03 (megahit assembly) | ecosystem: Environmental > Aquatic > Freshwater > Ice > Liftoff... | reverse complement strand
GGCGTAGGGCGCATTATTCTTGGCAGCACGATGGCGCTCTTTGCGACCGCGCCGCAAGGCTGGCGGATCACCGAACAGTGGCGGCCGCGGCCCCAGCCAACCCAGCGTGACTTGTGCGCGTGGCTGGCCGAATGTGGTCTGCGCGAGATCGCGCGCGATCACGGCTTGCCCGTCATCTGTGTTCGCTTTGGTGCGCCGGATGCCACAGCTGTCGCCGCGCTCCAGCAGGCGCTGGTCGTCAAAGTTGATGGCTGGCGCGTTCTGCACGCTGCCCAGAAAAGCCCAATTGCGACTTCTCCAGTCTATCCTGCCATCGCCTCACGCCCAATTCAGAAGGTGGTGATCTTTGGCTCTGGTGGTCCATTGGCGGCCACGGCGGCATTAGAATTGGCGCCTCATTACCAGTTACGCCTTACCGATGTGAAGCCACTCGCCACGATCATTGCCGAAGGGCCGCGACGCGATCAGCACCCGGGTGCGCCCCTCGCCGTCTCGCTCGCTGCGCCCCACGACGAAATGGTGGTGGATGTGACCGACGCCGCGCAAGTGCTGGCCGCCTGTGCTGGCGCTGATGCGATTGTCAATTGTACGGTCGTGCGTCATCATGTCGTCGGCTCGTTTAGCGTCAACGTGGTCGGTGCCTACAATGTGATGCAGGCCGCGGTAACGCATGGCATTCGGCGCGTGGTCCATACGGGGCCGTTTCAGTTGGGGTTGGGTGGTGGGGCCGGCTACAGTTGGGATACCCTAGTGGGCGATGATGTGCCGGCGCGGCCGGGCAGCGCGATGGTTTCCTATTTACACACCAAATATCTGGGCCAGGAGGTCTGTCGCATCTTTGCTGAAGCCTACCAGTTGGAAACACCGGCCCTGCTCTTCTGCGACTTTGCCGATCTTGTTTACCACCGCCCCCACGATGCCAGTGTCCATCCCTTCACGGTGACTTGGGGCGACGCCGCGCGGGCAATCCGTTGTGCCCTGGAGACACCAACCTTGCCTTCGCCCTTTGAACTGCTCCACATCAACGCCGATCTGCCACACGGGGTTTTCCCCAACGAAAAAGCCAAGCGCATGATCGGCTGGCAACCGTTGGATGCGTTGGAAAGCTGGTGGCCGGCGGAAGAAACGGCGCGCTAAGCGATTGTAAACACGGATTGGGAAAAACACGGATAAGATCAGAATTGCATCACATTCAAGTTTAGGGTCAAGCTTAAAAACAAGTATCCGTGTTTAACTCAATCCGTGTTTACAATAAGCGTTCTTTTTTGTTTATAACTGGTAATTGGGCAGGATGGGTTAAATTTGATATCATAACAGCCAATCCTGGCTAAACTGAGTAAATGTGATCAAGAGCTTCCTAAAATCGCTGTTTGTTCTACCCGATCTAATCGTCCTTACCCTGCGCCGACTGCGTAGCCGCCCACAGTTAACTTTGCTGGCGCTGGTTGGCGTTGTGCTGGCGGTGGGTTTGCTTTCGAGCACCGCCTTTTTTTCGCAGGCGGTTGATCGAACTATCCTGCAACAAGAACTGGCCGAACTGAGCCGGGTCACCGGCCGCCATCCTTTTGCGATTCGCGTCTATTCCTTCCCCTCCACGCGCAAACCAATGTCGGTGACGGATGCCGAAACGCTGGCGCGCGATGTCGAAGGCGCACTCGCCGGCGAGATTGGGTTGCCGGTGGGGCGGCGTGGCCTCTTTGTCGAAAGCTCCGGCCTGATGCTCTTGCCGCCGGAGAACGACACCAAGTACAGCAATGGGTCAAGCGACGCCTTCTTAAAGCAAGTGACCTTAGATTACATCGACGGCGTGGGTGATCACATCGAGATTACCAGCGGTGATCCGTTTGTCGAGGCCCAGCCCAGCGGCGGCGAAGTGCTCGATGTTTGGATGCATGCCGGCCTGGCCGAGGAGATGGGTGTGCGCGCCGGCGAAAGCTTTCGGGTCACGGTCAACCTGAGCCGTGCCCCACGCCAGGTGCGTGTGCGCGGGTTGTGGCAGGCAACCGCAATGGACAAGGCTTTTTGGTTCAATAATCCTGATCAGCAGATGCGCACGGTACTACTGGTGCATCGCGAGGGTTATATTAGCTTTGTCGAGCCGATGCTGCCCGGCAAAATGGGTGCTGTCTTCTGGACGATGACACTGGATGACGGGCCAATGAATCCAGCCTACGCCGCCCAATACGCCACCGGTTTTGAAAAGGGCATGAGCATCATCAACCAGTTTTTGCCCGATGCGCGCCTCGACATTTCGGCGCTCGATCCGTTGACCCAGTTTGTGCGCCGGCAAGCCGCCCTCACCACCACCCTACTCAGTTTCAACGTACCGGCGCTTGGCTTCCTGCTCGCCTTTCTCGTCTTAATCGCGCTGATTTTGGGTGCCTGGCAACGGCGCGAGACCGCCGTTCTCGTCAGCCGCGGCATGAGCATGACTACCGTGCTGGGGTTAACGGTCTTAGAAGAGATCGTGCTCTACGTGATCGGCGTACCGCTCGGCATTGCCTGTGGCATAGGGTTGGCGCGCCTGATGGGCAACACGGTCAGTTTTTTAACCTTTCAACAACGCGCCGAATTTCCGGTTTCGCTGCAAGGTCTAAACTGGTGGCTGGTCTTGATTGCCTTGGGGGTCGCCCTGCTGGCACGCCTGCTTCCCACCATCCAGGCCGCACGCCAAAGTGTGGTGGTGCAAGAGCGCGAAGGCGCACGCCCGCTGCGGGCGCCCTGGTGGCAACGCGTTTATCTGGATTTTTTACTGTTAGCGCCCACTTATTATGCCTATCAACAACTCGACCAGCGCGGTACGTTGGCGCGGCTGGTCGAGGATAAGCCACAGGAACTCTTCCAAGATCCGCTGCTGATCTTGCTGCCGGCATTGGTTATCTTTTGTGCCGCCCTGCTGAGTATGCGCCTCTTCACGTTGATCGTGCGCTTGATCGATTTGGCCGCGCGCTGGACTTCCTGGACGCCTTTTCACCTGGCCTTGCGCCAATTGGGCCGCTATGGTCACGGCTATACCAACGCGCTGCTGCTGATGATCGTCTCGCTGGCACTGGGCATCTACACCTCTTCGCTGGCGGCCAGTTTGGACCAATGGCTGGAGGATCGCATCTATTACAGCGTGGGGGCGGATATCTCTTTTCTGCCCTATATCGAAGCCGACGGCGCAACGGGTGGCACGGGTGGAGCAGGCGAAGAAGCTGAAGTTGATACCTCTTGGATCCCTACCAATGCGGAATTTACCGAACTAGAAGGCGTAGAACAGGTGGGCCGGGTGGGCCAATATCGCGCCCGGATTGGCATGGGCAGCGAGCAGGAGATGCGCGGCTATTTCCTCGGCGTTGATCGGGCCGAGTTTCCCACCGTGGCCTGGTTTCGACCCGACTTTGCCCCCGAATCGCTGGGCGCACTAATGAACCGGCTGGCCGCGGCGGACGATGGCATCTTAGTGCCAGAACGCTATCTAGCCGAGACGCACCACAGTATTGGCGACACCGTGCAAATTGCCGTAACAGTGGGCGACGGCCTTACCATTCCTGGCCTCTTTAAGATCGCTGGCATCTACCGCTATTTTCCCACTGTCTTCGACGAAGCTGACCCCGAGGAAGGTATCACCGTGATCGGCAACCTGGAACAAATCTTCCTGATTGCTGGCGCCACCTTCCCCTATCACGTCTGGCTGCGCATGGATCCGCACCGCCTGGATGGGCGCGACCCGGCCACCGCGCAACAGGAATTTTTCCGCGCCGTAGAAATCAATACCGGCGTCAAGGCCGCCCAGCAGCGCGATGCCCAGGCGCTGATCGCCGCAGAGCAGGCCAAGTTTGAGCGGGTGGGCATCTTTGGCACGCTCTCGGTTGGCTTCTTGGCTGCGGCGGGCATGGCGGCGCTGGCGTTGCTCATTTACAGCTATGCCTCGCTGCAAGACCGCCTCTACCAATTTGGCGTGCTGCGCGCGATTGGCCTCTACAAAGGCCAGGTGTTAACCCAGGTCATTATCGAATATTTGCTGCTCATCCTCTTTGGCGTGGCCAGCGGCTGGTGGATTGGCGCCGCCACGTCGCAACTCTTCTCGCCCTTCTTCCGTGTCGGTGGCCAGCCGGGCATTCCCCTGCCGCCCCTGATCCCCGTGATTCCACAAGCGCAAATTACCGCCCTGGCCCTGCTCTTTGCCGGCGTGATGATCTTGATCGAGCTAGTCGTGATCTTACGTGCACTCTCCAGCCGGTTGTTCAGCGCCTTGCGAATTGGGCATCAAGGGTAGGCTCAGATTGTTTATTATTGACAAAGTGAATCATTTTTGGTACGCTATTGTGGCACATTCTGGTGGATGATAAAGATCTAGTGCTCAAAGTGAAGTTTTACCAGACCGACAGCGGCAATGAGCCGGTGCGGAATTGGCTTAAACGTCTTGATCCTGATGTGCGAAGAGTAATCGGGGAAGATATTAAAGCTGTTCAATTTGGTTGGCCGTTAGGCATGCCACTCGTGAGAAAATTGGAACCAGATTTATGGGAAGTCCGTTCATCTATCCGCAACGGAATTGCACGGGTATTCTTCACCACACTGGATGGTTACATGGTGCTCTTGCATGCTTTTGTCAAGCAAGCGCAGAAAACCCCACCAAATGAACTAGAAACGGCACGCCGACGCTTGAGCCATGTGCAAAGGGAGGATTCCGATTATGAATAGACATATTGGTAGCGACTTTGATGACTTTTTGCGCGAAGAAGGTATCTTGGCCGAGGTAGAGGCCGCTGCTCTAAAACGTGTCCTTGCGTTTCAAATTCAACAAGAGATGGAACGCCATCAATTAACCAAAACTGCGATGGCGGTAAAAATGCAAACAAGCCGTGCCGCCTTAAACCGCTTGCTTGATCCAACGAATGCTTCCGTGACCCTACAAACGTTGGAACGCGCGGCGCTGGCCGTAGGCAAGAAACTACGTATCGAGTTGGTATAAGCTTCTATGAAATCAGACCGTAATAGATTACCAGCATAATGCAAGCCTTAGCCCAATCGATCGATCCCAACTTCTGCTGGGCAACCGGCATCGAAAACACCTTTATTCCGCAAGCCCGCCCCGGTTTGCGCGCGCTGGATGAATACACGCTAACCCAACATTACCAACAGTGGAAAACTGATCTCGATCTGGTGGCTGCAACGGGTGTGCAGGCGGTGCGCTGGGGCATTCCCTGGTATCGCGTCCAGCCCCGGCCCGATCAGTGGGATTGGGGCTGGGTGGATCAAGTGCTCGACTATATGGTCAACGTTAAGGGCTTGATCCCAATCTTGGATCTGATGCACTACGGCACGCCGCTCTGGCTGGACAACAGCTTTATCCACAGCCAGTATCCAACCTTGGTGGCCGAATATGCCCGCGCCGTCGCGGCGCGTTACAAGTCGCTGGTGCGCTACTATACCCCTTACAACGAGCCGGTGCTGAGCGCCGAATGGAGCGGTTTTCGCGGCGAATGGCCGCCCTATCTCACCGGTGATGATGGCGCGATGAAGGTGATGATCGCAATCGCCAAAGGCATTGTCCTCACCGTGCAGGCGTTGCAAGCCGAGCAGTCCGACGCCATTACAGTACAGGTGGAGGCATTGCGCCATTTCTGGACCCATGCCACCGATCTAAAACCCTTGATCGCCCGCATCAACGCGCAGCAATACTTGAGCTTGGACCTAACCACCGGTCGCGTCGATGACGAGCATCCGTTGCGCGCCTTTTTGCATCACCACGGCGTCGACGAGCGCGATCTGGCCTGGTTGCGCGCGCAGGCGATTGATTACGACATCCTGGGTGCCAACTTTTATCCTTGGGCCTATGGCGAGTTGGCGGCACGGCGTAGCAGTGGGCTTTTGCGCCGCAATCGGCGCACACACGGGGCGACCATTGCCGAAGTGGTCGTCGCTACCTATCAGCGCTACGGCCGGCCAGTGATGGTAACGGAAACGTCCGCCAAAGGCAGCCTTGATGCACGATCCCAGTGGATGGATGAGACCATCCTAACGGTGCGCGAACTGCGCCGTCAGGGCGTGCCGGTGATCGGTTATACTTGGTTCCCTTGTTTTACGATGGTCGACTGGCTTTACCGACGTGGCCGCCGGCCGGTGCAGGATTACCTGATCCACCTGGGGTTATACGACAGCGCCTTTGATACGCAAGGCATCCTTCAGCGCCATGCGACGCCACTGGTGGAGCGGTATCAAGTGCATATGGCCGAACCGCTGCAAGCCGTTGGCAGTAACGCAGGCAGCTAGGGCAGTGGGACAGTGGGACAGGTTAAACACTGTCTCACTGTCTCACTGTCCCACTGCCTTACTGTTTTACTGTCTCACTGTCCACTGCCTAGTTACGTATACAGCACTGGACTACTGCGGCGTCGGTTGTCCTTCGTGTTGCTTAAAAGATCGGGGTCGTCATCACGCCGCCGTCCACCGTTAGGCTGGCGCCGGTGATCCAGCGGGCGGCGGGCGAGGCGAGGAAGAGACAGGCGTCAGCCACATCTTCAGGTTGCCCTAGACGTTGGAGGGGGGCCGCTTGTTGCCAACGGGCAACGCCGTCCGGCCAGGCTTGCTCGATGCCCGCCCGCCAGATCAAGCCCGGGGCGACGGCGTTGACACGAATATTGTGGTTGCCCAATTCCGCTGCCGCTGCGCGCGTATACATCAATACACCTGCTTTAGCCGCGTTGTAGTGGCTGTGCTGCGGTGCGGGATGTTCGGCCTCAATTGAAGTAATGTTGACAATCGCACCGCCGCTGCCCTGGACAATCATCTGTTTGGCCGCAGCCTGGGTGCAAAGAAAAACGCTGCGCAAATTGGCGTTAATTACAGCATCCCATTCAATCGGCGTCATCGCCAACACACTGGCCAACGGATAGGTGCCCGCGTTGTTGATCAGCACATCCAGCCGGCCAAAAGCGTCCACTGTCTGTACGATCAGGCGGACCACATCCTCGACCTGGGTCAGATCCGCTTGCGCGGCCACTGCGGTGCCGCCACGCGCGACGATTTGTTGTACTAAGGCTTGGGCGCCAGCCGCACTCGACCCGTAATGAACCATCACCTTCGCGCCCGCTTCGGCAAAGCGAGCCGCAATGCCCTGCCCCACACCGCTGCCACTGCCCGTAACAAGGACAACTTTGCCGCTAAAGTCGAGCAGAGTATTGACGGCGGGAATGTTCATACTGTGATCCTCTGGTGGCTGTGTGTCGGTCATGATACTTTTAGGATAGCGGTTAGGACGCGATTTAACAAATTTATTTCTGTAAAAGGGAGCATTTTAGGCTTGATCGCATTCGTCTGTTAATATTTGAGCAAATATAGAGTTAAGGCTAAATGTTGACAAAAGTTAATAAAAGTACTATAAAGTCTATAAACTCTTTCAAAAGGAATAAACCGTGTTCCAGAAATCTGGTTATATAAGCCTCAAGCGGGCGGCGCAACAGTTAGGCGTTCATGAGCAGACCTTGCGCAGTTGGGAGCGCAAAGGGTTGATCCACTTGGCGCGGCTGCCAAAGAGTGGCTATCGCCGTGTACCAGTCGAGGAAGTACAGCGCATTCAGGCCGCTATGCTTTCTGACAATACACTGGTGGGTGTACGCCGCGCACCACCTAATGGTGACGCAGCGGCTTTGACACAGGCACAGGCACTAGCAGCCACAGTACGCGCCGAACTGGCTGACCTGGCGTCTACACTGATGTTCGATGAATTCATGCAGGCGCGGCGGGGGCGGACATGGTTGCCATAGACACCGACGTGCTTGTGCTAGCCTTCGCCTTTCAGCAGGATGTGCGCCAGGCAGACAATACCAGTTTCCTCGAAACCGCGCGTACGAAGACACCAGTGATAGCTATTTATTCGGTGATGGAACTGCTTGGTCAACTTTCCTTTAACCTTTCTGCTGAACGCTTGGCCCAATGGCCATCGTGGCTGCAGGATCACTACAGCTTGACCCTGTTGTACCCTGCAACAGCCAATCTAGCCGCCGAACCATTTTTTCAAGCAGAGTTCATCGACCAGCCTTTCATCCGGATGCAACAACGGCGCATGCCTTATTTGGATGGGCTGATTCTTAGCATCGTCGAACGAGTTGCCGACATTGAGGCATTTGTTACCTGGAATGCACGTCACTATCGAGGCAAGACGTCGTTGATGGTGCTCACGCCCGCCGAGTATATCGAAAAATCGAAAATCTAAAAGAATTTTTGGAGATATGGTATGCACATAAAACTAACCTTCTCCAGGCTTAGCAGAAGGTTAGTAAAGCGCTATGCAGATCTCTGATAACTAGAATTAGCCCGGTAGAGCTTTAGTGATGGTATCCCCATTTTACTTAAGCCGCGCCCCATAGAGTTCCTTTGCATTCGTATACATCACTTTCTGCCGCAACGCTGGATCGACCCCCGTCAAAAATGTGCTTGGCTCATCCCAATCCCAGTGCGGATAGTCGCTGGCAAAGACCAGGGTTTCGTCGGCCCACATCCATTGCAAAAAGGTTTTGAGATCGGCCTTGGTCGGTACATTGGGCAGCGGTTGTGAGCCAAAGCGGATGTGCTGGCGCAAGTATTCACTGGGCAGCTTTTTCACCCAGGGCGTATAGTCACGTAGACTTTTCCAGTCGCCATCCATGTGCCACATCAGCCCCGGCACCCAGAAGACATCGTGCTCGATAAAAAGAAATTTGAGCCCAGGGAACTTCTCGAAGACGCCCTCGCAGATCAGGCTCGTAGTATGCGCCATCGCGATCTGCGGGCGCGCCATGCGCATTTCCAAATAATACGAGGGGAAACCTGCCGCGGTGGGCGGCGCCGAGACGCCTGCTCCTTCGGCGCCAAAATGGATACAGATTGGCAAGCCGTGGCGTTCGGCGGCGGCATAGATCGGATGGTAGAAACGGTTGCCAAAGGGCATGCGCGCCCCGGCCGGCATCAATACCTGCACAAAGGCCGGGTGCTCGCCCAGCCGATCAATTTCCGCCGCCGCCTGTTCGGGGTCGGTCGGCGCAATGTGAATCGAGGCGCGGAAGCGGGCGTCCTTGGCCGTCCACTCGTTTTCGGTCCACATATTAAACGCTCGGCAATAGGCCGCCGCGTAATCAACGTCGGGATGCACCGCCGCCGAATAGGGTCCACCGGTGAGAATGGCAATGTCGATCCCATATCTGTCCAGATGATCGGTGATCGCCACTTCCGGCACGGTGGCCGGGTTGATATCTTTGCCATCCCACAAATCGACGCGTGCGCCGCTGCCCGGCATGTTGGTATAGCCAAGGCCCGGCATCATCGCCCCAAAATCTTTGATCCACTCGATATAATGGCGCGGCAGGTAGGGAAAGAGCACCTCCGGTTTGTCGAACTGATGGTGGACATCGCAGTCAATGATGCCCAACGCGGACTTGGTCTTCTTGGGCGTAACCGGCTGTTCATGGACGGCAAAGCCGTTTGCGTCAGACAGGGGTTGGGTGGCAACAGTTGCGGTCAGGGTCATGGCTTTCTCCTCAAGAATAGCGTAGGGAACTCACTGCTTTGTCTCATTATAGACGAAGATCGACCGGTCAGGCAACCCCTGATTGGGATTGGCTCGGTTGCGCGTAAATTTTGGCCTTAATTGAGATTGGCGCTACCATTGACATGACCCCACCATTGTGATAGATTTGTGTCAATCTACTTCCGATTAGCCACTAGTCTAGGGCCAAACATGAACATCTGGACCACTCTTTCCCCCGAATGGCAACAATTTCTGGTCGGCACCGCTGGCAACGCGCTGGGCGGGCTGGCGGCCAATTTTGTGGATTCGTTGCTGCGCACAGTGGGCCGGCGTGTCGGTGAAACTTTCCGTATTCCGCCACGCCAACAGGCGTTGGAACGCGCGGCCGAAACCGCAATCACGGTGGTGATTGACGACTGGCAAATTCCTATTACGGGGGCGACAAATAGCAACCAACCTACCCCATTTTTAAATGCGGCAATCTAAAAAGTAAGGGTTGATTTCCTACACAAAATATGTTATATTCCAGCAAGTAATTCCCATTAAATTTCGCTACCACGCACAAAAGACGTATTTGCCAGCTTGCTTGATTGAGATTTGAGCATTTATAACCGATGGTTTTCAGCACAAGGCTGTGTTACAAGAAAACCAAGCTGGCTTTATCCACGATATTACCGTCATAAGGAAAATCATCATGGCAGATTCCACAATTTATGCTCGTGTCCAACCCCAAACGATTAAAGTGACAG
>Ga0105046_10019648_pt1 | contig 10242 bp, 12 predicted proteins | sample MAT03_FD_78385 | JGI IMG/M metagenome (GOLD analysis project Ga0105046, IMG submission 78385) | Freshwater microbial communities from Lake Fryxell liftoff mats and glacier meltwater in Antarctica - MAT-03 (megahit assembly) | ecosystem: Environmental > Aquatic > Freshwater > Ice > Liftoff... | reverse complement strand
CGTACGTACCACGTTTATTTTGCGCACGGAGTCAGTGGGAACGCGGGCGAAAAGCAGCGAGAGCTGAATGCCACCGCCTTCAGCTCTCGCCGTTCATTTTGCTGCGAATTCGCGAGACTCCGCTTAACGGCGGCTCAATGACATTCCGAGTTTGTCGAGCATGCTGGTGCGTGCTTTGCTCTTATTCTCTGCGGTCGGCTTTCTGGCCTGTTGCTGATCTGGTTTGATGAGCGGTTCTGCTATGCCAGCCTCGTCCGAAACATCCGCTCTGCTGGCTGACTGCATTTTTTCAAATTGCTCCAGCTTTGCTTCGAGGAGAGCAATTCTTTGAGCCTGTCGAGCCGCAATTGTGGACTCCTGGTCGGCTGCACCAATTTCCTGCTGATCCCGACTCCATGGATCGCCACCGTTCGGAGGTTGAACATGGGACGCAGATGATTTCGGCGCAGTCTGTGATTCTGAAGCGTTCTGTGTCGCCAGTTTTTCAACCAGTTTCTGTAGTTCCAGAATCTGCGACTCCAGACCTGCCACCTGCTGTTCGCAAGCCTTAAGCTGGAATTCAGCAGAGTTTTGCCAAGGATCATTTTTCGCGGAGATCATTGTCACGCCTGCCTGACCGGGCAATGCCTGAACATCACTGGCTCTCGAGCTCGGGTCTGCACTTGATTGGTATGCAAGTTTCTGCAGCTCAAATATCTGCCTTGTGAGATCCTGAACTCTCTGCGACTCGATGCTTGTGCAGCCTTCTGCCGGAGCGGCGGTGGCGGGAGCAGCAGTGGCGGGTGCAGCGGCGGCAGAACGACGTGTGCCAGTTTGCGTTTGCTGCGCTGATGCTCCAGTTAACTGTCCAAATAACAACGGGTTGTTATGACTGGCAGGTGCTGCTGCCCCATCAATCATCATTTGTGGATCGCGACGAAATCTTGTAAACCCGTGAAGGCAAAACTCCGGAGTTTCAAGACTAATCTTAGGCATGGAAATTCGGAAACTGGGAAGTGCAATTGAGCTGCGACCGCCAGCGATTTCGCCTGTCGGGGCAGGTGCTGCAAACATTGTCGGCTGCGCCGGAGCGCCTTCATCAGCAGGTGCGGCATTAGCAGGTGCCGCTTCAGCAGGTGCGGCATTAGCAGGGGCTGCTTCGGCACATGATCCACTCGACCTGAATGGCCTGAATAACCTATGGCCATTCGTGTCTCCGCATGACTGACCGTTTGCGGAAACCGGAAACAGAAACGCTGCCAAGGCAAGAACCAAGGTGGCCTTCCTGCTGGCCGAATGAGGAAATAACATCGCAGATCCTTCCGTCGATGGTTCTTGAGTTTACAATGGAATTACAATTGATGATGTGGAACGCTGTAGTTCGACTTCATCGACAACAAACTAATCGTTCGTCGCCTGATTCTTCTTTGCCAGCTCGGCCACGGCTGCTGTCAGGTTTCTCGTAATGTCTGACAGCTGTTTCACATCACTCTGAAGCTGCCGTATATCGCCACATGGATCATCGCACCGCTCAGGAGTGCTTGCTGCCGCTGCAGCGGAACTCTTTTCTCGCAGGAGTTCACGCAACAGCCTCTCCAATTCATCCGAATCGACACTGCTCGCAGCGGCAGCTGAATTGAAAGAGACTGGCATGGCAGAAATATTCAGGGGCATCACGGGCATTGAGGAAACGGCGAATCCCTGAGGAGGAGCTTCTCCAAACCCTGCCCAACCACCGTTTTTCTTGGTGACCGTCTTGTTGACTGTCCGGCTAAAGTCAATATGAATCCACGGTTTGCGGCATTTGTTTGAGTCGCAGCACTGACAAGGTATTCCACAGCAATGCGTCGTCTCGGCACAACCGTAATTCATGTCGCATGGTGCCACGCAACTGGGCGCCACGCAACTGGGTGCCACGCAACTGGGTGCCACGCAACTGCACTGGCCGTGAGAACGAGCGGAAAAAACAATAAGGAGGCAAATCGTCGCGACTTTGCATAGATTCCGAATCATATGAGCAATCCTGAAAAGAATTCGCCGGAGTGTCCTTCAAGTATTCTTCGATCCAGTCCGTATCAGATCATGAGCGAGTAGAAAATGAATGTGTGCTGAATCTCCAAAGGCTTTCTCGGAACGCCACGCATCCCGTAGAATCCTTACTATGGGTGCGGCGGTGCGCAATACTTCTGTATTTCGATTGCCGTCTTGCGCAGTTGACCACTGATACAATCAGACGAGTCGAATCAATCTGCCGCAGTCAAAATCGATGCAATCGCGACAATTCACAATTCGCCGGCGACTCAAATAAGCCTCTGTTCCGACGATCGCGCGTCTGTTGTCGAACGGCGGAAGAAGGAACTGGAAAATGTGCGGAGCTCACAGCACTGTGGCTCAGGATCCCCGCGCACGCAACCTCCTGGCCAGTTGGGAACGGAAATGTCGGCGTGGCTCAACAAGTGGATTCCGATCTCCAATGGAGCCGCTGAACAGGTCAATGCAGACTGCAATCGAGATAGTATCAGGCGGAAGAATCGGAACGGTTGAGCGACAGTTCGGGATTTTGTAGAAAAACGAGCGGCCCGAGCTGGATCCCGCGCCAGATTGCGTAAAGAGGCTTTCCTTGCTTTGTAGAATTCTTGCTGAAGGCTCTTAAGGCAAGGTTGACCTTAGAAATGAAGCCATTTTCAATTGGGTTATCGAACACCACGGACACACTGTTGCATCTCAGGGGACAAGTTCTTCGAAGTGACTGAAATCCTTCCTGGAACCGTCAGAAGGATCAACTGAAGGGGGAGTGGGAGTCGTCACGGCTGTTGGCTCTTTCAATCCAAGCGTCTTGAGAATCTCGCGGGATGCGTCAAGAGTTGAAGTGAGATCCGGGTCTGGTGAGGCAATTCTCTGAGCTATCAGGGAGGCAGTTGAATCATTCTGCTCTTGTCCAGCAGCAACGCCTAACAACAGCCGTTTGATGAGTTGATCGACGGGACCCTGAGGTTGCAGAACGCTGTTGTTGACGAAACCGCGAATGTCCTGACCAAATTGCGATGGATATCTGGTGTGCATCATATTCCGATAGGCATGGGTGTTTGTGGCCATCATATGACGATAAGCGCGCGTGTTGATCCTGTAAATGTTGTCAGCACTTACGTTCGACAACTCCACCAGGAAAACGCACAAGAACACATGCCCGATGAACAACCGGTGAATCTTCATAAACTAGTCCTTTTGGATTGCAATTGAGTCGTTGAGGGAAACTCTTAAGTACGCGAATCTAGTCCGGAATCCGCTCAAGGGTCTGCCGCGTCACCTTAATCGTTCCTCGTCCCGGAACTGTAACCGGCACAGGAGGGTTAAACTGCGAGGACAGCTTTGTCTGGCAGTTGCCGAACAGAGTTTTCCAACTGACAGGCACTGGAGTATCTTTGGCCGCACCTTCAAAAGCCACGGTGAAGAATCCCCCCTGTTCGCGATAGATTCCAAACTGACCCCCGCCTCTACCATCCCCGGGATCTTCCGGCGGACGGTGACAGCCATTGACGTCGATATCGCCCGTCTGGTAGAGCAACAGCCTTGATAATGCATTTGTTCCCATACCTCTCACGGCAACACCCGCCGCCACATTTTCTGATACCGTCAGTTGATTTGAGCAGCAGTCAGAAATCAGGATAGTCTGGCGTGCCTTTTTGGTCTTCATCAGATCCCAGACGGAGCTCCTTCGCAATAATTCACGGTTCGTGTTCGGTATGGGCATTTGAAAACCGTGGGAACCCTCGGAAAACGTCAATCCGTGGCAGGCAATATAAACGAACAATACATCATTCGTGCCGACATTCGCTGCGGTCACCTCCTGTTGCAGTTTCTGGAAACTGAAGTGACGATCTCCAGTGAGCACCCTCACCCCCGAAGCTGAAAGATGATTGACCGGGGGGAAGACTTTTGTGTCAAAACACTGTGATCCAAGCAATGACTTCATCATATCTGCGTTTTCACGAGCGCCGTTCGCAATTGGGTTCCGGCTTCCCCCGGAAACGGCGCGTGAGTCAGCCATAATAATCACATGGACTTTGTCAGCAACGCCAGCCGTTGCACTGACAGTGAATGTGTCCGACACCGGAGCGGCTACATCCGACATTTCCTTAAGGGCATTAAGCTCCCCTGCCAGCTGATCAGCAAGTTCAATTGCGTCTCTAAGATTATCCCTGATGGCTGCGGACTTTGTCTCAAGGTCGGAAAGATCAGACGTGGCCATCGAATCTTCCGGATTCTCAGGCAGATTCGGAGGGGTTTCGTCCGTCGATTCCAGAGAAGTGTCCGGTTCGTCGACTGGTGCTTCAGGTGGATCTTCCGGGCTGGGAGCAGGAGGTGCGACTCGAATCGACTCGTCTCTTCCAAGTGTTTCATCGGCGAAAGATGTCAGAGGCAGGAGACAGATCGAAAAACCAACCAGGAGATATGCACGCAAGGAAAAAAACATCATTAAGGCTCCACTTTCTTGAGGATAACCCACGGCTGGGGAAATGCTGCCATCAAAGTGGATGATTGTCAACTCGCGACTTACGCAAACACTGGAGAATCACTATTTCATCGGTCCCTCCCATCTGTAAGCGTTGCGGTGGGTCGGTTTATTCCGGCTGCGAATAGTAAAGTGCGCGATGGCACATGCACTACTAACACGAGAAACGGTCGATCGGCTTTCACTATCTTCGGCACCTGTTTGCCAACTGCAGATGAGACAATTGTCGTCGAGGTTACGGCAGCGGCCCGTGTGCCGTCTTCATCCACGGTCAATTGGATCCGTTGTTGAAAATCGGATATTGTGGACTCCGCGTCTGTCATTTCCGAAAAATCAGGCTTTGCCGGCAGCATATCGCGGAGCCCGAGTTGGTCAAACAGATTCAACGATCCATCCACTTTGAAGCGTGGCAGAAGCAGGACCACGTCTTCGTCCTTGGCGTCCAATACTTCGTCCAAATCAGTGCTATCGACTTGCTCCATAAGCCCCGCAATTCCGTCAAGTGTATTGGGCACGAAGAGCACCGCAGCGAGGTCATTGTCTTTGTACGGAAGCACTACGCCCGACGCGTCAAGTTTTGCTGATGAGAACCAGCGAAACCTGGATTGCTGAAGCATCATGTCGGTCGGCACTGTCTCCTTCGGACCGGTGTTGAACATTGCCGAGTGCGTGTCGTTTTTCTCAAACTTACTTGCCCATTCGGCATCGAGACACGCCACATTCACGAAGATCAATCTGGCCTCCGGATTCCATTGGTCCTTTGCATAAAACTCAGGGATTTGATCCATGGACCATTTCATTATCCAGGAGTTCAACTCCACTCGTGCCGGTTCATCAAAAGTCGATTCCAATATGGAAAGGTGCCATTGCCTTGCAGTATCAAGATAAGACGCCTTGATATTGATCTCCGGACTTCGCAAAAGGCGGTCTACTGATCGAAAACTCTGACTGGCTGGAATCGTCGGCCCGTCTTCTGTTTCGACACCCAACCCCAATTGTTTCTCAAGTTGCGCAAGGGTCTCGCCCTTTGCTGCTCGGAGCCAAAAACGAGCGTTCGACCAGATTCCGTAAGGCGACACAGCAGGGTTGACCTGATCTTTTGGCGCGGTCCGAAGGACTCGGAAGCCAAGGTCCGTTACAGCTGCAGAATTCCGGGGCAGCATGATCTGACGAGGCTCATCATCATTCCCGACGGATGCAGCCACCGTATCTTTCAGAGGAACACATTTGTTTGCCCGCAGGAATCCTCGCACCTTTTTGTTCTTAGTGCTGATGACCTCCAGCCAATGCTCTTTGTCCTCATCCAGAAAGCTCTTCACGACTTCCACTTCGTCGCCGACACCCAGTTTGTCAATTGGCTTCATGCTCTTGACATCAAAAACCGTAGCAGCTTCAACGACTTTCAGAATGCGTTTCTCTTCAGCGCAGCTGGAATCGATCGGTAACGTGGCAGCCAACGCAACGACAACAAGGATTCGCGATGTCTGAAGCATGGTAAAGTGCGTTTCTCTCGAGTGTGCCTGCACGGTGTTTACGTCCAGGATGTTCCGGTGAGATCCAGGAATTCCCGCGCGAACGCCAGAACGATGAAATTACAATGATCCCGACCAAAAACCTCGGGGCCGCGATGTTCCATGTGGTATTGCTCGACCATGGTTATTCTACATTTTCGAATGGGCGTACGCACCCTCCAAAATAGCCTTTGCCGCAAAATTCGGACGAACACACTTTCAGGAAACGTCGGCAGCTTTTCGGCTCGTTTTCCATGGCTGCCTCGGGAATCGCGGCTAAAGCATTTGTAAAAAAAGAATCTGAAAAGTGCTGCGTGGAACAAATCTGGAAAGCAATTCGGCCTGTCAACGTCTGCAACTGCACCCTTAAGAAAGTTATCGTTAGTTCATAGTTGCAAGTCACTCGTGGGGCGGGTATCTTTACGAGTGCCTCCCTACGAACCACGCTGCTCCTTCAGGAATCTAACGCATGTCCGCATTGAATGAGGTGCTCTCGGCGATTGATGACTTTCGTTCGGATTTGTTTTCCATTCAAAACTCGGCGGAAGCGGCGTTGACGCCGACTGCGGCAAGGGCTGGATTGAGAGGTATGCTGGGGAATTTGGTGAGTCCGCTTGAGAACATCCATGCGACCGGCGTGGGGATTCGGAGGAAGGTCGGGGAACTTCTGCCATCGGAATTTGTGATCAAGGTGTACGTTTTCCACAAGGTCGCCGGTCTAGGTAAGCTGATTCCAAAAATCCTTGCTAAGCCGTTCCACGGAGTGGACATCGATATCGAAGAACTGCCGGTGATGCAGATTCAGGCAAAGAAAAAAGCTACTGCGAGCGCGACGACTCCGGCGCAACACCAAGCCCGCCGTCGACCCATCCCCGGCGGGGCCGAGATTCAACCGCGGGGTGCAAGTTTTGTGGGTACCCTGGGCGGATTTGTGCGCTCAATCAGCGTGCCATCCACAGTTTTTGCCCTGAGCAACAATCATGTGCTCGCCAACACGAATCGGCTGCCGATCGGGACTGAAATCGCGCAGCCATTTTCCGCGAGTCTCACGGATGTCTTTGCCCGTCTGACCAGCTTTGAGACGATACAACTGGCGTCGCCAGCGAATCCCTTCCCTGGACGAAATCGAATTGACGCGGCGATTGCGCGAGTATCGAACCTGACATTGGTGCGAACCGGATCGATGTTTGGAATTTCGAACTACACGCCAAGTCTGAAGGCCCCGCTCCCCGGCATGACGGTTACAAAATCCGGCCGTACGACTGGGGTAACCGCAGGAAGAATCAGCGCGATTCGCGTGAATGGTGTTCGCGTCAATTACGGGACGCAGTCGGCGCCGTTGATTGGAACATTTGACGGCTGCATCCAGGTCGTCGGGAACGGCGGCAACCCCTTCAGTGCCGGTGGCGATTCTGGCTCGTTTATTCTTGAGAGGGCAACAGGGCGACCTGTCGCTTTACTGTTTGCCGGAAATGGAATATCAACCACCGCCTGTGATCTGACGGCCGCTTGCACTCGGTTCAGCGTGATCCCCGTTTGAACTCCGGCTGGAGGGAACAATGCGACCAGTCAAAGTTCACAATCCGGGTAGCCCGAAGACGGAGGCACCGCCGAAAAAACTTCTTGAGTTGATTGATCGCTATCAACCCGAGCCGCCGGTAATTCGCTGGGGTTTGACCGCCACCTCGGATGGCCGCTGGGCTTTGTTCGTCACCGTTCCGGAGAGCACTGAAATCCCGCTGGCAGCCGTCGAGAAATCGGGAGGAGGATTCCCCATTGTGTACGAAGCGGAGCCGGACGAGCCTATCCGTCCACAACATGCCTGAGTCGATTCGTCGCAAGCCGGTGGCTCCTCGGCCTGTTGCTTTAGTGGTGTTTTACGTCAATTCTCATTCCAACCCGAAGCGCCAGCGAGGAATTTTGGCTCCTCGGCCTCGCTGACGCTTTGGGTTGGTATTAAATCAACAGACTGTCCTGCGTCCGGATCAAACGACTCAGTACGAGATCCCATGCAGCACGAAGCCGTCAGTCGTCTGCTCCACTTCGTAAAACTGCACTTTATTCCCGTCCGTCCGGAACAAATCGTCCCGCAGCAGTGCTGTCCATTCACTGGGAGTGCCAGGATCAAGGCTGGTTCGAGTCGTGCATTCAATGCGCCCGTTCAGGGCAATCGCGATCGGCACGGGTTGCGTGATCTGAGGACCGGCAAGATTTCCAAAAAAATAGCACGGAACGAAGTCGGGATGCGCCGGATCGATTTTTTCCCCACCACGAGACAGTCTGCATGTCCATCGCGACGCAGATTCGATGTCGGACGCGGTGAGTTCAATGCCGACAAGCTCGGGAATGGTGTCCAACTTCCACATTCGATCATCTTTGCTTCCCGAACCAAAGACCGCCAGCATACGATCGACGTAGTTGAACCGCTGAGGAAATTCGGGATTCACTACGGTCACCTGATCGTAGTCAAAGTGCATCGTCTTCCTGGGTCGCTCATGAACATTTTCATCCACGAGTGATGCACCGTCAACCACCCCGGGCAGCGGCAATTGAATGACGTCGGCGATCGTAGGAAGCACATCGATCGTTTCTACGCTAGCCCTTTTGCGGGAAGATGTTTACCGCTTTAGTCGCTCACAAAACCAAACCAGACTTTGGAAATCATGTGCTCAAATACATCGACGTCAGCCGGAGCCGTTGTCGCTACGTAGCCTCGCAGCAGCATGTCCGTCAGCCGCGTTACCTGCTCAGTAAATGACGTTGTCTGTTCCAGTTGGCGAAGTTCCGTCGGACACAGAAAAGTCACTGGCTCAAATACTGTCATATCATACTGTTCCGTGTCATGGATCAGGCGGAACAGATTCTCAGGGTATTCGCTTTCTACGGGACTCACTCCCGGGGGACGGGGCAGTTGTCCTGTCAAGATTGCCGGCAACGCAGGTGCGGTCCTGGAATGCACCGCAGGACGCATTTCGATAGAACGTACTTTGGTTTGCAAGGCGCGCAAACGAAGGATATCGAACGGCGTCAATTTCATGCGTTTCGTTCAGCAGAGCCATGCTGCACAACCCGTCGAAAGCAATCATGACGATGGGCACCGGATTGTCGGCTCGCAGATCGATCGTTTTCTTGACCTGAATGCCCAGCAGTTCCGCGCGCATCGCCGGAGTTGAAAGCAGGTTGGGCGGAAATAAGACGATTCCGATCGCCGCGAGATTGAGGATTTGCCCAGGCCACTTAAAACGGCGATACATCCACGCGCACAAGATCGCGAGCGGCAGACTCATCAATTCAAGGAGCAGGTCCGGTACGCCTGCTCTGCGCAGGTTGAACCTCCACTGGATCCAGCGAAGCGCGATGTTGATCGCCAGCGCGGCGAGCAGTGTGCCAATTATCGCGAAAACACCGGTCGCGACTTTCGGAAGTTGCAGCAACCGCAGCACCGCCACACTCGCCGTCACGAAGACAGGGATCGCGAGGAGGAATATGCTCACGACTGCAGTGATCGCAATCCCGGAATAGCCTTCCAGTCGCAGATATTGCGGATTAGAAATCATCCGATCAAATACCGGTTGCGCCAGCGCAAATGCATTCAGCGTACCGACAGACCTCCTTGATGAACTTTTCCTTTGCTGCCGCATCGCGCTGCACGGGTTCGGAGGTCCTGTCATAGTCTGACCATACAGATGTGCCGGGTTTCCATGACAACCGTTCCACAATTCGCCGCAATCCGCGCACGTTGTTCATGATCATGTCGCGACTGAATCCGCTCGCCTTCATCGAATCGGCGACCCTTGGCGTGACGCTCGGTTGCGCTTGCAGTCGAGCATGCAGCCAGACGTGTGAAAATGCGCCGCCCCGGAACAAATCCCTCAGCGATAGCAGCGACGAAAAATCACGGGGCGATATACCCTCCAGTGAACCTCGGAGCCACGGCTGAAAATCCACATTCTTCCAGCTCTGCAGCATTGATGGATAAAGAAACATCTGACAAAACTGACGATAGCCATCCCAGATCTGACCGGGCTCAAACGGCACAATGGAACTTGTATCGATGAAGATGGGACACGATCCGACAAACTGAATATTGTAGGGCGTGGCGTCTTTCAGAATTGCGTCATCCTTCAACGCTTGTTCCAGCAATTCCAGTGTCAACAATGCCGCCGAGCGCAGCATGCTGAATGACCAGTCAAACGGCCATGTGATGACCGGGATCGTCGCATGGTGCAACACTGCCGT
>Ga0105046_10019643_pt1 | contig 10243 bp, 15 predicted proteins | sample MAT03_FD_78385 | JGI IMG/M metagenome (GOLD analysis project Ga0105046, IMG submission 78385) | Freshwater microbial communities from Lake Fryxell liftoff mats and glacier meltwater in Antarctica - MAT-03 (megahit assembly) | ecosystem: Environmental > Aquatic > Freshwater > Ice > Liftoff... | reverse complement strand
TGGGGCGCAACCCCTGGGACAACCTCCTGAAATCCGTGGCCGACTTCTCGCGGCCGAGCTTTTTGGACGTGTGGTTTGGCCCCGAGCGCCTGGAGTACCGCAGCGACGACGGTACGGTGTTGCGCGTGGAAAACCGCCGCGAGGTGGAGGCGAACTTTCTCGCCGGTTTGGCCCGCGCCACCTGGACCACCTTCCAGATCGCGACGCTGGGCTCCTTATTGGCGGCGGTGCTGGCCCTTCCCTTATCCATGGCCGTGGCGCGCAACCTGCGCGCACCGCGCCCGGTTGCCTGGGCGGCCAAGGGCGTGCTCGACGTGGCGCGCTCCATCCACACGCTGGTGTTCGGGCTGGTGCTGGTCGGCATCGTTGGACTCGGCCCGACCGCCGGCATCCTGGCAATTGCGCTGCACTCGATGGGCACCTACGGCAAGCTGTTCGCCGAGAGCATCGAGGCGCTGGACATGGGCTCGATTGATGCGGTACGAGCGACCGGGGCGTCCCCGGCGCAGGTTTTCTTCCACGGCGTCTGGCCGTCGGTGCTGCCGCAGTTCGTCAGCCACCACCTGTACGTGTGGGAGTTCAACATTCGCGACTCGACCATCTTGGGCCTGATCGGCGCCGGCGGGCTGGGGTTGCTGATCAGCGAGGCAGTGAGCCTGTTCCAGTGGAGCCGGCTGGCGACGATCCTGCTGGTGGTGGTGGCGCTGGTGATGGCCTTCGACACCCTGTCGCGCCGCGTCCGCAAGGCGCTGCAGTGAGCGGTTCGATGCCGCTGCCGCACAACGACGGCCCCTTCGCGGTCCTGCTCGAACAGGTGCGGGTGGAGGCCGCCGGACGTACCTTGCTGAGCGTGCCGAGGCTGGAGGTGCTGCATGGTGAGCGCGTGGCCATCGTCGGGCCGAACGGTGCCGGCAAAAGCACGCTGCTGCGCCTGCTGGCCGGCCTGATGGATGCCACAGCCGGCGTGGTCCGCGTGCTGGGGCGTCCGGCGCATGATTTGGCGCAGCACGAGATCGGTCTGCTGATGCAGGGCTTGCACCTGGTGCCACGGCTCAGCGCCCGCGAAAACGTCATCATCGGCGCACTGGCCCGGCTGCATGGCACCGACGCCTGGCGCAGCTGGCTGCGCCTGTACCCCCCGGCGCTGGTGCGCGAGGCCGATCTGGCGCTGGCGGCGCTGGCGCTGGGCGAGCAGGCCGACATGCGGGCCGATTGCCTGTCAGGCGGTGAACGGCAGAAAGTCGCGCTGGCACGATTGCAGCTGCAGCGGCCACGGCTGGTGCTCGCCGACGAGCCGACCGCGGCACTGGACCCGAGCGCCACGCGCCAGGTCTGCGACGCGCTGCGGGCGCTCGCCGAGCCGGCAGGCCGCACGCTCGTGAGTGTGGTCCACGACCCCGAACTGCTGCCCCTGCTGGCCACGCGCGTGATCGGTATCGCCGCTGGCGAGCTGCAGTGGGACCTCCCCATCGGCGCCTTGAACCCCGACCGGCTGCAGGAGCTGTACCGGCCACGCTCTGGCGGAACTGCCACAGGCTCACACACCAACGGCGCGCTACATGCTGGCACCCAACCCATAAACCTGGTCCCATCACCCCACTTCAGGAGATCGACATGACCCCCATGCACATAAACTACGATCCGGCCTGGCTGGTGCATCGGCATGACGCGCCTCAAGGCGACGCGCCGGGACGCAATTGCCCGCTGCATTACCGGTATGCGCCGGAGTCGTTCGCGCGACCGGCCGACGTGCCCTCCGTTGACGTGCTCTACGTGGTGGGTGGCCTCTACGGCAACGAGCTTGCACTGGACCGCGTGCTGGAACTGTTCGCGGCCGAGCGCGGGCGCGCCAGGCTGGTCTTCAACGGCGACTTTCACTGGTTCGATGCCGATCCCGAGGTCTTCGCGCGGGTGCAACGCCAGGCGCTGGCCCACACCGCCTTGCGCGGTAATGTGGAAACCGAACTGGCCGCCGAGCCCGCAGGCGAGGGCGAGGGCGACGATGCCGGTTGCGGCTGCGCCTACCCCGATTGGGTCGGCGATGCCGTGGTGGAGCGCTCCAATCGCATCCTGCGGCGCCTGCGCACGGCTGCCACGCCCACCCAGCGCGCCGAACTGGCCGCCCTGCCGATGACGCTGCGCGCCGATGTCGGCGACTTCAAGCTCGGCATCGTGCATGGCGACGCGCAGTCTCTGGCCGGCTGGGGCTTCGCCCAGGAACACCTGCGAGAGGCCCCGCACCGCGACACGGTGCGGGGCTGGTTTGAGCAGGCCAAGGTCGAGGCGTTCGCCAGCACCCACACCTGCCTGCCGGTATTCCAGCGCCTGCGCAGTGCGGGCGGTGCATCGACGCGATGGGTCTTCAACAACGGTGCGGCCGGCATGCCCAACTTCAACGGTGACGCCGCCGGTCTGCTGACCCGCATCGCCCTGGACTCTTTCGACGGCCCGCAGCGCCGCTTCGGCGTGCGGCAGGGCGAGGTCTTCATCGACGCGATCGCCATCGAAACCGATGCCGCCAAGGCGCAGGCCCGCTTCCTGCGCCAATGGGCCGAAGGCAGCGACGCGCACGCGTCCTATTTCCAGCGTATCGCCCACGGCCCCAGCTACCGTGTCAACGAAGCCATCCGGCTCGAGGAGTGAACGACATGCCGGCCATCCCTGGAGGCATCGGCCTCCATGACCTGAACGGACTGGACATCGAGGAGCGCATCAGCGCCGACAGCGGCATGGGCTGGATGATGGGTGGGCTCCTGGTGATCGTGTTGCAGGTTCTGGGGACCGCCGCGCTGATCAAGTAGTCCTGCGGGGGTGCGTGAGCTGTCGTTCGGTGTCTCGGGCTTGCTCTTCAACAGCGACGTGTTGCTGTACGACCGCGGGACCCAGTCCCTCTGGTCGCAGCTTCGCCAGCAGGCGATTTCGGGGCCATTGAAGGGCACTCAGCTGAAGGCGGTGCCGCTCGAGCACACCACCTGGAGCGATTGGCGACGCCGCTTTCCTGCCACCGAGGTGCTTTCTTTCGAGACCGGCTTTGCGCGCGACTATGGCCGCGACCCCTACGCCGGTTACGAGAACGTGAACCGGCTGATGTTCCAGGTGCAGCACCACGACGCGCGGCTGGGGCTGAAGGAGTGGGTACTCGGGCTTTCCGTCGGCACCGCGCGCAAGGCCTACCCGTTCAGCACGCTCGCGACCCGGGTGGGCAAGGACGGCGTGCTGGAGGACCGCCTCGGTGGTCAGGTGGTGCGCATCCGCTACGACGCGCAACACCGCACCGCACGCGCCGAGGACGGTGCAGGCAAGCCCCTGCCGTCCGTGCTGGTGTTCTGGTTCGCCTGGGTGGCGTTCCATCCGCAGACCGAGTTGCTGGCATGAAAGTACACGCCCGAAGCGCCTGCGGTGCCGCACCCTCAACCAGCGGCCCGGCAAAGCCGGTACTGGGGTCGCTGGCGCCCGGGCCTTGCGGTTTCATGCGCCGCAGGTGGCGCGTAGCGCCATGGAAAGCCGGGATGAAGGCCGGAACGTCCCTGCGTGATGTGGGTGCGTTGGCGTGAACTCGCACTCAAGCGATCCGCAGCGCCCGGTCCAGCGACAGCCTGCCCGCGCCTCGGCTCGCCAGATACGCCAGCAGCGCCGCCCAGGACAGGTGCGTGGCCCAGGCATCCGGGTACACGAACACCTGGATCACCAGCGTCATCCCGAGCAACCCCAGGGCCGCGAGCCGCGTGCCCAGGCCGAGCACCAGCAGCAGCGGCAGCAGGTGTTCGGCATACGCGGCAAGGTGCGCGGCCAGCTCGGGGGACAGCACGGGCAGCTTGTACTCGGTGCGAAATAATTCGATGGCGCCGGGCGTCACCTGAAGCAGCCCCTCCACCTTGGTTCGGCCAGACTGGAAGAAGATCCCCGCTACCGACAGACGAGCCGCCAGCGCCAGCGCGTCATGCGGCACCAGCCGGGCGAGCTGCCCGGCGGCGGCGTTCCAGCGCCGGCGCCAACCGTGAGGGGCCGTGTCGGCAGGGGAATCGGTCGGCGGGGCTAGGGGCGAAGTTGTCATCGGAACTCTCCAGGTAAATGGGCAGAAGCACTGGTGAATGTGCCGGCGAGCAGCAGCTCGCCAAGCAATGCTGCCAGGTCGGTTTCGGGGTCGGTCTGCAGGGCGGCTGTCGCAGCGGCAGCTACCGTTTCGCCGCCCGCACAGGCGTCCAGGAAGGCGCAACGGGCCTGTGACAAGGGCTGCCAGCGCACGGCACTGGTCGGGCGTACCAGCAACAGGCCTTCGGCCTGCCACGCCAGTTCCTCGCCTTCGTTTTCCCGGGTGCGGCTGCGCGACCAGAGGGTGGGCACCGGCTGATGCGCAAACCACGCCCAACGCGCGGACGGGTGTGGCTGCAACACCTGCGCGGCCAGTTGCTCCGGGCTGAACTGCGCGAGCACCGCAGCATCGAGCGCGGGCGCATCCGTCGCAGTATGCGATGCCCGCCACAACACGTCGAGCTGGGCCACGCCTTCCAGGTATTCCAGCTGAGCCGCCGTGGGAATGCCTGCCAGGAAAGCGGGGAAGTCTGGGTCACCATAGCGCAGCAGGCAGGCATCGGTGGGCGGGTATTCCAGCGCGAAAGTGCGGGCAGCGTCGCGAAACCACTGCTGACCGACGAGCCGTGCGACGGCCGGGAAATTCGCTTCCAGCGCGTCAACGCAGCCCTTGATGACCGTGTTGCGGTACACCGCGAACGCCGGTTGGTCGGCCAACGCGCGCAGTGCCGTGCTGTCCGGTGCCACGGCCCCCAGCAACACACGCACGAGTTGCGCTTGCGTGGTCATGCGGCTGTGGCCTCAATCAATGGCAGGCGCTGTGTTCCGGCCTCCAGGACGGTCTGCGCCAGCTCGCGCTCGGCCATCAGTTCTGCGAAGGCCGGCACGTTGCCATCTCGCTCGATGAGGCTGGGCCGTGGCCCGGCGCGCTGCACGAAGTGTTCAAAGAGCTGCCACACCGCAGGCGCGACTGGCGCATCGTGAGAGTCGATCAGCAAGGCGGCACCCAGCGTCGGGTCGCTGCTGTGCCCGGCCAGGTGCAGCTGGCTCACCAGATCGGCGGGCACACGATCAATCCATGCCGCCGCGTCATAACCCAAATTGTTGGCCGACAGGTAGACGTTGTTCAGGTCCAGCAGCAGCGTGCAGCCGGTGCGCTCTGCGAGCTCCACAATGAAGTCGATCTCGTCCCATTCGTGCGCCAGGGCGAGGTAGTGCGACGGGTTCTCGACTGCGATCGGCCGGCCCAGGGCCTCCTGGGTTTGTTCAATGCGGTCGCACAGCCGGTGCAGCGTCACAGTGGTGCGTTCAAACGGGAGCAGGTCCGGCAGGTAGTGCCCGCCGGCGCGCGACCAGGCCAGGTGCTCCGACACCAGCGAAGGCTCCAGGCGCCGCACCAGTCCGGCCAGCGCCTTCAGGTGCGCCGCATCGAGCGGATCCTCCCCGGCCAGCGACAGTGATACACCATGCAGGGATAGCGGGTGCTGCTCCCGCATGGCGTCCATCCATGCCAGCCGCGGCCCGCCAGCGACCAGATAGTTCTCGGCGTGCACCTCGAACCACAAGCCGGGGGCGCGGGCCTGCAAGGCCTCTTCGAAATGCTCTGGCTTGAGGCCAAGGCCGGCGGCAAGCATGGCTGGCTTAGGCCTTGATGACGCTGAGCGAGCCGGTCCCCTTGGGCGTCTTGATCGTCGCGCAGGTGCCGGCCGGCACGTTCTTCCAGGCGTTGCCCTGGTGGTCCACCCTGGAGGTGCCAGCGCAGGTGGTGCCAGGGCCGGCAGCGCAGTCGTTCTTGCCAGCCAGGGATATGCCGTAGCACTTCTCCATGGCACCGGCCTTTGCAGCAGGAGCGTTGTTCTGTGCCAGCGCGGCACCAGAGACGAGTGCGCTCAGAGCCAGCGCGGACAGGGCGATATTGCGAGTGATCATGTGAGTTCCTTTAAGGGTTACGGGATGACCCGGCGGTCGCCGCAGTCGACTGGTAGTCGGCCCAGCACGGCCGCCGGTTACACCCACGCGCCACTTTGCGCAAAAAATTTATCGCGCGGTTGCAATAACAAAGGGCCGCTCGTGTGTAACCATTTCGCAATCTCCATCGACTGACTCTGGAGCATCAGGAGCTGTACGCATGACCATCAACACCACTCGCCGCCAGGCACTGGCAATTTCCGCAGCAATGGCGCTCCACGTCGCCAGCCCCAGGGCGTTTGCGAAAAGCGCGCAGAAGCACTCACTTTCCGGATTCGACTTATCGGGTAAACCAGTACGTCTCCAGGATTTTTCCGGAAAGGTGGTGATGGTCTCGTTCATCACCGGAGATTGCGCGGTATGCGCCAGCGAGCTAAGACTGATGCGGGAGTTTTACAGCGCCAATCAGTCGCGCGGTTTCGTACAACTGGCCGTCTCGCTCGAGCGGCGACAGCAGGACTACCGGCAACTCGCAGAGTTCATGATCACGGGTTCACCGGCCCAGCAAAGATTTCCAATGGTGTGGCGGCTCCATGCGAACCATCAGGACAGCTTCGGCCCGATGTCCCGAACGCCCACACACGTGATACTGGATCGGCAAGCAACCGAGTTCCGCCGCCGTGAAGGAGGCATGCAGCCTGGCGATTGGGACGACTTGTGGAGTCTGATGGGATGAAATTGAAATATTGCACGCCGGTTTGGCTCGACTACATGTGGGTGCCACGGGCGTTGAGCGCGGTCATGATCGGGCAGGCGCCCTTTGCGTCGGTATCGCCACAAGCCTCAACCAGCCGCGCCAGCGTGGCTTCCAGATCGGCCATCCCGGCGAGCCGCTGCCGCACGTCCGAAAGCCGCTCCTGCGCCAGCGCCCGGGCGCCGGTACAGCGCGTGTCCGACTCCAGCCGAAGCAGATCCGCAATTTCCTTCAAGCTGAAACCTGGCCGTTGCGCGCGCCGGATGAATCGCAGCCGAGCTAGCTCGGCTTGACCCTACCGCCTCTTGCCCGGCCTGTTTCCCGGCGCTCGCCAGCCTCGGCGCGGCGCTGGGCTTGGGTGTACTGGCCGAGTATGAAGCGCTGTTCGTCACCCGGCTGCTGCCGCTGTTCGCACGGGCCGCAGTGCTGGCCAACGCCCTTGGCTGGTTCAATCAACGTCGCTCGCAACGCAGTGCCCTCGGCATGGTCGGCCCTGCGGTCGTGCTGATGGCGATAGCGCTGCTGTTTCTCGGTATGCCGCTGGCCCAGCCATTGCTCTACGTCGGCTTGGTGCTGATGGTGACGGCCTCTGTCTGGAATCTGTGGTCTCGCTCACGTTCGGGCCAGGTCTGCGGGCCTGCCGGCTGCGAGCAGCGATGAAGCCCGAGCTGTCCTCGGTGCTGCGTTGTCCGCACTGCGGGGAGTCATCGCAAGAGCAAATGCCTGAAGACAGCTGCCAGTATTTCCACGAGTGCTGGCACTGCAAACAGTTGATCTCTCCCCAGCCCCAGCATTGCTGCGTGTTCTGCTCATACGGCAGCGTGCCGTGCCCGCCGGTTCAGATGACGAGCGGGTGCTGCGGCGGGCCCGGGCTGGAGAAGGAGATTCCATGACCAAGTCTACGACCTCCTCGTCCGTGGGACTGGTACAGCGGCCACTGGGGACTGCCAAGCTGCTCGTAACCGTGTTTACGACTTTAGTTTTGCTTGTTATAAATTTTGAACGCCACAAACCCGCATAAATCCTAGGCCCGTGTTTATAGCTTTAGTTGCACGGATCAACGTTGATCCGTGGGAATAGATGTTGTCGGGCCCATACCCATGCAGGTCGCAGCCGTTGTAATTCCTCGAACCCCTGTCGAAACCCCAAAGAATTGGCTTCTCATCCAGCACCGTTGTACTAAGACCTGTCGGGCTTTGTAACTTAGTCAAATCTCAGAGGAACGGTCAAACCGATTACCGCCACTGGCGCCTTTGGGTCGGTTCCCGAGATCTGATCTGCCTAAGTGAATGACCGCTCCCTGCCAAATTTTGACATTCGCGTAACGAATCTGGGTAGAAAAAATCAGCCGGCTTAATGTCTGCGGAAACTATGCAGGGGATAGCTTCAGGCCTACACGATTAAGGGCAGTTTTCTTGAAGCAGTAGCCACAGGATCTAGATTGAATAGCTACAGCAGGTTCAACAGGTTCGCGTGCAGTGGGGTAAGCTGATGCCCACGGGGATGCCGGTGAAAATGCTGCTGTGATCCGTGCGGTAGGCCTCGAATGGGGCTACTTTAGACTGGATAGGACAGGCCTTGTAAGGAATTCCGACTGTATCGACTCATGCTCATGAAAATCATTCCAACCTTGAACCGTCGCCAGACCATGAAACTACTGTCCTTGCTAGGCTTGGGCTCGCAGGCAGCCGCTCCCGTGAGCAACGCCTTGGCCGCTGCCGACCCCTGGAAACTGAGCGAGGCTGAGTGGAAGAAACGCCTCACCCCAGCTCAGTTCGACGTGTTACGCAAAGAGGGTACAGAGCGCCCGGGCAGCAGCCCTTTGAATGCCGAGAAGCGCAAGGGCAGCTACCACTGCGCGGGTTGCGACTTAGCGCTTTTTTCGTCTGAAGCCAAGTATGAGAGCGGCACAGGTTGGCCAAGTTTTCACGCACCGCTGCAAGGCGCGCTGGGCACCAAAACCGACTTCAAAATGATCTTTCCCCGCACCGAATACCACTGCGTGCGCTGTGATGGCCACCAGGGCCATGTGTTCAACGACGGGCCTAAGCCCAGCGGCAAGCGCTACTGCAACAACGGCGCAGCGCTCACCTTCAAGGTGGCCGCATGAACGCCCGTTGGCTGGGCGGCCTCCTGCCCCTGTTCGCTTGCATGCTCATGTCGGCTGTCGCAGCCCATGCGCAAACCGCCCCCATCACTGCCAAGGCCACCTTTGCAGGTGGCTGTTTCTGGTGTGTGGAGTCCGACTTCGACAAGGTACCCGGTGTGTTGTCCACCACTGCGGGCTACATCGGTGGCATGGTGGTCAACCCGACCTATCAGCAGGTATCAAGCAAAGGCACGGGCCACGCAGAGGCGGTTGAAATCGTGTTTGACCCTGCCAAGGTGAGCTACGCGGCTCTGGTTGAGAAGTTCTGGCGCACCATTGACCCGACCACAAAAGACCGGCAGTTCTGTGACGCCGGAAATCCCTACCGTACGGCCATCTTCACGCACGATGCCGCTCAACTGGAGGTGGTCAAACGCTCACTGGCTGCGCTGGAAAAATCCAAGCCGTTCAAGGAGCCTATCGTCACTGAAGTCGTCGCAGCCAGCAAGTTTTACCCGGCTGAGGACTACCACCAGGACTATTACATCAAGAACCCGGTCCGTTACAAGTACTACCGGTCGAGTTGCGGGCGCGACGCGCGCTTGCAGCAGTTGTGGGGTTCGGCCAAAAATTGAGCCCGCCGCTCAACGCTCCGCCGCGCGCAGTGCTATCAAGGCGTAGAAAACGATACTTTTCACTATCGACGTGCATGCGCTATTGACCTCGACAAAGTTGTGATCAAAAGCCTTCTAGCCGAACTGACTTTTTCGATTTGGCTCAAGTAGGGAGTGCAGTTTCCCGCGCCAAAATTGTGTTTACGACTTTAGTATTGGGTGTGGTCAATTTGTCACGCCGCTAGACCGCATGGATGCTAGGGGCTGTTTACGACTTTAATTGGTCGGAATACTGCCCGCTTCGCGGGCTCACCGTCATTCGACGGTGACTGACTTCGCCAGATTACGTGGCTTGTCAACATCCGTGCCGCGCGCACATGCCGTGTGGTACGCCAGCAATTGCAGCGGCACCACATGCAGCATGGGGCTCAATGCGCCGTAGTGCTCTGGCATGCGGATGACGTGCAGGCCTTCGCTGCTGACTAATCTTGTGCCTGCGTCGGCCAGCACGTAGAGCACGCCGCCGCGTGCGCGGACTTCTTGCAGGTTGCTTTTGAGTTTTTCCAGCAAGCTGTCATTGGGCGCCACTGCCACTACCGGCATGGCGCTGGTCACCAGCGCTAGCGGGCCGTGTTTCAGCTCGCCGGCGGGGTAGGCCTCAGCGTGGATATAGCTGATTTCCTTGAGCTTTAAGGCACCCTCCATGGCAATCGGGTAATGCAGGCCACGGCCTAAAAAGAGGGCGTTCTCTTGTTTTGCAAAGTCTTCAGCCCAGGCGATGACTTGGGGTTCGAGCGCCAGCACTGCCGCCAGCGCCACAGGCAGGTGGCGCATGGCTTTGATGTG
>Ga0105046_10019642_pt1 | contig 10244 bp, 5 predicted proteins | sample MAT03_FD_78385 | JGI IMG/M metagenome (GOLD analysis project Ga0105046, IMG submission 78385) | Freshwater microbial communities from Lake Fryxell liftoff mats and glacier meltwater in Antarctica - MAT-03 (megahit assembly) | ecosystem: Environmental > Aquatic > Freshwater > Ice > Liftoff... | reverse complement strand
TCGTCCGCCTCGACGGTCAGGGACGCATCGGACCCGGACGATTGCGGCGGCTGCCCGAGACCGGCGAACGGGTTGAACGGGTTCCGCTGCGGTTGCTGCTGCCGGCCCCGGCTGCCGCCCCCGGTCAGGCTGGCGTACAGCCCGCGGATGGTCGGCGCGAGGCTGGTCGCCTTGGCGTACTTCAGGTTGATCGTCCACGTCTTGGCGACGCCGCCTTCCGGCGGGCCGTCGAAGTCGATGGCTTCTTTCAGCAGGTGCTCGATGGCGAGCATGTCCAGATCGGACGCCTTCACCACGATGAGGGAGTTACTGGTCTTCTCGGCCACCACGCGGACGCGGTCCTTCTGTTGGGTGCTGGACCCGCCGGTGATGCCGGACAATTGGCCGAGCAGGGCGAGCGGGTTGAACCCGCCGCCGCCGCCGCCCCCGCGACCGCCGCGACCGCCACCGGCCGCCGCGCCGGCACCCTGTTGGGGCGGGCCGTTGAACACCTCGCTGACCACCTTGCTCGCTTCCTCGGCGGCCACGTTCTTCAGCCGCAGGACGGAGTACCGCTCCTTCTCCTCCGAGCCGGGCCGTAGGTACAGCCGCATCAGGTCGTAGGCCAGGTTGACCGCGTTCTGGTCGTCCCCGGTGATGGTGATCTTGTCGCCGATGACGGTGAACGTGATCGGCTTCTTGTCGGGCGGCTTGGGCTGGGAGGGGTCCACCAGTTGGGCGGACGCCAGCATCGCGCGGGGCTGCGGGGCGCGGCCGGACGGGCCGGTCGGCGGCACCATCGGGCGGGGGGCCGGCTCGCGGTCCCGCTTGGGCGGCGCGGCCGGGTCGATGACGATCGGGTTCGCTCCCATCTTCTTCATCATCTCGGCGATGCGGTCGGCCAGCAGGCCGGCGCTGCCGTTCGGGATGGTGATGGTGCGGCTCCCGTTCGGCGTGGGCAGGGTGCCGCCTTCCTTCACCCGGATGATCTCCTTCGCCTCCTTGATCTGCTCCGGGGTGCCGCGGATGAGGACGCCGTCGAAGTCCGGGGCCGCGTACAGGGTGGGGATGGTCTTGGTCAGGATTTCGATCATCGCCGTCGGAGTCGTCGCCTGGAGCGGAACCACCTCAGTCGAGGTGGCGGCGACATCCGGCGGCGGCACCTTGAAGAACTCCTTGATGTCAATGTGGTCGGACGGGTAGCCCCACACCTGGATCTCGTTCCCCGACGCCAGCACCTGGATGCTCGACCCCTTGAACTGCTCGGCGGTGCCGATCAGCTTGGCCATCGCCTCGCCGGTGCCGGCGCGGACGGTGTACGTCATCCACATCGGCTTGCCGCCGCTGGGCCGCAGCTTGTCGCCCGTGTCCACATTCTTGATGATCTCGCCGGCGGCGATCATCTTGTCCGCCGGGCCGGTCAGGACGATGGTGTTCTTCTCGTCGATGACGCTGATGCGGACGGACCGGAACCGCCGCTCGGGCTGGCTGCGGGTGTCCTGGTTGCGGCTGCTGCTTCGCGGGTCGTACCCGCCCCCGTACCCGCCGAACCGCGGGTCGTAGTACTGCTGCTGCTGCTGCTGCGAGCCGCCGGTGACGACTTCGGTCTTCTCGTCGGCCAGCCCCTCCCGCAGCTTGTTGGCCAGCACGTTGGCCCGGACGTACTTGCACGCGTGGGTGAGGATGTCCGTCTTGTCGTCCTCGATCTTCTTCACCAGCTTGTAGATCTCGTTGACGTAATGCACCTGGTCGCGGATGACGAGCTGGTTCGTCCCCAGCGCGGTCACCTCGCCGAACTCGCTCTTCAGCTTCTTCGCGTCGCGGGCGATGTCCTCGGCCAGGCTGGTCTTGAGCGGGATGACCACCGACACGACTTCGGACTTGCCCCGCTTGGGCAGGTCTTCTAGGGCGGTCGGGCGGACGAACAGTTGCGGCAGCGGCTTGTCGGCCGGCCACAGGCGGATGGTCTGCTCGCCGCGGATGAGGATCCGCTTCTGCTGGGCCAGCGTCTCGTTACACAGGTCGAGCAACTCGCCGAGCGTGTACTTGCGGTTCGACTTGATGTTGCAGGTGCCGGTGGCCTTCTCCTCCCCGACGAGGGTGAGGCCGGCCTCCTTGGCGATCCACTCGATGACCGACGACCACTCCTTGCCGTCGAAGCTGATGGTGTACAGCTTCTCCGGGGCCGGGGCGGGCGCGCCGGGCACGGCGGCCACCGGCGGCTTGGCCGGCGGCACCGGCAGTTGCGCGGCGGCGGTGCCGGCGGCGACGACGACGGCCGCCGGCAGCCAGCGGCGGAAGGCCCGCCAGAGCGGAACGGAACGACCGGACGTGATCGGGTGCGGCGTCATACATCCCCCTAGGTTGCTGCGGGTCGCGCTCAATGGACGCCCCCGGAAGGGTGCCGAGGCACCCTCCCACGTCCACGCGAACCGAGCCTGTGACCGCGAGATTCGACGGGCGGAATACCATTAGGGTACACCCGCGCCAAATGGAAATGTGGGTTCTCGGAGGGTTTTAATCAGATCGCCCGGACACGACCCGGCAACGTGCGGGGCGTGCGCGACGAGGGCGGGCCGGAATTCGCCCGGCGGCGGGACGGGTCCGTATACCCCGGCGGTGTCGTGAATCAGGGTCCCGCTCTCATTTTTTCTTCAAAACATGGTTGACCCGCGCAAATCGAATGCGTATTCTCGTGAAAGTTGATGAGCATCTCATGAGTCGCCCTTCACCCATCCCTCTCCTTCTCAGGTCATTCTCCCATGATCCGGAACCGGTTCACGCAGTCGGCGTTCACGCTGATCGAACTGTTGGTGGTCATCGCCATCATCGCCATCCTCATCGGCCTGCTGCTGCCGGCCGTGCAGAAGGTCCGCGAGGCCGCCGCGCGGATGAAGTGCAGCAACAACCTGAAGCAGATCGGGTTGGCCATGCACTCCCACCACGACTCCCTCGGCTCGCTCCCGTCCGGCTACCTCTACCGGGGCGGGAACGGTCGGACGAACTACGGCTGGGCGGTCGCCGTGATGCCGTACCTCGAGCAGGACAACTTCTACCGGCAGCTCAACCCGATCAACGTCCCGCTGTACAACCGGTATCGCAGCGGCGCGACGGCGACGGATCGGCAACTGTTGCAGACCAAGTTCTCCGTTTTCCGGTGCCCGTCCGACACCGGTCCGGACCTGGCGACGAGTCTGCCGTTCGGCAGCAGCAACAGGTTCCGCGTCGCCCTGTCGAACTACGTCGGCTGTGCCGGGTGGAGTACGCCCTACCCGATCATGGCACGGGACTCCGGCGGCGTCTTGTACGGCAACAGTTCGGTGCGGCTGCTGGACTGCACGGACGGGACGACCAACACGATCATGGTCTCCGAGCGACGGTTCCGCGACGACCACGCCGCCACCTGGGTCGGCGTCGGCCGGAACAACTCGTTCGGCAACACGGGCACGCTGCGGGCCTTGTTCCGGGCCGGGTTCCGGATGAACTTCAACTACGCGGCGGCCGGGGCCCCGCAGAACACGGGCAAGGGCTGGTCGAGTGAGCACACGGGCGGGGTCATGGTCGGTCTGGCGGACGGGTCGGTGCGGTTCCTGCGCGACAGCACGAACGCCTCGGCCGTTCTGTACCCGATGAGCCTGCGGGCCGACGGGCGGGTCTTCCAACTGCCGTAAGCAGCCCCGCCCGTCCGCAAGCGGGCGCGAACCGTTCGCGCCCGGCCCCCTCCCTTCGCCCGCCCTCTCTCACGGGTTTCCATCCATGAAAGTCGTCATTCGTCGGGCCGCGCGCGCGGCCCTGGCCACACTCGCGGTGTTGGCCGTCGGCTGCGGCGGTGATCTGAATGAAGTCACGGGAACGGTGACGTTGAACGGCGAACCGGTGAAAGGGTTGGAGGTCCGCTTCGAACCGGTGGACCCCGCCATCGGGACCACGGCCATCGGGTACACGCAAGCCGACGGCAGTTACCAGTTGCACTATCCGGGCGAGAAGACGGGCGCACCGGCCGGCGAGTACACGGTCCACGTTTCCGGCGGCGAGAACGGGGAAGACGACGGCCCGCCCGTGCGGGTGGCGGCCGAGTTCAACTCCAAATCGAAACTGACCGCGGCCGTCAAATCGGGGCCGAACACGTTCAACTTTGAAGTCACGAGCGGCGGGAAGCAGAATCGAAAGATTGACATGGGCGATTGATCGTTGTGGCGAAGACACGGCTCCGTGTCTTCGCCACAAGTGCGAGAAATCACGCACGCTTCCCGCATCAATTCAGCGGCACATGCGGGAACGGGGCCACCTCACGGGGCGGAGTGACGGGCGTCGGCGGAACGGGCGGCGATTCCTTGTCGCCAAGGCCGGCCTTGGCCAGTTCGACGGCGGCCTTCGCATCCTTGGACGACAGCGGCTTCAGCCCCCCCAGCGATTGCCCGAACTCCCACCGATACACCTTCTCCTTGACCGGCTTGAGCGCGAACAGCCCGCCGCCGGCCGCCATCTTCAGGTCCTCGCGGGCGAGCGGGGTCGGCTCCGCCCCTTTCGCCCCTTTGACGACTTTCGCCTTCGCGGCTTTCGGCGGGACAACCGCTTCCGACTCGCCCAGGATCAGCGCGTTGTCGATCAGCCCGTACACTTGGAACGTGCGGATGACCGCGTCCGCCCGGTCGGACAGGACCATCTTCGAGCCGCGCGGGTGCCCCCGCTCGACTTTAAATTCGACGGACGTTTCGTTGGTCTTCGGGTCGGTCCTCACTTGCTTGGACAGCCGCTGCACCTTCATGTCGAACAGTTCGCCGAACTGCTCCATCTCGATCGAGTAGACCAGGTCGTAGATGCGGTCCTTGAACTCCAGTTGCGCCCGGCGGGTGCCGCCTTCGACCGTCCGCACGATGGACGTGAAGTACACCTGCGGGGACGAGTCATACGGCTTCGGCGGTGCGGGGGTCGGCGGGGGGGGCGGCGGGGCCTTCCACGGCTCGTACTCCGGCAGCGGGCCGTGGAACGGGTCGCGGGCGGCGAGCAACTCGTAGTCCCGCTTCGCGGCGGCCAGCGGGTAGGTGGCCGGGTTCGGGGTGGGGGTCAGGTAGCGGGCCTTCTCGGTGTCGTTGCGGAGGGCGTTCAGGCCCACCCCGCCGAGCGCCGCGCCGAACGCGTCCGGGACGGCGAACAGCGTGTTCCGCTCCGGCGCGCCGTCCAACATCACCACTTCCGTGACGAGGCTGACCGACAGGTCGTTGCGGTCGTCCCCGGTCGGCGACTTGAACGGCGGGGCGGACGAACTGACCGAGTGCTTGATGGTACACTTCACGATCTGGTGCATCAGCGGCACCCGGTAATACCGCTCCAGGAAGTCGGACAACTTCGCCAGGGTGACTTTCTCGAAGTTGATGCTGTAGTTCACCTTCTGGTACGCCTTCTTGCCCGGTTTGCCGGGGGTGCCGGGCACCAATTCCGGCTCCGGGTCGGTCTCGGATTGCGTCTGCTTGACGTACTTCGCCCCGCTGATCTTGCTCTCGCGGAACAGCCGGCCGAGCAGGGTCTCGTACTCGCCCTCGGCCAACTCGCGGTTGGCCGGCAGGGTGAGCGGCACCAGGGTCTTGAGCTTTTCGTTCTGCTTGCGGTCCACGTCGAGCTGGAACTGGCGGTCGTCGAGGTCGCCGGCCAACCCCCGGACGGTCGCGGACTGTTCGCGGATGGGGCGGATCAACATGGTGTACGCGACGTACCCGATGCCGCCGAGGGCCAGGACGCCGAGGACGTAAATCATGGTCCGTTCGCGGGCGGTCATGGGGTGTTCCCTTCGGGGTTGAACGGATCGAACGGGGGATTCACTGGCGGGTTGAACGGGTCGAACGGCGGCGGGTCCGGGTCGCCCGGCTCGCCCGGCTCGCCGCCGGGGGGCGCTTTCGGCTTCACCGGGAAGGCGGCCACCAGCTTCCGGGTGAACTGCTCGGACGCCCACGGCAGCACTTCGATGCTGATGTCGTACTGCGAGCGGTCTCCGGCCCCGGTGACGGACCCCCGCATGACCGACTTGATCGCGCCGAAGTGCTTCTCCCGCTTGAGGGCGTCCTTGAACTTGTCCACCTCCAGCGAGTCCTTCGCCAGAACGATGAGGGTCAGGTCGGCGACGACTTTCTCGTCCGGCTTGGCGGCGGTGCCCGGCCGGGGCGTCGGCCCTTTCGGGAGCGGGCCGCGAACACCGGCGCGGGGCGGCGGGGCGCTCTTGTGCGGCTTCACGCTGAACTCCACCACCTGCATCCGCTTCGGGTCGATGGACGGCAGTTCGGCGGTGATGTCGTACAGCAGGTCCACGGGCGGGACGTTCCGCCGCATGAACCCGTCCAGCGCGGCCAACCGCTTCTTGTCGTAGGAGGCGGTGGCGATCTCCTGGTTCAGGTCCGCCAACTCGCCCTGCAGGCGGGTGATCTCCCGGTTCTTCTTCTGCTTCACCAGAAACCCGTACCCGCCGCCGACGGCCACCAGTAGCACCAGCGCGAGGACGCCCAGGAAGAGGCCGGTGCGGGCCTTGCTCGGCTCGGCCTTGGGCGCGCGGGGGGTGACGAAGTTGATGGGCAGCTTGTCCGACTCGCCCTTCGCGGCGAGCAGGCCGACGGCCCCGACGGACCGCCCGCGGACGGCTTCCGGCAGGTCGTCGGCGGCGGCCGCCCCGGCGGTCGGGTCGAACGGGTAGACGGGGATCGGCAGGGCCGTCTGGAGCCGGCCGGACCAACTCCGCCCGGCCACCGACCCTTCCGTCAGGTACACCGCCTGCACGCCGTCGCCGGGGTACTGGGTGGCGTACATGGCCAGGCTCCGCTTCAACTCGCCGACCAGCGCGGTCTCGCTGGAGACGGCGGCGGCGTTCACGATGCGGGTGAACGGCACCTGCTTCCCGTGGACGACGGTGAACTCCCCGCCCCGGTCGGTCAGGGACAGCACCGCCACCGGCGCGGCCGGGTCGTCCGGCGGGTGGGCGGCGGCCGTGGCCACGGCCCGCCGGTACGCGGCGGCGACGGCGAACGGCCGTGGGGTGACGGCGGCCAACTTCAGCCCGGCCGCCTCGCACATCACTTGCACGTCGGCGTACACCTGCTTGTTCACGAACACCACCGTCGCCCGGCAGTCGTCCGCCCCGGTCGGCGCGGGGATCGGCAGGTAGTCCATCAGCACGTCGTTTTCGGCCGCCGCCAGTTCCTTCTTCGCCTGGAAGCGGACGACGAGCGGCTCCTGCTGCGGCGGGGCCTTCGGGTGCCGCACGTCCTTCAGCACGACTTTATCGCGGGGCAGGCAGACGAGGACCGGGGCGGCCGCGACGCGGTGTTCGCGGAGCAGTTCCTTCAACTTCGCGCCGAGGGCGGCGGGGGAAGAGGGCGGCGGGTCGCCGTCCGGCCACGCCAGCACCCGTTCCAGTTTGATCCCGCTCCGGCCGACCGTCGCCGTGGCGATCAGCGGGCCGGCCGGGTCGGGGTCAATGGCCAAGAAGCGAGGCATTCGTCACCTGCGTGGGGTACGTCGGGTGGTGAAACGAGTCCAGTTTTTGGGAGGGCGAGGCCGGTCACGGCAACTCGGCGAACCCGCGGCCGAGGTCGGACAGGTCGCGGAAGTAGACGATCCGCGGCAGGCCGGTGAAGTTGCCGTCGGTGGTGCGGGTGCCCACGTCGATGACCGCCTCCACCCGCGACACCCGGCCGCGCGTGCCGGCGGGGCCGGTACTCCCGACCGACTGCACGCGGTACGTCCACGACCGGCCGGAGATGTACGGCTCCAACAGCTTGAACTTGTCCGGCGGCATCTCCGCCACCGTTAGGAGCCACGCCCCGGTGCTGACCGCCGGGTCGACCATCGACTGCCCGGCCCGGCCGCTCACGATGGCGGTCACGTCCGCCGGGGTGAGGCCGGGGAGGGCGGTCAGCACGGACAGCGAGGCGGTGTTCACGTTGATCCGGGGGGTGATCTCGGCCCCGTCGCTGGTCGTGCATTTGTCCAGCAGCGTGACCAGCACCTCTTTCAGTTTGGCCGGGTCGTTGATCGGGCAGGCGACGACCGGCTGCGGCGGTTGCATCGGCGGGGCGCGCCCGCCGGGGGGCGGCACCGCCGGCGGGCGCGGCAAGTTGATCTGAGTATTCCACACGGTGATGACGGACGCCACCTTCCGAGCGGGCGGCTTGGCGGAGTCGATGGCCGATTGCACCAGTTCGCGCAGTTGGCTGACGGGCGCCGCCACCTTGCCCGACGCGAGTTCCGGCGTGTACGCCGTGGACGAACCGCTGATGCGGTAATACAGGATGTAGTCGGACAACTCTTGGCCGACGAGTCCGGTCAACTGCTCGGAGAGCGCGGCCAGGTCGGTGCCGTTCAGGTTGATCCGCGGGTTGCCCTCCGAATCGACGTTGATCTCGCGGCCGTAGCAGGTCAGGTACTCGCTCCAACCGCGGCTGAAGTCGGCACTGTCGTCCTCGCCGGCGTCCAGCTTGCCGTTGCGGTTGCGGTCGTTGCCGAACAGCAGTTGCGAAGTCACGCCCTGCACCAGCAGCAGTTCGTCGATGGAGTTGAGCGGGCCGTTCTTGCACTGATACGGGGTGCCCATTCCGGCGTAGTAATCGGCCTCCGCCCCGTTCGGGCGGGTGGTGCTGTCGGCGTCCACCCAATCGACGATGCTGTCCGCCACTTGTTCCAGCGTGTGCGGGTAGTTCGGCGGCAGCGGCAGCGTCATGAGCGCCGTAAAGAGCACGTTCCCGGTCGGGTCCGCCTGAATCAGCGCGTTGACGTTGATTTTCCCGCCCTCGTCGACGATGCCGTAGCGGAGCGGGTAACGGGCTTCGCCGGTGCCGGCCCCGTCCAGCGCTTCGGACACGTTGATGAGGTTGAAGCGGCCGCGCGTGCCGACCGGCTGCCCGGAAAACAGGGTGGGGTTGTCGGACACGTCGAACCCCAACCCGGCCATCGCACTCGGATCGGCCAGCAGCCCGGCGGCGTAGTACACCCCGGAGACGGCGGCCAACTTCGCCTGCACCTGTTCGGCGCTGCGGGCGGCGACGGTGTTCTCCGTCACCATGCTGTCGGTGAACCGGTACGCCGTCAGGGACAGCACCACCGTCACCAGCAGCACGGCGAACAGGACGTAGCCCTTGCGCTGGGCGGGGCGGCCCGACTTCAAGTTGACTGGGAGTCTCATGCCGGAATCCCTGTTTTGGTGACGTTGGCGGCGGAATCTTCCCACCTCTCCCCGTCGGGGAGAGGTCGGCAACGCAGTTGCCGGGTGAGGGGTCTTCACTCTTAACGATGCGGGCAAAACCCCTCTCCCGGTTGCTCCGCAACCGACCTCTCCCCAGCGGGGAGAGGTGTTCCGACGGCGACCGCGATTGGTCATCCGCATTCGGCCTCACTCCCTTATTCCCCGGTGCCGACGACGGCGTTGCCGATCGCCGCCCGGACGGGGAAGACGTGGATCACTTTCTTCTCGGCGGCCTGCCCGCGGTCGTCCAGCAGTTCGAACGTGAACGTGACGCGGATGGCGCGGGGCGGACCAAGCATGGCGCTGTCGTCGAGCGCGGTGCCGGAGCCGTCCCAACTGGAATCCCAGCCGGTGCCGTTCAGGTACTCGAAGCTGACCGCCTTCACCTCCGGGGCGAGCAACTCGGCCTGCTCGTTGGTGGTGTCGAGGGCCGTCCCGTCGCCGGTGCCGGTCGCCGTGATCCACGGCTTTTCCTGCCGGCACAGGCCGCTCCCGTCGGACGCCAGGTAGTACGTCACCCGCTTCAGGTCCGGCGGCAGCACGGCCGCCGTGTCCGCCTCCCCGCCCGCCGCCGAGCGCTCGAGCAACGCGCGGGGCACCTTCGACACGAACAGCGTGACCGACTGCTCGTCGCCGATCACGCCGGCCTGGAAGGGGAGCAACGCGGCGACCGTCGTCTCGTCCGTCGCCGCCGGGTCGGTCATCCCGGTGTCACCCGACGACGACCCGGATTCGGGCTTTTGCCCGGACAGCGGCGGCAACAAGCCGAGCGACCCGGACAGGTCGCCGGACATGCGGCTGATGAGCGACCGGGCCAAGTCGGTGTGCGCCACCCGCTCGCGGCCGACCTCCGTCTGCGTAATGGTCAGGTCGAACGCCGAGTACAGCGACAGCATCAGGAGCGTGGCGATGGCGCTGGCGACGAGCAACTCGATCAGGGTGAACCCCGACCGGCGGCGGGAGGGTCGGTGCTGGGTCACGGGCTGTTCCCCATCGGGGTCGCGTTCGGGTCCACCGGGGCGGGGGCCGGGGCCGCGCC
>Ga0105046_10019640_pt1 | contig 10244 bp, 10 predicted proteins | sample MAT03_FD_78385 | JGI IMG/M metagenome (GOLD analysis project Ga0105046, IMG submission 78385) | Freshwater microbial communities from Lake Fryxell liftoff mats and glacier meltwater in Antarctica - MAT-03 (megahit assembly) | ecosystem: Environmental > Aquatic > Freshwater > Ice > Liftoff... | reverse complement strand
GCTGCCGTCGGGATTGTGAATTGGCGCGGGCATGCAAATGTTGTCGGCTCCACATCCTTTACTGAGCATGGGAAACCAGACGGCTGATTTTTTGGGATCATTGCCTTGATGAAGACAGTCCCAGAGTTGCGGTTGCTGGATCTTGTCGTTCCACGCGGTCCACATTTCCACTTTGTTCGTATCTCGCCCAAAAAAACCGTTCGCGATGACGCCATGCTCGTTAGCACGTTTACCGGTCAGCATGTTCGCTTGGACCGGCCATGTGACGGCCGGGAAACTCGCGGCGAGCGACGTTTGCTCGCCAGCAGTGGTCCACGATCGGAGCTTTGTCATTCGAGTAATATCTTGCTCGCGAAGACCTGGAATGGAAATAAGGTAAAGAGGTGCTTTGTTCATTGGTTGGTCTGTGTTAGGTAAGCTTCGTCGGCATGGAGTGCGTCATTCCGAGAGCGGCGACTATGTTGATTTTAGGTAACGACCGGTTAGCATTGCTGGAACGATCAGCAAGCATATAGTAATTGCTGGCCAAGGGCCTCCGAATTGTAGTGCTAGTATAGCGTCAAAGAAGATGATGGAGAGGATCGCTTGCTTAACGGCTGCTTGGATCGTGTTTGGACCAGGATGAGCAAGCGAAAATGTAGCTCGCCTCGCCCAGGGCAGCGAAAGGAGTGCGATCGCGATCGGGTAGCTCGTTTGTGACTCAAGTCGCATCGGCTTTCCATCCATAGCAAACCAACTGACACTCGCCAGCATTGCGATTCCGATAACGCAAATACTCCATCCAAATCCGAGTGTCCATGTTTGAGTGGCTTCGGCTTCGCGACGTGCGGCCCAAGTAATCCCCATGACGTAAACGCCATGCCCGATGGCTGCGATCCAAAGATGATCAGCATTCCATGGCTGTGTGGGTTCAAACCACCAACCGATCGAGATTCCTAAAAGCAAGCTTCCAACCCGGCACATTCCCATCAAGAGCGGCCCGACGACGGTCGCTTTAAGCGGCCCATCGTAGAGCCAAATCGCGATTGCCAATGCGACGGCCACCAACGGAGTGGAATAGCGAAGCCACGACGAAGAAATCGCGAATGAGACTGTCGTATCACCTCGTGCAAAAACCAAACTGACAACGAACGTCGCAGCGATTCCTCCAAACAGAAGTATGTATGCAACCAACCTTGCCGTTGCGAGCGAAATCCGTTCATCGACAAGCGGACGGCCGCGATTCTGAAGACGATCTTTGTCGACGTCATAAAGATCATTCAGAATCATTCCAGCCCAATACATTCCTACAGCCGAAACGACAAGCGTTACAATCAGAGGCCAAGGCTGCCAAGTTCCACGTACGAGGATTGCCCCAGCTAAAACGTCAGCAATCACAGTAAAAGCGTTCGGCAATCGCACGAGTTGCAGCCAAGCAAACAAGTGGCCACGACTCTCCAATCGGTGAGCTCCCAAAGGTTGTAAGCTGTCTTTTCTACCGTTCATTCGAGCTTCAAGCGCTTAGGAAGTGGTAAGGTTTTGAGGTGCGCCGCTCGGAGAGCGGCGACCATTAGTATGCTTTCGCGAAGATGGCTTGCTGTTGGGATGGTTTGCCGGTTAGGAAACAAGTACCGGGGGTGTTGCCGCCTTCGAGTGGAATACAGCGGATGGTTACTTTGAGCTCTTGCAAGATTTTCTCAACCGCCGCTTCCGATTCGAAATGGCACTTGGCAAAGCCACCGTGAATCTTCGTCGACTCTTCGCTCTCGCTTTGGAAGTAGGCTCTGAAGTCCGCTTCGTTAGTAATCGTAACCGTGTTCGCATCGCGCATCGTTCGCGCTCGCTGCAATAAATTATCCTGAATCGAATCAAGTATTTCGGTTGCTCGCTTCACGAAATCAACGCGAGGCATTCCCGCTTGCTCCCCTGTATCGCGTCGTCCCATGAAGACGGCTTGCGCTGCTAAATCTTTCGGACCTACTTCTAATCGAATCGGCACGCCACGTTTCACGTGATACCATTTCTTTTCGCCACCGCGAAGGTCGCGATCATCAATGTCGACTCGGAGCGGCTGGCCAGTGTAGCTCTGAGATGTTAGCTCGGCCTTTAAAGACTGACAGTAGGCTAGAACGTCGGCCTTTTGAGCATCGTCGCGATAGATCGGCATAATGACGATATGGGACGGAGCCAGCCGAGGTGGTAAAACTAATCCATCGTCATCGGAATGAGCCATGATGAGAGCTCCGATTAAACGCGTCGAGACGCCCCAGCTCGTCGTCCAAGCAAAGACGGTTTGACCGTCCTTGTCCTGGAACTTGATTTCCTGGGCCTTCGAAAAATTCTGGCCGAGGAAATGCGACGTGCCCGCTTGGAGCGCTTTGCGATCCTGCATCATCGCTTCTATCGAGTATGTCGTTACAGCTCCTGGGAATCGTTCGCCAGCCGTCTTCTCGCCTTTGATGACAGGAACCGCCATAAAATTTTCGGCAAAATCAGCGTAGACATCTAACATCTTGCGAGTCTCTTCGATCGCTTCATCAGCCGTCGCATGTACGGTGTGACCTTCTTGCCAAAGAAACTCAGTCGTGCGAAGAAACATCCGAGTTCGCATTTCCCATCGAACGACGTTGGCCCATTGGTTGATCAGAATCGGAAGGTCGCGATACGATTGAACCCACTTGGCATAGGTCGCTCCGATGATCGTTTCACTCGTCGGGCGAACAATTAAGGGTTCTTCGAGCGGACCTGCCGGACGCAACCCACCCTTTCCGTCAGGCTCTAATCGGTGATGCGTTACAACCGCACACTCTTTGGCGAACCCTTCGACGTGCTGGGCTTCCTTTTCGAGAAAGCTCATCGGGATAAAAAGCGGGAAATAGGCATTCTGATGGCCGGTGTCTTTGAACATTTTGTCCAAGACACGTTGCATATTCTCCCATATCGCATAACCCCATGGCTTGATGACCATACAGCCACGAACGGCAGAGGTTTCGGCGAGATCGGCCGCTTTGATAACTTGTTGATACCACTCAGGATAATCGTCTTGGCGAGTCGGTGTGATGGCGGATTTTGGAGCTTTATTCATGTTCAGCGAAGTGATCAAAGTGCAACGGAATGAAACGCCGCTAGTCTATGTTCGCAGCCGCGTTCTTCCAAGGTGCCAACCTCGTTATGAGCATCTTGAATATTTTGCAGGAGCCTACACCGATATCGACCCGAATACTCAAATCCGAAATCGGTACTTGCAAGCGGATGGGCTCTCGGATTGATTCCCTCGCCTTTAGCAAGAATCCTGGATGGATCTTCAATTACCATTCTCTTTGCCGAAGATCTAGTTCATGCTCAGAAAAATATCTTGTCGGTCAGGCTTTTCAGCCTGACTTACAAGGTTTTTAAATACTCTAGGACGGCTTGCTTATCCGCTTCGCTCAGCCGATTGGGGTATTCGTGGCCAGCCGCTGATTTGCCTTGGGCACGTGTATCAAAATACCAGTGGCGATCATAGTTGCTCAACTTCTCGGGAACAGTTTCGACCGCTTCGAATTGAAATCCCATTTTTTGGGTATCTAACCCGAGCGCAATGCGTCGCCATAGTTTCGGTCGCTCGTCTGAATGCAATACATGCCATAAAGTTGGTACGCTTCCGTTGTGCAAGTAAGGAGCCGAAGACCAAACGCCATCGAGCGGCGGTGCCGTGTACCCTTCAGGATCTGCGATCGTCGCTTGGCCACCATAGTCAGCGAACCAGCTATCGCCATAATGCATACGACTCTGATGAGTCAACGATTCCCATCGAAGTCTGTCGGTGCCAATCTCGTCGATAGGAATATTGAGCTCGGGATAGCTCGCCTCTTTGCCATACGTTCCATGGCAACTATCGCAGTGCTCGACGAAGATCGCTTGGCCCTTTACCGAAAGTGATTCATCTATCGGTAACGGGTACTTAGGAGGCTTAACAGCCGAGATAAATTCGTAGACATCGGCGAAATCCGCTGCCCATTCGCGGAATCGATCCGGGCCGTTTTGCCTAACCAACATAAATTGCATTAGCCCTTTGTGACCTTTTTCCGCAAAGCCATCCGCATACATATGAGTCTTACGGGAAAACTGCCACCACGGCGGCGTATCCATATCGTGATGGGTCATCGACGCGGGTGTACGATTCACAACGTTCAAATCCTTGTCGCGAAAATTCATCAGTGCGACTCCGAACATCACCGCATTACTCGATCCAACCGTTGTTCCAAGCGGCATAAAAATCGAACCAAGGTCCATGTGCGTTAGCTTGATGTTTTCCTTGAGCTTGATCCTGCGCACCGACTCGGTAAACGATTCAAGAGCGTATGTCGTATTGGGAGCCCCCGGGTAAGTTGCTCCGAAAGTGTTGCCGCCATGACAGGCGAAGCAATTCATCACAAATTGCCCATCCGCTGTTGCGACATATTGTAGAGGCTTCGAAGAATCATCGTGCCGCGGGGCAATCCCAAACGCTCGCCAAGTTGCTTGGCGTTGCGAGACTGGCTTCGCACCGGCCAGCGGAGTATCCAATGCCTGCTCATCCAGCCGACTCAGTACTTGTTCGTTGAAGTCGGCGGGCAAATACGCTTTTCCCGTTAGGAATTCATAGCCACGGCGAGCTTCAGGCGACATCTCCGCAAACATTTGCTGTACGTGTCGCTCAAGACTGGATTGAATCAACCTGGCATTGGATTCGAATGGCATTTTCGCTGTTTCGTCCGTCGCACTCGATCGAACACTTACTTCCGCAGATGTCAACAATGGCTCGGAAGCATCGACGGCCCGTAGATCGCAGAGCAAATAGAATACGAGCACGTAACTCACGGAGCTTCTGCAGATTTTCAAAACCTTTCTCGCTATCAATTGCATACGCTGACTTCTTTTACAGACCCTATTTTGTTATCTAGCACTCCCCAACCCATCCTATTGTATCCGCCAGACGAGTCCTGACTTAACGTTTTTCGAGTTTAAGGACTTGAACCCGACCTCCGCTAAAGACTCGCTCGACGGAAGACGTCGCATTAAGAATAGTAGCTTCGTCGACGCGTGCGATAATCCACAAGGTCGACGATTCCCCGTTTTGACTCGATTCAGCTATTCTAGCCGCCCAACTCGAATAATAGTTCGGCAATATTTCGATCGAATCCAGGCCTTCGACTCTATAAACACTCGAAAGCGGGAATCTCAGATAGCTAGCTGAAATCGTTGGATCCAATTCGGAACCGGCGGTTTCGATCAGCATCGGTGCCAAAAAAAGTGGTTCATTGGGCTTTCTTTTTTCATTGAGAATGGCGACTGCTCCACGCCAGTCCTCGTACCGCTGCCACGCAATGATCCGTCCAGCTCGCCATTCCCCGAACGTGCCCTGCCACCAAACCAAAAGTGAGGCAGACAACAAACCTGTAACGATCAAAACTCTTTGGCTTCGGATTCTTCCCAGCCAAAAGGCCCCCAATAGAACGATCGCCGGATATGCCCCCATGACGTAACGGCGATGCCAAAGCGGTGCGATCTCGCTGTAAGTCAGTAGCCACACAAAAAGCAAGCTTCCAACGCCCACCACCAAGAGTTGACATAACCAAGCGGTGTTCAGCGGCGTTATGAATGGATTGAGTTCTCGATGCTCTTTGCGGTAGGCACGATAAACCTCGAAAGCAAACATCGGGATCAATACCCAAAACAACCATGGCAATAAATCGACCGCCGTTGACATCGATAGGTCGTTTGCAAAGTTCGCCCATTGCTTAGACTTGCCGAGCATTTGTCTTAGATGCCATAAGCCAGGGATCAATGTCACAGTCAGCACGGTCAGCTCGGCACCTCTGAAGCGAACGATTTTTCGGCGTTGCGGAACGTCAACACCATTCCATCGCATTGCGATCAAGGCGATACAAGCCAGCCAGCTAAGTGCGACCACAAAGATCGAAGTGTAGTGAAGATAGAATAAGATCGCTGAAAAAAAGAGCCATGCGAAACCAAACTGATCTGGAAGCATCGCAATCTTCGCGCCAGAACGCATTACCACGAAGCTAGCGACCGCGACCCAGATATACGGACGAAGCTCGATCGCATAAAACGCTCCAATACGGTCAAGCCAAAACCAAATTGCGATGACAACCATCGTTGCAAAGACCGCTGGCTTCGGGACCGTTCGGGAAATCGACTCGAAAACGAGCGCGCAAAGAATCCACCAGCCAAGCAGCGACGATGCGCGAAGCATCGTCTCGTCCGATAGCACTCCATCGAATACTATTCCAACGGTATCCGACCACGCTTTCAACCCATAAAAGTAGAGCGGCGATTGATTTCCCAAAGCCGCTCGACTAGTAACTTCATTCCAATCGCCCGAAATGGTCCAAGCTGAATGAAGTTCATCGACCCATAGACTTTCACGAATCGAAAGCGCAGGCCAAACCGCTAACAAGACGAAGAGAATCGCAAACGAGCTGCACAACCAAGTTCGACTAGAATTCGTGGTGATCGATGATTCCAAAAAACAACAACCTTTATATCTGCGAAGGCTCGTTCGGACATCCTATTTTCCATGGCGTCCTGAAGACTATCCGACATGCCCCGCGATGCCTACCCTGGTTCGAATCTCCTAAATGGAGAACAATTGATTTAATTGTTCGTGGATGATTGGCACTTCAGAACCGTTGAGGACAATTGTTCTACACGGGTGCGATCGTTATATCCTTGCAATTTCCCAGTTCCGTTTCTACAACATTACGCATGAACGAACGAAAAACTCTCGAAGAACGCGAACAGATGTCGGATCTGGATCGCTTGCGCCATTCCTGTGCCCATATTATGGCTACGGCGATCCTACGTATTTGGCCGGATGCTCAGTTTGCCTACGGTCCGCCCGGCGAATATGGGTTCTACTACGATTTCGACATGAAGCATCGCGTTACGCTCGACGATTTCCCGACAATCGAAGCGGAGATGAAGAAGATCGCCAAAGAAAATCAGAAGTTCGAGAAGAAAATCATCAGCCGCGAAGAAGCCCGAACGATGGCCGAAAGCGGTCGCCTCGGCGGTCTGACTGAACGAGCTGGGAATGCTAGCAAATTCAAGCTCGATTTGATCGACAAAATCCCCGAAGGCGAGGAAATTTCCTGTTATCAAAATGGCGATTTTATCGATCTCTGTGCGGGGCCGCACGTCAATTACACCAGCAAGTGCAAGTATGTTCGTCTCACGAGCGTCTCTGCATCGTTTTATATGGGCGACGAGTCCAAAGGCCAGCTCCAACGGCTTTATGGCACGGCGTTCCCATCTGCTGAAGAACTCGAACAGCACTTCGTCGCCCTCGAAGAAGCCAAGAAACGTGACCATCGCAAGCTTGGCAAAGAGTTGCAGCTCTTTCATATTGATGAAGATGTTGGACAAGGGCTCATTCTCTGGACGCCGAACGGAGCCGTCATTCGACAGGAGCTCCAAAATTTCATCAGCGACGAACTTCGCATGCAAGGCTACAGCCAAGTCTTTACGCCGCATATTGGAAAGCTGACACTTTACAAAACCAGTGGTCACTTCCCTTATTACAAAGAGAGCCAGTTCGGCCCGATCGTCGAGAACGATGAATTTCAAAAGTGCGCCGCTGCTGGCTGCTCGTGTGCTGAAATAATGCAACGACTCGACGGCGTGAGTAAAAAACTTGCCGATGGGATTAACGAGCGAGCTGGCAAAGAAGTGATTCCGCCGGATCGGGTGATGCCCGACAATCAAATTCTCGATGGCTTCATGCTCAAGCCGATGAATTGCCCGCATCATATTAAAATCTTTGACAGCCAACCGCGTAGCTATCGCGATCTCCCGGTCCGCTTGGCCGAGTTCGGAACGGTCTATCGATGGGAGCAGAGCGGCGAACTGAATGGCTTAACGCGTGTCCGTGGCTTCACACAAGACGATGCGCATCTCTTCTGCACCGAAGATCAGATCGGCGATGAAGTGATCGGCTGTCTCAGTCTCGTGAAGAAAGTTCTGACGACACTCGGCATGTCCGATTATCGTGTTCGTGTCGGCTTGCGAGATCCAGACGGAAACAAATTCACCGGCGATCCTGCTCAGTGGGACAAAGCCGAAGATGCTTGTCGAGCAGCCGCCGCAACGCTCGGTGTCCCGTTTACTGAAGAGCCCGGCGAAGCCGCATTCTATGGCCCAAAGATCGACTTCGTGGTCAAAGACGTCATCGGTCGCGAATGGCAGCTTGGCACGGTCCAGGTCGACTACGTTCTCCCAGTGCGTTTCGATCTCAGCTACATCGGGCCAGATAATGCGAAACATCGACCCGTCATGATCCATCGCGCACCGTTTGGTAGTATGGAGCGATTCTGCGGAGTCTTAATCGAGCACTTCGCTGGCCATTTCCCAACATGGCTCGCCCCAGAACAAGTTCGAGTCCTCACGATCAGCGAAAAGAGTACCGAGTTCGGTAACGAAACGCTTGCGCAACTCAAAGCCGCTGGCCTTCGCACGACTTTGGACAACGCTGCCGAAAAGATCGGCGCGAAGATCCGCAATGCGCAACTGCAGAAAATTCCATACATGCTAGTCATCGGAGAAAAAGAAGCCGCCATCCAAAGCGTCAGTGTCCGCCACGCCAAAAAAGGCGACCTCGGCGTCAAACCACTTTCGGAATTCTTAGAAGAAATCAAACGCGAAGTCGCCGAACGAAATCTGTAATTGCTTAGGCGGATCGGATGAGAGCAACGGGCAGTCAGCTACGACATAAAAATACTGGAGATCAGCGAGAATTGTCAAACAGTCACGCTCGAAAGCCTGACCTACAATTAGCCGGACAACGCTATGTTGTAGCCTCGGCGGGATGAACCCGACGGACGCGAAGTTCTTGAGACAAAGCTGTACCGATTCTAAAACGCATGCATGGGATTTCGATGAATCTCCAACTGAGCCATGCTAGTGGAAGAACCGCGAGCGATGAGGCAATGACTAATAAAATCGCGACGAGAGACGACGGAACGCCGAGCTGACGGAATGCCTCGATGAAGTTCGTCGACCGCCAAAGCACGATCAGAGTTAACGGATGCAACAGATAATAACTGTAAGATACCTTGCCCAAGAACCGAACGAGAAAGTGATTGAGTAGTCGTGGCGTATTCGCTGTGGATCGATTTACAAAATGAGCGATGATGTATGCAGCCACGAGCGACTCAACGATAGGACTCCACGGCGATGCACATCCTACGGTTGCTCGCGTCGATAACAAAAGAATGATGGATGTAACTAATGCGAGATTTGAATTCGAAGACAATTGGACCCATTTAGATTTCGATCCAACTGCGTGAACGAGAACTCCAATCACGAAACAATACATCGGTTGCAACGAAGCGCAACTGGGTCCAAAAAGCGATTTCCATGTTCCGCTGAATGAGGCGCAGAACAAAAAGAAAGCGAGTGACACGACAAATGAAGTTCGATTTGTCCTAACGAGAAATATACACAAGGCAATCATCGGAATGGCTAGCACTTCAAGCTGCAATGTCCACATGACGCCATTGATATCGGTCCGCAGCATCAAGAAGTTGCTTACAATATTCGCGAGTCGAAACGTATTGCTATCGGTTCCTGGAATCCCAACTCCGCTGACAACATAGACAAAGACGAAAATTCCGATGCAAGCGACCGCAGCCGGATAAATACGCAAGAGCCGGCGTGTCACAAAACGCCATACCCACGGAAGATCAATGATGGCGCTACGATCTGCGGATAAAGAAAGAACGAACCCGCTCAGAACAAAAAAGAAAACGACGCCCGCTTGTCCATTGCTGACGGTCGCGTACAGATAACTGAAGAAACCCAGAATTGGTTTCTCGCGATCGTAGGACGCGAATAAAAGGTCGCCTTCGCTCCAACGCGACTGTCCGCAATGAAAAGCGGCCACCATGAGGGCCGCAATTCCACGACAGGACTCGAAGGCTTGAAAAACCCCTTTGTCCTCTGTTGAGGAGCACATTCTTTTGGTATCGATATTCATACTGGGTTTCCGAACGCTGCCGACTTTGGTAGGGACCGGTCGAAAAAATAGCATTTATCCTTTCTTGGCAGCAAGATGGATGACATTTTTATTACGATTATGAACAATCTGAAATCCTTATCAATCAAAGAAAGTTGGCGGTATCGATATCAATTCGTGTTGGGGTTTATGTTGGCTGCTGGAGCTTTGCTGACTATCGGCGAGATTGGCGTTCGAATCGTAACGCCTCGGTCAGTGCAGCCATATC
>Ga0105046_10019638_pt1 | contig 10245 bp, 9 predicted proteins | sample MAT03_FD_78385 | JGI IMG/M metagenome (GOLD analysis project Ga0105046, IMG submission 78385) | Freshwater microbial communities from Lake Fryxell liftoff mats and glacier meltwater in Antarctica - MAT-03 (megahit assembly) | ecosystem: Environmental > Aquatic > Freshwater > Ice > Liftoff... | reverse complement strand
TGGTTTCGCGAATACACCCTACCAAAATATCGGTGGGAGTAAAGCGGGGGCAAAAAGAAATTATCTTCGTACATTCAGTCGCCATTGTCGAAGTTTTAAAGGATTTTTATTGGCCTAAAAGGTGGTCGTTTTTGCGACCATTCGGCAAACGGTTGGCGGGGCGACGGGGGGTTCAAAATAAACCGTCCAAGACCACAATCAATCGAACCGCCTTGGGTCCGCAAAGGTGCGAGGCCTCCAAGAGATCAGCCAAATTTCGTGACGGAGCTTTGTAATGGCTGCTTAACTGAGTCTCCGGTAAAAGCAACCCAGCGAATTTACCAACGTGCCATGCAAACGATCGCAAAGAAAACCTGAAGACCTTATCGCTGTCAGCCACTTGGCTATCGCACGTCGGCAAAATGGATTGTCGACGATGAACGACGCTTCCAAGCCCGGCTAATCATTATCGGCGCGAAGTACGGAAACGAAAGCCTTTTGTGGAATGTTGACACTTCCAAATTGCTTCATCTTTGCCTTGCCCTTCTTCTGTTTTTCGAGCAATTTGTTCTTTCGTGTCACATCGCCGCCGTAAAGCTTCGCGGTCACATCCTTGCGATAGGGCTGGATCGTTGCTCGCGCGATCACGGTGCCGCCGATGGCCCCTTGGATCGGAATCTTGAATTGGTGGCGAGGAATCGCTTCGGCAAGTTGTTCGCAGTAATGAAGCGCACGTGTTCGTGACTTATCGCGGTGAACGAGATAAGAAAGCGCATCAACAGGTTCTTTGTTCACCAGAATATCAACCTTCACCACGTCGGTTTTTCGATATTCGATCGGTTCGTAATCGAAAGACCCGTATCCTCGAGTGATCATCTTTAGCTTGCCATAAAAGTCAAACAGCACTTCGCCAAGCGGCATCTCGCTGATCACCTCGACTCGGCCGGCGGAGAGATAATTCATCGTCTGGCTATCCGAACGATGTTCACGGCACAATTCCATGACGGGGCCAACATATTCTTCGGGGATAAGGATCGACGCCTTGATATACGGCTCGGTGGTTGATTCGATCAGCGATGGATCTGGCCAGTAACTGGGATTGTCAACATCGATCGTCGTGCCGTCCCTGAGCCCGAGCTTGTACTTGACCGATGGAGCTGAAATAACGAGCCCAAGGTCAAACTCTCGCTGCAATCTTTCTTGAATTACGTCCAAGTGAAGTAAGCCGAGGAATCCACATCGAAAGCCGAATCCCAACGCTGCCGAACTGTCTTTCTCGAACGTCAGCGCCGCATCATTGATCGCGAGCTTTTCCAGCGCCTTGGTAAGATCTGGGTACTCGTCCGTGCTCATCGGATAGATCGATGAAAAGACGACTTGCTTCGCCTTCTTGTAGCCCGGAATGGGTTTAGCTGCTTGGCGATGAACAAGGGTCAGTGTGTCGCCGATCTCAATATCCTTGACGCTCTTTACGCCCGCGACGATGTAGCCGACCTCGCCGACGCTGAGCTGTTCTTTGGGAATCAACTTGAACTGGTTATAGCCCAATTCATCTACCTTGTAATCGCGACCGGCGTGCATGAAATGAATCGTCTCGCCGGTTTTCACGGTTCCTTCCATCACACGAACTTGCAGGATCACACCGCGATAGGTGTCGAAGTGTGCATCAAAGACCAACGCTTTCAGCGGAGCTTCGGGATCACCTTGGGGGCATGGAAGCTTGGTAACGATCCCTTCCAGCACATCCCCAATTCCCAAACCCGTTTTTGCAGAAACGGGGATCGCGGCGAACGGATCGAGTCCCAGGTCGGCATCAATCTCTTCACGCGCTCGCTCAACATTCGCCGCCGGAAGATCAATCTTGTTGATCACTGGCAAGAGCTCAAGGTCGTACTCAAGCGCCAGATAGAGGTTGGCAACCGTCTGCGCTTCGACGCCTTGCGACGCATCGACCACGATCAACGCGCCTTCACATGCCATCAGCGAACGACGGACCTCGTGCGAAAAATCCACATGACCAGGGGTATCGATCAGATTTAGTAAATAGTCTTGTCCGTCTGCGGCATGATAAGAAAGCGTGATTGAGTTGCTCTTGATCGTGATGCCTCGTTCACGTTCGATATCCATCGAGTCGAGCATCTGGTCGTGAAATTCACGCTGAGTAACGCCACCACAGGCCTGGATCAATCGGTCGGCCAGCGTCGACTTGCCATGGTCGATATGGGCGATAATGCAAAAATTCCGAATGTTTTTCACGCGTGAAAGGCTCGTAGGTGACGTGGTGGGTGGTTTGCTTTCTTCTAGGATCGTAATGAATGACGGTCGAAATTGACAGGGATTCGAGTCTCGTTTGATCCGTAAGGCTCGATAGAACGCGAGCCCTAGACGGCACGGATTTGAAACCCATCCTCACTTAACTCGAAACGCTTTTCCTCATTCAAGGCGACAACTTCGCGAACTTGGTCGATTGTGATTGATTTGCCTTTGGCATTTGCGTTCTTGATCAAATCGTCAAGGTTAAACCAACCTTCTTGCCCACGTTCGATTCCGATGGACTGTGGATTATGCCGAAGCACGAAACTGAGAAATTTACTGATTTTGGTGAGTCGTTTGTTCATTCGCCAAGTCTACCAAAAACTCTGAATCGATACCGACGCGACGCGGCTCACCTAGACGCAAGATCAGCTTTCTTGCAATGTCTAGCCAAGCCTCCCTCTCCATGGCGTCCTTCGTCCTGAAACATGATTGAGAAGTGCCAGCCACTGGAGAAAAACGAAAAACACCACGGACGGAAGATGGCATAGGACGCCGAGAAACGACTGCCGAAACTGGATCGCGGCAAGCAACCTCGGTAAGTGGAACAACACGATTGCCAAGCCCGAAATCAACGCAGTCCCCCATCGCTGTGAAGAGAGAGATGCAATCATGGTTCCGAGTGGCAAGACACTTCCCCCGAGCAACAGCACCGTAAAGATTGGAATCAACTTCGGATTGGCAAGGCCTTCGATGGCATTTTTGAGCAGGCCACGAACCACCTCCTTCGCCGATCGATACATACGGCAATCTGCCAGTCCGGTGCCGTCAATGCAATCCGTCGCAAGGCCTGCCATCCGATACGCTCGCGGTAACTTAAGGCCATCGTGACGTGAATCGCGAATCGCTGCGTGGGTCCCCGCCTGTTCGTAGTGATTGCGGCTAGTAAGGAAAAGCTGTCCACACCCGGCCGCGTACGCGGGCGATACGCTTTGCCTCATCCGCTTCATCGGAAGAAAACCAAGCAGGATGAAATGCATTAACGGGATCATCCATTTCTCTAACCACGTCTCCGTTTCTTGATGCGGAAAGACACTCAACAACGCAACTTGCGACTTCTCGTGGTATTTCAGGAACCGCGCGAGTGCATCACTTTGTAATCGGACGTCCGCATCGATGAAGACGAAGTGTGAGTAATGAGCGGCTTTGCTGAGTTGGTAGCACGCATGCTGTTTCCCGTTCCAACCGGACGGAAGTGAAACGCCTTTGACGAGATAGACTCGAGGGTCGGTCGAGGCGATATCCGAAACGATTTCCGCAGTGCGATCGTCACTGTTGTCATCCAGGACAATGACTTCAACGGTCACTCGCTTACTCGCCAAGATCGATCGCACTGCCGCTTCGATGCCGCTTGCTTCGTTCCTGGCCGGTATCAGAACGGAAACCGAGTCCACTTGTTCGCGATCACTTGAATCCTCAGGTTCGAGCGACGTAGGGACGACAAACAGTTTGCGGTTTGCCATGAACATCATGGCAGGAATCGCGGCGCACGCGAGAGAAAAGATAGCCAACACAGTAAGCATCATTGGAGCTTATCGCCATGTTCGCGTTGAAATCTTCGTCCGGTAAACAAAGACTTCATTCGACGGATGAAATCATAGGCCACGCCCGCACCCGCGCTGCCATGGAGCAACGGCGTGAACCTACTTGCGTCGCGCGCGATCGAATCCGTGCTCAGTTTTGTCTGAGCTTCGCGAAGATGAGTAAGCAACAATTCGTTCCACTGGCTCTTCGTTCGATTCATCGCAATGTCGATGGCTAAAGGCTCGCCAAATCGCACCAAACATTCTGGGAGCCGCTCTTCCCAAAACACGTACTCAAATGCAATGGGAAGCGCGACGCCACGCGAGAGTTTGGTACAAAGATGAGCGAGACCCGGCATTAGCGGAGCGGAATCGTCGCGACAATCACAGAATCGTCCCTCCGGTGTGATCCAAAGGGCGGTCGACGGATGTTCGAGGATCCCAATGCTTTGCTTCAAAAATGCCGCGGCACCAGAATGGCTGGATAGGCTGACGCCGTAAAAACCTAGCTTTGAAAATACCTTGTATTTCTCGAGTGCCTGGGCATCAATCGGCGCGAAAAACTGACGCGGTTTGAACAACTGCGAGTTCAAAAGATGCGCCATCAACGGATCCCACCACGAGGGATGGTTTGCATACACGATCAACGGGACATCCCCATCGATCGACTCCGGCTCAAAGCCATCGTTGCTAATTGAGATGCTGTGAAAATGTCGGCGCAAGTACGGACCCAGAAAGGCGTGAAATCCTCCTTGAAACCAAGCGGGGACAGGCGGGGGCGAGTGTTCGGTCTTCAGTTTTCAGTTTTCGGTATCAGAGGTTCAGTGATTACGATTTAACGGCGAGCGATTGGGAGTCTTTGTCCAGTGCATCCGCTGCGATCCAACCACTCATCAAAACCATTGGCATTCCCGGACCGGGATGAGCAGCACCACCGGCAAGGTAAAGGCCCTTTAGGTCCTTGCGACGATTCCCTGGCTTGAATGCGCCAAGAAACTTTCCGTGACTTGCCAACCCATAGATGGCTCCATTAAGGACACGGTATCGGTTGTGAATTCCTTCCGGTGTCAACGAAGCTTCATACCGGATCGCATCGCGAATCCCCTTCATGCCTGCCGTACGTTCCAGCTTGTCCAGAATCACTTCGCGGTACTTTGGCAGCATGACACTCCAATCATGACCCGGTCGAAGATACGGTGTGTGAACCAGGATATAAAGAGCTTCACATCCATCCGGTGCAACCTTTGGTTCGCTAATCGACGGGGCACAAACGTAAGCGGACGGGTCAGGTGCCGGCTCGCCACGACGGTAGATGTAATCGAACTCCTCTTTGTGGTCTCGCGAGAAGACAAAGTTGTGGTGAAGCAGTTGTTCGTAGCGACGATCAAGTCCCAGGTAAAGCACGACACCACTGCACGCAGGCTCAGGCGATTTCTTTTTGGCGAACGCTTTTCCTTGCGATGTCGATCCAAGGAGTTCACGGTAAGTTCGTACTGAGTCGCAGTTGCTGATGACGGCGTCGCAATCGATGGTTTGATGCGCCGTTGTTTCAACCCCTGTCACGTGATCTTGTCCGGTCAACGGATCTTTTTTCGTAACGATTCGCAAGACATCCACGCCGGTACGAATGTCAACACCGAGCTCGCCGGCAAGCTTCTGCAACGCCTCCGGCACCGCGCGGGTTCCACCGATCGGATACCAAATGCCCTCTTGCGTTTGCATATGGGCGATGCCACAGAGCACTGCGGGCGAGGCGAGCGGTGAAGAACCGACATACTGCGTAAAGTGATCCATCATCTGAGCCACACGATGATCCGGCACAAACGATCGTACGACCGATGCAACGCTGCGGCCCATTCGCAGCGACATCACGTCCTTCAATACAGCCGCCGAAAACGCTCCGCCGACTTCCATCGTGTCGGAAAGACCACCGATCGACCTCCAAAAGAAAAAACGATCGCTCACCCCGTGCAATTGCTCGCTCACGGACATGAATTTCTCGTAACCTTCGGATGAACGCTTGGAACCCGTAAACGCGTTCAAATGCGTTTTCATTTTTTCAAGATCGGCTACCAGATCGAGAACCGTGTTTTCCTCTTTAGCCCCACTCTTGCCGTCCTCGCTTGCGTCGAAGAAGCATCGCCACTGGGGATCAAGTGCAATCATGTCGATGTAGTCATTCATCGATCGGCCGGCTTCTTCAAAGACCCGTTTGAGAACGCTTGGCAGCGTCAAGATCGTCGGGCCCATGTCGAAGCGATAGCCATTAGCCGAATGTTGTGCCGCTTTGCCACCGACCCAGTCATTTTTCTCTAGCAGAGTGACGCGATGTCCGCGTGCCGCCGCCGTGCAGGCCGCACTGAGGCCCGCTAATCCACCGCCGACCACGATAACGTTCATGGAAGTTTCGTCCTTGGAAATCACTTTTCTTGATCCGTGTGTTGATCGGGGAGGTGGTTGTCCGCGTTGATATTGCATTTGATCCCACGCCACATTCGACGCAAGGCCGTTACTTTGTCGGGAAGACGACCATGAGTCAGCGTGAGTGAGCTGGCAAGCGTGTCGAAGTCACCCGGTTTTCGATTCATCAGGTGAAGTCGAATCGAACCCCGATGCAAGGCAACCACTCTGGGCACCGTCATTTCCAGTAAACCCTCGACACCTCGTGTCACTCCAAAACCGGATTCGCCGCGTCCACAAAACGGCAATCGCGGGTCTGCCGTGGGGAAAATTATATCGTTGATCGTCACGGTTCCTACCTGGAGCCGATTCGCAATCCCCGACGCCCAGACTCGGCCGCCAAAAACCGATGCAGCGAGGCGATATCGGCATCCATTGACGATTTCGATTGCTTCCTGATCGGTGGCGAAGGTCATGATCGAGCTAACGGGAGCGAAAAGGTCGTCGTTGGCAATTGCCCAATCGGAGGATACATCTTCAAAGATGGCCGGATGGAACACCGTCGAACTGGCATTTTCGATGGACGCAGGTTCAGGCAGAATGTTCGAAGCTCCACGCTGGCGAGCGTCACTCACTGCGTCGCGGACGGACTTCTCAGCGGATCGATGCAGCCGCACCGCGGCCATCTGATTGAACTCGTTTCGCAGGTGTTCGATTAATGCTGCCTTGACGTCTCGATTGACGATGATTCGTCTGGGGCCAATACAAGTCGCTCCGGCGTTAAACATCAAACCGAAACGAATCGATTTGGCGGCTTGTGACAAATCTGCATCTCGCCCAATGATGACGGCATCGCAGCCGCTGAGCTCTAAGATCGTCGGTGTCAGTTTTTCCGCGCATTGACGCAGGACGGCTCGACCGGTGGCAGCCGAACCAGTTAGCACGACCAAATCAACTCCTTGGTCGATACGATTGATTGCCGCTTGGGTTTGCGAAGAAAGGACTTCAATCGCTTCGTGCGGAACTCCGGCGTCATAAAACAGCTCGACAAGTCGCTGTGTGATCTTTTCGCAGCCCGGTGCCGGCTTTAGGAAAACACGATTGCCGGCGGCAAGAGCCTGGGCCATTTGAACACCCGGAAGCAGCAAGGGATAATTCCATGCCGCCAAAACAAGGACGTCACCACGGGCAACGCGTTGCACGCGGCTTCGTACGCCCCACAGCCAAACGGGACGACCGAGCATGCCGTGATGTTGATCACGAAGGATCGAGGCCCCTCGGCGTCCAATGAACTTCAGTGCGGAGCAAAGCGGCATCAGCTCGCTCGACACCGTCTCCCCAGGATCGGTTCTCTGTTCGGACTTGCAAAGTTCGACCAAGTCATCGCAAGCGGCCGAAATTCGATTGCGAACGGCCCCAATGACACGGCACCTCGTTTGGTGATTTACCGATTTCCAGGAATTCAGGTCGCGAGGGTTCGGTCCAGTCATTCAATTCAACAAAACACAGTCGATTCAACATCGAGGCTCAGACACAAAGTAGAATAGCAGCCAGTCGGAGATTCAGTGATCGGCGAACGATTACGTTTTTTGGAATACGTGAAATGAAACTTGTTATGTCGCGATTTACGGCCTCGGGATGCATTGTTTTCGCTTGTCTGCTGTCTTTCGAAGGTTCAAGCTTGAAGGCTGACGATCCAAAGCCTGAGGTTCCTAAGGTTGCTGTCCCAGCGGAAACGAAGCCAGAGGTAAAAGCCGAAGTGAAGGAAGAAAAGCCTCCCGCTGCAGAAGAAAAACCTACTGTTGCGGAAGCGAAACCGAAGCCCGCAAAACCGAATCGGAAGCAGAAAGCGGCTGCTGAGGCAAAGAAAGCTGCTGAATTGGCCGCCAAAGAAGCTGAGCAGAAGGCCGCTGAGGTAAAAACACCGCCACCTCAGTTGTTCGCCGACAAAGGACTCGAAGTTGCCGTCCGGGCTGAGATTTATGAAAAGCGATACAACCAAGAAACGATCACCGTAGACGATGTGAAAAACATCTCACGCGTCGTCGGGCGTGGCAAAGGGATCAAGAGCCTGAGCGGACTGGAGCATTGCAGTTCGCTGATGCTGATTGATCTTGAAGGCAACGAGATCGTCGATCTTTCACCGATCAGCAAGCTGACGAAACTGCAATCGGTAACTCTGGCAGGCAACAAAATTGCTGACCTTACCCCGATAAAAGGGCTGACGTCCATGCAGCTATTGGATCTTTCACGAAATGAAGTCAATGACCTTAGCCCGCTGACCGAGATGAAAAATCTTCGCACGCTCTATGTGGCGAAGAATAAACTCTCAACGCTGGAACCACTGAAGGATCTGAACAAGATCTGGTCGCTGGATGCGTCCGGAAACCAACTGACTGACCTGACCCCCGTTGGCTCACTGGGATGGTTGACGATGTTGGACGTGCGACAAAACCAACTTAAATCACTCGAGCCTATTGTTGGCCTTCGGGAACTTGATTTTTTATTGCTAACGGGAAACCAGATCGAGGATGTGACGCCGTTATTCGACATGTGCCAAAAAGACGCGCAAGGCGAGAAGCGATTTGCACCGTATTTGAAGGTTTATCTCGGCGAAAATCTGCTTTCCGAAGCCTCCAAGGGAAAGCTGGCCGAGTTGAAAACGTTTGGCGTCAAGATCGAGGAGCAGTGATTTGCTCCTTGATTGCGTTGGCGCCGTCCGCGGCTGGTCACTAAGCGGGAACATTCAGCAAAGCGCGTAGCTTGGATGCGTTTCCCGCTTGGCCAAACTGTGTCATGCGAGCGACGCAAACTCGCTTCATCGCTTCGCGAGCGGGCTTCAGATAATCACGGGGATCGAACTTGGTTGGATCCTGAGCAAGGACTTTGCGAATCGCTCCCGTGATCGCTAGGCGGCAATCCGTGTCGACATTGATCTTGCGGACGCCGCTCTTGATGCCACGCTGAATTTCTTCCACCGGCACGCCGTAGGTTTGCTTGATCTGGCCGCCAAACTGGTTGATGATGTCTTGCAGCTCTTGCGGTACGCTGCTGCTGCCGTGCATCACCAAGTGAGTGTTGGGAAGCTTGGCGTGAATCTCTTCGATTCGACTCATTGCCAATACTTCACCGGTCGGCTTCTTGGAAAACTTGTAGGCACCGTGGCTGGTTCCAATTGCAACGGCGAGCGCATCGACGCCCGTCTCTTCAACAAAGCGAGCGGCTTCATCGGGATCGGTTAACAATTGATCGTGGGTCAAAACACCAACCGCACCGTGACCATCTTCTTGTTCTCCTTCGCCGTGCTCGAGCGATCCTAAGCAACCGAGTTCGCCTTCAACACTTACACCGCGAGCGTGCGCCATGCGAACCACTTCCGCAGTCACGCGAACGTTGTAGTCGTAGGACGCAGGTGTTTTACCGTCGGATTCAAGCGAGCCGTCCATCATGACGCTGGTAAAGCCGTTCTCGATTGCCGACAAGCAGGTATCAGGACTGTTTCCGTGATCCTGGTGCATCACCGTCGGAATGTGCGGATAAAGTTCAGCAGCGGCCAACATCAGGTGACGAAGATACGCGTCTTGCGAATATGACCGCGCACCGCGAGAGGCTTGCACAATGACGGGCGAGTCGGTTTCCTCCGCCGCCATCATGATCGCCTGAATCTGTTCCATGTTGTTGACGTTGAACGCGGCGACACCGTAACTGTTTTCAGCGGCGTGATCGAGAACGACGCGGAGTGGGACGAGAACCATCGCAGATTCCTGGCGGTTGGAGTGAAGTTCAATGGAGAAAATTTATGTTCACCCAGGATTATGGCTAACTGGACGTTCATCGCAAGGGTCTGGCGATACCGAGGCACGATTCCCCTACTGCCGGGTGTTCGGCGGTAAACGCGACGCCCTTAGGATCGAGCGGGAAATAAGTGTCCGGTACCATTTGCCAGAAACTGGCCCTTGGGGTGCTTCGCACAAATGGTACCGGACACTTATTTCCCGCTCATTGCTAAGGATCATTTGGTGCGAATCGC
>Ga0105046_10019636_pt1 | contig 10245 bp, 5 predicted proteins | sample MAT03_FD_78385 | JGI IMG/M metagenome (GOLD analysis project Ga0105046, IMG submission 78385) | Freshwater microbial communities from Lake Fryxell liftoff mats and glacier meltwater in Antarctica - MAT-03 (megahit assembly) | ecosystem: Environmental > Aquatic > Freshwater > Ice > Liftoff... | reverse complement strand
TCGGACCAATAACCTTACCATGCAACACTCCTGAATTCAAAACAAATCATCTATTTGGGACTCGAACGATTCACTGCCAAATCTCAAGGTAACTGAGTATTAGGTAACTTAGTGAACCACAAACGTTTAATCGACCTATCGATTTTCACGGGGAGGTGAGTTTAGCGACTATCTCCAGCTTGGTCCAGTCCATCAGGAGTCGGTTTTCCAGTTCGCTTATGCCAGGGCCGGGTAACCTGTGACTTGGGCTAATCCTGGTTTTGTTAGTAAAGTTAAAGAAATCCTTGGAAAAGCATGCAATTGCTACTAACCGAGACTCAGTGAGATTTTGGATTTTCCGACGATTCGAAGTAGAAAGTCTGGGTTGCTTCTTCTAAAATGCGATCGTCGTGTGTTGTAACGAGCAGCGTCCACGGCTGCGACGGGGCTCTCAGGGAGTCCCAGATTTTGTACCGGATTGAGGCCGGTAATGAGTCTAAGCACCAGTCGACCAGCAACACTCGAGGCCGCCCGGCGATGGCTCGCGCGATCATCAATCGGGGTAGTTGGTCCTCGCAGAGCGGATAACCACCTGTTTGGAGTCGAAGTTCTAGCCCACCTTGAAGTGGAAGCAACTCCGACCAAAGGCCGACCGTCTCGAGTGCCTCACGGAGGTCAGCATCGGAAATTCCCGACCGCCCAAGTCTCAAATTATCTGTGATGCTACCCGCGAAAACCTCCCTTGGCCCGGCATACCCGACGAGCGAACCATCGCAAAACCGGAGCGCATCCCGGGAGTCTAGCCCATCGATTTCGACGAAACCATGTGCTGGCTCGATCAACCCCACGATCGTTGGCAGAAGCATTGAGTCCGCAGCCCCGACTGTTCCCGCGATAGCCATTCGGCCTCCGGCTGGAATATCCAAGGATCCTACATGAACCGTTTGTCGAGAAGCCGGATCGATCACTGACAACTCATGAACTTGAACTGCGACCGGTCCCGTTTCGGAATCCATTGGAACTAACGGAGGGTCGACGGCTAAGTCGAGCAAATGCCCGACTTTATCCATTGCGGCCATCAAGTCAAAGTAGCTCTCAATAAGTTTCCCGCTCTTGGCGAAGGCACCAACGATGACCGCAACAACGAGTTCTGCTGCGACGAGCTGTCCGAGGGTAAGTTGCCCTATAAGTACGAGGTAACCGCCTAAAGCAAAGAGTGTGGTTAACGCAACAATCTGTAGCAACATCGCAAAGATAACTTGCCGTAAAAGCACAATAAAATGCTTCCGACGAGCCGTCAAATACTGGACTGAAAGACGATTCGAGCGATCGGAGCTCATGTCAGCACCACCGTGCAACTTGAAAGCCGACGGCGCCCCAACGACATCTTGAAGCCAATGCGCCATCGAGTACTTGACCAGAGACTCATTGATTGCGGTCCGCACGCCGCCACGCCCGAGAGCGTACGTGATCACCGTCATGCAAATGACCAGAACAATGTCGAAGCCTAACAAGTAGGGATGGTAAAAGGCCAGCAACAACGTGCCGATCAGGGTTTGCATGACAATCGTAATACCGTCCAAAAGCAACGTTGCGGTTGCTTTCTGGATGGTCATAATGTCGAAAAATCGATTGACAAGCTCAGGGCCATGAACACCTTGGAACTGCATCCGATTGGCGTGCGGCAAACGATAAGAGAGATCACCTACCAGGCGAACAAAGAAACGTCGCTGCATGATTTCAACGACAAACATCTGCAGCAGCTTAAATGCTGCAGAGAGAAACAAGACACCCATCAGAATCAATGCCACGACCAGGATCGGCTGAAAGCTACGGCCGAAACCGATCGTATTGACTAAGACCTCGACAGTTAACGGAGTTGCCAATCCAAGCACAACCGAAACAAAACTAAAAACACAAATCGAAATGAGATCCGTGCGTTCTGGACGAAGGAGTCGGAGGAAACGACTTGGTGGATTTAGGTGATTTCCGTGATGGCCGTCATGCCCATCATCGTGATGACCTGAGGTGCCTCCTCCGTGTCCATCGTGGCCACCGTGATCCGCTTGGGCGTTATGATCAGCGTGCTGCCCTTCTCCTGAGAAAAAGGAGGCGGAGCTATTCGAGCCCTCGTTGAACAGCGACGGTTGCGCAACAAAAAAACGATAGCCGGAACCGACTTTGAAGAGCTTGGCTAGCTGCTTGCGGGACAATTTTTCAGGCTGAATGGCCGCGTCGATTCGGACTGCGTCCACTCCTCTACCGGAAGTCGAATCTAAGATCCACCAGGGGGCTTGCGACTGAGTTATATCTAAAGCCACAATTCGGAACCCATCAGCCACTAAATTCCAGGCTGCAACAGGCTTGAGCTCGATTGGAGCAAGTCGGATTCGCGATGATTGGGCCGCTCGCATGATCCAAAGGACAATCCCATCTTCGGAAGATTCATGCTGGGCCGACCTAACATTTGTCAATGTGCGCTGAATTTCACCACGTTCAATAGGTACGTGAAGCTGCATTCCCAGACTCTGAAGCAACAAAGTGACTTGCCGCCAAGTAGGATCGTTAGGCTTTGCGATTGGAAGTGGTATCTCTCGAACCATAATTGAATAGTGCTGAATAGTAACGGGTAGGAACTCGATCGCAAATATCCCAATACCTTTTCAAACACTCGTTAACCGAAGTACCCGAACTTGATTAAATCGGAATTTTCGGAACAGTTTTTTTGATTTGTTCGCAGCTGAAGCCTTATTCGCAAGAAAAACGGCAGATTTTTGCCTCTGGAATCGTTATCATCAGATCTTTCAGAAATCGAGTGGTGCAAACTCCTGAATGGATTCGTAGCAGTGAGTCTACGTGTCATACGAACCGAAACTTCCGCTCTCCGAGAACGATTTGTGATACTTTCAACCACCTACAAGCATCGAAAGCTAGCTGGCTTCACGTTGGTTGAGTTGTTGACGGTTATCGCGATTATCGGGGTCTTAGCGAGCTTGGTGCTGCCGGCGATTCAGGCCGCTCGCGAAGCGGCTCGACGGGTCCAATGTACTAGCTCCATTCGGCAGCTTGCCGTAGCTATGACAAATTTTGAGTACAGTTACAAGCGGTATCCGGCCGGCTGTTCTAGATCACCATCCCTTACGTTTAACCAGCGTCTATTGTGGACCGGACACATTCTACCTTTCATTGAGCAGTCAACGGTTCGAGCGAAGATTGACCTTGAGAAAAACTGGGAAGATCCAACATCGAGCAATGCCAAGGCACTTCAGTTTTCTTCACCGATTTTCCGCTGCCCATCGGCCAATGCGCCAAACCGTTTTGACCACGAAATACTTGGTCGTGTCCCATGTACTTATCTCGCATGTGCATCCGGGTTAACTGCGCGAGAGACGGGATCAGTACCAATCATTGATGACACGGAACAGGATGGCGTTTTTTATACCGACAGCGAAACGACTCACGCCGGAATTGGAGACGGCACCTCTCAAACGATTCTTGTCGGCGAAGCCCTCTTTTTGGAAACCGTAAGCGGACTAGACAACAACAATTACCCCCAACTGATTGACCACTGGGCTGTTGGTAGCCCCACGATTGGTCCAAGCGAGTTGTCGGAAGCACTTGGATCGACTGCTTGCCGGATGAATGCGTGGCTCATAAAACCTCAGGTTTTCATTGAAGAGATAGAACTTGGCTTCTCTTCGCGGCATGTAGGCGGAGCTCACGTGGTTTTCGCCGATGGCCACACCGACTTTATCAGTCAATCGATCGACCGTGATGCGTGGAGTGCAATGGGGACACGTTTCGGCTCAGATTTCGTTAGCAGTTATTAGCTCAACGTAAAACGGACACTCGGCGAGGGGTTGCGGAGGATATTTTGGCCATCGACTTCGATTCTCAAGTAGTTGGGATTGTCTGAGAGAATTCACCTTCGGAAGCACCAAATCTGCTTCCTCCGTTTGCGAAACTTGACAAAGCAAAAACACCGATCCTTTGCCCGATACGATTTCGCGATGATTGTTACATTTCCAACAGATCGATTTCGAATCGTTCATGTTTAATTTTTTCATGATTAAGATAGGGTCGTTCGTTGGATAACCGTCCCATAGTCGCCTTTCGCTCCGCGAACGATCCTTACCGCGGCGCATTGTCCGAAGGCTTATAGAACTTGCGTCCGATCGTTGGATTGAACGACGTCCATGGAGTGTCAGAATTTCGATCTGCTCTAATCCAATCCGTGGCTGCGTTAACTTTGGCATCCATGTCATCGATTGCATGCAGGACGATTGCTTCGAGGGTTTGTGGAACCCTTGGGGAACCGTGTTCAAGTTGCCCGTGATGACTAACGATCAAATGCTGAAGTCGCATAATAAATTTCGTACTGATGGGTTCGCCCAAGGATGCTTCGGCCACCGGAATTTTGCGATCCAGCATTTGAACTCCTTGGACCAAGTGGCCTATCAACTGACCTGGATCACTATATGACATCTCGTCTTCGAAAAGGAGTTCCTCGAGCTTACCGATATCGTGAAGCATGGCTCCAAGGATCAGTAAATCTCGATCGATATGTGTGTAACGAGTTGCCAGCAAGTTGGCGATTTGCATCAGTTCGACAACATGCTCAAGCAATCCACCTGCATGGGCGTGATGGGCTTTGATGCCAGCAGGCGCCATTCGGAATTTGTTCGCAAGGTCGCTGTCGTTGTAAAATGCCATGGCGATCGCTTTTGCCGACGGACTGGTCAGAGATTCAATGAGTACAAGCAACTCCCCCCAAAGTCGATCGACCTTGCCACGGTCCAGTTGATCAAAATCCTCTAGACTGACCGTAGCCGGATCGACCAACTGAAATTGATTGACAATCAATTGAAGCTGACCATTATGAAGCTGAGCAGCACCTTGGATCCGAAGGAAATCTCCTTTTTGAAACGACTCATACATTCGAGCGTCGGCATTCCAACGCATTCCGGAAATACTTCCGGAGCGGTCAGTCAATTGAAGGAGCAAATACATATTGCCTTGCCGGTTAGCGCGGTGCTGCTTATCGGCGACCCGAAAAACCTCATCGATTGAAGACTGAGGCTGTATCTGGCTTATTAGGACTCGAGTCATCAAAGTTGTCGCTTTCACGGAAGAATCGGATTCGCGTTGCAGCTAAATCCAGCTGCACGGCCGCCCAATATGACGAGTATTCCGAATTAACCAAGCCAGTGCTTTCAGGTATTTGAAGACAAAATGAATCTCTGAACGTCGCCGATGGACGTTTTTACTTGTGCCAGATTCCCTAGTCCCAATAGGGACGACAGATGAATTGCCGGTGGAGAAACTACCGGTTTAGGGTTCGAAATACACTTAAATCCGAATTAGTGGATGGTGATCTTTCATACCTACCGGGCTTTTAGACTCGAAGAAATCATTCCGGCAGCTAGCGCCCTCATCTTGGAAAGCAAAATCCAATGTTTCCCCTCTGCTATTCGTACTCATACTCCGCCCGAAGGGCAGTAGTCGTACTCGATCTTCAAGCACATTCGAGTACGAGCACCATTTCTTTGAGTACAAGTCCGAAAGGGTATAGAAAAGTTGGTAAAGATGAGGCCTTGCGCCACCGGCAATTCTTCTGCCGTCCCTACCGGGACTGCTTCCGTAGTAAACATCCGTCACTCATTTTATAAAAACATATTACAATTCGACCTATTCATCCAACTGTCGCCGCCTCGGGGTTACAGGTACTTGAGAAAAGCCGGAACTCGTCCTTTACGCGGAGACGGGTATTGGCGACAATGCGGGCTTTGAAAAAGTTGGATTGGCGGTACTTAGAACACGTCTTGGAAGGTTGCGTTTGCATGTCTGAAGCAAAGACTCTTGGTGAGGTAGAAACTCCGATCGATGTTGATCCTGCGGAAACCAGTGAATGGTTAGGGTCGTTGGACTATGTACTGAAAAGTAAGGGACCGGAACGAGTTCGGTTCATTGTTAAGGCTCTGGAAAATCGTGCTCGCGAAGAGGGCGTCGATATTCCGATCGAGACGAATACTCCGTATATCAATAGCATCCCTGTCTCGAAGCAACCGGCTTACCCTGGTAATCGCGAGATTGAACGTCGAATTAAAAGCATTATTCGCTGGAACGCAATGGCGATGGTGGTTCGTGGGAATACTCGTCTAGATGGTATCGGCGGGCACATTAGCACTTTTGCGAGTTCGGCAACTCTGTACGAAGTTGGCTTCAACCATTTTTTCCGTGGACGCGGTGAAGACGGATATTCTGGAGATATCATTTACTTCCAAGGGCACGCTTCGCCGGGAATGTACTCGCGGGCGTTCCTGGAAGGGCGGCTTTCCGATGAAAAACTTGAGAACTTTCGCCGCGAACTCGCACCCGGGGGTGGGCTTTCGAGTTATCCACATCCATGGCTAATGCCAGAATTTTGGGAGTATCCGACTGTTTCAATGGGCCTCGGTCCGATCATGGCGATCTATCAAGCTCGCTTCAATGAATACTTGAACGATCGAGGTCTCAAAGATACTACCGGCAGAAAGGTCTGGGCTTTCTTGGGAGACGGCGAGTGCGATGAGCCGGAAACTCTCGGGGCGATTACGCTTGCTTCGCGTGAAAAGCTGGACAACTTGATTTTTGTAATCAACTGTAACCTCCAACGTCTGGATGGTCCCGTTCGCGGAAATGGAAAGATCATTCAAGAATTGGAAGCCATTTTTCGTGGTGCTGGCTGGAATGTGATCAAAGTTGTTTGGGGTAGCGATTGGGATCCACTGCTTGATAAAGATGAATCTGGATTGCTCGCTCAGCGACTGACCGAAGTCGTCGACGGGCAATATCAAAAATATGCCGGAATGCCTGGTTCGTACATCCGTGAACATTTCTTCGGCAAGTACCCGGAGCTACTCGATCTTGTTGCAAACTACTCGGACGAGAAGTTGCTCAAGATGAAACGCGGTGGTCATGATCCAGAAAAGGTCTTTGCCGCTTACAAACAAGCTGTTGAACACAAAGGCCAGCCAACGGTTATTCTCGCTAAAACCATTAAGGGTTATGGCCTCGGAGAAGCAGGCGAAGGTCGTAACGTGGCCCACAATACGAAGAAGATGAACGAAAAGGAACTGCTTGAGTTCCGTTCGCGATTCGGAATTCCAATCAGCGATGAAGAAGTTGGACAAGCTCCTTTCTATCGTCCACCTGCTTCGAGCGTCGAGATGAAGTATCTTGCCGAACGACGAACTGCTCTGGGCGGTCCCGTTCCTAGTCGACCTACCGTGCATCCTAAGACGGAAGTCCCGACGCTCGCCGACTACCGCGACTTCATGAGTAAGCAGCTCGATAACAAAAAAATCAGCACCACTCAAGGCTTCGTGCGTTTGCTCGGTCGATTGGTTCAAGACAAGAAAATCGGCAAGATTATCGTTCCGATTGTTCCCGACGAATCTCGGACGTTTGGCATGGAAGGGCTATTCCGACAGATCGGAATTTACGCCCATGCTGGCCAACTGTACGAACCAGTCGACTCAGACCAAATGGCATATTACAAGGAAGCTCAAGATGGTCAAATCTTGGAAGAAGGAATCACCGAAGCCGGTTCGATGAGCTCCTTCAATGCAGCTGGAACAGCCTACTCGTGCCACGGAATCAACATGATTCCGTTCTACATTTATTACTCCATGTTTGGATTCCAACGAGTTGGCGATTCGATTTGGGCGGCGATGGATATGCGAGCCAAGGGCTTCTTGATCGGCGGAACGGCTGGTCGAACGACTCTCAATGGTGAAGGCCTTCAACATCAAGACGGGCACAGCCACTTGAACTCGATCGCATTCCCTACGGTTCGTTCTTACGAACCAGCCTTCGCTTATGAAACCGCTGTGATTGTTTTCGACGGTATGCGACGTCTATATCAAGAAGATGAAACCGCGATCTACTACATTACAGTAGGCAACGAAGACTACGAAATGCCAGCCATGCCTGAAGGAGTCGAAGACGGAATCATTCGCGGGATCTACAAACTCAAGAGCCAGGATTGCGAAGGAGCGAGAACTCGAGTCCAGTTGTTCGGAACGGGTGCGATTTTGAATTCTGCGCTCGCAGCTCAGCAAATTCTAGCAGACAAGTACAAAATCGCGTCGGATGTGTGGAGCGTAACTAGCTACACGCAACTTCGTCGCGACGCTCAAGACTGTGAACGTTGGAATATGCTTCACCCAGATCAATCACCTCGCCAAAGCTACATCGAGAAGACGTTGGCAGGCGTCCAAGGTCCGTTCATCGCCGCCAGCGATTATGTGCGAGCCGTCCCTGAGCAATTGATTCGTTACATTCCCGGTGACTATTTTGTGCTCGGTACTGATGGTTTGGGTCGGAGCGAATCGCGTGAGAACCTTCGTCGTCACTTCGAGGTCGATGCGGCGTCGGTAGTTATTGCAACTCTCTATCGCTTGTTGGCTGCCAGAGCTGTTGACGTTCAAGAAGTCAAACAAGCGATCCATGACTTGGGCTACAACCCTGATAAACCCAATCCATTGAACGTTTAGTGCTAGCTAATAAATCCCTCCGAATTCTTCAGTGATACTCGGTATGAATCCCAATCCACGGGCGATTTACCGAGTTGTCTCTGCGGGTTACGAGGCAGAGCCTCATGAGAAGATGATTCCAGGCTGAGCCTGGAACCAGTTACGATCGAATTCAAACCAAACCTACACGCGATAATATTTTTTGATATGGCTACAGAAATCAAACTCCCTTCCCTTGGCGATGGAATCGATTCAGCAGATGTACTGGAATTGTTTGTCAGCGAAGGCGATACGGTTACTAAAGATCAAGGCTTAATGGAGCTGGAGACGGACAAGGCAACCGTGACTGTTCCCTCGCCATTCGCGGGAAAGATCGTGAAGATTTTAGTAAAGGCTGGCCAAACGGTGGCTGTTGGTTCTGTTATCGGAGAAATGGAGACTGCCGGTGCTCCTGCGGCTACTGCTCCCAAAGCACCACCTCCGGTTGCGGCTCCTGCTGCACCGGCGCCTGCTGCACAACCAACTATTGCAACTCCAGTAGCTGCTGCCTCGCCACAGCCTCCGAAGGTCGTTGCTCCACCACCAATAGCGAAACCTGTCGTTGAACAACCTGTCGTTGAACAACCTTTGGCTCCTGTTGAAGTATCTGACGCAAGCGATGAAAATACAGACTATGAAGGAATCATTCCGGCTGGGCCTGCGATACGCAGGTTTGCTCGCGAAGTTGGGGTCAACCTTTCGAACGTTGTTGGAACGGGCGAGGGTGGGCGAATCACGCGAGATGATGTGTTAGCTGTAGTCCGACAAGGTCAACAAAACACAAAGATTGCGAGTACTCGAAGCGATGCGAGTACCGTTATGTCTGCTCCAACGCCAGTCGCCGGCAAAAGTGTTTCCACTAAGTCTTCAGGAACCCTTCCGGGGACAGAAGCACAAGACGACTATGGTCCCGTTCGCGTTGAACGGATGAGCAAGATTCGCAAGACGATTGCTGCTCAAATGCATCGCTCATGGACCAATGTCCCGCGTGTAACCAACTTTGACGACGCAGACGTTACCGACTTGGAAATTTTCCGCCAGTCGAGCAAAGACGATTACGCGGCTCGTGGAATTAAACTGACAACCATGCCATTTTTGATCAAGGCTGTCGCGACAGCTTTGAAGCACCATCCCTCGATGAATGCAACGGTAGATATGGAGAACGAGCAAATCATTTACAAAGACTATGTCAACATTGGCATCGCGGTCGATACGGATCGAGGTTTGGTCGTGCCGACACTCAAAAGCGTCGAAAGGATGTCGATTCCTGAGATTGCTCAAGGACTTGGAGATCTTTCTACGCGGGTTCGAAACAATGACTTTGGCGTAAATGATCTGCGTGGCGGGACGTTTACGATCAGCAACCTTGGTGCGATCGGTGGAACCTACTCGACGCCAATTGTAAATGTTCCTGAAGTCGCCATTTTACTTGTTGGTAGGACCCGAAGAATGCCGGTTGTAATGGACGACGATTCGATTAAACCTCGATCGATGATGCCACTCAGTCTCGCCTATGACCATCGCTTGGTTGACGGCGGGACTGCTGCAAGATTTTTGAATGACATTATCGGGTACTTGGAAGCGCCCAGTCGATTGCTTTTGGCGATCTAGCTTGATGCTGGTGTCGGAGCTAAACGCTAAATGAACTGGATTAACACAAAGCCCGTATGGCAGACATTCCCTTAAAAAACATTCGTAACTTTTGCATCAT
>Ga0105046_10019634_pt1 | contig 10245 bp, 8 predicted proteins | sample MAT03_FD_78385 | JGI IMG/M metagenome (GOLD analysis project Ga0105046, IMG submission 78385) | Freshwater microbial communities from Lake Fryxell liftoff mats and glacier meltwater in Antarctica - MAT-03 (megahit assembly) | ecosystem: Environmental > Aquatic > Freshwater > Ice > Liftoff... | reverse complement strand
TCAAAATTAATATTTTTGGGATTATCCACATTCCCTAGCACAGGTTCTTTTACCGATTCTTTCACCAAAATATAGTCATCCATTTTTGATCCTGCCTGCTCATCAGACTTCATCCGGATGTACGCTTGTCCAATACTTCGTTGTGCATCATCACTTTGCCAAATTCCTGTAATTGATACTTGGACAGTGTCATTATCAATACGAGTTACCTTCAATCTCTGTAACTCTACCTGATCAGGGATAATCTTCCTAATATCATTCAATACATTCGCCCTCAGTGGTCTCGAATTTATCGACAAATCTAATTTAGATGCCTGATCCTTAATATCAGACTGTATTTTTTCTTGTTCTTGGCGTTTCTTATATTCAGCCTCGATATTATTCCATTTACTTTTTTGAACAGCTAAAAGCCCATCAGATTCTGATTTCTGATAATAGACAAAGGCTGAATAGAGTAATGGTAATAATCCAAGTCCAATTGCACCTGCTATAATAAATTTCATCGGATCGCGCGCCTTGACGCGTTCCTCTGCTTGCAAATTTTGTATGAGGTTAATTTTTAAAGGCATATCACATTAACTCATGTAAAGTCCTTCGGAAGCAACTCCCACAGCTGCCCCCAAAAGAGAAAACTCGGTTTGAATTGATGATTGCAAAGCTGTTTTTAGCTTTTTAAGCGACACACCGACAAAGGGATTCCAAAGCTCGACAGGCAATTCAATTGTGTTAGCAAGTGATTCTCTTATGTAAATTGATCGTGCTATCCCGCCTGAAAGATCAATTTTCTTGATAACTCCACCTGTTTGCCCTTCAAAAAATGTGATTGATCCTTGAATGGCCCGGATCAAATCATTGATTGCCTCATCAATAATGGATTTTATTTCCTCATCAGGGTTTCTCTTCATGTTTTCAGCAGTAACAAAATCACAACCTTTAGCCTTAGAGATGGCATCTGTAATATTCTGACCTCCAAAATCTAACACACGAACAAACTCATAACTTCCCTTATTAATAAGAGTTATCGTCGAAAAAGCATTACCCAAATCAACCAAAAGATTCGAAGATTCTTGAAAATCTTGAAATTTCGCGAATTCAAAGCCGTTCATCAGTGACACCCCTGAAACTTGGACAAGTACTGGATCATACTTTAATTTTTTAAATGCTTGAAAGACCGCATCCACTTCTTTTTTAGAAGCACCTGCTATCAAGTACTTTGCTTGCTTTTTTTCTTCTGCAGGTGGAGTTGGTTGTCCCTCGCCTGCTGGCTTAACATCCAGATTCGGGAATTCGTAACAATCCAAATAATAATCCGAATAGTCCTGACTAAGATATTGTGTGCTATTTGCACGTAGTTGGGCACGTAAATTTTGTAATGGAATCTTGTTTATCTTTTGATATCTGATTACAGGGGCTTTTGAAGAAATCGAAACAAATACGTTTTTATGAGATTTTCCGAGTTTACTGATTAGCTTTTTAATAACAGGCATTATCTGGGTAGGATCTGTAAAATCAACGCCATTTGTTGGCTCTATCGAATAACTATAGAGAGCCAGAGAATCTTTATCTTTAGTCATAGCAACTGCTTTGGCTGAGTCTGAGCCAAAATCTATGCCAATATATGTGGAAAGGTTCTTAAGTTTCACAACGGTAAATTTTTACAGACTATTACAGAATTTATAATGCTTGGCAAATATTTTTTTTATGAATCTTTAAAATTCTGAATTTCATGTAAAAGCTCTTATAAACACATATATTTCAATAGTTAATAATGATATTTTGTTTTATTATTTTAGAAGGTTGTTTTTAATAATATTGAGACCTTCAATGGTTAATAAGTTATTTATAAATTTGATTTGAGGGATTTTCTTGGAGATTAAATGACTATAACCGCCAGTCGAGATAATGAAGGCTTTTTGCATATTCTTTTCCATGAGAATATTCCCAAGAATCTCATTAATCAATCCCCTGTAACCAATTACAGCGCCAATAGTCATAGCAGCAGTCGTGCTTTTCCCTATTATGGTCTTTGGTTCCTTAAGCGATATTTTGGGTAACAGGGCCGTTTTTTGATATAAATAATCTGTCATCGCAGCTAACCCCGGAGCAATAACACCACCGATATATTCTCTTTTCCCATTTATAATATCAAAGGTAACTGCTGTGCCAAAATCAATTACAATAGCAGGCGAACCGTATAGGCAAACAGCTCCTTCTGCATTTACAAGCCTATCAGCACCAATCGTTTGAGGTTTTGGATATTTAATACCGATGCTTAGTGGTGATTGAGCATTCACAAAATGTGTATTCGAAATTCCAATCTCTTTGAACGCTTCAAGAAATGCTTTATTTCTTTTTGGAACAACAGAGGCAATCACAGCAAAAATCACTAGTCGTTTTTTAAGAAAATGTCTCAAACTGATTAAAATATCCGAATCCGTGGGGAATTCTCTATGTCCATAGATTTTTTTTCCTATGGATAAGGCCACATGGGTATTTGTGTTCCCAATATCTATCAGAAGGCAGTATTCACTCGTATTTTTCATATTTATTCTTTTTCTAAAGTAATATCCCCTCCGCGAAGAGTTTTTATTGTACCATCATCCATTTGTATAACCAAAGCTCCCTCTTCATCGATGGCAATAGCCGTTCCCCTTACTTTTTCGTTACCAAATATTGCTGTTATCTTTTTCCCCAAAGTACTACAACGGTCAGACCATTCTTCGGCAATTGTGGAAAAACCCTTATTTTGCACCTCTCTATAGACATCATCGAGTGATGATAATACTTTTGCGGCTAATAAACTGCGCCCAAAAATTTCTCCAGTCGCAATTCTTAAGGACGTAACGATGGGCTGAATCTCATCCGGATAGTCCGATAATAGAGTATTTACATTGATACCGATTCCAAGCACAACATATTGAACATAATCAACTTCTGTCAACATTTCCGCTAATATTCCACAGAGCTTACGACCTTTAATCATTAAATCATTTGGATATTTTATCTCTATTTCCAATCCTGTTTCGTTCTCTATAGCTCTCATGATGGCTACTGCTGCCAATACAGTTAAACGAGTTACTTTGTCCGGACGCCAGCCGGGGCGAAGTAAGGTTGAAAACCATAATCCTGATTTGGCGGGAGAAACCCATTTTCTTCCCAAACGTCCTTTCCCCTGTTTCTGATTCTCAGCAAAAACCACCAATCCCTCAGCCACCCCATCTCTCGCAAATTGTTCCACAATCCTTTGGGTTGAGTCTGTTTCTTGAAAAACTAAAACTTCCCTCCCGATAATCCTTGTATTTAATTGCGCCTTAATATCTGCTGCGATCAAATTCGGGCTTTGTCCCAAAAGTTTATACCCCAAATTCGGAACCGCTTCTATCGGTAACCCCGCCGCCTTTAGCTCTTGTATATGAGACCAGATAGCAGTCCTTGATAATCCTAATTTACGGGCAATATCCTCTCCAGAAAAGTAATTATCGGGGTTTTCATAAAAAGACCGGAGTATTTCTACATCAATATTCGACATATCTACAATTCTGAATCAAATATTTTTCCATTACAAAACCTTATTTTGAGAGAATTCCCTGCTTGTGAAGTTACTGACACACTGTTATTTAGTTATTTAACTATGATTCAATCCTTTGTACTCGAAGGTGGGCGTATCGTTGAGGAAAATATGGATCTCGACGCATTGAGACTTGTACTCGCTGATAAAGGCCTACATGTTTGGATTGATCTGGAAAATCCTACTCCGGAAGAAGCCAAGCTTGTTCTCGAAGACATGTTCCACTTTCACCCCTTAGCAATAGAAGACTGTATTCAAGTCGGTAGCCTTCCAAAAATCGAGGATTATGACGATTACCTGTTTTTGGTTATGAATGCGGTTAATCCCAAATCAAAATACGCACTCAGCACCATTGAATTGAATATGTTTATAGGGAAAGAATTCCTGATTACCTATCATGTCGAGAGAATGAGAAGTATCAGCCTTGCGGTTGAAAGATGCCGCCAACAGGCTGCAGTCTTTGCAAAAGCTCCTGATCGCTTGACTCATGCGATTCTTGATTCAATGGTCGATAATTACGGCCAAGCACTTGATGAATTATCCCTACAAATACAGGATATTGAGGATAATGTTTTTTCTGAAGACTCCAAAAAGCTTATTGGTGATGTGCTCAGAATGAAACGAGAATTGGCCATACTCCACCAATTCATTGGTCCACAGCGCGATATTATGTTCCGATTAGCCCGAGGAGAATCGAAAATGATCCGACAATCATTACTTCCCTATTTTCGTGATGTTTACGATCATCTGGCGAAAATTGATGAGCAAATTCATGCTTATAAAGAAACACTCTTTCTCACACTGGATATTTATCTCAATAATGTCGCCAATAAAACAAATGATATTATTCGTGTTTTGACAATTCTCACAGCTGTTACCACCCCTATTATGATCGTAGGGACTTGGTATGGAATGAATTTCAAGCAAATGGAAGACCTTGAATTAGGACTACCATGGGGATACGAATATGCCTGGGCAATCACAATATTGGGAACCTTGGCTATCGTGCTCTGGTTTAAACATAAAAAATTCATCTAATTACTTCGTCTCTGGCAAATATAATGAAAGGGCTTTTTTTTGATAAACTGCGCGATAAGCTCGATAAAATCGATCCGAAAAGCTTTGAACCCTTCCTAAACAAGTTGATACGTGAAAAAGGTTTTCTCGAGACAGTTTTTAACGCCATCCAGGAGGGAATTATCGTCGCAGATTACAACCATAAGATAAAATATATTAATTTTGCCTCGCTTAAATTACTGGGGTTAAAGGAGGAGACGGCCGAAGGCATGGATTTGGCACGCGTGATACGGGGCGTCGATTGGAGCAAATTGCTCGAAGAAGGACAGGCCATCAGTCGGGATCTGGAAGTCTCCTACCCTGAACACCGCTTTCTAAACTCCTATATTGTTCCCTTGAATTCCCAAAAGGGGGAGAACTTCGGAACCGCAATCATTCTACGTGACATCACTGAAACCCGTAAAAAAACGGAAGAAGCCATCGAAACGGAAAAAATTAACGCGCTCATGCTTCTTTCTGCAAGCGTCGCACACGAACTCGGTAATCCTCTCAATTCCCTCGGCATCCATTTGCAATTAATGGAACGTGATATCAAAAGAATCCCTGACAAGGAGTCACGGAATTTGCGTGAAGGGTTGCAAATTTGCCGTGAAGAGATTAAGAGGCTGGATCATATCATATCCCAATTCCTCCAAGCAGTTCGCCCCACTGAGCCTGATCTGAAACCTGAAGATTTAAACACCATCGCCAAAGACACGCTTAAATTCCTGCTCCCGGAACTCGAAAACAGGGAAATCATACTGGAAACCTGCTATACAAAAAATTTGTCTCCGATTATGGCGGATAGGAACCAGCTTAAACAAGCTTTTTATAACATAGTACGGAATGCGCTCCAGGCCATGAAAAGTGGGGGAATTCTCCGTGTCATTACTGAAATGAATGATCAGTGGGCAACAATATCCTTTGCCGACAACGGTGGAGGAATCCCCCCAGAAGCCCTTGCTAATATATTCCAACCATTCTATACAACTAAAAAACAAGGAACAGGTCTGGGGCTTATGATTGTCAGGAGGATTATCCGGGAACACGGGGGTGAGATTGCCATCGAAAGCATATTAAATAAGGGAACAACGATTAAAATCATGTTCCCACTACAAAACCAACGTGTTAAGCTTCTGGAAATAGCACCTGAATAATTTTTTATGGAAGCAAATCCCGTCGTACTGATTGTTGATGATGAAAAACACACCCGTGACGGGCTGCGGCGCGCCCTAGAGGATAAATACGAGGTGTACATTGCTGACAGCATGGAGGCAGCCATGAATATACTCGCCGCAGAAAAGGTAGATATTCTCATTACTGATTTACGAATGCAAGAATCTGATACTGGCATGAAGTTACTCGAACGAGCTAAAACCCTCGATCCTGCACCCGTCTGCCTCATGATGACGGCTTACGGATCCGTGGATGTGGCTGTGGAGGCCATGAAACGGGGTGCTTATGATTATTTAACGAAACCAGTGGATTTAGACCGCCTTGAAATCCTCATCGCTCGGGCCTTAAAAGGAAGAAGTACCGAGGAAGAAGTCATTTCATTAAGGAAACAGGTTAATACCCGTTTTAGCTTTGATAAAATCTTAGGCTCTTCTCCCGTCATGAAAGAGGTGTTTGATATTGCTGAACAAGTCGCACCCACCCGTGCCACTGTTTTGATAGAAGGTGAGAGTGGAACAGGCAAAGAACTTTTTGCAAAAGCTATCCATCAACTCAGCACCCGTAAAAACTCCCCCTTCGTCGCTGTCCATTGCCAAGCACTACCAGCACAATTACTGGAAAGTGAACTTTTTGGCCACGAAAAAGGTGCCTTCACCGGGGCAATCGAAAAAAGAATCGGCCGTTTTGAGTATGCAAATAACGGAACGATATTCCTTGATGAAATCGGAGATATAGAGCCCCAAATCCAAGTAAAATTACTCAGAGTTATTCAGGAACGCAGCTTTGAAAGGCTCGGCAGCAATAAAACCGTCCAAGTGGATGTCCGTATTATTGCGGCCACAAATAGGAATTTAGAAAAAGAAGTGGCTGAAGGCAGGTTCCGCGAGGATCTTTATTACCGTCTGAATGTAATCAAGATGACTCTTCCCCCCTTGCGTGACCGTCTTTCTGACATTCCCATTCTTGCTCATTCATTCTTAAAGGAGTTTGCCCTAGAGAACGGCAAACAAATTTTCGAGATATCCCCGGAAGCTATGGACATCCTGCAAAATTATTCATGGCGAGGGAATGTCCGAGAATTGCGTTCTTCCATCGAAAGCGCAGTCGCAATGGCCCGTGGCGACAAACTCCTGGTAAAAGACTTCCCCCCTTCCATCCGAGAAAACAGGATGGAATCAAAAATCATTACTCATGGTTCCACAACAAACCCTGATATGACCATGGATGAAATCGAAAAACAGGCAATTATCAACGCTCTGAAACAAACGTCCGGCCACCGCACCAAAGCTGCCCAAAAGCTCGGCATCAGCCGCCGCACCCTCCACCGTAAACTTAAAGAATTTGGAATTGAGGAATAAATGTCACAAGTTCGCGTTGACTCAAAAGAGGAGAAGAAAGTTGCATAAATTGAGGCCGCATGTATGATGCTAAAAATTAGATGCTTGATAGAGCAATTCAGGTAAGCAACTCGATCAGCGCTTCCCCCACCTGGGAAAATCAAAACAAACAATAAATTGTACCGTCTCTCCCTCCGAATGCTATCTTATTATTTAGGAATATTGGCCTGTAAACGAAGATAACCTGACTTATAAAAATTCATGTCGATATTAAAGAATTATAGCTATAATCTAGTATATCAAATTACTTTAATAATTTTGCCTGCCCTAAGTATTCCTTATATTTCCAGAGTTATTGGAGCTCAAGGCATTGGTGTTTATGCATTTACAAATTCAATAATGCAATATTTTTTGATTTTTGCAAATTTAGGATTAAGCATTTATGCAAGTCGAGAAATTGCCTATATCAAAGAGGATATTTCAAAAAGAAGTAAATTATTTACAGAGATAATAATAATTCAATTTATAGCTACTTTTATTGTATTGTCTGCCTATTATTTATATGTATTTACCTTTTGCAAACTTTACGCAAATTTATATTTGATTCAATCAATATCGATACTAGCTGTGGCTTTTGATATTTCCTGGTTTTATATTGGAATTGAAGATTTTAAGAAAAATGTGATAAGAAACATAGTTGTTAAAATTGCGGCTTTTATTTTATTATTTCTAATAATTAAAACTTCAGATGATTTATGGAAATATATTCTTCTTACAGTAGTGTCAATGTTTTTTGGGCAGATTTATATGTGGTTTGGCATAGGAAAATTTGTTCAAAAAATGCAACTAAAAGAATTAAATATAATACAACATATAAATAAAACAAAATTCTTTTTTCTTATTCTTATAATAAGCGTTATTGGTGTAAACTTAAATAAAATATTAATAGGGTTATTTGTAAATACTACGGAATTAGGGAAATATGATATGGCTTATAAACTTATTATAATGGCATTAGTATTGATTACTTCTTTAGGTACTGTTATGTCCCCAAGGATTTCTACTGCTTATATAAGAGAAGATTTTAATGGTATTAAGAAATACCTGAGACTATCCATCCAATTTACTCTTTTTTTAAGTTTTTTTGCTATGACTTTGTTAATTGTCATTTCAGGTAATTTTGTTGAATGGTTTTTTGGAAATCAATTTAAAGGGACAGCCTTATATCTGATATTACTGAGTCCGATGATGTTATTGAATTCTTTAAGTAATTTATTAGCATGTCAATTTATGATTCCTTCAGGTAACGAAAAAAAATATTTTATTTCCATAGTGTTTGGTAGCGTTATTGGAATTCTATCAAGTATTGTTCTTATTCCAAAATTTTCAGTGATTGGAGCATGTATATCCGTATTAATTGGAGAAAGCTCAGTACTTATAGCCCATATTATTCAAGTGCGAAATCATACAGTATTGAATAATATTATTGGCAAATGGTGGCAATTTGTTTTCGCATCATTACCAGTAATTTTATTTTCATATTTCTTGAAAGAGTTTGTTTCTAATCCAATATTACTCACATTTAGCCAATCAATTACTGGAATTATTTCTTATGTAGGTATTCTTTATATGATGAAGAATGAATTCATACTTCATCTTATAAATAAATTTAAGTTGATTTTAAATCCGTAAATTTAAATAAATAGAATATCTAGATATTTTCAATAAAACATCATCTGAAAAACCATATATAATATGTCTAAAATTACAGTTATATTATTTACTTATAATAGAACTTATTATCTAAAATTAGCAATTGAATCTATTGTAAATCAAACCTACAAAGATTACGAACTTTATATCATGGATAATGGCTCTTCACCAGATACTTTTGAAATAATCAAACCCTATCTTTGTGAAAAAATTAAATACCACAGAAATCCTGTCAACAGCAGAAATTATGTAAATGAAGCTTTTACAAAAGGTGAAGGTGAATATCTCCTTATAACCCATGATGATGATATAATGATGTCGAATATGCTAGAAAAAGAAGTAGAAATACTGGAAAATAATCAAAATTGTGTAATGGTAGGCTGTAATGTAGCACTTATTGACGAAAATGGCATAGTATTCAAGAAAAGAATGAATAGAAATCAAACTGATCATATATTTAAAAGATTAGATTATATAAAATCATTTTTAAAACGTGAGAATATCTCATTATTTTGCCCGACTATTATGCTTAGACGAGATTTTTTTATTAAAAATAATTTTCAATTTAATATGACTGCAGGTCCTTCAATGGATAATTATTTATGGTTCGAAGTAAATTTACAATCAGTAGATATTAGCATAATATCAGAACCATTATATTTTTATAGAGTTCATAATTTGCAGGATTCAAATGTAAATAATTTCATTAAAGAACTAATTATGTTTGAAAAAACAATTGAATTATTGAAGCATAATTTAGGTTTAGAGAAAGAAAATCAATTAATTGAACAAATTATAGCGAAGATTGCCCTTAATAATGCCTATGCTTTTAAATATGGAAAAATTACAAAAGATGAATTGAAAAAGAATTTAGAAAAATGTAAAAACTATATGATTGAATGGCAAATAAAATCATTTAAAATTAATATTATTTTATTTTTAAGTTTTAATCTATCAGTAATTTTTGTTTTTCTGCACAAAGTATTTGGGAAGCTCTTGGCATTAAAGTGGTTCCTGAAATTTTGGCTAAAGGTGAGGTGAGAAATATTAAAACTTCTCACAAAAAATCAGCTAATCCAAAAGTATTTTTTTCTTAAATTATGAATATATGTAGAAATATAATTTATCATTTTGATGATTTTTTCAAATTTATGATATTTTGCCTGCTTTTTGTATAGTTCAAAAAGAAAATCAGGAGCATGTTCTATATATAATGGTTGGTGCCTTCTGAATATTTTTTTATAGTTATTCTTTATAACATCATCATTCATTTTTGAGACCATTGATCCTCTGTATTTTCGGTAAAAGAATAGAATCTCATCAACTCGAACAATCTTTATGTTTAACTTAATTAATGATAACCAAAAATCATAATCCTCCATTCCCTCATTCATT
>Ga0105046_10019629_pt1 | contig 10246 bp, 8 predicted proteins | sample MAT03_FD_78385 | JGI IMG/M metagenome (GOLD analysis project Ga0105046, IMG submission 78385) | Freshwater microbial communities from Lake Fryxell liftoff mats and glacier meltwater in Antarctica - MAT-03 (megahit assembly) | ecosystem: Environmental > Aquatic > Freshwater > Ice > Liftoff... | reverse complement strand
GGAACTCAAACCGCGCTTGAACGTGATTGGCATCGTCGCTGCGGTTGAAAATATGCCCGACGGCCACGCCTATCGGCCTGGCGATGTTTTAACTTCGATGTCCGGTCTGACCATTGAGGTGCTTAATACCGATGCCGAGGGTCGTTTGATTCTGTGCGACGCGCTGACTTACGCACAGCGTTTTAATCCGCAAGCCTTGATCGATATCGCCACGCTCACCGGCGCGTGTGTGGTAGCGCTCGGCAAGGTTCCGAGCGGCTTAATGAGCAAAGACGATGCGCTAGCGACTGACCTCCTGAAAGCGGGCGATGAAGCTTTGGATCGCGCGTGGCGCTTGCCGCTGTGGGACGATTACACGCCGCTGATCGACTCGCCGTACGCGGATGTCGCCAACATTGGCGGCAAGTACGCAGGCGCAATCACGGCGGGCCTATTTTTGGCAAAGTTCACCGAGAACCAACGCTGGGCGCACTTGGATATTGCAGGAACCGCTTGGGAAGACCGCGGCAAGGGCGGCGCTACGGGGCGACCGGTCGGGCTGTTGACACAGTACTTGATCGACCGTGCGGGTTGATTTCTACACCGTCGGCGAGCGCTTTCTCGGGCGCCCGCTAGTCTTGGTCGGCAAGCTGTGTGAAAAGGCACGCATAGCGGGCTTTGAGGTGCAAATCTTGTGTGCTGACGCAAACCAGCTGCGTGCCCTGGATCACGCGCTTTGGGAGCTCGATGGCAACGCCTTTCTACCGCATGCAGTTGAAAGCGACGACGACGCTCGCTATGCGCCGATACGGCTGTGTTTGGGACGCGAGGCGCTTGATTCGGACGCGCGCTACGTGATCAACCTCACCGTGGCGCCCGAGCCGTTGCCCAGCGGCGCCTATCGGCTCGCTGAAGTGGTTTTTTCCGATGAGCTAAGCAAGCTAAACGGCCGCGCGCGCTTTCGTTGCTATCGCGCGGCGGGGCTCGATCCGCAACATCACGTGCTGTAGCGATTTGTCGCGAAGTTAGAAACCAGCGGCTCCTACGTGCGAGAGCCGCTGTGCTGCAAACCTAATCGCTATTTAGCAGCCGCCCGCGCCATCATGGCGCCGCTGATCATGCTGACCATGCGGTTGCGCCAATAGGGGAACGGCGCGATCAGTACTTTGCCGGTTCCTTCAAAGGTTGATACCAACCCTTCGCCGGAGGTCAATGAGCCCAGTAAGGACTTGGTGGCGCGCTCAACTTTGTAGTTCAAGTTACCGTTGCGAGCCACTACAAAATCGCCGTCCACCGCCAATTTTTCGTTGTTTAGCGTCATTTCGTGGACGTCACCCTGCGCACTGACTACTACGCGACCCTGGCCTTTTACTTTGGTCTGAAAATTCATAAAGCCCTGCCCGCTGAGCAAGCTGGTCATCGTCTTATCGCGATGCACTTCAATTTCAACGCTTGAGTCCGACGCAAAGTACGCGCCGCGCTCGAGAATCCATTCCTGCCCGGCAAGGTCGAACACGTGAAAGTTATTGAAGCTGGGTTCCAGATAAAGCTCGCCGGTGCCCTTATAAGTGGGCCGAAAAACCGTTTCGCCCGAAGCCATCGCCTTAAATAAACCACCCAAGCTCGGCGCTTTTGATTCCATCGTGATGCCGCCACGCATGAAATACATGGCACCCGCTTCAGTGCGAACCGTTTCATCGGCCAAGGTGACCTTGACCATACGCAACCCTTCTTTTTCGGTTACTTCGAACTTTGCCATACCAGAACACCTATGATGATTTTGGGAGCCTAGTGTAAAAGTTCAATGCGGTTTTGTGTACGTGATCTAGGTGCGTGCATCAAGACGATCGACATGACCGGGCCAGGCCAAGGTGAGCTCGTCTGCGGTGATCAAGGTCAGCTTGCCTGCAATCGCTGTCGCAACGATCAACCGATCGGCGACACAATGTCGCCAAGAATTTCAATATCGGCACTGTGACAGCCAAAAAACAGCTTCCGCTTCTCGTTCGCCGGCAGCAAGTGGGCGACCGGTTTGCCGCGCTTGGTGATGGTGATGCCCTGCCCGCTTGCGTTGATTTCGTCGAGCAGCTTGAGGCAGGTCGCTTTAAATTCGCTGGCTGGAATGGTGCGTGCGTTCATGAGATTTTCTCGTGACCATGAACGTGACTGTAACAGCCCAAGGCTCGGTCGCGGCCTTGGGCGCACAAAGATCGCTACTAAACGACCGGCTCCTCAATCAGTGCGGCTTCCACTTTCAACTCGATCTTGCCGTCGCGTACGCTCACGCGCACTGAGCCGCCGTTTTGCGACAGCGCGCCGAACAAAATTTCGTCGGCGAGTGGGCGTTTGATGTGATCTTGAATGATGCGCGCCATTGGTCGGGCGCCCATTTGCGGATCAAAGCCATTCTCGGCCAGCCATTTACGCGCGGGTTCTTCCACTTCGAGCGAGACCTTCTTGTCGAGCAGCAGCGCTTCAAGTTCAATCACAAACTTATCGACCACGCGCAGCACGATGCTCAGATCCAGCGCCTGGAATTGAATGATCGCGTCGATGCGATTGCGGAACTCCGGCGAGAACATCTTGCGAATCGCCTCCATTGCATCGGTCTGATGGCTTTGCTCGACAAAGCCCATCGTGCGGCGCGATGCAAGTGCCGCACCCGCGTTGGTGGTCATCACCAAAATCACGTTGCGGAATGACGCTTCGCGACCATTGGTATCCGTTAAACGACCGTGATCCATCACTTGCAGCAGCAGGTTAAACACGTCCGGATGGGCTTTTTCAACTTCATCAAGCAGCAGCACCGCGTGCGGATGTTTGGTCACCGCCTCAGTCAGCAAGCCGCCCTGATCAAAGCCAACGTAGCCCGGCGGCGCGCCCACTAAACGGCTGACCGTGTGCGGCTCCATGTACTCAGACATATCAAAGCGAATCAGCTGAATGCCTAACTGCTGTGCGAGCTGTTTGGTAACTTCGGTCTTGCCCACGCCAGTCGGACCGGCGAGCAGGAACGAGCCAATGGGCTTGGTTGGATCGCCCAGTCCTGAACGCGCCATTTTGATTGCGCTGGTCAGCGAGTCGATCGCCGCTTCTTGCCCAAACACGACCATTTTCAGGTTGCGATCGAGATGCCTGAGCACGTCGCGATCGGATACCGAGACCTGCTTCGGCGGAATGCGCGCCATTTTGGCGATCACGATCTCGATCTCTTCAGCGCCTAGCTCGCTCTTGCGGTCATCGGCGGCCATCAAGCGCTGCCGTGCACCGGCCTCGTCGATCACATCGATGGCTTTATCCGGCAAGAATCGATCATTGATGTGTTTCGCCGACAGCTGCGCGGCTGCTTCGATGGCGGCGTTGGTGTAGGTCACCTGATGGAACTCTTCAAAGCGCGGCTTGAGGCCTTTGAGGATTTCGATGGTCTCAGCGATCGTTGGTTCGACCACGTCGATTTTCTGGAAGCGCCGCGCAAGCGCGCGGTCTTTCTCAAAAATGCCGCGAAATTCTTGAAACGTCGTTGAGCCGATGCAGCGCAAGTCTCCAGAACTCAACACCGGTTTGATCAAGTTCGAGGCGTCCATCGTGCCGCCGGAGGCTGAACCCGCACCAATGATGGTGTGAATTTCATCGATAAACAAAATCGACTTGGGCTCGCGCTTAAGCGCTGTAATCACCGCTTTGAGGCGCTTTTCGAAGTCGCCCCGGTATTTGGTGCCAGCGACCAATGAGCCCAAATCCAGCGAATAAATCGTTGCGTCTTTGAGCACGTCAGGCACTTCGCCTTCGACGATGCGCTTGGCCAAACCTTCAGCAATCGCGGTCTTACCAACGCCCGCTTCGCCAACATACAGCGGATTGTTTTTGCGACGGCGACACAATACCTGGATGGTGCGCTCGATCTCGTTCTCACGCCCGATCAGCGGATCAATTTTTCCCTGGCGCGCCAGATCATTGAGGTTGGCCGCAAATTGAACCAGCGGATTGCCCTTTGCGTCATTGTCTTGATCGGCGTCCTGGTTTTTCTGCTCGTTTTCCTGCGCGGGCTGCGAGCCATTTTTGGTGATCCCGTGCGAGATGTAGTTGACCGCATCCAGCCGATCAATATCTTGCTTGTTAAGCAAGTACACCGCGTGCGAATCTTTTTCGCCAAAGATCGCGACCAGCACATTTGCGCCGGTAACTTCTTGCTTGCCGGAGCTTTGCACGTGATACACCGCGCGCTGCAGCACGCGCTGGAAACCAAGCGTCGGCTGGGTGTCGCGCTCGTCGTGCGGCGGCAGGACCGGCACGGTCTCCTCGATCACCGAACGTAGGTCATCGCTGAGCTTTTTGATATCTGCCCCGCAGGCGCGCAATACCGCCGCTGCAGATGGGTTCTCGATCAGGGCTAGGCCGAGATGCTCGACGGTCATGAACTCATGCCGGCGCGCGCGCGCTTCCTTGTACGCTTGAGAAATGGTTTGTTCGAGGTCTTTGCTAAACATGAATATTCCTCAAGGTGCGGCAATGCATCAGTTGCAAATTCCGTCTGGGATAAGACTTTTCAAGCTTCTTCCATGGCACATAACAGCGGATGGTGGTGTGTCTTAGAAAATTCGTTCACCTGGAACACCTTGGTCTCCGCCATATCGTAGGTGTAAACCCCGCAAATACCGCGTCCTCGGGTGTGAACATGCAGCATGATCTGCGTGGCTCTCTCGCGTCCCATCGAAAAAAACGTCTCAAGTACCTGTACGACAAATTCCATTGGCGTGTAGTCGTCGTTGACCAAATAGACTTTGTAAAGCGGCGGCTTTTTCAGCTCCGGGCGCGCTTCCTGGACAGCCAGGCCGTGTTCTAGTTCATCGCGGCGATCAGTACTCATTTACGCGTGCAGTTTTCCAGCTAACCGATACGCAACAGACGCGTCGAGTATAGCCACAGGGTTATTTAAAAGTGTCGACTGATATCGGGCGCTCGAGCGCGATTGCAAGATGCAGAAAAGCAGGTAAAAAGATTCACTCATCTAAATAACCTCAAGCCCACCCACGTAACTGCGCAGCACCGCCGGCACCTCAATACGGCCGTCGGCGCGCTGATAGTTTTCCATCACCGCAATCAGCGTGCGCCCGACCGCCAGACCCGAACCGTTGAGCGTATGGACCAGTTCCGGTTTGCCAGTTTCAGGATTGCGCCAGCGCGCCTGCATGCGACGCGCCTGAAACGCCTCAAAATTACTGCACGAAGAAATTTCGCGATAGGCATTTTGACCCGGCAGCCACACTTCTAGATCGTAGCTTTTAGCTGCTGAAAAACCCATATCTGCCCCACACAGCGCCATTACGCGATAGGGCAGCTTGAGCGCTTGCAGCACCGCTTCGGCGTGCGCAGTCAACTCCTCGAGTGCAGCTGTAGAGTCGCTGGGCTTAACGATCTTGACCAGCTCGATCTTCTCAAACTGGTGCTGGCGGATCATGCCGCGCGTATCGCGGCCGTAGGCACCCGCTTCCGATCGAAAGCACAGCGTGTGCGCGGTCAGGTTCATCGGCAACTGGTCGGCATCTAGGATGCAGTCACGGACCAGGTTGGTCAGCGGTACCTCAGCGGTTGGAATCAAATAGCGCTTCGGGTCATCGATCGTGGCGAATAAATCGGCTTCAAACTTGGGCAGCTGCCCGGTGCCTCGCATCGATTCAGCGTTGACCAATACCGGCACATTGATCTCGGTGTAGCCATGTTTAAGCGTGTGCAAATCCAGCATAAACTGACCGAGCGCGCGATGCAGGCGCGCCAAACTGCCGCGCAACACTGTGAATCTCGCGCCGGCTACCTTAACGCCCGCGTCGAAGTCCATCGCGTTGTCTCGCTCGCCTAAAGCGATGTGGTCAAGCGCTGGGAAGTCAAAACTTTTGGGTTCGCCCACTGTGCGCACCAGCACGTTGTCTTGCTCGCTCGAGCCCTGTGCAACTGACGCTTGTGGCAAATTGGGCAGTGCTGACAGCAGCGCGTCCAGGTCGAGCTGCACGCTGGCGAGTTCCACTTCGCGGGTGCCGAGTTCAAGTGCGATGGCTTGCACCTGCGCCATAAGCTCGCTGGCATCTTGGCCCTGCTGTTTAGCGATGCCGATGGCTTTGCTTTGCGTATTGCGCTGGTTTTGCAGCTCCTGGGTGCGGATCTGGTTGCCTTTGCGGCGCTCTTCTAAAGCGCTGTAGGCGTCCACCGGAAACTCGAAGCCGCGCGCTCTCAAGCGCTCGCACACGTGGGTTAGCTGGGTACGCAATAGGGTTGGGTCAAGCATGAATACACATCATTCTGCGGAGTTAAGTGACTCGATTGTCGCCAAATCAGCGCTGGCGCGCACGCGCCAGTTGAGCTTTGCAGCGCGTGACTGCGATAATCATCTCTCAATCGCGATAGAAAGATGAATCTCACCACTGCAGCCAATCTCTTCCGCACACTATCGGAGCCAACGCGCTTCCGTTTGCTGTGCCTGCTCGAAAAAGACGAGCTGACCGTTGCTGAGCTGGCGCAAATCACCCAGCTCGCGCAGCCGCGCGTGTCCACCCATTTGGCGTCGTTGAAGAAAGCCGATCTGGTGATCGACCGCCGCGCCGGTAGCTCGAGCTTTTATCGGCTCAACGATGAGGCGGGCGATCTGAACTGGCGCACCGTTTGGAATGTGCTGCTGAAATCGGCCGACGACAGCCTGCTCGACGCCGACGCTGAGCGCCTGCCGCACGTTTTAAGCGCGCGCGCGGCCGGGAATTCGTGGGCCGATCAAGTGGCCGGCGATATGGAGCGCCATTATTCACCCGGGCGCACTTGGGAAAGTTTCTTTCGATCATTGGTTACTTTGATGGAGCTAGGTGACGTGCTTGATCTGGCATCGGGCGACGGCGTGCTGGCGCAGATGCTGGCGCCGGTTTCCAAATCGGTGACCTGTGTGGATTTAAGCGAGCGCGTGGTGACCGCCGGCCGCGCACGCTTGGATCACGCCGCCAACGTGCGCTTTGAACGCGGCGATATGCAAGATCTGCCGTTTGCCAATGATCGCTTTGACCAGGCGCTTTTGATGAATGCGCTGACTTACGCTGCGCATCCGGACAAAGTGTTTCGCGAAGTTGCGCGCGTGCTCAAACCGAAAGGCGTGCTGCTAGTGAGCACTTTGCGCCGACACTCGCACGCCGCACAAGTTGAAACCTACGGACACCGCAACTTAGGATTTGAGATCGAAGAACTCAGTGATCTCGCGCGCGGCGCCGGTTTGTGCATTCGGCACGCTGAAGTGATTGCCAAAGAAAAGCGCTCGCCCCACTTTGAAATTATCGCGCTCAGCGCGTTTAAGCCCGAGGAAACCCATGTCAAACCCAAGCCTGTCAAAACCGCTGCCGTTTAAAGATCCGGCGCGCGCCAACGCGCTGCTCAATGCGCTAGCCGAGCGCATCCTGGTGATGGACGGCGCTTGGGGATCGATGATCCAAAGCTATCACTTAGACGAAGACGGCTACCGCGGCGAGCGCTTCGCATGCGCCTGCCACGACCTCAAAGGCAACAACGATTTGCTGGTGCTCACGCAGCCCAAAATCATCCGCGACATCGCGCGCGCGTACTTTGATGCGGGCGCGGATATGATCGAAACCAATACCTTCAATGCGACCACCATCGCGCAAGCCGACTATCACCTAGAAGCTGAGGTCGATGCGCTGAACTTGGCCGGCGCACGGCTGTGTCGCGAAGTAGCCGATGAATACACCTTGAAGAATCCGGCCAAACCGCGCTTTGTGATCGGCGTGCTGGGACCGACCAACCGCACCGCTTCGATCTCACCGGATGTGAACAACCCAGGCTTTCGCAATACCTCCTTTGACGAGCTCAAAGTGGCTTACACCCAAGCCGCCAGCGCATTAATCGAGGGCGGCGCGGATGTGCTGATGGTCGAAACGGTATTTGATACGTTGAACTGCAAGGCTGCGCTGTACGCACTCAACGAGCTATTCGACGAGCGCGGTTGGCGCGTGCCATTAATGGTTTCTGGCACCATCACCGACGCCTCCGGGCGCACGCTGTCAGGCCAAACCGCCGAGGCTTTTTATTACTCCGTACAGCACGCCGAACTGCTGTCCGTTGGTTTTAACTGCGCACTGGGCGCAGGCGAGCTGCGCCCGTACGTGGAGGAATTAAGCAAGCGCGCCGGCTGCTTGATTTCAACCCATCCGAATGCCGGTTTGCCGAATGCTTTTGGCGAATACGATGAGACCCCCGAGCAAATGGCTAGGGTTATTCGCGAGTTCGCCGAAGCCGGTTGGCTCAACATTGTTGGCGGCTGCTGCGGCACCACGCCCGCGCACATTAAAGCCATCGCGGAGGCCGTGCGCGATCAGCGCCCACGCCAGCTGCCCACGATGCCCGTGTGGCTTGAGGCGGCTTAAACCATGCGTCTTTCTGGCCTAGAAGGCTTAATCCTCACAAGTGATAGTTTTTTCATCAATATTGGTGAGCGCACCAACGTTACCGGTTCGGCGGTATTTAAGCGCCTGATCAAAGACGGCGATTTTGAGAAGGCCGTAGACGTGGCGCGTCAGCAAGTAGCCGCTGGCGCGCAGATGATCGATGTGAACATGGACGAAGGCTTGCTGGATGCCGAAGCGTGCATGGTCACGTACCTGAACCTGATCGCCGCCGAGCCGGACATCGCGCGCGTGCCGGTGATGGTCGATTCATCGAAATGGAGCGTGATCGAAGCCGGCTTGAAGTGCTTGCAAGGCAAAGGAGTGGTCAATTCAATCTCGATGAAAGAAGGCGTTGAGCCCTTCCTTGAGCAAGCGCGCAAATGCAAACGCTACGGCGCAGCCGTGGTGGTGATGGCCTTCGATGAGGTGGGTCAAGCCGATACTTATGAGCGCAAAATCGAAATTTGTACGCGCGCGTACCGACTGCTGGTCGATGAAGTGCGTTTTGATCCAGAAGACATCATCTTCGACCCGAACATCTTCGCGATCGCCACGGGGATTGAAGAACACAACAACTACGCAGTGGATTTCATCAATGCCACGCGCGAAATTAAACGCACCCTGCCGGGCGCTAAAGTCTCCGGCGGCGTGTCCAACGTGAGCTTTTCGTTTCGCGGCAATAACCCGATGCGCGAGGCCATCCATTCAGTATTTCTGTATCACGCGATCAAAGCGGGCATGGACATGGGCATCGTCAACGCCGGCCAACTGGGCGTTTACGACGACATTCCGGCTGACTTGCGCGAGCGAGTTGAGGACGTCGTGCTGAATCGGCGCAGTGACTCCACCGAGCGTCTGCTTGAGGTGGCAAACACGTTCAAAGCGCGCGCTGAAGATGAATCCGACAAGTTGAAATGGCGCGAGTTGCCGGTATTTGAGCGCCTCAAGCACGCCCTCGTGCACGGCATCGATGAGTTTGTCGTCGGCGATACCGAAGCCGCGCGCGCGCAGTGCGCCAGGCCGCTGGATGTGATCGAAGGGCCGCTGATGGACGGCATGAACTTCGTCGGTGACCTGTTTGGCGCCGGCAAAATGTTCTTGCCGCAGGTCGTAAAATCGGCGCGCGTCATGAAAAAGGCGGTCGCCTATCTCGAACCGTATTTCGAGGAAGAAAAACGCCTCAGCGGCGGCGTGCGAACCAACAACGGCAAAATCTTGATGGCAACCGTCAAAGGCGATGTCCACGACATCGGCAAGAACATCGTCGGCGTGGTGTTGCGCTGCAATAACTTTGAAGTTATCGATCTTGGGGTGATGGTCTCCGCGCAGAAAATCCTGGACGCTGCGCGCGCTGAAAATGTCGATCTGATCGGTTTGTCCGGTTTGATCACGCCCTCTCTTGAGGAAATGAGCCACCTCGCCAAAGAAATGCAGCGCCAGGCTTTTACGATGCCGCTGATGATTGGCGGCGCGACCACGTCTAGAGCGCACACCGCGCTCAAGATTGAACCGCACTACGCGGAGCCGACCGTGTGGGTCAAAGACGCATCGCGCGCGGTTGGCGTGGCGCAAAGCTTGATTTCGAAAGACCTTAAAGCCCCGTTTGTTGAAAAACTGCGCGCCGAATATACGGAGCTGCGCCTGCGCCACGCCAACAAAGGCCCCGCGCATCGCACCGTCGCCATTGAGGATGCGCGCGCGCGCAAGTTTGTGATCGACCCCGACTACCAGCCGCCCGCGCCGCGCCAGCCGGGCTTACACGTGTTTGCTGATTACGATCTCGCTGAGCTGCGTCGATACATCGACTGGACGCCGTTCTTCTTCACCTGGGAACT
>Ga0105046_10019627_pt1 | contig 10248 bp, 14 predicted proteins | sample MAT03_FD_78385 | JGI IMG/M metagenome (GOLD analysis project Ga0105046, IMG submission 78385) | Freshwater microbial communities from Lake Fryxell liftoff mats and glacier meltwater in Antarctica - MAT-03 (megahit assembly) | ecosystem: Environmental > Aquatic > Freshwater > Ice > Liftoff... | reverse complement strand
TGTCTAAAGACACCAACGGCGTGAAGTTTGTTCCGTTACCTTCTCCGTACGTCATCTGTGTGCCGTCCCAAAACGCGTTGTTGTACCCGCTTCTGTAGTGAACGCCCGACGTCATGACGGGTGTCGTTCCGTCGGCGCTCATCATTGGGGCTGGCCCCCAGTTGCCGTTGATGCCATCGCGCCCGTGGACGTCTTTGAAATAGCGCAGGGTAGAAACAGCGCCGAACTGTGCGTCTACGCCTGCCCGCTGAACCGCGCTTTCCCAAACATCGTCGGCGTCTGTGAAGCGTGCTTTTGTGCTTGTTCCGTTGTTGTAGTTAAATGTGCCGGCCTTGGTCACGACGTCTTCTAGATAGAAAAGTCCGCCCGGTGCTGCGTAAGTCGTAAGCGGGACGTTGCCGCTGTACAGCGATTCGCCCATGCCCGTTTGCAGGTTGTTGTAGTTCCACACAATGGCGCCATCGTTTGCGTCAACGAAGACCACCCGCATGGCGGTGTTCTCCGAACCGTCGAGAATCTTCAGGCTTACCTTCCACGCAAGATGATCTGTTCTGTTGTGGCGAAGGACGAAGAGTTCCGCCTTTGGGGCCGCCGTCACACAGTGGGGGCAGGGCAACGATGCCCGCGCAATCGCGATCGCCTCGTTTGCGCCCACTTGGGGATCGGTGGTTTGCACCGTGATCTAGCGAAGGGCGCTATCCGAGAACGCGGCCACTTGGTTTGAGACGCCATCAACGTGAACGATGGTTTCTGCCCCGAACACGGGCACGCCTCGGTGCAATTGTCTCATGCGCACATGGTTGCGACGGCGGCCGCGGTTCACAGCCCCCGTTTGAAAGTCCTGCGGGCGTGGCAGGCCTAAGCGCGGTCCAGCGGTCGCCAGGTACTGCTCGGCCACCAGTTGAGGCGTCACGGTGGGGGAAGGCGTTGAAAGTTGGTCTTGCGATTCCTGGTTTGACTCGCCGGTCTGACACGCGAATGTCCATATCGAGGCAACAACGGCCATGGCAACGACATATGACTGCTGGAAACCACACACTTCAAATTGGGGCATATTTTTGGACCTTCGTTTGCTAAACGCAGGGTTATCGGCGTGCATTCACCAAACGTTGCGTCTTTTCTCCGGAAATCGAACCCCAGACGACCCCGGCATCGTTAAGCCACCCTGCGTGGGTCGATGCGCTATGCAGCCAGTCGCATCGGCGCGTTTGCTGCGAAGACGCAGCTTCTCTTCGGTGGCTCGATACGAAGCTAAGATCGCTGTTGCGCAGGCCTGGTCGGCGTGTGCGGCAACGAATTGACGGCAGTGCCGGCTGCCGCGGCGCCAGCGGGCATGTCGTAAACACACTCGAGAACGCCGCCTTGCCTCTACCTCAGCTGCGCACCCTGGCGCTCTCGATGGTGGCCATCGCGGTAGCCTTGGTGGTGGCCAAAAAGGAGGTGATTATGTGCATGTCGGGCACCCTTGTGCGCGCCAGCGCCGGCACCTTCAAAGCACCACCATCCTGGAGATCGACCCCGGACACCAGCCCACCGGCCGCACAGTGGTGCTGCCCAACAGCGTGTTCCTCTCTGCCAAGGTTTTCAACGAAACCCTTCACGACGATCTCGTCGTGCATGTGGTAACAGCAGGGCCGTAGGCACTTCTGCCCCGCACCAGGGGCGTTAGCGAATGCGGACGGTTGTGGAAGGCGCTTCGTCCTCGAAGCTCGCGAAGGTTTTGACCATTGGCACCTCGTGCACGTAGTGGCACGTTTCACGCATCTGGTTTTCCTGCATCACCGACTCAATCTGCTGACAGAGCGCTTGGGCGTTGCGCGGTCGCATGATGAGACTGATGCACCCGAACTCCCGATTGATGCGCAGGCCACCGCGGGTTTGGGCGGCGTCGCGTTCAGTTAACCGCCAGTTACAGACGCTGGCCCCCGCCACCCCCTGATCGAGCAGGAATCGCAGGAGAGTTTCCACATCTTTTCTCTGCGCCACGATGTTGAGCTGTTCTAGATTGCGGCTCAAACCCCGGGCGCTGGCCGCGAATTCGCGGACTTTTGGATCGTGCACGCGGAGCTGTTTGGCGCGCCAATCCGTGCTGCCGTGCAGTTCGTCTATGGCACGGACCATCTGCTGAATGCTGGCAGAGTGCTTGTGAGCCTGAAACACGCTGGCCAGATTCGTCAAGCCTTTGCCGATCGGGATCTGGTAAATGATGCCTCGTCCGGGCTGGCTGACCCTTCCCGCGAGCGCCATAGCCTCGAAAACCGCATCGCGATCGTATTCGTCCACCACCACGGTGATAAGTTCCTTTTCGTGGCTCTTGGTGATGCGCAGCAGACCCAACCGATCACGAAGGCCGTATCCGCGTATGAAGGTGATGGTGGCGCCTTGAGCGCCTGCTTTGATCGCAGCGCGCGCGATGGGTTCGGCGGCATCGCGATCCGTGACATGCACGAGGCAGATCAGTCCTGTTTTGAATCTGATGTCGAAGGCGACCGATTCGAATGTGTAGTGACCCGGCTGCCACAGGGGGAAGTCATCAGAGCAAACCAAGCGCGGGCAAGGGATGGCGAAGATGGAGCCGGCGCCGAATAATCGCAGCTTGCCCACCATAACGATCTGCACCATCAAGGCATTGGCTTCGTCGGTTGGCACCAGGAAGTGCAAGATCTCCTGCTCGGGTGAGATGGCCGGCATCAGAGATTTCCACCAGCTTTCTTGTATGACCGTGCCGCGTGCGTTCAGGGTCATGGCTTGCGCCGCACCTGCGGCCAACACCTCGTCGAGCACGCGGGTCGCGCTTGCGCGGGGCAGGATCGCCGTGACGATGCAATGACGGGTGTGAGCACTAAACGGCATCTTCACCCTCCACGTTGAGCGCCAAGCGACGTGAGCGGTTCACGAGTAACCCCACGCTGAGCACCGAGATGATGGGGCCCGCCGAGGCCAATGCCAAGATGCCGAACCCGCCGCTGAGGCCGGGGATGCTGCCACCGATGCCAAGACCCACCGCCAGCACCAAGGGCACCGTGATAGGGCCCGTGGTGACACCGGCGCTGTCCCAAGCAAAGTTTACGAACTCTTCCGACGAGATCAGAGTTAAGGGGATAAGTAGCAGATAAGCTGGAATCAGCAGTATTGTGAGATCGAGCGCCTCGAACTCCATCTGGGCCACGCCCGCCGCAATGCCGAGGCCCACTCCCAAGGCCACCACCTGCGTCAGCAGTTTCTTGCGAAACACGCCAACCGTGACGTCCTCGACTGTTTGGCCAAGCGCAATGAGAGCGGGCTCGGCCAGCGTGGCTCCGTACCCCAAGAAAAAGGCAAAAGCGATTGTGATGAGCTTCCCGATTACGGCGTTGTCGAACAGAGCAGGCACGGTGCCAGAAAGACCCCAGGGCACCACGGGTGCGAAGGTTACGGAGATGTTGGCGCCAAGTTGCGTGCCAAGCGGGGTGAGTCCCAGGGTGAGTCCCAACCCGAAAAACGCCATGCCCACCACGGAAAAGACTACACCCAAGGCAATCTCGTCGCTCTTGCGAAGCCGCTCCTTCAGTACGATGACCAGGGTCAGCAGCAAGAAGCCACACAAAGGAATGATCGCCTGCACGGCCATCAGCGCTGCATCGGCGAACGCGGTAACAATGGCCACCTTGGGATTCCAGGGATGCCGTGCTTGACGTTCGACGAAGGACTCGATCAGGCCTGCTTCGTCCCACTTCTCGAAGACGATGGCCACGTTGCGGTGGACAATGCGACCGTCTTCCAAGGTCACGTCACCGTCACGGTAGGTGACACGGGGGCTGCCCAAGCGCTTGGGCAGCGCACGGCTGCGCTTGTAGTCCTCGAACTCCTCCTTCGTAAAGTGCGGGGTTGACGCGGCCGGGGGCGCTGCGACGGCGGGCTCCGCCTCGACCACCTTGACCGCTTCGGGAGCCAGCAAAGGGCCCGCATAGTTTGGTGCACCGTAGTAATCACCGGCCGCGGCGTGGCCAAAGGCAAGCAGCAAGACGGCCAAAATAGGAAATAAAGAGGCCAAAGTGACGATACCGAATCCGGATCTGCCTGCATCTTCGGCGCCCACGATGCGGCAAACCCCGATGCCCAGGGCCAACACCAACGGCACCGTGACGGGTCCCGTTGTGACGGCGCCGCAATCCCAGGCCAAGCCGATTATCGGGGCGAGCGCCGGATCGAAATATGCGTAGATGGTCATTCCGCTAAGCAGGAGCACGAGCGGAACAATGAGCAATTTGAGCGACCAGCCATAAAAGAACCGCAAGATCCCCAACATCACCGCCACGCCAACTCCCATGCCCACAGCCCCGACGAGCTGTCCCGAAAAATCGTTGAGCAGGCTGTAAAGCAGTGGGGCGTCGCCCGGCGTGACACCGCTGCCCGCCTGTTTGAGCACAGATATGGCGGGCTCTGCGAAAGTGGCGCCCACGCCCAGCAAAAAGGCGAAAACCATGATCAGAGGCATACGGCTGTTGCGCGGCAAGATGGCGCCAATGGTCTCACCGAAAGGCATGAGGCCCAGGCGAAGGCCCTCCATGAAAAACGTCAAGCCCACGACGACGATGAGCAAACCCAGGGCAATGGTGAGGCTAAAGATAATGGGAAGCCTCAGCACCACAAGCTGGAAGAGAACCAGGTAGACGATGATGAACCAGACGCTTTTGACCTGTTCGGTAGCCTTTTCACGAAAGTACCGCCCCAAGATCGAGAGCACGCCGCGAAGGCCGAGGGCGGCAAGTGCGGACTTCGGGGGCGAAGGGGTCTTGGGCATTCGAGTCAAGATAGGAAAGGATAGCGAGGCTTTTTTCAAGCGCCTTCTCGATCGGCCGCATGAGATTCGTAACATGGTGTTGCGAATGGGAGGTGAAGGATTGGCGCTAGACTTCGGCCGCGGTGGGCTGATGGAAGAAGTCGCGGGCGATTTGGAGAGCCACCGGGTCGCTTACCAAGAAGCCGTCCAGGCACTTTCTGCCGTGACCTCGGAGGAGGACCGAATCCTTATCCGCGAAACGCTTGATCGAGTGCCTGCTCCGCAAGTTTCTCTGATTCCTTGAAGCGCCTGTGACGCCACCCAACTGGGCGTTCCCGGGCGTTGCAGGCGAACGGTCACGTCGGTCGCTGCGCTACTTCTTGCGTCCGCCGCTGAACGCCGGTACGTTGGGCAGACACCGACATGCTAACGAAGGAGCAAGCTCGCGCGCTGGTCGTCGCAGAGATCGAGCGGCCACCCAAGTACACCTACCCTGTCATACCGGGAGAGCCGTCCAACGTTGGGCGGACAATCGATGGAAAACAGATTCGCGAAGCTAGTCGGCGAGAACTGGTTGCACGCGGTCATGAGGGCTGCCCACGAGATAGATGACATCCGCCCCGATGTCCTCGCCGCACTCTGCTCAACTGATGCGGAAGTTCGTTCAGTGGCCGTGGCCGCACTTAACGAATCGAACGATGCCTTGGCCCACGATGACATCGCTGCAATGCTCGATGACCAGAATGAAAATGTTCGAGATGAGGTCCTCGAATATCTGCAGGAGTTCTCCCAGCCCAAGGACGCCAGTCGCCTCTACGAGAGAATCGGTAAACCCGGCTATGATTGCTTTCTCGTTACTCGTGCTCTCGCACGGATCGTCGATTTCCCCGATGGGCTGCTTAACGAGGATGTTGACGCCGAACGGATGGACACTACAAAAGCAGCATGGAAACGAGTCCTTTTTGATGCCGAGCTATTGCGATAGGCGCCGCCTAACCGAGTTTTGCTGTGCCCAAAGCCGCGGATGCCACTTTGAACCTAGACGCTGAACTCGCCACTAGGCAACCCAGGACCAAAGACGGTGGCACTGCTCGATTGGGCCAAGCACAGCGTTGAGGCCAAAGCGGGAAATCTGCAGGCCTTTTGTCGCGTGGGTGTTGCCACCCATCCGGCTTTGCTCGCCATCACGTCGTCGACCAGCGACACCAGCATCGTGAACCGCGGACGCTTCGTGGTTGAAAAGCTCGCATGTTCTCACGTGCCTGATCCTCCTCCCAACGTAAACGTTGATCTGGCGCAGTTGGATGAAAAGACGGGTGGCAAATTGACGGGGCGTCAGTTGGCCGAGCGGCATGCTGGCGAGCCGGCGTGCGCCAGTTGCCACAAGTTTATGGACCCTTTCGGTTTGGTGTTTGAAAACTTCGATGCCATAGGTCGTCACCGCAACGAAGACAACGGCCTTCCCATCGACACCTCGGTTGAACTGGACGACGCGTTGGGGATCACTGGGAAATTCTCGGGTGCAGAAGCCTTGCTCGGGGCTCTTGGCGGCGCATTCGAAGCCTCAAGAAACGTCGCCTGTGCTGCGTGGGAAATTCGTGCTTGAACAAATGCTGTGTATGGAGCTGCCGTTGCCGCCGCCGGGGGGGGCTCCAGTTGAGGCGGGTGACACATCAAACTTAACCACGCGTGAACGGTTTGAGCAGCACGCCGAATCGGCCTGCGCGTCTTGCCACAAGTTCCTTGATCCCATTGGCTTCGCGTTTGAAAACTTCGATGCCGCCGGTCGATACCGCGACCAAGAAAAGGGCAAGCCCATCGACACCGCGGGAGTGCTCAGCGACACCGACGTTGATGGTCCGTTTCAAAATTCCGTGGAGCTGTCGAGCCGATTTGCAGGCAGCGAGCGGATCCGTCGCTGCATCGCCAACCAGTGGTTTCGGTTTGCGTTGGGCCGCAGCGAAACCGAAAACGAACACGCTTTGGCGCAGCTATCTTGAGCAGGCGCAACTTGCGATCAGCAAACCACCCTTGGCATTCGCCGCAGGGAGCTCATTGATATTGATGAGCTAGCGATTGAGAAGCTCAGACTAACGTTAACCGGACGGGCTGTTAAGCGAGAAAATGCAGTTCGAAGACCGTCCTTATTTTGCTTACGCCCGGGACTCCGCCGTCCCGCTTGCCACACCAAACAACACCCACCAAACAGAGAACATCCAGATCGTCACGCCAACCTGTTAACCCTCTCCGTTTTTCTCCCGCTGGAGAAACACCCAAACAGGGAGGGAATCGACGCCAATCCAGCCGACAACACCCGCGAAACCACGCCTCATTCTCCGCAGAGAGCTCGACCACGATCGCGTTCGCAAGCCTTCTCTCCCAAACCCCGCGGAAAACGACCAAGTCCATCTTCTCTGCAGCGCCTCTCGCGTTAACCGCAAGGTCGGCGTTTCGGTTTTAAGAAACAGATGGCTCCCGTTGCGGGACGGTTTTAGAAACATTTTCGGCAAATCGATGGAGAATCGCGGGGTTACGTCGTGTGAGAAAGACGTGTTGGAGGGGGAAACGTAATTCACGGAATCTCTGGTTGTTAACCCACGCTTCTGGCGTCGCATCGGTAAAGGCAGTTAACAGTAGGAGAGGATAAGTTTGGATCCGCCTACTATGGGTCTTGCCGGAACATATCCATACGGATATACTGAATGAATGAAGCCAGTGCGATTCCTCGGTGACTCGCTCGAACGACTTCGCCAGTTCCCCAACGAAGCACGACATGACTGTGGGTATCAGATTGACCTATTACAGCGCGGGCAACAACCGAATGATTTTAAGGCCATGCCTTCGATTGGGAAAGGTGTCGAGGAAATCCGAGTCCGCGAAGCGGACGGAGCCTTCCGAGTGATTTACACAGCTCGGCTGGCGGAGGCAATTTTTGTCCTCCATACATTCCAGAAGAAATCGCAGGCCACGTCTAAGACAGATATCAAAATCGCAAAGCTCCGATTCGCCGAACTAATGAGAGGTGAAACATGAAAAAGGAAAAGGTCAAAAGCTACGCCAGCGTTTGGGACGCGATTACATCAACACCCGAGGAAGCTGCGAATTTGCGACTCCGCTCCGAGCTGATGGACAAGCTCGCCGTCCTTATTGCCAAGAAGGGTTGGACGCAAATCGAGGCAGCGGCTCATTGCGGCGTAACGCAACCCCGTGTCAACGACTTGCTGCGCGGCAGGATCTCACGCTTCTCGCTCGACGCCCTGGTAAACATCGCAGCGGCACTCGGCCGCCGTGTGCACGTCGAACTCAAAGCAGCATGATGGCCGCATAGTTGGCCGTGTACACCCCGTACTGTCCACTTTTATCATCGTGAGGCCGTCAGGCGGCCTCACGATGATAAAAGTTCAAAACGCCGCCAAGTCTCGAACGAGTTTTGATCGCTGCGACAGCGCCGTTGTCGTTCACAGCGAGCAAGTTCGGGATAACAAGTTTACCGCCCCGTGCCCTGATGATAGCGCTCACGATTGTAGTGTTGCGCAAACTCTGCAAGCAGATGCCGCAGATGTGCTTCGCCGAAGATCACAAACTGGTCCAGACATTCTTCGCGAACTGTGAGTACGAAGCGCTCAGCATACAGATTGCAGTTCGGACTTTGCGTTGGAATGGCCACGCAGCTTACGCTCGCGTTGGCCAACAGCTGCGACCAGACTTTGTTGAGCAAAGGGTCACGGTCATGAACCAGGTACTTGGCGTTGCGAAGAAAGCCATCGATTGGATCAACAAGATTTCGAGCCACTTGTTTCGCCCAATCTGCGTCTGGGACAACACAAATGCCAGCAATGTGAATAGCGCGCGTTTTGATCTCAATGACGAAAAACACCATTTGCCTTACCGTGCGCGACACGCCAAGCGTTTCAACGGAGAAAAAGTCGCACGCATACAGCGTCTCCCAATGCGACTTCAAGAAGTGCGCCCAAGTTCTTGTGTTCTTTCGTTCCGGAGCCGGGTCCAATCCCTGTTCGGCCAAGATGTTAGCCACCGTTGTTCGGCCAATCTCGATCTTCAAACCTCGAAGCGCGTCGCGGATCTTTGTATATCCCCACCGCGGATTTTCGGTCGCAAGGCGAAGCACAAGGGCTCGGATTTCATCGGGCTTTCGTGGTCGGCCTGCTTTTCGCGTCTTGCAGCAATTCTTTGAGCACGCGAACTTCCTCGTGCATGTACGCGACCTTTCGGGTCAGCCGGTCCGTCATGGCGGAGGCAATCATCGCGACGAAGAATTGCAGAGTGGCAGGCAACATGGTCAGCGTCCAGAATCCCCTGCTTTGGCCCGCTGTTCAAGGCTGCACATGTCCTTGAAATTATGCAACAATTGCGCCGATGTATTTGCGGACAGAACGGGTTTGGGACCGCTTTTAGGACATTTGTACTTTGCACGAATAGGACATTTGCACTTTGCGTCTTCAGTGGCATTCCGTTGGGGTCGACGACTGATCATTCTGTTAACGCTTGCGTTTCCCGCGTGTGAATTGGGCGAATCAAAGGGAGATGCAGGGGCGAACCCCGACGGCGCAGTGAAAGACGACTCCCTGGTCTACGATGCACCAACTGATCAGGAGCTTCGTGATGCGGACGATACAGAGTTCGTCTGCAACGTGGTTGCACCCACAGAGTGTCTGGAACCAGCGCCACGATACGCTGATGTCGCCCCCATCCTTCTTTCTCGCTGCGTGATTTGCCACTACGGAGCGTTCAATGGTCCGTGGCCGCTCAGCGACTATCAGCATGTGGCCGATTGGAGGGATTTCGTTCGCGACGAAATTCTCAACTGTTCAATGCCGCCGTTGGAGGGCGGTGTTGTGATGTCCAACAGCGAACGCAAACGAATTCTAGAATGGATCCGTTGTGGCCTGCTCAAGTAGCGTGAGTGGAACTCGTCACAACACGACGCGAACGTTGTCGCCCAATTTGACCACCCACGGTCTCGTGGTTTTTTCTGCAGTTTTGGAGCGCCCTTTAGCATCCGCCGCTGCCACAAACGCGCGCTTACGAAGAGAACGATTCGGGGAGATACCAAGCGACAGCGACGCTTGTATTAGTTCGTAAGTGGCTATTGCTACCGCGCCCCTTAGGCTAAAAATCCACCCTTTTCCAGACCGTGGCGCAGCATCCGAAGCAACTCACCCACCACGCCATCGGGGCCCATCCATGATGGTTCGATCTGGCCCGGCTCGATGCGTCCCACGGCGCGGTTAAGATCAGCCTCGAAAACAGCGCGTGTGTCTTTGTCGGCCAAAATTTGATCTGCCGTGCGTCCGCGAATGGACTTGGCGGGCAGCGCTTTGACCAAACGCCATAGAGGCTCGTAAAGACTGCCTAGCATGCGTTCTATTTCCGCCGTGTCTTTGGACAGTGCCAACAGACCACGGAAAGAGGCTCCCTCGGCCACCGTTTGGGCAGCCGCCACGCGAAGAATCATTGCATCGTCT
>Ga0105046_10019626_pt1 | contig 10249 bp, 11 predicted proteins | sample MAT03_FD_78385 | JGI IMG/M metagenome (GOLD analysis project Ga0105046, IMG submission 78385) | Freshwater microbial communities from Lake Fryxell liftoff mats and glacier meltwater in Antarctica - MAT-03 (megahit assembly) | ecosystem: Environmental > Aquatic > Freshwater > Ice > Liftoff... | reverse complement strand
GGGAGAGGGGATCTCTCAGCTTTTTCAATCGCCTCTCCCCGCTTCTCGCTTCGCTCGAATCGACCCTCTCCCCAACGGGGAGAGGGTTGTTCCACACGAGATTCTTATGCCAAAGCCATTGCCCACCACGAACATACGTAACGACGGTTACGTCGGCATCCTGCTATTCACCGTGTTGCTCATGGGCGTCGGCATTCTGATGTTGTACGTCGAGAACGAGGAATACCAGTTCGAGGATCAACCGAAGACAGCCACGCCGCAGAAGGTGTCGTCGCTGTTGAAGCTGAAATCGATCGCCCCCGCCGAAGCGCCGGTCGCACCGGAACCTAAGCCGCCGGAAGCCCGCCGGCTTCCCCTCGCTGCGCCGGTCTTGATGGTGTCCGCACCGGTATCCGCTCTCGTTCTCGCGCCCGAACCCACGGCGCCGAAGAGCGCCGAAGCGAGCGCCCCGCTAGTCAAAGCCGATGCCACGCCGGTGGAACCGGAAGCTCCGGTGCTTCGCCCCGGTTTCACGCTGCCGCGCCCGCAGCGTTGAATTTCGCTAAACCAATCCGCATGAATCCCATCGATGCTCTCTTCGCCTCCCGGCGGGCCGCGAAGCGCCCCGCGTTCCTTCCGTTCCTCCCGGCGGGCGATCCCGATCTCGCCTTCACCGAGGAATTGCTCCCCGCCGTGGCTTCCAACGGGGCCGACTTGATCGAAATCGGCTTCCCCTTTTCGGATCCCATCGCCGATGGCCCGATCATTCAAGCGTCGTACACCCGGGCGTTGAACGCCAAGCTGAAACTGCCGGAGTTGTTCGCGGCCCTCGCCCGCACGAAGCTCGCCGTGCCGATGCTCGGGATGGTGTCGTACTCGCTGATATTCAAAATGGGGTTGGATGCTTTTTTGAAGGCGGCGAAGGCCGCGAATCTCTGCGGCGTGGTCGTGCCCGATCTCCCGGTCGAGGAAGCCGAGGAACTCTCGAAGCGCTGCCGGGATGCCGATTTCAAACTGATTCTGTTGGTGGCCCCAACGACGACACCGCAGCGGGCCGAGAAAGTGGTGAAGGCGTGCAGCGGCTTCGTGTACGTGGTGAGCGTGGTCGGAATCACCGGCGAACGCACGATGGTGTTTCAACCGGCCCGGGATCTCGTCAAGCGGTTGCGGAACCTCACCGATTTGCCCCTCTGCGTCGGCTTCGGCATCAGCCAACCGGAGCACGTTCGAGAAGTCGGTGAATTCGCCGACGGCGCCATCGTAGGCAGTGCGCTCGTGAAACTGTTGGATGGTGCGGGGGCGAACCGTGCGAAGGCACTCGCGGACGTTGCGGCGAAGGTGAAACAGTTGAGCGGGGCCTGATTCTTCTTGTACCCGAGCGGTGGGCGTCGGGTTTTGTTTTTACCCTCTCTCCAACGGGCGAGAGGGTGGAAATCCCAACGCCGCTCGCCTTACGGCGCGGCCTTCAATATCCGCATGACGTACTGCCGAATCTCGCCGATCGCCGCTTCGACACCGATTTGAACGTTCGGCCATTCCCCCCGCTGCTTCCGCGTATCCACCACCAGCATTCCCCGCGTGAGCGCCCCGGAGGCTTCCACATCGGCCGGGTGCGTCTCGAAGGTGATGCAGCCCGGCAGTGCCACCGCGGCCACGCCCAGCACATCCTTCAATTGGAACCCTTCCACGCCGTAATTGTTCATGCTGGCCCGCAAGCCGAACGGCACGATCTTCCTCAGGAATTGGCACGTCTTCGATTCCGGGTTCGGCAATTCGAACAACTCCGTGGGCGAAAGCACCAGCCGCCGCGTGACATCCAATGGCACGATCATCGGCGTGATGTTCGCGTGGATCACCCGGCTCGCCGATTCCGGATCGAGGTAGAAGTGGAACTCCGCCATCGGCCCGGCGTTGCCCGGCACCTTCCACGTGCCGCCGACCATTACCAGCTTCTCGATCAGCCCGGCGATTTCCGGATCGCGGTCGAGCGCCCGTGCGAACGTGGTGACCGGGCCGAGGCAGATCACCGTGACTTGCCGGGGGTGTTCGCGCACGAGTTCAACCAGCACCTTATCGGCGGGGAGATGCTGGTGCCGCTGGGCGCAGAGGAAGTTGTTGCCGCCGAGGCCGTCCGGCCCGTGGAGTTCGGTGCCGTCGAGGTCGTATTCCACGGAGATCGCCGCGGCGGTTCGCGGCCATTTCACCGGGTCGAGCCGATCGATGAGGATGTGGATGTTCGAGGTGGCAACGTCCGCCGAGATGTTCCCGGCGCACGGCAGCAAACCGATGACATCGAGGCTCGGATCGTGCAGCGCGAGCGCGATGGCGAACGAAGTATCGATGCCCGGATCGGCGATGAGGATGACTTTTTTCGGCATGATCTGGCCCAATCCCTCGGAGTCTGCGGGTATTATAACGCAGAATGTGACGACATCCGAGCAGGAAGCGTCAGCGACGATTCGAGCGAGGATCGTCGCTGACGCTTCCGGCTCGGAAGGGGAAATCTCCATGAACGAACACGAATGGCAAAAAGCCCGCGACCCGGAAGCGATGCTCGCCGCCGTGCAGGATCGGCTTAGCCAACGCAAGTGGGTGCTGCTGAACTGTGCTGTGGCCCGGCGGATGGCCAAAGTGAAATTCAATCCATTCGCGGCAGACTTTGCAAAAGCATTGGAGTTTAATCCGACAACTGTCATAGTGCCAGATTCCTCGGCTTGCGACTCAGCATTGCGGGCACTTTTTCCAGGCAACCCTCCGTTTGATTACGATGAAACGCAATACTCCACATTGGTGGGGAAAGTCCTTATGTCTGACGCCCATGAGGCTAAAGGACGTTCTAAAAATTTTTGTCAGGAAGGGATGACCCTTCAGATAACATTGTTTGCACGACTTGTTCAGCACAATGACGATCAAAGTATTTGGGAATCCATCCGTGCACCGATGTCGATGTCGCTACTCTCGTTTGCCAAGGCGGAAATTAGTGCTGCTGTTGCTGCAAAATTCGTGTGGCTCTACGACGAAAATAAGTCTCGCACAAATTCAAGGGAGACCGGTGACTGGATGAGGGATCAAGAACGTCGAATTCACCACGAACAAGTCCTCGACATGAACAAGGCGATGCGGAACTACGCCAAGCCGGCCAATGAACTGCTCGCGCACTTCCTCCAAGAACAGCTCGGCAACCCGTTCCAGCCTTACGAATTCGACCCGTTGTGGCGAACCTCGGATGTGATGGGCCTCGCCCGCGGCATCGAAGCCGACCGCGGCTTCGACCGCATGCACATGCTCGCCGACGCGCTCATGGAAGCCGGGTGCGAACACGAAGCGATACTCTTGCACTTGCAAGAACAACGCGAACACCAACGCGGCTGTTGGGTATTGGATTTGATTCTGGGCCACGATCTCGAAATCTTCGCCCGAGAGCCCATCGAAGATTTCACCGGTACCGGCGGGCGGCACGAACCGCTCGGCTTGGCCCAACCGCGAAATTACGATGCGTGAATGGCTGAGGCGATTGCTTGGTATTGATGGTCAGGCTATCAAATGCACCCTCTTTGTTGGAGTTCGGGCTTTAGCCCGTCTTTGCTGCCTGATCCTCATGCGAACAGCAGACGGGCTGAAGCCCGAACTCCAACAAAGGCACTGAAATTCGAGGCCTGGCGCGTCGGGCAAACAAGCAGAGAGGCAATACACTCTTCACCACCCCACTTGCGGGGCTTGTGGGGGGAGGTCGTCGGTCGAGCGGAGCGAGAACGGCGGGAGGGGGCAGAAAGAATTGCCACACTCGGACTTTGCGAATTCCAACTTCCCCTTGGCAGGCCCTTCCGCAAATGTTATGTCCCGCCCCGCAATGACTGAGTGCGACACCGACGAGGCGAACCCGATGAAGATGAACACGATCGGAACGATGGCTTGGCTGGCGTTCTCCGCGAACGCCTTTGCCCAACTGCCGCCCGCGGAAGAAGCGACCCCGGCCAACGATCCGGTGATCCGCGTGCCGATGTTGGAATCGATCTCGGCGAAGCCGAGCGTGATTCAGGTCACCAGTGCCGAGGTGCCACCGCAAGGCTCGGTCGCATTCTCGAAGATGCTGATCGAATCCAAGGACGCCTACGCCAAGACCCGCGATTACATTGGGCACATCGTTCGCCAAGAGCGGGTGAACGGAACCCTTCAAGCGGAACAGACGGGCGAAATCCGCGTGCGAACCGAACCCTTCGCCATCAGCGTGAAGATCCTCGCACCGAAGACCGCCAACGGTTGGGAAACGGCGTACGTGGCCGGCCGCAAATCCGAATTCCTGCGATACCGTTCCACCGCGGGTACGCCGATGGTTTCGCTCAAACTCGACGACCCCAAGGCGCTCACCAACACCCGGCATTCGATCCAGAACACCGGCTTGGCCGCGATCTTGGCACGGGTCGAGAAGATGGTGACCGTGGAAACCAAGCTCCGCAACCCGGTGCAGATCGTGGTCGCGGAGTACAAGTTCGAAAAGCGGCCGTGTTTGCGGTTCGAGATTTTCTGCGAGAAGCCGCACACCCAGCGTTACGCCCATCGGGCGGTGCTGTACATCGATAAGGCAACGAAGTTGCCGGTGCGTTGGGAAGCGTACGACGGCCCGAAACCGAGCGATCCTGCCGGCGAACTCATGGAAAGCGTGAGCTTCGTGAACGTGAAGTTCAACACCGGTCTGACCGATAGCGCGTTCGACAATTGAAGATTGCTCCCTCTCCCCTTGGGGAGAGGGCAATGAAACCACTCGGGGGAGTGGGTTTGGGGGAAGCGAAAGGCCGCCGCGGGAAACTGCTGGTGGCCTTCTCGCGTCCCCACAGCGAAAGCGTCCCCACAGAGCCGCGAGCGTGAGCGAGCGAAAGTATCGCTCGCTCATGCTCGCGGCTCTGTTAGGCTCGCGGCTCTGTTGGGCTCGTGGCTCAGTTCAGGTGTAAGGAATTCCATGATCCCGCTCGGCAGATACCGCCACTTCAAAGGCAACGAATACGAAGTGATCGCCATGGCGAAGCACTCCGAAACGCAGGAACCGCACGTCGTGTACCGGCCGCTTTACGGCGATTCCTGTTGGTGGGTTCGACCGCTCCGCATGTTCGTAGAAACGATCGAACGCGACGGCGTAGTGCAACCCCGCTTCGCATTCCTCGGAACGAATCCGGAGGCCGTTGCCCGCCAACCGGTAGAATCGGCGCCTTCGCCTTGAGATTTTCCGGAGTGCGCTCTAAAATGAGCGAGACTTGACAGGCTGGCCGTCTACCATCTGATGAGCCTTTCTGTTCGTACACCTTGGCCCAGGAATTTCGCCCCGGTGAATAACTCAGTCCCCCGCCTTCTCGGTATCAACATCCCCTCCTTGGAATTGATTACGGCCCATCCCGCCACCACGCCCTCCGACGTGCAATCGGACGGCCATTGGCCCCGGCCGAAATTCCCCAAAGATACCGTCGGCTTCCACACCGAATTGAAGAAGCGGGTGGCCGCTTACTTCACGGAAACCAAGCTCGCCGAACGGGATGCCTGGCAGATGTATTTGAAGTCCGCCATCATCATGGTGTGGCTCGTGGCCTCGTACATCGGCCTCGTGTTCTATTCCGAACACTGGTTCCAAGCGCTACCCGCCGCGTTCTCGCTGGCTTTCGCTATGGCCGCGGTGGGCATGGCGATCCAACACGACGGCGGCCACCACGGCTACTCCCGCCGCAACTGGATCAACCGCATCGCCGGCGGAACCATGGATATGATCGGCGCCAGCTCGTACCTTTGGCACCGCAAGCACGCCGTGTTCCACCACACCTACGTGAACATCCTCGACCAAGATACCGATATCGACGCCGGGCCGGTGGGTCGCTTCTCGCCGCACCAGCCGCGTTACAAGATTCACCGCTTCCAGCACTTCTACCTGTGGTTCCTCTACGGCGCTATGGCGATCCGCTGGAACCTGCTCTCCGATTACATGGAAGTGGCGAAGGGCAAGATCGGCAAGCACCGCATCGCCCGCCCCAAGGGTTGGGATCTCGTGCAGTTCGTCGCCGGGAAGATCTTCTCGACCTCGTTCATCATCGCCGTGCCGCTCTACTACCACTGGGATCAGTGGTACTGGATGGTCGCCTACTACGGCCTCGTGATGTGGCTGCTGGGATTCGTACTCGCCATCGTGTTCCAACTGGCGCACGTCGTGGAGGAAGCCGGCTTCCCCAGTACCGTGGGCGAACCGGCCACGGTGGAATCGACGTGGGCCGTCCACCAAGTGGAAACCACCGTCGATTTCGCCCGCACCAGCCCCACACTCACATGGATGCTCGGCGGCCTGAATTTCCAGATCGTTCACCACCTGTTCCCGCGGATCTCGCACATCCACTACCCGGCGCTGGCCCGTATCATCGAAAAGACCTGCAACGAATACGGCATTAAGTACAACGAACACCCCACGTTCTGGGCCGGGTTGGTTTCGCACTACCGCTGGCTGCGCACGATGGGCCGCTATGACACCATCCCCGCAAAGGCTTGATGATGGAAAGCGGGGGACGATGTCCCCCGTTTTCGCGCCTATAATGCTTCCATGTCGGCTTCTCATTTGAATTGGCCACCTCGCACCGCGAATTCCCCGCTGGCCGTCCTCGCGAGCGGGGGCATCGATAGCGCGATTCTCCTTGGCGAAGCCCTCCGCGCCTATCCCGCCGTGTACCCGCTTTACATCCGCACGGGTGCGGCCTGGGAAGCTGTGGAATTCCAACATTTCCAGCGATTTCTGAGGGCGGTGGCGGCACCGAACCTGCTTCCCGTGGTAGAACTGGCAATGCCGGTGACGGATCTCTACGGTACGCATTGGAGTATCACGGGTGAGAATGTTCCGGGTGCCGCTTCGCCCGATGCGGCGGTGGAACTGCCTGGTCGGAATGTAATTCTGCTCTCGAAGGCCTTGCTCTGGTGCCATTTGAACGGGGTGACCCAGTTGGCGACCGCGCCGCTCGGCTCGAACCCGTTCCCCGATGCGACGCCGGAGTTCTACGATGGCCTCGCCGCGATTGTCGGGCGTGCTGTGAATGCGCCTCCGGTGAAGGTGCTGCGGCCGTACGCTGAGGCGAACCTGAACAAAGCGGATGTGGTGAAGCGGGGAACCGGGATGCCGTTGCAGTTCACCTTCTCGTGCATTCGCCCGAGGGTGGGGGTGCATTGCGGAGCGTGCAACAAGTGCGGGGAGCGCCGCCGCGGCTTCACCGAGGCGGGCGTTGATGATCCAACGGAGTATGCTCTTTAATCACCTTCTCCCCTTGGGGAGAGGGTCGTCCCGCTTCGGGACGGGGCGAGGCGGGTCGTTGAATCAATACCCCCTCACCCCCAACCCCTCTCCCCAAGGGGAGAAGGGAGTCAATCCGGGGTACCCTATGTTTCGCGTCACCAAAGAATTGAAGTTCTGCTTCGGCCACCGCCTGATGGACTACGACGGCAAGTGCCGCAACCTCCACGGCCACAACGCCCGCGTCGCAGTGACGGTGGAATCGGCCAAGCTCGATGCCCACGGCATGGTGCGCGACTTCTCCGCCCTGCGCCGCGAGATCGGCGATTGGATCGATGCCACCCTCGATCACAAGATGATCTTGCACGAGCGCGATCCGTTCGTGCGCGTGTTGCGCGAACTCGGTGATCCCGTACTCACTTTGCCCGATCACCCCACCACGGAGAACTTGGCCAAGTTCATCTACGAACACGTTCGTAGCACCGGCTACCCGGTGGTGGAAGTAACGCTCTGGGAAACGCCGACATCGAGCGCGACCTACGCGGAGTGAAGGTTGTTGGTCGATTGCGGATTGCGCTCACTTCTTCAAGAATGGGTTGCTGCCCGAGGATTCGGCGGGCTTTTTCTCTTCCTTGGAGGATTTGGAATCGCTCTTATCTTTGTCGTTCTTATCTTTGCTATTGCTACTGCCGCTCTTTTGATCGTTCGATGAACTCGAACCGCTCCGGCTGCTGTAGGGATTGCCCTTGCTATCGGATTTGGCTTCCGAGGTGGCCCCGCTCTTGGGATTCTTCAACACCTCATCGGCAGTGAGGAAGCCATCGCTGTTGAGATCCTTCTCGAGGAACTCTTCGATCGACATCCCGGCGGCGCGCCATTCGTACAACCCGATTTGAGCGTCTTTGTCGGAATCGAGTTCGGTGAACCAACCCGGAAGTTCCTTCGGAGTCTTGCCGTAGCGGAGGACGTTGGGGCGTTCGTCGTCCGGGTCTTCGACCCTCTTGCCTTCGTCTCCGCCGCGGCTACCGCCCCATCCGCTGCCGGACGAAGAACCTTTGCTGCGATCACTGCCTCGATCACTGCCTCGATCACTGCTTTTATCCCCACCACTCGGCGGGCCACCGCGCGAAGAGCCACCGGGGGGAGACCCTTGGGGTTCTTCGCCCGGCACGAGGATCACGGCCGGTTTGTCTCCGCCACCCGTCGAAGAGGGAGGTGGGCCGCCGGTTGCTGGGGGGCCACCGCCGCCACTCATGCCTTGGATGCGAGCGGCCACCTGCGGCATGAACTGATCTTTGCGAAGGATGCCATCTTGGGGAACGCTGTACCCCTTCATTTTGATCATCATCGCCACTTGGGGGTTCTTGTTCAGATCGATGGTATCGCCAGCACCGCCGCCGTAGCGCGCCCAGATTTCATCTGGGGAGGGCATGCCGCGGCTACCGCCTTTATCGCCGCCGCGTTGTGCTCGAATGTCGTTCATTCCGAGGGCCAGCATCCCCAAAGAGATTGCTGGGATCAGAATCCATTTGCGATTCATGGTAACGCTCCGTCGACTGCGGCTTCACTCAAACTTTATGATACCGTCACAATCTACCGCGCGTCAGTATCAACCCGAAAGCTATCATCGGGCTTTAAGAAGTGCGCCGGGAATATTCCCCTCTACCGGCAGCGTTCCCCGGGCTGAGAACTCTCCGCCCTTCGGGTTGAAGAATCGGCAGGTGGCGGAGCGGGAAGCAACGACGTTTCGCACGCAGGAGCGCAGGAACGAGACTCAAACCACTACCCCATGCCTTTAACGGTTCTGACGAGAAGCGCGATACCCAGCGCGATGAGGGCGACGAGTGCGAACACCACTTCGACAAATCCCATTTGCGATACAGCGTGTACCCCAGACCCGGAAGGATTGCCGGTTCACCAATTGCGGGCGGATTGCGAAGTGCCGCGAGGCTCGGCGGGAAGGACGTTCGCCATGATTGGCCCAAGATGGATTGCCCCGCTCATGCTGAAACTCGCCCACAGTGTGCTCTCTTGCCGAAAGAATCCATGCATGCTGTGGGATAATGTGAAAGGGGATCGTTACCAATGCGTTCCGCACGATCCCGATCATTCCTCGTCGATTTCGGGCGGCCAACCTTTGGGGAATTCGCCGAAGACGGCTTCGTAGGCCAGTACCGTGGCCGGGGGCGGTTGATCCCGCGAAGCCTCCACCGATTCGCGGTAGCCTTCGTCGAGCTTGGCCCGCATCTCGGCGATTTCTTCGTCCTTCTCGCGGTTCTCTTCTTCCTTTTGCATCGAGGCTTCGGGATCGTAGTTTTCCCATTCGGCTTCGGGGTTCTTCTCCCGATCCATCGCTTCCTTCAGCGGCCGGAAATCGACCAAGCCGAGACGGGGGAACGAGTATTCCCAATCGAAGCCGTGGGCCTTCAACCGCCGAAAGATCATTCGATGGATCGGGGCCAGCGATTCCTTCTCGTCGGCCATGCCGTTGCCCATGTAGAAATCGAGGTAGAAGTAGGTTTCCGCCGCGCTCTGACGGTTCAAATACTGCGCGAGGAACCCGGCGCTGCCGCGGTGCGAACCGAGGTGAAGCTTGCGGCCTTCGGCATCGGTCACATCGTGGTTATCCGAGAAGATGTCCCAGAGGCAGCGGCCGACCATCTCGCGCACTTCCTCTTCGGGGTCGGCGGGCACCGCTTCGGGCAACGGCCGTTCGGCCATCGCCTTCATCCGTTCCGAGAGGTCGTCGAACGAGGGGAATACCGGCATCGGTTCGCCGGGCTTCCAATTCTCCATCGCCCGCAGCGATTGGGCCATTTCTTGGGCCATCGGATCGGGTTCGCGGCGAACCGCCCCGGCCCACGGCGATTCCTTCCAGCCGTTCGGCGCGATCTCAGCGAAGACGTCGCTCCCCGCGAAACCTTGCGGAAAGAGCGTATCGAACGCCTCGAACAGTTCGTCTTCGGTGTATTCGTCGTTTTCGGATTCGAACATGGTGCCGCTCTCATGAGAAGAGTTCGC
>Ga0105046_10019623_pt1 | contig 10249 bp, 8 predicted proteins | sample MAT03_FD_78385 | JGI IMG/M metagenome (GOLD analysis project Ga0105046, IMG submission 78385) | Freshwater microbial communities from Lake Fryxell liftoff mats and glacier meltwater in Antarctica - MAT-03 (megahit assembly) | ecosystem: Environmental > Aquatic > Freshwater > Ice > Liftoff... | reverse complement strand
TAAAATTTTGATTTATAGAATCTCTGAATAATCTCTGATTAAAAAATTCAATTAAACGAGATTATTGAACATTCTTTTGTGATTTATATTAATGATTTTAACAGTCAACTTCAAATTAATATAAATAACAAAACACCGTAAAAACTATAATAAGATGTAAATTTAGTATGATTTAAATCATAAAATCGAATGATATTTATCATAATAACAATTTGTTAAAATAATTTAAATTATATCGTTAAGTAAATTAAAATTAACAATAGCAGTAAGAAATAAATGTATAATCACAGGAATATTATGAATGAAAAAAATTATGTAATGATAGACGGTAATGAAGCTGCGGCTTACATAGCTTACCGTTGTAATGAAGTTTGTGCGATTTATCCGATTACACCTTCATCAAATATGGGAGAACTTGCAGATGAATGGTCTTCAAAAGGAATAAAGAATATCTGGGGAGTAGTTCCTACTGTCATAGAAATGCAAAGTGAAGGCGGTGCAGCAGGCGCTCTTCATGGTTCGCTTCAGTCTGGTGCGCTTTCCACAACATTTTCAGCTTCTCAGGGATTACTTCTGAAAATTCCGAATATGTATAAGATAGCAGGTGAGTTAACTTCTGCATTATTCAACATTACTGCAAGAACTATTGCAACACATGCTTTATCTATTTTCGGAGATCACAGTGATGTTATGGCTGTACGCGGAACCGGTTTTGCAATACTTGCATCTGACTCTGTTCAGGAAGTAATTGATATGACCTTGATAGCAATGGCATCAACACTTGAATCAAGAATTCCTTTTATTTCATTCTTTGACGGTTTCAGGACTTCACATGAGATTGCAAAAATTGAATCCATTTCAGAAGATATAATTAAAAAAATGATAGATGATGATTTGGTAAAGGCACACAGAAACCGCGCCTTATCTCCTGATCATCCTGTAATGAGAGGTACTGCTCAGAATCCTGATGTATATTTTCAGAACAGGGAAACTGTAAACAGTTTTTATAATGCCTGCCCTGAAATTGTACAAAAGAACATGAATAAATTAGCAGAGTTTACCGGCAGACAATATAATTTATTTGATTATGCAGGACATTCTGAAGCTGAGAGAATAATTGTAATAATGGCTTCCGGTGCTGAGACAGTTCAGGAGACGGTAGAATATCTGACAGAGAAAGGTGAGAAAGTCGGAGTATTAAAAATCAGATTATACAGACCTTTTGATAAGAAAAAATTTGTCGGGACAATTCCTGCATCAGTAAAATCAATTGCAGTTTTAGACAGGACAAAAGAGCCGGGTGCACCGGGAGAGCCGATTTATCAGGATTGTGTGCATGCAGTTTATGAAGAATTTTCAGAAGGAAACGGAAATTTAAAATCACTTCCAAAAATTTACGGCGGTCGTTACGGTTTATCTTCCAAAGAATTTACACCTGCAATGGTGAAAGGTGTGTTTGATAATTTAAAAGAGGATGAGCCAAAGAATCATTTTACAGTCGGGATAAAAGATGATGTTACAAACTTAAGTATTGATTACGATCCTGAATTTAATATTGAAAATGAAAATGTAGTTAGGGCAATGTTTTATGGTCTCGGATCAGACGGAACAGTCGGTGCAAATAAAAATTCAATTAAAATTATTGGTGAGAATACGGATTTTTATGCACAGGGATATTTTGTTTATGATTCTAAAAAAGCAGGTTCGGTTACAGTATCACATTTAAGATTCGGTCCGAAGCCAATCCGTGCTCCTTATCTGATTACAAAAGCAAATTTTATTGCCTGTCATCAGCCGATATTTCTGGAGAAATATGATATGCTGAAAGACATAACTGAAGGCGGAACGTTTCTTATAAATTCATCTTTTTCCGGTGAGGAAGTATGGAATAGTTTACCGGTGACTACTCAAAAAAGAATTATTGAAAAAAATGTGAAAGTATATTCAATAGATGCACAGAAGGTTGCTGAAGAAAGCGGAATGGGCAGAAGAATAAATACAGTTATGCAGGTTTGTTTTTTTGCAATATCAGGAATTTTGCCAAGAGAAGAATCAATTGAAAAAATTAAAAATTCAATAACAAAATCTTATTCAAAGAAAGGTGATGAAATTGTTAGAATGAATCTTCAGGCAGTTGACCATACACTTGTGCATTTATTTGAAATAAAGATTCCAAATGCAGTTACAAGTAAATTTGATATATCTTTGCCGGTTTCAAATAATGCACCTGACTTTGTAAAGGATGTTCTGGGTGAAATAATAGCGGGCAGGGGAGATGAACTTCCTGTAAGCGCATTCCCTGTTGACGGTACTTATCCGACAGCTTCAGCGAAATGGGAAAAAAGAAATATTGCATTAGACATTCCTGTCTGGGATGAAAGCATATGTATTCAGTGCGGTAAGTGTGCGATTGTTTGTCCTCATTCTACAATTAGAATTAAAGTTTATGATGAAAAAAATCTTGTAAATTCTCCTGCAACATTTAAAAGTACAAATGCAAAAGACAAAGAATGGAACGGACAGAAATATACTATACAGATTGCGCCTGAGGACTGCACAGGATGCGGAGTATGTTATGAAGTCTGTCCTGTAAAAGATAAAACTGATACGAGTCGCAAGGCACTGAATATGTTTCCGCAGCTTCCATTACGTGAACAGGAATCAGGGAACTGGGATTTCTTCCTTAACATTCCTGAAAAAGAAAGAACAGAAATTAATTTAACCGCAATACGGCAGCAGCAATTACAAAGACCATTATTTGAGTTTTCGGGTGCCTGCTCGGGATGCGGCGAGACGCCTTACATCAAACTTGTATCACAGTTATTTGGTGACAGATCAATAATAGCAAACGCAACTGGATGCTCATCAATTTACGGCGGAAATTTACCTACAACTCCGTGGGCAACAGATGAAAACGGAAGAGGACCGGCTTGGTCTAATTCTTTATTTGAAGATAATGCAGAGTTTGGACTCGGATTCAGATTAGCAATTGATAAACACAAAGAGCATGCTTCGATTTTAATAAAACAATTTGCATCAGAGATAGGCGAGAATTTAGTTGATGAATTATTGTCGGCAGATCAGAAAGATGAACTTGGAATATTGAATCAGAGAAAAAGAGTTCAGCTGCTTAAGGAAAAAATTCATAAAATAAAATCACCTTCGTCAGAAAGATTATTATCAATAGCAGATTACTTAGTTGATAAAAGCGTCTGGATAATAGGCGGAGACGGCTGGGCTTATGACATTGGATTTGGCGGATTAGACCATGTAATTTCAACAGGTAAAAATGTAAACATACTGGTACTTGATACAGAAGTTTATTCAAACACAGGCGGTCAGACTTCAAAATCAACTCCACTCAGTGCAATTGCAAAATTTTCTGCAGGCGGCAAAGCAACAAAAAAGAAGGATCTTGGATTGATGGCGATGTCTTACGGGACAGCATATGTAGCGTCGGTTGCAATGGGAGCTAAAGATGATCACACATTAAAAACATTTCTCGAGGCTCAGGCATTTGACGGACCATCTTTAATAATAGCATACAGTCACTGCATTGCACACGGAATAAATATGAATGCACCGCTTCAGTATCAGAAGGCATTGGTTGATACAGGACAATGGCTTTTATACAGATACAATCCTGATAATGCAAAGAAGGGACAAAATCCATTTACACTGGATTCGAAAGATCCAAAGAAACCTGTAAAAGAATATCTTAACATGGAAGCAAGATTTAAGATGCTTCAGAAATCAAGACCTGAAGTTGCAAAAATATTATATGAGCAGGCACAGATAAATGTAAACGAAAGATTTAAGTTTTATAAATATCTTGGTGAAAGAAGTACGGAAGAAATAAATAAAGAAATAAGTAAAGAATTAAAATAAAATTAAAAAAAATAAATAAATTAACGGAGTTAGTATATGGATTTAAGAACGAGTTATCTGGGAATGAAGCTAAGGTCTCCGCTTGTTGTGTCAGCTTCACCGCTATCTGAGAAGATAGATAATATAAAAAGGATTGAGGATTGCGGAGCAGGAGCATTTGTGATTTATTCATTATTTGAAGAGCAGATTAAGTTTGAGCAATTAGAGCTGCACCATCATACAACATATGGTTCGGAATTATCTGCTGAAGCTATGTCTTATTTTCCTGAACAGGATAATTACAAATTAGGACCTGAAGAATATCTTGAACATATAAGAAAAGCAAAGGAAGCTGTCGATATTCCTGTGATTGCAAGTCTAAACGGATCTACAGTCGGTGGCTGGACTGATTATGCAAAGAAAATGGAAGAAGCAGGTGCAGATGCACTTGAATTAAATATTTATCACATACCTACTGATATAAATAAGTCAGGCACTGAAGAGGAGATTACTTATTTAGAAATTTTAAGAGCAGTTAAGGAAAGTATTAAGATTCCTGTTGCACTAAAATTAAGTCCGTTTTTTTCAAATATGGCAAACATGGCGAAGAAGCTTGACGATGGCGGTGCTGATGCTTTGGTATTATTTAACAGATTTTATCAGCCCGATATTGATCTTGAAAATATGGAAGTAATACCAAATCTGATTCTGAGTAATTCAGCTTCGATGCGACTTCCGATGAGGTGGATAGCAATTCTAAAAGGAAGAATAGAAGCTGACCTGGCAGCCACAGGCGGAATTCATACAGGGGAAGATGCAATTAAAATGCTTCTTGTAGGTGCAAACGTGACAATGTTTTGTTCTGTACTTTTAAAAAACGGAATCAGTTATCTGAAATCAATAGAGAAAGATATAATTAACTGGATGTCAGTGAGGGAATATGAATCTGTTGCACAGATGACAGGAAGTATGAGTCAGAAAAAAGTTTCTGATCCGAGCGCTTTCGAAAGAGCTCAGTATATGAAAGCTCTGACAAAATATAAACTTGGTTATTGAAAAAGTTCTGTTTATTTCTTTTTATTCCTGATAACTATTTTAATTTTGAGATACTTTATTAAATCTTTGGTAATGTCAGATTAAATATTTATCAGTTAATATTTATGTTTACAAATACAAAATTAAACTCTCTTGCAGTGCAGGTAATTAAATAAATTTGATTGTCAGCATTTATTATTTTCATTAAACAAAGTTTGTTCAAAATTTTTACAAAACCAGCTTACGTTTTTAAACTTCCCATTCCGCCATCTACTCCTATTATCTGACCTGTAATCCAGCTGCTATGATCACTTAATAAAAACGAAACCAGCTGTGCTATCTCTTCTGCATTACCGATTCTCTGTAATGGGTGACGTTTTGCCGAAGCATCTCTTTTTTCATCTGTGCTAAGCAATGAACCCGCTAAAGGTGTATCCGTAAGAGATGGTGCTATTACATTTACTCTGATTTTTGCAGCTGCAAATTCTGCTGCTAAACTTTTTGCCAATCCTTCTATAGCAGCTTTTGATGTTGCGATAGAAGAATGGAAAGGCATTCCTAATTTAACTGCGACTGTACTAAACAGAACTATACTTGATCCGTTTGCTTTTTTAAGATTTGGCAATATTTTTTGAATTAAAGAAACTGCTCCTAAAACATTCTGATTAAAATCATTTAAAAAGTCCTGAGCTGTTAGTCTGTTGAATGGTCTTAAGTTAATGGAGCCGGGACAGTAAACCAATCCGTGAATATCTTCAGGCAGATCGTTTATTGAATCAAGATTTTCTTTTGCCACATCCAGTTGATAAAATTTTGTGTTCAGGTTTTCAAGTTCGGCAGTGGAGTTTCTTGAAATGGTAATTAAATTATTCTGCGGATTTAAAATTTCCGCAGTTTTTAAACCAATTCCTTTACCGGCTCCTGCAATGATTATGTTTTTCATATTATATAAGTTATTTAAAAAATGATAATTCAGATATTATTTATTCGGTTCAATCTGCATTAAATTATTTTTTTATCAATCGTAATTAAATTTTTATTTATAAAATTATTTCCGGGATTTACTGCTGAAAAATTTCCAGGTAATCAAAGCAATTTTCGAATTTTCAGAAAAGCAGCAAAATTTTCAATATTCAAACCTTCAAAAATTATCGTACGAATTAGTTTCCAGTAAAAAATATATACTTATTAGTTAATTTTTTTTAAACAACTTTTCTTCCATTTTTAATATATGGTCTTTAAGAATCAGCATATCTTCTCTTAATTCTTCATTTTCATCCTTTATAATGTTTTCAATTTTTTTAACATCTTCGGCACCTACTTTTTGTTGAATTTCACTCATTGTGTTTACAACAATTGCTATAAAAATGTTTAACGTAGTATATGAAGCGAGAAGAATAAATGATATAAAGTAAATATAAGAAAGTGGGAATTTTTCCATTACTGATCTGGACATTTCAGCCCATCCTTCAAGTGTCATAATCTGAAATAATGAAAACATTGTAATTCCAAGATTTCCAAACCATTGAGGAAATTCTGCCCCGAATAAGTTTGTTCCGATAACCGAAAAAACATAAAACACCAAAGCCAGCAATACAAATATCCATGCCAGGCTGGGCAGTGAATGAAAAAGTGATTCAACTATAAATCGTAATCTTGGTACGTTTTTTATTAATCTTAGTGTTCTGAAAATTCTTAAAGACCTTAAAATTGCAAGTGACCCGGAAGTTGGGAGTAATGCAATTGCCACAATTGTAAAATCGAAAATATTCCAGTTGTTTTTAAAATATGATAACCGGTAGGCATATAATTTTAAAAAAATTTCTAAAACAAATATAGCTAAGATTATTTTATCTGCAATCAGAAGAGCGCTGCCAAAATTGATTCTGATATTTTCAGAAGTCTCTAATCCAATAGTTATTGAATTAATAATTATTAATCCAATAATAAAATTTTGTACAATGTTACTTTCGATAAATTGTTTAAGTTTTTCTTCTTTATGAATTTCCATGCTTTTAATTATTTTATCACAGCTGTTAATAATTCTATTCTTCTTAAAGCTGTATTATTGTAATTATTTTTTTTAACAAAGTAAACTTTTGATCACAGGTTTCTTATTCGGTATGCGTTCTTATTTTTTGCAATGCATTCCCGTCAACTTTAACGCTTCATAAAATCGATTCTAACTATGCCTTCACTTATTCCGTCTAATCTTTGACGATGATCATGGTTTCTTTTTTAATATATTTTCAATGTTACTTTCTCTGTTGTGATGATACCAGCTTTTTTTAAAATTAATTGATGAGGAATATTCAGACGGGTTTTGGCTGCTAATTATTATTTCTAAAAATAACTTTCCAGTTTCTTATAACGGTAATCAAAAATCTGTTTAACTCTTCTGTGAATAAATAATTTTCCCAGTAACCATCCGAAAACAGATTTCCCGATATCATAATGCAGAATATCTGTCATTAACACTCCGCCTTCTGTTTCTTTAAAATGATGTTCGTGATGCCAGATTTTATAAGGACCTTTTCGCTGTTCATCTACAAAAAAAGAACGGTCTCTGATATGTGTAATTTCTGTACACCAGTAAACCGGTATATTAAACATTGGTCTGATTTTATATGTAATCATCATTCCTTCATACATCTTTTGCGGAACTTCGGACGTTATTTCAAACACCATATCTTCAGGTGTTACTTCATTCAGATTTGAAGGCGTTGCAAAGAAATCCCATGCTTTATCAAGCGTGATTGGTAATAGTTGTTTTTGTTTTAATAAATTCATATACTTTTTTTAAGAATTCTGTAACAATTTTAAATTAAGTAAGTTCAAATTTTCTCACACAATTTTGTAATTTGTATGTAAAAAAAAACTGACTATAAAAAAATTGTAATCTTAAGGAAAGAAAATTAGAATAAGAAAATTGAGTTGCGAGAAAACAAATATAATTCTGAATGTTTAGAAATATTTTTACTTAGCCGGCTTTTTTAAATGGCTATATTTCAGCCGGCTTCCTATGTCTTTAATTAATTTCAGCTCTGAAAACTTTATTAAAAGAATTTTTTTAATTATCAATGTCAGCTTTAGACATCAGGTTAATCAATTTTCGCATCCTTATCTTTCTTTAACAATGAAAATAAAATAGATGAACCGATAATTGTTATTATAATTATAAGAGACCAGCTGATTGGAAATTTTCCCCCGAATGCTTCGTTTAACCATGTCATTTTTAATCCAACAAAAATGAGCACAATTCCAAGTCCGTACTTCAGATATTTAAACTTATGTATTACTCCGGCAAGCATAAAATACATTGCCCGAAGTCCGAGAATTGCAAAAACATTTGAAGTGAAAACAATCAGCGGCTCTTTTGTAATTGCGAAAATTGCAGGAACAGAGTCGACTGCGAAAATTATATCAGATACTTCTATAAAAAGCAGTGCAACCATTAATGGTGTAGCATACAGCAATCCATCTTTACGAATAAAAAATTTTTGCCCCTCAAAAGTCGGTGTAACACGAAAGAATTTCCTGAATAATTTTATGACGGGATTTTTTTCCGGATCAATTGGTTTTTCCGGTGCAAATATTATTTTTAACCCTGTCAGCATAAGAAAAATACCGAAGAAAATTACGATCCATTGATATTGAAGTAAAATAGAACCCATTGCAATAAAGATAATTCGGAAAATTAATGCTCCGAGAATTCCAAAAAATAAAACTCTGTGCTGATATTTCAATGGAATTGCAAAGAAACCAAAAACTACAACAAAAACAAATATATTGTCGACAGCCAGAGTTTTTTCAACAATGAAACCTGTTAGAAATTCCAGTCCGACCTGTTTTGCAGCTGCCGCACTGTCAAAGCCCGGAATAGCAAGAAGCCGTGGATCATTTTCAAATTTCCATCCGGCATATTTGTAGAATAGAAAATTGAAAATTATAGCTAAAGAAATCCATACAATACTCCAGGTAAGAGATTCTTTGAAAGTTACTTCATGTGCATCCCTGTGAAAAACACCTAAATCAAGAGCAAGCATAAACAGAACAAATGCAGTAAATCCAACATAAAAGAGCCAGTAATCTGCAAAAGGGAATAAGACAATATTTTCCATATTTTATTTTTAGTTTTTTTTTGAACCATCGAGACAGCTCTGATTGTATTAATTATATTAAAAGAATTTATTCAACATTGATAATTATCTGCTTTAAACATAAAAAATAAAACGAGAGTTAAATCTGACAATAAATATAGTTACAAATTTTTTTATTAGTCATTACCAAAAATCAACTCATAACTTGCACAATTAATTCCTGAAAAAGAATTCTGATAAATAGAATTTTTAAAATAAACATTAGTATGTGAAAGTTCAATCGGAAAAATACAAATATTCTCAAACTTATTTTCTTCACAAAAAACAACATCGGTATAGAACATTGAAAGACATATTATTTCTGTATACCCTGCGGATATGAAAATTGGCTGGGATTAGTTGTAAATATGCAAAGATTAAAAAGGAAGTCTGAGTGATTCCAACAGATTTGTTTACTTTTTTATTGAAAAAATAAATACATGTTTTAAATCTGCAAATCGGTTGTAAAAAACATTTTATAAATTAAACTTTTTAAACAGATGTGAATAATTGTAATTAATATAATTTACAACTTTGATTTAAAATAATTTTCTCTCGTCAAAGACATAAAGATTAATGTCCAATACTTTTCATTTCTTTTAAAATAGTTATCAAGGATTCCATATTGGATAAAGCCAATTCTTTCATAAATTTTTATAGCCTTTTCATTTGTATTTACCACACTAAGCATAATTTGTTCAAGCGAAATATCTGTAAATGCTTTATCGATTGTATATTTCAAAAGCTGTGTTCCGATTCCCTGACCTGAAATTTCTTCTTTAATATACATATGACTTATTTCTCCCAGATGACTTGTCTTAATTCTGACTTCCCGTGTAAAACCGCAAATACTAATTAAATTATTTCCCTGAAATGCCCCATACAAAAAATCATTTGAGTCTTGTGTCTGTAATGCTTTGTCAAATTTTAATGATTTAGCTTTTACTTCGTCTTCATAAATTGTTCCAAAGTATTCAGGATATTTCTGCAAACATTCAAGTCTGATTTGTCTGTAAAGATTTATATCTTTTGAAGTAAGTAACCGGTAGTCTGTTTTCATTTTCAAAAAAATGGATTAAAAAATATTTAAAATTTAGAAAAAATTATTCTCTTAATATTTTTTCTTTTTTATTTGAAAAAAACGTAATTGTTCGAGTACTTTCTGAATCTCTTCCGGAAAACTTTTTATATAATTATCCGTGTTTTTA
>Ga0105046_10019621_pt1 | contig 10250 bp, 8 predicted proteins | sample MAT03_FD_78385 | JGI IMG/M metagenome (GOLD analysis project Ga0105046, IMG submission 78385) | Freshwater microbial communities from Lake Fryxell liftoff mats and glacier meltwater in Antarctica - MAT-03 (megahit assembly) | ecosystem: Environmental > Aquatic > Freshwater > Ice > Liftoff... | reverse complement strand
GATTGGGCGAATGAGCCGACATAAGAAGACAAGGAGACAAGGAGACAAGGAGACAAAACAAGCTCCTTGTCTCCTTGTCTCCTTGTCTCCTTGTCTCCTTGTCTCCTTGTCTCCTTGTCTCCTTGTCTCCTTGTCTCCCTTCTCTCCACTAAACCGACCGCTGCCCCCAAGGGATCGGCATCGTCGGCGGTTTGCGGTGGTGGTCTTTGCGTTGGTCTTTCGGCCGATCTTTCCACCACGTCACGTATTTCACCAGTTGTTTGACTGCCTCCTCGTAGGCATCCTTCCCTTTCTCGGCCGTGGCGAGTTCCGCTTCACCGAGGACGCCGGTATCGCTGTAGCTGCTCGTCCACGAGACGACCGTGGCCGGGCCGGCCGCGAAGAGATCGACCCAACTGAACGGGCTCGCGTCGTTGTTGAACGAGATGTCGCCGTTCTTGATCTGATCCTTGCGGACGTTGTCGCCATCGAGGTAGAGGTAGAGCGACGTCTCAAGTTCGCAGGCATGGGCGCAACCGCCGGGGAACTTGCTCTGCCGCCAGCGCGGTAGAAATTGCTTGTCGACCGTCAGCAGGTTCCACCAGGCGCAGAGACAACATTCGGCGTCGGTCTCCAGGTTGGTGCGTCGGGCGACGAGATCGAGGTTCGGCATGTTCGAGCCATGCCCGTTCAACAGGATGATCTTCTTGAAGCCGTGATAGGCGAGCGACTTGGTGATATCGAGCACGTGATGCATGAAGTGCTCGAAGTCGTTGTTGATGGTGCCGGGGAAGTCCATCACGTGGCCGGTGTAGCCGTAAGCGACAATCGGCAGGACGAGCAATTTGTCGGGGATCGTCATCCCCGCGCCTTTGGCGATGCCGCCGGGGCAGACGAGATCGACGTCGAGCGGCAAGTGCGGCCCGTGTTGCTCAACCGCTCCGCAGGGGAGAATGCAGACTTTACCGAGGTCAATCGCGTCGTTGATCTCGGGCCAGGTGAGTTTTTCGTAGCGATATTCCGTGGCCGCGCGGCTTGGCATGGGGAAACTCCGGGTGGGGGTAGTCAGCAGGATTCGATCAAGGCTTGAGTCTTGACGAGAGCACACTCGGCGGGGAAGGTATGGAAGGTATTGATGGAAACCGTCCCGCGCCAAACTTCGACCGTTACGTAGTCAATGGGGCAGAGAGCGAGGCGATGATGCGGTTGGTGGTTATAAAGCATGCCGCGTTTCGCGCCGTCGGCGACGATCTCGTCATGCACATGCAGAAAGATCTCCGGCGGCAGGATCTCGAGCTGGGAACCGGTCTGGTAGCGAACGCCAAAACCGGGGTCAAGAGTGCCGGTTCGCTCGGCCTGAAAGCGCCGTTGGAAGAGTCGTCCACTCCGAGGCAAGTGCGGGTCACAGGCCGCCGTGACTTCCGTCAGAATTCCATATCGCGTCTGCCACGATAGCACATGACCCGACGGCGTAAGTCGGATCGTGAGCGTCCCTTCGGCTCTCTCGATCCGGCGATAAACGAGCGTTTCGAACAATTCCGGATGCAGCGACCGTTCGTAAAGACACAGAACCAAATCCCGCACACGTGGCCGTAAAAGATCTTCCGTCATCAAAAAGCTCCCCAGCGAAGGCAATCCTACTCGCGGGATTATAGCTCAGGCTGATGTGAAACACGAGTGAAATGCTGCGACAAAAAATCAGTCGCCCGAGCGATTACTCAAACAGTCTGAAGAAAGTATCAAACGACGATCAAACGGCGACACTTTCTTCTAGCACTTCCACACACCCCCCTCGCCAGAAGAAACAAACATGCCCGGAAGAAAAACAAACATGTCCGGAAGAATCCGAGATTTGTGTAGCAACACCGTCAAAACCGAAAGGGGGATGCGTTGCGGCATCCCCCTTCGGTTCGAGTTGAACGAGTCTAATTGTCTTACTTGCTGGCGAACGCCGAGCCGACGTTCGGATTCAGCGTGATGGTCGGCTTTTGGCCGGCGGTCACGGCAACGCGCTCCGTGGAGGTGTACTCTTTGCCGTCACGAACAATCGTGGCGGTGAAGGTGTAGTAGTTCACGCTGCCCGGAACGAGAACCGGCGTGGCGTAGTGGCGAACCGTCGAGGTCGAGATCGTGGCGGCGCCGTCGATCGTCACCTTGGCGTCCGCGGGGACGTTGACGATGATCGTGGCCGGGGCCGGGACCATGGTCACGCCGCCCGTTTTCTTCTTCTCTTCGATCTTCTTCTCTTCGATCTTCATGGGCTGAACGACTTCAACCGGGGTGCCGATGATGACACCGGGGGTGCCAATGCAGCCGGTCGAACTGCCGTAGCAGCCGGTCGAACTGCCGTGACAGCCCGCCGATTCACCATTGCAACCATGCTTGTGCTTCCTGAAGAGACCGCCGCCGTGGCAGCCACCGAACAGACCATGCCCGCCCTGGCAACCGCCACAGCCGGTGACGACGCCGCCGCAACCTGTCGACTCGCCGTGGCAACCGCCACACCCATTCTTGTGTCCGCCAAGGCCACTGAACAGGCCACCGCCGTGGCAACCCTGGCAGGATGCGACGGGAGCCCCCGAGCACGACCCGAGGCACCCCATAGCCTTGCCGCAGGCTGCGGCATCGGGAGAAGAACTAAGTGCGACCATCAGTACCATGCTGTACATGCGAAATCCCCTGGGAATGACTCGCTGTGATTTCTCGTTACATCCGTCGTAACGTGTTTCCCCATTGTAATTTAGAAATCCACAGATTCAAACCATTCCATTATTGAAACGCCTATCCGAGAGAAACATGGGGAAGAGTCCCTCATAATAGGCAAGACAAGGTATATGGTAAATTCAGACAAAAATTCAGTCAACAGTAAAACTGGATAAATTGGCACAATCGTCATAAACTGCGCGTGATGGAACCTTTCAAAAGTCAACTCTTGCAATAACGAAAAGGCGAATGACAGCCGCCACTTTTACCAACTTTCCCGATCAAACGGTGTTGTTAAAGCAGTACGTGAAATTCGAAATGATCGGCCCTGACGGTCGCGGAGGTCCGCACGACTGCTCAAACATCCGGGGGATTGCAACGTGAACTCCAGCCGGATTTGCATGATGTCCTCCTGTTCGCTTGTCGATGCGTTAGATTGAAGCAAGGGTGAGTAGGCTCGACCAGCCAAGGAACCACACACGATGGACATGAACGAACTGGAACCGCCCCCACTACTTGATGAGAAGAAGGCGTGGCCGCTCAGCTGCATCGGGGCCGGCTTAGGCGCCCTGGCGGTTCTGCTTGGTTTGGCGTCTCCGTCAAACGGCGAGGCGATCCTGATCGTTCCGATCCGAGTTTTTCTCAGCACGATCGGCCTCTTGCTGGCTGGCAGCGTCCTATCGATGTGGCATCGCAAACCACAATTCTGGTTGTTGACGGCAATTACCTGCGTTGCGTGTGGGTTTGGTTTTCCTCTCGAATGGGACACGTTTCGACTGGTTGCGTTTGTCTTGGGCGGCGTGTCCATCCTGGGGGCGATCATGATCGCCGTGACCCGGCCATGGCGATTCGGAATTGTCAGCGTGCTTGTTCTGTTTCACTTCATCGGCATCTTTAGCGCAGTCACGAACCCAAGCCCCTCGCCATTCTTGACGGGCCAGTTGTGGACGATGGTTTGGCGGCCCTATTTGCATTTCATCTACTTGAACAACGCCTACCAGTTTTACTCACCCGATCCAGGTCCCGCGAGTCAGGTGTGGTTCTGCATCAAGTACGAGCCACGTAAAGATGATCCCGTGATGATGGAGGAATTGCAACGCTCACCCGACGGTGAGGCAATCCGCGATGCCGGCGGCGACATCGTCTACAAATTAATGGTCAACGCGAACGACGAACCTATCGGCGAGCCGATCATGAATGCGGCGGGGGAACCGATCTTCAAGCCCGAGAAAGACAGCAAAGGCAATCCGTTCAAACGACCACTTTATGATGCCGACAACAATCCGCGTTTCCTGCGCGAGGCGCGCTGGGTCAAGATTCCAAGCCGCGAACGCGACTTCAAGGATCCTCTCGGCCAAGCATACTACCGCCGGCTGTCGCTGACCGAATACGTGGCCCACTCAACGCCCATTACGGCGTTGCCGAAAGACTATCGCGAAACGCTGGAGAAACGCCGCAATAGTTTCGCCGCGATTCCGCTGAGCCCGCTTTTCGATCTCTCTTACCAGTGCCGGGTGCCGGACCCCAACATTCGCTTGTTTTTATTGCCGGCCTACGTTCGCCGCATGGCGGAGGAGAACCAGCGTCCCGACCGCAAGATCGCTTCGATCCTGGTCTACGTCGTCATGCACTCGATCACGGATCCGGATGCGTTCATCGGTCCGCTCATCGACGGTCAGCGAATTCCCAAGCGCTTGAACGAACCGACGACGTTGCTTCCCTATTTCATGGGTGAATTCGCGACCGACGGTGATTTGCTATCAAAGAACGACCCCATGCTTTACTGGCTGGTGCCGATCTTCCGGAACCCGGCTGCCAACCCGAAAGAATTCATCAATCTGCCCCGACATCTGACCCTGGCCGAGTACAAGAAGTACTTCCTCGACAACGTGGCCATCCACGCCGGCAGCCAGCACATGGAGGAGAAGCACCAGAAGTGAACATCCCATCCTCTTCCACCGGATTGAATAGCGCCTGGAGCCGATTTTGGTTCCAGCCGACCGATCCCTCCACGCTCGGGTTCATGCGCATCCTGCTGGGGCTGTTGCTGCTCTACATTCACCTGGCGTACTGTCTGGATCTTCAGGCGTTCTTCGGCCCGAAGGCGTACTGGGGCACCGACGTCGCCAATCGGGAACGCAAGGAATCGCCCGCCACCCTGAGCAACTGGGGTTGGGAACCAGTCCAGCCCCTGATCTCGACGCCCCAACTGCCGGAGCAGCGTGTCGCCGTCTTCGATTTCCTCAGGCATATTCCCACTACTAAAGCCGAGCGAGAGAGCAAGTTCGAGTATCTCTTTCAGACCCTCGAACTCGGCTCGCGGGGCCTACCCGTAGTCGAGCGCAACTATCAGGTGGCGATGGCCATGTTGTTCTCCCTCCCCGATCTTGACGACGCGAAACAAGCACGCATGTTGGCGGAACTGAGCAAAAACGCGCCGACGGAAAAGAACCTGAAGCCATCGGTCCCCGACTATGTGTTGACGATGAGCCCGAGCGAGCGGTTGAAGTGGTGGAATAGCGCCCAAACCTTCCTGACCGCGCTTCCCGGCAACTCCGAGAATTTCACCCTAGTTATTGAATGGCTACAGGGATTGAGGCCCAACCAACGCCAGGAACTAGCCAAATATATCCGCGACTTGCCCGTGGGCGAGGAAGGCCAGCGGATCATCGAGTATTTCGATACCTGGCAAAACGATCCACGCCAGATTTACTCCAAGGGTCGGCCCATCTTCTCGATCTGGCTGCACGTCACCAGCCCGGCCTCCATGTGGTTTTTCCACATCATGTTCCTGGTGATTTTCGCTCTATTCACCTTGGGTTTCTGCACTCGCGTGACTTCGGTCCTCACTTGGTTGGCAGCTCTCTGCTACATCCATCGCATGCAATATGTCCTTTTCGGCATGGATGCGATGATGAGCATCCTGCTCTTCTATCTCATGATCGCTCCCAGCGGCGCCGCCCTGTCGGTCGACCGGTTGATCGCGCGCTATCGGGCGACCAAGGCGCTGGCGCGGGCCGGCGGCAAGCGCGTGGCGTGGGCCGAGGCGGTCTTGGCGGGTCCGCAGCCCTCGGCGATTGCCAACTTCGCGGTGCGCTTGTTCCAGATTCACTTTTGCTTCATCTATCTTGCGTCCGGCCTTGCCAAGCTCAAGGGAAGTATGTGGTGGAACACCTCGGCCGCCTGGTTGATCATGGCGAACCCGGAGTTCTGCCCCGTCCACTACGAGCTCTACGAGAATGCCCTGCACTTACTGGCCTCGTATCGCCCGATCTTGCAACTCGTATTCATGATTGTCTCTTATTTTACGTTGGTCCTTGAGATCTCCTTGCCCTTCTTGATCTGGACCCGCATGCGTCCCTTCGTGTTCATCTGCGCGGTCTTTTTACATACGGGCATCGCTTGGGTCATGGGCCTCACCTGTTTCGGCTTGCTGATGATGACCCTGCTCCTTTGTTACGTGCCTGCTTCGGTCATCCGAAACTACTTGACCTGGCCGCCGGGAGCTGGTTCGAAGATGACGTTGCAGTACTCGAGCCGATCACGATCGCAAGTGCGCCTGGCCAGTTTCCTGCGTGCCTTGGATTTCAGCAACCAGATCACGCTGGTCGAAAATCCGCGTTCCAAGCTTTACGATCCCGACCCGCTCGACGCTCACGCCCAGTTGACTCTGGCGGATGGAAAATCGGTCCGCGGAGGCGATGCGGCGGCGGCAGCCATCAGGAACTTTGTCCACGGCTCGAAGTTCTCGTGGCTGCTTTGGGTCCCGGGCGTCTCGCTTATTCTGAACGCGGCGTTCCGCCGCGCATAAGATGATCGGCATGAGCGATGATCAATCTCTAGCGGAGCCGGCGCCGGACCTGAATCGAGTTCTCTGGCTCGGAGCGACCGGGGCCGCCTTCACCGCGATCGCCGCGCTGGTTGGCGTCATGGGGCCCACTACCGGGCTGGATGGTCCGCGCGTCGTCCTCACGTTGCTGGGCCTGATCATCGCGGGGGCCGCACTCTCTCAACTCCCGGGATCACGGCCTGTCTGGGGCCTCTTTGCCGCCGCTGCTCTGCTCGCTAATGGCGGTTTTCCCGCGACCTGGGATAGTTTCCGCGTGGTCGCGGGCGTTCTCTTCGGCGCGGCCCTGCTTGGCCTCCTTTGGTTGACTCTGCCAGCCCGCGGTCGTTTGGTCTCGGCGACAATCTTCGTCTTCTTCCAGTTTCTCGGCATTGCGACGGCGATCACCGGCCCGCATGGTCAGCCCTGGTTGTTCGGCCAACTTTGGGGCCGCCTCTACCGTCCCTATTTGCAATTCACGAATCTCGATAACGCCTACAACTTCTTCTGCCCCGACCCGGGACCGGCCTTCGAGCTGTGGTTCTGCATTTATTACGCGGATCGACCGCCGGAATGGGTAATCGTTCCGCGCCGGGCCGATTCGTTCGATCCGCTCTTCAGTTCGTACTATCGACGGATCAAGATTCCCGAAATGGCGGGCCAAGGCTATGAGCCGGGCTTCATTCTCCAATCGGAAGCCATCTCGATCCGCTCCGAGCGTGACGCCGTGATGATTCCACGCCATCCTGAACAGGTCGCCAATCGGCAGTTTCGTATCCCGAACAACTTCGTCCAGAGGATGTTGATTCCCTCTTACGTCCAACATGTCGCTGCCGACCATGACCCTGCCGCGATCCGCGGCATCAGCGTCTATGTCGTCACGCACGACTATACAACTCCGGAACAGTTCGTCGCCGCCCGTGACGCCAAGAGCCAGACTCCGCGTCGAATCACGCCGGACGATCCGTCAACCTATCTGCCGTTCTACCTGGGTTCCTACCAGGCGGATGGCAGGCTGCTTCCAGGTCCGGATGGTCTGCGTTGGTGGATGATCCCCATCACTGCCAAGCCGGGCGCGGCGCCGCCTCCGGTCTATTTCCGTGAGATGAAGAAAGCGGACTACGTGAACTTTTTCAACGACTTCGTCGAGATTCATGCTGGCAGCGACGGCTACCGGAAAGGACCGTGATGCGGCCGGCAATCGCGGAACCGTTATCGATCATCGGCAAGGCGTGGAACCGCTTCTGGTTCCTCCCATCCGATCCGACGCCCCTGGGTCTCATCCGGATCATCGCCGGGGCGATCGTCCTCTACGTTCACCTGGCCTATTGCCTGGAGTTGACCGAGTTCTTCGGGCCGCGCGGTTGGTGGTCGCAAGACATGGCCAACCGCGAACGCACGGGAGTGCTTTACCCGCTCTCGCCGCTGACCTGGGACAAACAACCGCAGGCCTTGCGACTGCCGGAAACTCCCGAACGCCGGCATGCGTTGTTCGAATTCTTGCGCCGACTGCCGGACGCGCCGAGCGAACGTATTGCCCGGCTCGTCGTCATCAGCACGATTTATCAGAAGCTGGACGAAATCACCGAGCGACGGCGTCTGTTCTCCGAGTTCGCCAGTCTCCCGATCGATCAACGTTCATCGATGCGTCGTGAACTGCGCGATGTGGGGCAGATTATCCCCATTCCCCCGTCGTTCTTCGTTTTTCTTGAAGAGGCCGAGGGATTGATCACACTGCTCGCCCCAGCCCCATCGCCTGCATTCGACGCGGTACTCGATTGGTTTCAAGATCTACCGCCAGGCGAACTGGTGCCGGCGCTTGAATTCATCGAGAAACTGCCCAAGAACCGGACCGAGCGCCTGAAGGTCCTGGACGAATACGAATTCTGGAACATCGATCCACGCACAGCCTATGCCACGGGGAAAACAGTCTTTTCGCCGTGGTTCCACCTGACCGACCCGGCGGCGATGAAGGTCGTTCACGGCCTGGTACTGATCGTCATGTTCCTTTTCATGATCGGCTGGGCGACGCGCGTCACCTCGGTGCTGACCTGGTTGGCGGCCCTTGGTTACATGCACCGCACGCCGCCGATCATGTATGGCATCGACACGTTGATGGCCGTCGTTCTCTTCTACTTGATGATCGGACCCAGTGGGGCCGCCCTCTCGGTCGACCGCCTACGAGCACGTTTCCGCGCCGCTCGGGCACTTGCCAAGGGACCCGCACCGTGGGCTGAAGCGATGTTGGCCGGGCCGCGGCCGTCGGCTCATGCCAACTTCACCCTGCGTCTGCTGCAGATTCATTTCTGTTTCATTTATGCCGCCAGCGGGTTGGCCAAGCTGAAAGGCGTCACCTGGTGGAATCACACGGCCGGGTGGATGGCCCTCGTCAATCCCGGCTTCTCGCTCGTCTACCGCCACTGGTTCGAATCACTCGTCCTCATGATCGCGGAATTTCGGCCGTTGCTCGCCCTCATCACGGGAGGTTTCGTCGTCTTCACGATTGCCCTGGAGACGACGCTGCCTCTCCTCATCTGGTCTCGGCTCCGGCCGCTCATGATCATCGGTTCCGTCTGTCTGCATACGGGAATCGCGATCCTAATGGGGCTGACGCCCTTCGGGTTATTGATGATGACGGTTCTGCTGGCCTTCTTCCCGGCTGCGGTACTGCGCCGGCCGCCGACATGGATCATCCGTCCGGGGGAATCGTTGACGATCCGGTACGATCCGGCCAAGCCGGATCATCAACGGCTGATCGCGCGGATTCGAGCGCTCGACATCGCCAGCCAAGTGACGTTGCAACCGATGACGATCGCGAAGGTGAGTGTAGTGGGGAAAGACGATCTGGCGAAGTGTCTGTGTCGATCGCTGGTGCTGGTTCAGGCGGTGTACTGGCTACCGGGGATGACGCGGGTGTTCAAGGCATAAAAGGCGAGCGTCGAGGCGTAAGCCCGACGTGGAAGCGGATTCCACGTCGGGCTTACGCCTCGACGCTCGCCAAAACCAAATTCAACTCACGCACTCTTCTTAACCGGATTCTCGAACAACGGCTTTTCACCGCGGACGATCGATTCCGAGACGATGTACTTGCCCTTGTGCTCCATGTCGGGCAGTTCGTACATGATTTCTAGCATGACGTCTTCCACGATGCTGCGGAGACCGCGGGCGCCGGTGTCACGGGCTTTGGCTTTCTTTGCGATCTCGCGGATGGCGTTCAGTTCGAACTCGAGTTCCGCCCCTTCCATCTCGAAGAGCTTCTGGTACTGGCGGACCAGGGCATTGCGCGGTTCCGTGAGGATCTTGATCAGGGTGTCCTCGTCAAGCGGATCGAGCGGAGCAAGAACAGGCAGTCGGCCGACGAACTCGGGGATCATGCCGAATTCGATCAGGTCGTCGCTGGTGACCTGGTTGAGAAGGACGCCCAAATCCTGTTCGCGGTCTTCCGGATGGGCGCCGAAGCCGATCGTCTTCTTACCCGTTCGGCGGCTGATGATCTCGTCGAGGCCGACGAATGTACCACCGCAGATGAAGAGGATATTCGACGTATCAACTTGAATGTATTGTTGCTCGGGATGCTTGCGGCCGCCTTGCGGCGGAACGTTGGCCGTAGTCCCTTCAAGCATTTTCAGCAGGGCTTGCTGGACGCCTTCGCCGGAGACGTCGCGGGTAATGCTGACGTTTTGCGACGTCTTGGCGATCTTGTCGATTTCGTCGATGTAGATGATGCCGCGTTGAGCCGCTT
>Ga0105046_10019619_pt1 | contig 10251 bp, 3 predicted proteins | sample MAT03_FD_78385 | JGI IMG/M metagenome (GOLD analysis project Ga0105046, IMG submission 78385) | Freshwater microbial communities from Lake Fryxell liftoff mats and glacier meltwater in Antarctica - MAT-03 (megahit assembly) | ecosystem: Environmental > Aquatic > Freshwater > Ice > Liftoff... | reverse complement strand
GTCAGCGCCCTTGCGGGACGCCGCGCGCGGAGCGGGTGCCTCGCTCCGGATGAGGATCGTCTGAGCGCCGTCGTCGTCCGGCCCGGGGGGCGCGATGAAGGCGCGCGCAGGCGCCGCGGCCCGCGGGAGATCGAAGCTCACCACGAAGTCGGAGGAGGGCTTGGCGTCGCTCGCCGCGAACGAGACGACGTCGCCGCGCGCGACGGCGCCGGCGGGCATCGCCATCGCGAGGGGCTTCGTGTCGCTTGCGTCGACCTGGATCGACAGCTCGCCGATGGGGTCGCGATCGCGCCCGTCGGCCATCGGGAAGCGGTACTCCACGCGGCGCTGCGCGCCGTTCGGGCTCGGGGTGGTGGGCAGCCAGCCGATGTACGCGATCTCCACCCCGACCGTCTGACCGGGCGCCACATCGGGGATCGAGGCACGCACCCAGCTCTCGCCAGCCCACTCGAGCACCTCGAACGGCGGGACGATCGCTGTCGCGCTGCGGCTGGCCAGCGCTGGAGCCGCCACGCTGCGTTTGCCGTTCCGCACGGTGGCGAAGCCAGAGACGATCGCTCCGGGGGGAACGGCGAGCTTCACGTCGGCGACCTGCACCGCGTCGCCCGCGTTGAAGAACGTCGTCAAGACGCGCGTCTCGGCGACCTCGCCGTACACGCGTGCGCGCACCTCCACCGAGCGCGTGGCGAGCAGAGCGCTGCCCTTGCCGTCGAGGTCGCGACCCGTCGCCTCGGCAAGCGCCCGGCGCGGCGTACCACCCGCCGACCAGGGAGCGGTCAGGCCGATGGTCCAGTCGTCGAAGCTGCGCTCCGGCTTCACCACGGCCGCGGCACCACCCAGGCTGGCCGTCTCGCCGCCGTGTACGATTGACTCTTTGCCGTTCTTCAGGACGGTGGCCTCGCCGAGCGACACGTAGAGACTCGTCGCACGGCTGGTGGCCTCGAGCGCGGCCTTCGTTCCGGTCAGGGGCGCGGTCGCGCCGCCGACCTTGGCGAGGACGCGCGAACCGGCAGGCGCATCGATGAAGGCGCGCCCCTTGGTGAGCTCACAGCCGCCGGCCTGAATGACGACCCGGCTCGTGCGATCGAGCAGGATCGTCGCGCCTCCGTCGAGTCGGATGCGCGCGCGTCCGTCGCCATCGGTCTCCACGGCATCGCCTTCGCGTAGCCGCGCGGACGCGTCGGTCGGCTCGGCGCCGCGCGCCGGCCCTTCATCGTCGATCGTCACGCCAGCGTGGACGGTGGAGAGATCTGCGATCGTCGTCTCGACCACCAGCTCTCGCGGGGGGACGGGCAGCTCGAGGAAGGCCAGCACCCCCGCCACGACGGTGAGCACGACGATGATGCCGAGCAGCACCGGCGATCCACGATCGCCGCCCGCGTTCGCGTTGCCGCGGTGCGGACCCGGTGCGCCCTGGCGTTCAGATTCATGGCGTCCAACTCCATGGGGTCCCATGGAAGAGCCAAGGGTACTCGAGCCCGAGTCGGCGGATGCTGTCGCGGACCTGGAGGATGCTGTCGCGGACCCAGAGGATCCCACGTCGATCCACTCGCCAACGTCCTCGGTCGGCCCACGCGTGACGACGAACCGCTTCACGGGCGCACCTCGCGCGTCGCCTGCAGGCTCTCGCCAGTCTCGATCGAGAAGCGAAGCTCCGCTGGACCTCCGCGGGCGAAGCGCACCTTTTTCCGGATGAGCCGCTCGTCCTTGGTTCCTTCTGCGATCGCAAACAGCACGTCGATCTCCGCGCCGAGTCGGGCGACCCGTTCGACCTCGAGCGGGTCGACGCGCAGCTCGATCCATCCGTCGGGTCGGGAGACGCCGTCGACCTGGGCCACGCCCAGCGCCGGGTCGCCCTCGGTCGTGGGAAGCGCCGCGCCCATTGCGTTGCTCCACAACGTCGGGTGCAGATCGGGGTGCGACCACACCACGGCGACGCGGGTGCGCGCCGCACCAGGGATCGCGCCAGCATCGGGCCCGGTCGGCAGCATGCGCGTCTTGCGCGCCGCCAGCCGGTCCGCCTCGGCGTCATCCTTGCGGTCCTTGGCGGCGATCTGACCCCACGCCAGGAAGGTCGCAGCGAGCGCGCGAGCGGTGGCGGCAGGACCGGTGCGAGCGTCGGGTGGACCCGAGTCGATGCCCTTTTCGGTCCACTTCACCGCTTCTTCGAGCTTGCCGAGGCCTTCGGCTGCAGCGCCGCGCAAGAGCGCGACGCCGGGGTCGTCGGGTAGGAGTGCGGCGAGCGTCTCGTACTGGCGTGCGGCTTCGTCGAACCAGCCGTGCGAGCGCAGCAGATCGCCGAGGCGGCGTCGCGCTGCCGGATCATCGGGAGAGAACTCCACGATCTCGCCGAAGGCGCGTCGTGCTTCTTGCTCGTCGGCGGACTTCGCCGCCGGGTCGGCGCTCGCCGCGGCGAGACGCAGGTGCAGCTCGCCGACCGCGGTCCGCACCCGCGCGTCGACGTCGGCGCGCTTGCGGAGGCGATGACCGAGCGCGCGCGCTGCCGCTGCGTCCTTGGCGTCCTCGAGCGCGTCGAGCAAGCGGAGCGACAGCTCGTGATCGTCCGGCCACATCGCGGACAGGGCGCGCAGGCGGGCGGCGCGATCGGCGTCGTCCTTCGCCTCGGCGAGGAGCTTCTCCAGGACGTCCGGCGGCGCGGTGCGCAGCCCCATCGCCGCCGACAGCTCACGCGCGTCGTCGGCCGTGCGAACGCGGGCGAGCAGACCGCGATAGAGGACGTCGGCGACGCCGAGGTCGCCTTGCATCTGGCGCCACAGGTTCACCCGCTGTCCCGGCGTCGGCAGGGCATCGAGCAAGAAGCCAAGGAGAAGCGTGCGCTCGCGCGGCCCCGGCGCTTCACAGCGCATCAGCGCCAGGCGGTACACCGATGCGACCGCGACGGCGTTGCCGCCAGTCTTGGCGAGGCGCTCACGCCACAGCCCGATGCGCTCGGCGAGCGGCGCGTCCGCTGCACCACCGCACCGTAGCCGCTTGCGACCCAGTCGATCGCCCACGGCGACGGTGACCGTCACCGAGGTGAAAGTCCTGTAGGCGCCCTGCTGCATGTCTCCGCCGAGCTTGCTGCGGCCGCCGCGGTCCTGATCCTCGCCGCCCATCGTGCCGATGTTCCCCAGGCCGATCCCTTCGCCCCGACCGCCGCCGCCTTCACCGATGCCGGACAGGCCGAGGCCGCCCGACACTGGCGAAGGTCCCGCCGATGGCAACAGGGCGTCGCCGGAAGGCATCGGGGCTTTGAGGTCGCCGAAGCCGTCCGCGAGGCCGTTGTCGAGTCCGGACTTGTCCATGGGTCGCTGGTTTTCGGCCTTGGCTTCGGGCGCTTGCTTCTCGCCATTCTTGGACTCGCCGGTGTCGCGCGAGCGGTGTGCGCCGCCGAGTCGCCCGGAGTCCGAGCCGAAGCCCTGACCGGTGCCTGGACCCTGCTCGAGCTGTGCCACGTCGGCGCGCGCCACGGGCTCAGGCGTGGGCGCGGGGTCGGCGGGTGCGCGCGCCGCGGAGCGGGGCGCCTCCATCGGAGCCTCGGCGGGGGCCTTGGCAGGTTCGGGGCGCGTCGGCGCGGCCTGTGCCGCCGGAACTGGTGCGGGAGCATCCACGATCGTCGCGGGCGCGGCGGCGACCGCAGTCGCGGCAGCGATGGGCGAAGCGGGCGATCCCGCAGGGGCCCTGGTCGCCTCTGCGCTCGCCGACCCGTCTTTGCTCCTGAGAAGACCCTCGAAGAAGCCTGGCTTCTTATCGTCCTCGTTCTCGTCGTCGTCCACCTGCTTGCTGCCGCTTGCCCGGCCGCCCTTGCCGCGGACGTCGACCTCGTTGCCGTCCGGTGCCGCGTGCGTGCGCTGCGCCTTGCGCCGCTGCTCGTTGCGCGCCGCGATTTCGCCCTTCTGGGCGCGTTGACGGAGGTCGGCCAACTCTTGCGGCGTCATCTCGGCCGCGGTCGGCACGTAGAACGACGTGACCGGCGTGACGATGCCCTGCCGCACTCCGAGGTCGACCAGCGCTGCGCGACCATCGCCCTTCTCCAGCATCTCGGCGAGCCGCGACTCGGCCCAGCGCCGTCGCAGATCGCCGTGGTCGTCGATCGTCGCTACCTCGAGCGGGACGGAGCTGTCGCCGCCCGGTGAGCGGATGGTGATCGACTTCGGCGCGTCACCGGTGAGCCGACCCACCATGAGGATCGATTCGTCGCCGACCAGCGCGCCGAGCTCGCGGGGATAGATGCGCTCGACGCCGGGACCGAGATCGATCGTCGCGCGAAGGAGCGCGGGGCGCTCGGCGTTCTCCAGGATGGCGAGCGCGGCGCGCGCGGCCGATCCACCGTCGGTCACGCGGGTCGCGAAGCCTCCCTGCGCGATCCCGTCGAGCAGCGCGAGATCCGCGCTGTCGCCGGTGGCCAGCGCGAACGTTCGCGCGGGGCGGGGGAGCTTGGCGAGGCGGGCGCGCAGCTCGGTGAGCGATCGCTCGCCGACGGTTGCTGCGCCGTCACCGATGTACACGACGGCCGATCGGCGCGTCGGATCGAGCTTCGCGCTGGCCTCGGCGAGGACCGAGCCGAGATCGGTTGCGCCGCCTTGCTGAAGCTCGGCGAGCGCGCGACCCAGCTCGCGCCGCTTCGCCTCGTCGACCTTGGCAAACGCGTCGCTGCCGGCACCCGCCGGTCGCAGGCGATCGTCGGCGGCGAACACAGCGACGCGATCTGCGGCGCCGAGGTGCGACAGAAGCGACGTCGCCGCCGAGCGCGCCAGTGCCAGCTCCACGTCGTCGGTCGCCGCGGACGTATCGACGAGGATCGCCAGATCCAGGCCGCCCTCGGGCTCCTTCACGGCGTCGGGTCGGACGGGGACCATCAGGTAATCTGGCTCGCCCGCGCGGAGCTGTTCGGCCCGCGCGCGATCGCTTGGAGCGAGCACCACCGGGTCGAGCCGATGGGGCGCGCGGATCGCATGCGCCTTGTCGGCACCGCCATCGAACAGCTCGATCGCCAGATCGGCCCGCGGCACGAAGTCCTGCCTCCGGATGACGATCGTGTCGCCGTCACGAACGCCGTCGAGGCCCGCACGGACCTCGCGCGCACCGGCGCGGAGCAGATCGATGGTGGCGGTCAGCTCCTCGATGACGGGGAGGGAGCCCTCGGCGCCTTCAGCCGCCATGGGGTACACATACAGACGTCGGTCGCCCTTCTTGCCGCTGCGCGGGAGCCATTCGGTCCAGCGCGTGACCACCCGCCTCGTCGCCCCCGGGCCCAGCGGGTAGAGCTTCGCCTCGAACACGCCGGGCTCGATCCACTGCAGCAGCGCGGGGTCTTCGGTGGAGCCCTGGTAGACGTTGGCCTGGTACTGCGCGGCAGCCTGCGCCTTCTCCTTCACGTAGCCCCATGCGATCGCACCCATGCGATCCACGCCGAAGCGCTCGAGCGACGCGCCGCGTGGAACGCGCATGCGGTAGATGCCCTCGACCGTTTGCGATTGCGGATTGAAGAAGGCCTGGTCGACCTCGGTGGTGGCGAAGTCGCCGGAGATGGTGACGCGAACGTCGAGCGATTGGATCAGCAGCGGCGTGCGAGGCGCACCGAGATCTCCTGCTGGTCGCGCGCCCACAGTGCCGACGCCGAACGGCGGCGGGGCCGCGGACCGATCGGTCGTGGCGAGCCCACCCGTCCAGTCTTCCCACGCGACGACGCGCCGCACCTCGCCCTCGTTCGCCGACGCAAGGTGCAGCGCTTCGCCGGCCTTGGCGACCAGGGGCTTCGCAGCCGATCGTGCGTCCTTGCCGTCGGCGTCGCCGCGCTCGGCACGCACCTCGCCGGTGAGAACGTAGGCCGAGACTTTGCCGCCTTCGCCGACATCGAGGCTGGCCCGCACCTTGGCCAGCACGAGCGGCGCCGACTTGGTCACGATCCGCGTCGGCTCGGCGCTCGGCGCATCGATGAAGACCTTGCCGCTGTCGACCTCGACCGCGTCGCTGAGCATGCGGATCGAGGCTGGACCTTTCACGAGCAGGGTCGCGCCGGCGTCGCGCCGAAGCCAGGCGAGCCCGCCCTCGGTGAGCTTCACGACCTCGCCGTCGACCAGGCGCTCCCGGGGGAGCGGAGTTCGCGCAGCTTCACCCGGTGGCGTGACGGTGACACCGCGCCGGACCACGCGCAGCTCGGCGAAGGTCTGCGTTCGCGGCGCGAGAGGCCGGCCGGGTGGTGCATCGCACCCTGCGACGAAGGACACGATCGTGATGGCAAAGACGAGCGTGACCAGCCCCAGGACGAGCAAGCTCAACAGACTCCGCATGGATGCGTTCCTTCTTCCCCGGCCCCGACATGCTGATCGCGGGTGCGTTGCGCCCGTCCTCGACCTTGCCGCGGTCTCCAGTGGCGCTTCGACGAGCGACGGTGACCGAAGTTCCTACCTGGCTGACCCGACTACGGGGATGCGCCGTACGTTACGGCGCTACTTCTTCCAGTGCGCCACGAACTCGCAGCAAGGGTCGCCGCGGAGGCGACATGCCGTCTCCTCGACGCTCGCGGTCCGGGGTCGCCCGAGGCGGATGGTGCCGAGGCACCAGCCGCGAATCGACAGACAGTGAACGCGCGCGGGGAGGGGAAAGTCCTCGATGCGCAGCCGAAAGCTCTGGCCGGGGGTCTCGCTCAGCGTGAGGCGACCGCCATCGTAGTGGTGGCTCCACAGCTGGGTTGCCAGGCCGAGGATGAAGCCCGGACTGAGGATGCGATGAACCAGCGCACGCCACGGCCCCATGTTGGCCTCGGCGGCGAAGGCGCCGATCTCGGCGGCGAGCTCCTCGTCTCCGTCGGCGAACATCTGGCAGGCCAGCTCGGTCGCCTCGACGAACAGTCGGAAGTCGACCCAGCGGTCACCCGGCGTGTCGAGGGCCTCGCGCAGGTCGGCCGATGCAGCGAGGCGGTAGCGATCGCGCGACGTCCTGCCGAAGCGCGCCATCACGAACTGGTCGCGGACCTTCACGGCGCTGGCGCGAGCGTGCAGCCCGCCGCTCTGGCCGCCATTGGATGTCTGCTCCCCCGACGACACCACAGAATGATAGCGCTCGCTCCCGTTGGGGAGCGAGCGCTGTCGTGGGGAGCGAGCGCTGTTGTGGGGAGCGAGCGCCGAAGACGGATGGTCTTCTGTGCGATCTCGCTAGCGTGGTCGCTTCAGGGCGTCGCGGCGGGTGCCGCGGGCGCTGCTGCGTCGGGCTTCTTCTCGATCTTGAACTCGACGCGCCGGTTCTGCGCGCGCCCGTCGGCCTTGGTGTTGTCGCCGAGCGGCTTCTCTGGGCCGTAGCCGACCGCCTTCAGCCGCTCCGCGCCGACTCCCTTGCCGACCAGGTAGGTCTTCACGGCGTCGGCGCGCTTCTGCGACAGCGCCTTGTTCTGCGCGGCGTTGCCCGCGTTGTCGGTGTGGCCAGCGATCTCGACCATCTGGATGCTCTTGCGCTGGACGAGCACGTCGGCGACCGCGTCGAGAACCGCGAAGCTCTGCGCCCCTTGGATCTTGTCGCTGCCGTTTCCGAACTCCACCCGCTGGAGGATCTTGATCTCGGTTGCGCCGACCTCGACCAGCTTCGGCTTCGCAGCGTCGGCCGGGCCGGTGTCGGGGCAGCCATCTTCGTCCTGGAAGCCGTTCTTGGTCTCCGGGTCGTCGCTGCACTCGTCGGACTCGTCGAGAACGCCGTCCTGATCGTTGTCCGGGTCGGGGCAGCCGTCGGTGTCCTGGAAGCCGTCGGTGTCTTCCTTCTCGTTGGGGCACTTGTCCGCGGGGTCGGCCACGCCGTCTCCGTCGGTGTCGGGGCAGCCGTAGAACTCCTGTGTGCGGAGCTGGCCGGCCAGCTGCGGGCACTTGTCGTTGCCGTCGGGGATGCCGTCGGCGTCGGAGTCCTTGACGTCGTCGGGGCAGCCGTCGGTGTCGGCCACGCCGTTGATCGTCTCCGGCTTGTCCGGACACTTGTCGTTCTCGTCGGCGACGCTGTCCTTGTCGTTGTCCGGATCGGGGCAGCCGTCCGCGTCCTCGAAGCCGTCCTTGTCCTCCGGCTTGCTCGGACACTGGTCAGCCGAATCCGCGATGCCATCGGCATCGGAGTCCTCGGCTTCGGCGACGAAGACGACGCCGAAGATGCCGCGCGCGACGGGGACGCCGATGCCCTCGATCACGCCAACGCCACCGCCGAGCGTGAAGGCGATCCCGGTCGAGAGCGGCGAGATGCGCACGCCGCCGTTGACCTCCATCGTGTTCGTGCCGTTCTCGGTCTTGAACTGCGTGGTGCCAGTGGCTTCCGCGAGGACGCCGAACACTGGCGAGATCTGGTAGCCCGCGGCCGTGCCGTAGTGGAACTCGATCGGGCCGACCGAGGTCGACGCAAGGGTGCTCTCGCCGCGGTACACGCCGCGAAGGTTGAGCGCGATGCCCAGCTCTTCGAGCGGCTTGAAGTCGGCGATGCCGCGCACACCGACCGCGATCGGCGAGTCGTTTCCGATGAACTTGCCCTCGGCGGTCGCGTGGCCGAGGGGAAACTGCAAGTCGAGCGCGCCGCCGAGGGCGATGAGCCCCTGCGGCTCGCCGAAGAAGCGGACCTTGCCTTCCAGGTTGGGGTCGCCGATGCCGAACCCGCTGACACCGGGCCCGGGCGTGCCGCTCTCGAGGTTGATCCCCTGACCGGTGACGAAGGTCAGCGGGACGCGAAGGCCAACCTGCAAGAAGTCGAGCGGGTTGATCGACCCCATGAGGTCCCAGGTCATCATGTCGCTGACGACCTGGATGCTCTCGGTGTTGGTTGCGTTCGGTGCGTCGCAGTCCGTCTCCGAGACGCAGCTGACGACGCTGAATGGCTCGCGTGCGTAGTTGAAGTACATCCCGGCCGTCCAGCCGAGCTGCGTGTGCATGCGCGCACCCTCGACGGCGAGGTAGTTGTTCGAGCCTACAGCCGGCGCGAAGCGCTGCACGGAGAACTCGCCGTCCTGGGCCGAGCTCGCTTCTTCTTGGGCGCTCGCCGCTGGAGCGAAACAGAGGCTCGTACCCACTGCGGTGAGACAGAGCGCAATCCGGTTTCTCATCGGGCCTCGTCGAATCCCTTCAATCATCTCGGTGCAACCGATTCGTCGGGCGCAAGCGCACGCAAAGAATGCGACGCCCGACGAGACGCGGAGGCTAACCGAAACGCAATCGGCGATGGTGACGATTGTCGACCGCTCGGTGCCTGCTTGATTCACGGCAGGCGGCATGAGAGAGGACGGCGGCCGGCCGGTCTTTCGAGCTGTCTGCTCTGGAGGCGCATCGCCGAGCTACCCCGACCATGCCCAATTCGCCGCGGACGCCTCTTTCTAGGAGGGTCATGCCCTCGAGCCTTTCGTCGACGATCGCGCTGGTCGTCGGACTCACTGGCGTCGGGGCGCCTGGTGTCGCGTGGGCGCAGCCGGCCGCGCCGCAGCCTGCAGCCGCCGCGCCTGCGTCCGCCGCGCCGCCGGCCGTGTCGGAGCCTGCTGCGCCCGCTGGCGCACCTCCACCGACTGCCGCGCCGCCCGCAACGCCGCCCGTCGACGCCCCGCTCATCCCGCCCACCACTCCCATCGCGCCGGCACCCACCACGACGACGCCGGCCGCTCCGACACCGTCCCCGCCTGCCGCAGCCGTGGCTGCGCCGTCCACCCCCGGCGCCGCGGTGGACGGGAAGGTCGAGACGCCGCGCGAGACCTCGGGCACGGGCGTCGGCGACAAGCCGACCGACGTCTACGCCGAGGAGTGGTGGTCGACCGCTCGACCCACCTTCGAGATCCACGGCTATTACCGCCTGCGTGCCGAGCTCTTCCATCACTTCGCGCTCGGCCGCCGTGACACCCCGGGCGCGGAGATCTTCCCGAACCCCGCCGCCAAGGAGTACGTCAACATCGCCAACAACCCGCGGCGCGTGACGCTGTGCGGTGACGATCCGAACGCGCTCGAGGCCTGCGACGACAACACCAACGCGGGCGCGAACATGCGCTTTCGCCTGAACCCGGAGCTGCACATCAGCGACAACGTCCGGGTGATGTCGCAGATCGACATCCTCGACAACCTGGTGCTTGGCTCGACGCCAGAGGGCTACTCGAACGAGCCCGGGCCCGACGGCGGCTACACCGTGCGCGAGCGCGGCGGCTACGCGCCGACCGGCGCCTTCTCCACGACCCAGTGGGCGCCGAGCGCCGGTCAGAACTCGCTGGCCGACTCGATCGTCGTCAAGCGGGTGTGGGGCGAGTACACG